>Ga0210040_10008884_pt1 | contig 11793 bp, 7 predicted proteins | sample CryGeyCG12114_NA_FD_185462 | JGI IMG/M metagenome (GOLD analysis project Ga0210040, IMG submission 185462) | Groundwater microbial communities from aquifer - Crystal Geyser CG19_WC_8/21/14_NA (SPAdes) (version 2) | ecosystem: Environmental > Aquatic > Deep subsurface > Groundwater | place: USA... | reverse complement strand
CTGCATCCGTGTCCGACTGCGGAGACGGACCAGCAGCCGTGGCCGACGCGGGCGAGTCGCCCGCACTCTGCACCGATCCACCCGATGCCGGGGTGCCGCCCTGCGCCGCAGCCCCACCGGAGGTCGACGTCCCGCCCTGCGCAGCCGTCCCACCGGAGGTGGACGTGCCGCCCTGCGCAGCCGTCCCACCGGCCTGCGCCGCACCGCCCGACGCAGACGTGCCGCCCTGCGCGGCTGTCCCGCTCGAAGCCTGCGAACCGCCCTGCGCTGCGGTCCCACCGCCCGGCGCCGTTCCACCTGGTGCTTGCCCACCGACCTGCTCCGTTCCACCCGGAGCCGGCGCACCGCCTTGCGCCGCGGTCCCACCCGAAGCAGGCGTGCCGCCCTGCGCCGTCGTCCCCCCGGCCTGCGCCGTCCCGCCCTGCGCCGCAGTCCCGCCACCCTGCGCGGCCCCACCCGGAGCAGGCGTGCCGCCCTGCGCCGTCGTCCCCCCGGCCTGCGCCGTCCCGCCCTGCGCCGTCGTCCCCCCGGCCTGCGCCGTCCCGCCCTGCGCGGTGCCGCCAGCGGACTGCGCCGCCCCCGAGCCGGACTGCGCCGCCCCCGCCGATCCCGACTTAGCACCAGCACCAGCACCAGCACCCTGCGCGTTCAGCCCGGCGAGCGCCTGCTGGGCATCGGACCGGGCCTGCAGGTTGCCGACCGCGTCCAGGTGCAGGTTGGCCAGCGCCTGCGAGGGGTTCGTGACCGCGTGGATCACGCTCGGGTTGAACGGGCTGACGGTGTTGTACCGGCCGGCGGCACCCATCGCCGCGCCCAGCCAGTCGTCACCGCTGGGCAGCACCAGCTGACCGGTGACGGCCAGGTTGGCGACGATGCTGCCCGCGGGTGAGGCGGCGGTGTTCGTGGCCGCCGTCATCGCCAGCCCGTCGGCGGTGCGCAGCGCCGTGTTGCCCAGCCCGGGCGCCGCGTTGCCCGCCGCGTCGCGACCGAGGTTGTTCGTGCTCCGCAGGAGCGGGGTGTTCCGCAGCCTGCTCAGCGCCGGAGCCACAGCACCGGCGCCGACCAGGCCACCGACACCGCCGGCCACCCCGGACACGACCGTCGACGTCCAGTTCCAGTCGGTGCGGGTGCCCTGCGCGACCTGGATGCCCTGGGTGATCACGTCGATCGCGACCTCCTCGAGCACCTCCTCGACGACCTCGTGGGCCAGGTGGTGGCTGACCACCCGCTGCAGGGCGTTGCGGGCGGCGGCCTCGCCGAGATCGGTGGCCACCTCGCGGGCGGCAGCGCGGGTGACCGCCTTGGTGGCGACGCTGCGCAGCGCGGCGGCGGCCAGCTTCTGGACCGCCTGGCCGACCGCTGTGCGGGCGGTCGCCGCGATCGGGCCGAACGCCACCAGCGACACCCCGCCCAGCCAGGCGGTCATGACGGCGATGAAGGCCGCGGCGACGGCGATCGCCACGGCGACGTTGATCGAGATCTTGGCGTACTGGGTCTCCAGGGCGAACCCGTGCACCTGCTGGGCCATCGCGCTGGCGTTCTCGATGTGCGCGATCAGGCCGGCGTCCGGCGAGGCGATCAGCTGCCGCGCCAGGTCGTCGAAGGTCTCCGCGGCCGGTGCGTCCCAGCCGGACAGCAGCTGTGCGGCCGCCGCCTGCAGCTCCCCGCTCGCGGCGGAGAGCACGTCGGCGAGCTCGCTCCACTCGGCCGAGAGCTCCCACATCGCCGACTCGCTGCCCTCGGGCCACTTGCTGCCGGCGAAGATCAGGGAGAGGAGGTCGTTCCACCAGCCGTCGGAGCCGCCGAGCCACTGGAAGGGACTGTCGACGTCGTCGGGGTGTTCCACCTCACCTCCCGACTGGTCGACGACGACGCGGGCGTACGCCCGGAGTACCTGCTCCCCTGCTGGGAGCGGAGTGGGTCAGCGGTGGCTACAGACCGCTCTGCACCTCGACGGTCACCGCGTCGGCCTGGACGGCGTCGGAGTCCAGCGACTTCTGGATGGCCAGCTCCGCGTTGTCGCCGAGCTCGTTGAGCTGGTCGACCCCCTGCGGGATGCCGGCCACCACGTTCCCTGCGCTGGGCAGGTACGTGCCCGCGAACGAGCCGCCGGTGCCGTCACCGCCCCACGGCTCGGCGCTGTGTGCGGCGCTGATCGCCTGCAGCTTCGCCTGCACCTGGTCCTGCAACGACCCCGCGGCCGCCTGCCAGGAACGGATCCCGTTGCCCGCCGCCGCGGGGTCGACGTACACCTCGTCGTAGGACATCTCAGCTCACCTTCCGCCGCGGATCTGCTCGGACATGATGGACGTCAGCGCCTCGGTGTCACCGGACAGCGTCGCCCGCAGCTGGTCCTCGTCCACCACCGGCGAGAGCACCTGCACCACCTGCTCCTCGGCCGCCTTCGTCGCGCGCTGCACCGTGGCGGTGATGGTGTCGGCCAGCTGCCGCGAGTCGGGCCGACGGTAGATCCGCGGGTCGAGATCCAGCCGGACCAGCTCTCCGCGCGGCCCGACCGTCACCGACACCAGACCGTCGTCGGAGGTCTCGGTGACCTGCACCGCGCGAGCCTGTTCGGCCAGCCGGGGACCGTCGGCCATCATCCGGTGCAGCCGCTCCTGCAGCTGCTCGGAGTACTCCCGCAGGGCGGCGACGTCCGCGCGTCCAGGCTGGCTCATGTCGTCGTCTCCCTCCCTGCGGTCGCCGGCGTGCCGGTCGGACGATACTGATCACCCGCCTGGGACACACCCCGGACGCACCAGGAACACCCGATCGGAGGCCCGCCGTGACCGCAGTGCGCCGGGCGCGGTCGGGTGGGGTCCGGCGTGGTCTCCCCCTGGCGGTCGCCGCGGCGACGCTGCTGGCGCTCGCGCCGCCACTGACCGGTCCGGCCGCCGCGACCGAGGCGTGCGAGCAGCCCCCGACCGCCGACTCGCTGATCGAGGACGTGCCCTACGCCCAGCTCGCCTGGGACCCGGCCGGCCAGGTGTGGCCGTTCAGCACCGGCCGCGGCATCACCGTCGCCCTGCTCGACACCGGTGTCCAGGCCTCGCACCCGCAGCTGGCCGGCCGGGTGTCCGGCGGCCTGGACGCGCTGCGCGGGGGCACCGCCGCGGTCGACTGCACCCCGCACGGCAGCGGGCTGGCCGGGCTCGTGGTCGCGGGGACGCAGTCGGGCGTCGGGCTGCGCGGCCTGGCGCCCGACGCGCTCGTCGTCCCGGTGCAGGTGACCGACGACCCCCAGGAGACCCCCGGCGACCAGCCGGTGGACACCGGGGTGCTCGCCGCTGCCCTGGACGCCTCCGTCGGCGCCGGCGCCCAGGTCGTGCTGTTCGGCGTGGTCGCGTTCGCCGACGACCCGGCGCTGGCCGCCGCCGTCTCCCGCGCGGTGGCCAGCGGCGTGGTGGTGGTCGCCCCCGCCGGTGACGGGCACGACCGCGATCGCGACGGCGAGAACCTGCCGACCTCCCCGGTGGCCACGCCGTACCCGGCGTCCTATCCCGGCGTGATCGGGGTGGCCGCGGTCGGCCCGGACGGCCTGCGGCTGGAGACCTCGCAGATCGGCTCCTACGTCGACCTGGCCGCCCCCGGCGGTGACGTGGTGTCCACGGGCACGTCGGCGCAGCAGGTCTACAGCGGGACGGCGCCGGCGGCCGCCTTCGTGGCCGCCACGGCCGCCCTCCTCCTGGCCGCACCGGACCTGACGTTCTCCACCGGCCCCGCGCGGGTGCAGGAGGTGACCGACCGGCTGGCCGCCACGGCCGTGCCGGCGCCCGAGGAGACCGGGTACGGAGCCGGCGTGCTGTCCCCCGGCCGGGCGCTGACGGAGGAGACCACCGCCGAGGCGCCGGTCCCCGGACCGGCGTACCAGGACCCGCCGCGGGACCCGGCCGCCGAGGCCGCGGCCGCAGCGCGGGCGGACGCCGCCGCGCGGTCCACCCGGTGGGCGGTGGGCGCGGGGGTGGTCGGCCTGCTGGCGCTGCTCATGGGCTGGGTGCTGCCGCGGGCCCGCCGCCGGCGCTGGCGGGTCGGGGTCCGGCGTCCGGCTCCGGCCACGCCCGACGAGCCGCCGGGCTTCGTGCCGGCCGCCGCGCTCTTCCGGGCCGGCGACCGGGAGCACTGACCAGACGACACAGGCTGCCCCGGACGGATCCGGGACAGCCTGTGGAGGTCGCGCCAGTCAGGCGCGGGAGACGAGCGACGTCAGCCGCTGACCACGCCCACGTTGGTGGACTCGGTGCCCGACGCCGTGTCGGCGGCCGAGTTCAGCCCGGTGACGAACTGCTGGAGCGCCGCCTTGATGTTCTCCGAGGCGCTGTTCCACTGCTGCTGCCGAGCCAGGTAGGCCTCGCGGGCCTCGCTGTCCCAGGTGCCGATCAGGTTGTTGACCTGACCGTTGAGGTCAGCGAGCTGGGCGTCCAGGGTGGACACGGCGCTGCTCACCATCGAGGCCGCCTCCTGCTGCTGGCCCCAGTTGACTGCGTAGATGCCGCCACTGCTCATCGGTGTGCTCCTCCGCTCTCGTGGGTCAGACGCCGGTCAGGCCGCTGGTGATGCCGCTGGTCTGGTTGTTGACCGAGCTCATCTGGGACTGCTGCTCGCTGTCGGCGTTGGCGTAGTTGGTGCCCGCCGTGCCGACATCGGTCGCGATGCCGCTCAGCGCGGTGTTCAGCCGGGTCGTCTCGCTCTGCACGGTCGCCTTGGTGGAGGCGAAGGCGGTGCCGCCCAGACCCCGCCACGACCCCTCCAGCCCTGACAGGTTCGTCATCAGGGTGCTGAGCATCTGGGTCAGGCTCGTGGAGACCTCGCTCGCCCGGTTGGCGAACTGCGCCATGGTGGCCGAGTCAGTGGTTGTTCCCTGTGCCATGCCTCGCTCCTGCTCTCGAAGGTGGATCTCGTCGGCGCGACGCCGGTCCCGGCACCGCTGGTCGTGCGTCCCGCGGACGGGCCGTCCTCCCTGCTCCCGGCGTCGCTGCGTCGTGAGCGGAGCGAAACATACCGGGCAGATGTGTCGTTGACGACTCGAACGGCCCGGATGGGGGACAACGCTCCCGGATCAGCCCGCTGCCGCAGCACCCGCGGCGGTCACCGACAGCGCGGGGCCGGCGGGCACCCGGGCGACGAGTGCCTCGGGCATCGGGACCGGGTCGACGCCGCCGTAGCCCAGCCGGGCGGCCTCGGCCTCCGACGGCACCGGGTACGCCCGTCCCTCATCGGTGACCAGGAACAACGCACCGGAGCCAGCCTCACCCGAGGGTCGCGCCTCCACCAGCGCGCCGGCGCCCGGAGGGACGGCGACGGTGTCGGCGAGCACGGTCCCGGTGCTGCTCCGCCGGGGTGTCAGCGCCGCGGCGGTGGTGTCGACCTCGGCTGCCACCGAGATCTCGGGGGTACTGGCGGCGTCGGCGAAACCGGCGCAGACCGTCTCGTCGGGGCCGGCGACGGCCGCCATCTCCGGCGGGTCGGTCGGCGGGTCGGTCGGCGCGGGGTCGGCGAGCTCCACGCGCAGCGCCAGGTTGGCCTCCGCGGGGCTGAGGGGCAGGGGCGCGGCGGCGGTGCCGCCGTAGGCCTCCAGCGACGTCGCCGGCGCGGCCAGCAGCACGGCCGCCTGGACCGGGGTGATCTCCACGATCCGGTCGGCCGCCACCTGGTAGTACTGCTCGCCCGCCGAGGTCCGGACGACCCGGATCTGACCCACCACGCCGCCGGCGACGGCGGAGCTCGCCGCACCGCGGCCCGGCACCGGCTGCGGCTGCAACGACAGCCCCGCCGGCAGGCCGGACAGCCAGGCCGTGCCCACCTGCACCTGGGCCTCGTCGCGCAGCGTCAGCCCCTCCAGGACGGCGGCCTCGTCCGGGACCGGGTACTGGTGGCCGCGCCAGACCAGGTGCAGGGTGCCCAGCTCGACGTCCCGCACCAGGACCGCCCGGTCGCCCAGCGCCGACCCGCCGTCGGAGGCGCCGCCGACCGCGACGGCGGTGCGCGGCAGCTCCTCACCGCTCTCCAGCCGGGCCGGCGCGGCGCACAACGTCCACGGGGCACCGACCAGACGGTCCGGCTCGGGGAGGGCGTCGGGACCACCGGCGATGCCCAGCCGCTGCCCCCGGGGCGCATCGGCCAGCGAGGCCGCGCTCACCGAGACGGTGTCGACCCCGCCGGTCAGCAGCGCGGCGGAGGCGAAGTTGACGACCGGGTGCAGGTGGAAGACGCCCGCCTGGTCGGCCAGCCAGACGAACCGGGCCCCGGTGCCCTTCTCGACGATCACCGCGCCGGCGTCCTGCCAGGTCGTGTTGCCGCCGGGGTTGATCACGCCGATCACACCGGCCACCGCCAGCGACAGCACGGCCACCATCACGCTGGCGAAGACCGTGCCGCCCATCCGCCGCAACGGCGACTGTGCCGGGTCGCTCTCGCGGAGCACGACTCCGGACACCACTCGCTGGACCAGGAACTGGTAGCCCTGGTAGAGGTCCCGCCGACTGGCCACGGTCGTCTCAGCCGTAGAGCCCGCGGACGTAGCCGTACAGCCCCACCACCAGGCAGGCCACCGGCACGACGGCGAGCACCACGACGACGTCCAGCAGGTCGGCGACCCGGCCCAGGTAGGGGCTGGGGGCGCGGTCACCGAAGCGGAGCCCGGCGGTCAGGACCAGCACGGCTGCCAGGACCAGCACCGGCAGCAGCCCGAGCAGCCGGGTCGAGGGCTCCAGCGCGCTCCCGGCGAGCACCAGCAGCACGACGCCCAGCACACCGGTGACCAGCAGCGGCGCCCGGTGCCGGACGGCGGGGAACAGCCGCGACCGCAGCAGCGCGGCGCCCGCGACCAGCGCGACCAGCAGCAGGGCGGAGGACCGTCCGTCGACGACCAGGACGGCGGAACCCGCGATCGCCACCGCGGCCAGGCCGCCCAGCATCCCGGTGAGCAGCTCGTCGGAACGCCGCACCCGCGCCGCCACCCGGGCCCGCGGCACCTGGGGCTGGTCGGCGAGCAGCTCCTCGGTGCTGCGCGGCAGCAGCGGCATCGGCACCTTGCCCAGCCGCACGGCCAGCACCGGGATCAGCGGCGTCAGCGCGACCACCAGGGCCAGGGCCAGGGCGGCGGCGTCGACGGCGTCGACCACGTCGGTGCCCGCGGCGAGCCCCGCCAGTGCGGCGAGCAGTCCGGCGAGGACACCACCGACCGGGTACTGCGCGTGCACCGAGACGATCCCCAGCACCAGCAGCGAGACCACCAGCAGGGCGATCCCGCCGGCCACCAGCTGGGCCGGCCCGAGCGTGTCGAGGGACTGGTCGCCCAGGCCGACCACGGCCGCACCCACGCCGGCCGCGCCCATCGCCAGCAGGCCGAAGACCACCGCCGCACCCGCGTCGCCCACGGCCCGGGCGAGCACCACCGCGGTCATCAGGGCGACCACGGCCAGCGCGAGCGTCGCCGCACCCGCCGGGCCCCAGTCCGGTCCGGTGCCCAGCGCGGTCAGCACCGCCAGCAGCAGCGCGCCGGCGGCCCCGGCGATGCCGGCCCGCCGGGTCGCGGCACTGCCCCACGAGCGGCTGCGCTCCCGGGCGCTGCGGGCGATGGCGTCGACGACGTCGTCGTAGTCCAGGTCGGGCCACTGCTCGCGCCGCGGCACCAGGTGCAGGACCTCGCCGTCGCGGAGCTCCTGGGCGGCCAGCGACCGGACCGGGTCGACCAGCGTCCCGTCGGCGCGGCGCAGCACCCAGCCGCCGTGCTCCTGCCCCTCGTCGGCCAGCCCCTCGCCGGCGTGCCGCAGCAGGGTGGGCAACAGCTCGGCCACCGGCACGGCCTCGGGGAGCGCCACGTCCACGCGGCGGGTGGGAGCCGCGACGGTGACCCGCGCCAGACCGCCGCTGACCGCCCGCGTCATCGCCGTCCCCCAGGCGACCGATCGGGCAGGTCACGCGCCATGCAGGTGTCCTCCGTCTGGGTGGCCGGGGTGGGGGGTCGGCGCGCATACGATACGGGCCGGTCGGCGAGCCGCAGCGCTCCGCCGCACAGGTCATCACGGGGGGTGGGCGCTCGGTGAGCACCGTCGTCGTGCGTCGTCGTCCCCGGCGCGACGCCCCGGCGCTGCCCAGCGGTGAGATCGTCCTCGAGCCGCCGCCGGAGCTGCCGGCCGAGTCCGGTCGGCGCTGGTCGCAGATGCTCATGATGCTGCCGATGCTGGCCGGCGCCGGCGCCATGGCGCTGCTGTTCACCGGGGGCCGCAGCGGCCCGCTGGGGTACATGGCCGGCGGGCTGTTCGGCGTCTCCGCGCTGGGCATGGTCGCCATGGGCTTTCTCAACGGCGGCGGCCCGGGCAAGAAGGAGATGGCCACCAAGCGCCGCTCCTACATGCGCCACCTCGCGCAGCACCGCCGGTCGGCGCAGCGCGCCGCCGACCAGCAGCGCCGCGCCATGCTCTACCGGCACCCCGACCCCGACCAGCTGTGGACGACGGCCGCCAGCCACCGGTTGTGGGAGCGGCGCGCCGACCACGCCGACTTCGGGGTGGTCAGGATCGGGCTGGGGCCGCAGGCGCTCGCCACCCCGGTGGTGCCCCCGCAGACCGGCCCGCTGGACGAGCTCGAGCCGCTGTGCGCCGGTGCGCTGCGGCGCTTCGTGCTCACCTGGTCGGCGGTGCCGGAACTGCCGGTCGCCATGGCGGTCAACGGCTTCGGCCGGGTGCACGTGCTGGGCCCGGCCGAGCGGGCCCAGGCGCTGGCGCGGGCCGTGATCGCCCAGCTCGCGGTGCACCACAGCCCCGACGACGTGCTGATCGCCGTCTGCGCCGGCACCGAGCAGCGGGCGCACTGGGAGTGGGCCAAGTGGCTGCCGCACGCCCTGCACCCGGAGCGCTCCGACGCGCTCGGCCGGGTCCGGCTGGTCGCGCCGACCCTGCCGGCGCTGGAGGCCCAGCTGGACGACCTGCTGGCCACGCGCCCCCGGTTCAACCCGGCCGGGGCCGTCACCCAGGTGGGTGGGCCGCACGTGCTCGTCGTCCTCGACGGTGGCGAGACCGCCGGCTCCGACCACCTCTCCACCGACGTCGGGGTCGAGGGCGTGACCGTCCTGGACCTGACCAACCCACCGCCCCGGCTGCTGGACCGCGGCACCCTGGTCCTGGAGCTGGACGCCGACGGGGCGCTGAGCAGCCGGACCACCGAGGGCGAGTCGGCGATCGGCCGAGCCGACGCGCTGGACGAGACCCAGGCCGAGGCCCTGGCCCGCCAGCTGGCCCCGCTGCGGCTGTCCACCGGCGGGCGCGGCGAGAAGGCCATGAGCGCCACCACCGACCTCGCCGACCTGCTCGGCATCGGTGACCCGTTCGCGTTCGACGTGGCCGCCGGCTGGGCGCCGCGGCCCAACCGCGACCAGCTGCGGGTGCCGATCGGCGTCGGGCCCGACGGCGCACCGATCGAGCTGGACCTGAAGGAGTCCGCCCAGGACGGCGTCGGCCCGCACGGCCTGCTCATCGGCGCCACCGGCTCGGGCAAGTCCGAGCTGCTGCGCACGCTGGTGCTGGGCCTGGCCTGCACGCACGACTCCGAGACGCTGAACTTCGTGCTCAGCGACTTCAAGGGCGGCGCGACGTTCAGCCGGCTGGAGCGGCTGCCGCACACCTCGGCGGTGATCACCAACCTGGCCGACGAGCTGCCGCTGGTCGACCGGATGACCGACGCCATCAACGGCGAGCTGGTGCGGCGCCAGGAGCTGCTCCGCGCGGCGGGCAACTACGCCTCGCTGCGGGACTACGAGCGGGCCCGGCTCTCCGGCGTCCCGCTGGCCCCGGTGCCCAGCCTGCTGATCATCTGCGACGAGTTCAGCGAGCTGCTGAGCGCCAAGCCCGACTTCATCGACATGTTCGTGCAGATCGGCCGGGTCGGCCGGTCGCTGGGCGTGCACCTGCTGCTGGCCTCGCAGCGGCTGGAGGAGGGCCGGCTGCGCGGCCTGGACACCCACCTGTCCTACCGGATCGCGCTGCGCACCAACTCGGCGATGGAGAGCCGGGTGGTGCTCGCCGCACCGGACGCCTACGAGCTCCCCCGCGCACCCGGCTACGGCTACGTGAAGTTCGGGACCGACCCGCTGGAGCGGTTCCGTGCGGCCTACGTCTCGGGCACCTACCGGCGGGCCGCGGACCGCCGCGAGGTGGGCGCCGCGGCCGGGCCGACGGTGCTGCCCTACGACACCCAGTACCTCGCGCCGCCGGTGGACGAGCCGGCGGAGGACGCCGAGGCCCCGGCCGCCGAGCCGGACACCGTGGGCGAGAGCCTGCTGGACATCCTGGTCGACCGGCTCGACGGCCGCGGGACGCCGGCCCACCCGGTGTGGCTGCCCCCGCTCAAGGAGCCGCCGACGCTCGACCAGCTCCTCCCGCCCCTGGTGCGCGATCCGCGCCGCGGGTTCACCGTGGACAACCCCGACCTGACCGGGACGCTGCGGGCGCACGTCGGGGTGGTCGACCGGCCGGCCGACCAGCGTCGCGACCCGCTGGTGCTGGACCTGTCCGCGGCCGGTGGCCACGCGGTCGTCGTCGGCGGCCCGCAGAGCGGCAAGAGCACGCTGCTGCGCTCGCTGATCACCTCGCTGGCGCTCACCCACACCCCGGCGGAGGTGCAGTTCTACGCCTTCGACTTCGGCGGCGGCGCCCTCGGCGCGCTCCGCGGCCTGCCGCACGTCGGTGCGGTGGCCGGCCGCTCCGACGTGGACGTCGTCCGGCGCACCGTGGCCGAGCTGCGCACCCTGCTCGCCCAGCGGGAGGCCCGGTTCGCCGCGCTCGGCATCGACGGCATGGCCGCCTACCGGCGCGGCCTGCGCGACGGCCGGATCGGCGAGGACCCCTTCGGCGACGTCTTCCTGGTCGTCGACGGCTGGCAGACCGTCCGCAGCGAGTTCGAGGACCTGGAGGCACCGCTCACCGACCTGGCCACCCGCGGGCTGTCCTACGGGATCCACGTGGTGGCCGCCGCCTCACGCTGGATGGACCTGCGGCCGGGCGTGCGCGACCTGTTCGGCACCCGGCTCGAGCTGCGGCTGGGCGACCCCTCGGACTCGCTGCTGGACCGGCGGACGGCGACCAACGTGCCGGCGGCCACGCCCGGGCGCGGCCTGAACGAGGAGAAGCTGCACGTGCTGACCGCCCTGCCGCGCTGCGACGGGGTGCAGGGCGTCGACGACCTCTCCGACGGGGTGGCCGACCTCGTCGACCGGATCTCCTCGGCCTGGGCCGGCTCCACCGCGCCGCCGGTGCGCCTGCTGCCGGCGTCGGTGGCCTATCCCGACCTGCTCGCCGACCCCAACCGCGGCATCGCCGTCGGCATCTCCGAGGACGACCTGTCCACGGTGCACGTGGACCTGAACGCCGACCCCCACCTGGTGGTGTTCGGGGACGCGGAGTCGGGGAAGAGCGCGTTCCTCCGGTCCTTCCTGCGCCGGCTGACCGAGCAGTGGACGCCGGCCCAGGCCCGGGTCATCGCCCTGGACTACCGGCGCAGCCTGCTGGGCGCGATCAGCCCGGACCACCTGCTGGCCTACGGCACGTCCTCCCCGGTGGCGGCGGACATGGTCGCTGAGGTCGCCGAGGTCATGCGGAACCGGCTGCCGGGCCCGGACGTGACCGCCGAGCAGCTGCGGAACCGGAGCTGGTGGACCGGCCCGGACCTCTACCTCGTCGTCGACGACTACGACCTGGTCGCCGCCGGGACGCCGAACCCGCTCGCTCCGCTGCTGGAGTTCCTCGCCCAGGGCCGGGACATCGGCCTGCACCTGGTGGTCACGCGGCGCAGCGGCGG
>Ga0210040_10008883_pt1 | contig 11794 bp, 11 predicted proteins | sample CryGeyCG12114_NA_FD_185462 | JGI IMG/M metagenome (GOLD analysis project Ga0210040, IMG submission 185462) | Groundwater microbial communities from aquifer - Crystal Geyser CG19_WC_8/21/14_NA (SPAdes) (version 2) | ecosystem: Environmental > Aquatic > Deep subsurface > Groundwater | place: USA... | reverse complement strand
CTACGCGCAGCTCGACGACGACGACAAGACCGGTGGGGACTCGGACGAACCGGTCGGCGACGACGCCGACGAGGTGGGGACGGGCCGCGACGACCCGGGAGTCGAGCAGGAGCTGGGCCCCGGTGGGGCGACCGCGATGGACCTCGTCGAGGGTCCTGGCTCCGCGCGTGGGCAGGACAGCGCGAGGAGCACTCCCGAGACGTCCGAGGCCGACCAGCCCACCGCGGTGCGCGGGCAGGCGGTTCCGGCCAACGGGACAGGGACGATCACCGAGGCCGCCGCCGGCGGGTCCTCGGGCTCGGGCGCGTACACCCAGCCCCGGTCCCTGCCGGGCTCCGCGGGGGACCGCTGATGCTCGACTGGAGCTGGATCAACCGCAACCTGGGCATGATCGGCGGGCTCACGGCCCAGCACGCGGTCCTGGCGGTCCTGCCCGTCCTCGCCGCGCTGGTCGTGTCGATCCCGCTCGGCTACCTCGTCCACCGGACCGGCCGGGCCGCCAACGTGATCCTCTCGGTCCTGGGCGTCATCTACTCGATCCCCTCGCTGGCGCTGTTCGTCGCGCTGCCGGTCGTGCTGGGCACCCAGATCCTCGACCCCCTGAACATCGCCGTCGCCCTGGCGATCTACTCGGTCGCGCTGCTCGTCCGCAGCGTGGTCGACGGGCTCCGGTCCGTGCCCTCGGCGGTCAAGCAGTCGGCGTCGGCCATCGGCTTCGGCGGGTTCGGACGCCTGGTCAAGGTCGAGCTGCCGCTGGCGATGCCCGTGATCTTCGCCGGGCTCCGGGTGGTGACGGTGTCGAACATCGCCCTGGTCAGCGTGGCGGTGGTCGTCGGCGGCGGGGCGCTCGGCCAGCTCTTCGACACGGGCTTCAACCGCAACTTCTTCACCCCGATCGTCGTCGGGCTCGTGCTGACGCTGCTCCTCGCGCTGCTCGCCGACGCGGTCATCCTCCTGGTCCAACGCGGGACCCTCCCCTGGGCGAGGCGGCGCACGGCATGAGCTACTTCTCCTACCTCCTGGACGCCAGCAAGTGGGGTGGTGCCGGAGGCACCGGCCAGCTCCTGCTGCAGCACCTCGCCTACACGGGGGCGGCCGTGCTGATCGGTGCGGTGGTCGCGATCCCGCTGGGCATCCTCATCGGCCACACCGGCCGGGGCGGGTTCCTCGTGATCGGCCTCAGCAACGCGGCACGGGCCATCCCCTCGATCGGGCTCCTGGTCCTGGTCGTGCTCGCGACGAGCACGGGCTTCGGCCCCACGGTGCTCGTCCTCGCGGTCCTGGCCCTGCCCGCCATCCTCACCGCCACGGCGGCGGGCGTCTCCGGAGCGGATCCGGACGCGGTGTACGCCGCCCGCGCTCTCGGCATGACCGGCGGGCAGATCGTGAGCAAGGTCGAGTGGCCGCTCGCGGTGCCGCTGACGATCTCCGGGCTGCGCAGCGCGACCCTGCAGGTGGTCGCGACGGCGACCGTCGCGGCGTTCGCGGCGGGGGGCGGGCTGGGGCAGCTGCTGATCAGCGGCCAGCGCAGCCGCGACTACTCGCAGATGTTCGCCGGCGCGGTCCTGATCGCCGGGCTGGCGATCCTGCTCGACCTGCTCATCGGCGTCATCGGCGTGCTGGCCTCCCGACGGGTCCGCCCCGCCGGCAAGACCCGTACGAGCGCTGCCGCGGCGCCCGCTTAACCTAGCCCGACGGTAGGGAATCCCTCCTGCCCCCGAACACGGAGATCAGTCCATGACCATCAAGCGTTCGTTGGCCGCGCTCGGCCTGACCATCACGACGCTCGTCCTGGCCGCGTGCGGCGGCGGTGGCAGCACCGCCGACCCGCTCGGCAGCAGCTCAGCGCCCCCCTCCGGCTCGGCCGGCGGCACCCCGATCGTCGTCGGAGCCGCCAACTTCACCGAGTCCCAGATCCTCGCCGAGGTGTACGCCCAGGCCCTCACGGCCAAGGGCCTGACCGCGTCGACGAAGCCGCCCATCGGGTCCCGCGAGGTCTACATCAAGGCCCTGCAGGACAACTCGGTCCAGATCGTGCCGGAGTACACCGGCAACCTGCTCCTCTTCGTGGACAAGAGCGCCACCGCGACCACGCAGGAGGAGCTCGCCAACGCCCTGCCCACGGCGCTGCAGCCCGACAACCTGAAGATCGGCAAGGTCTCGGCCGCCGCCGACCAGGACGTCTACGTCGTCACCAAGGAGTTCTCGCAGCAGAACAACCTGACCTCGCTGGCCGACCTCAGCAAGGTCTCCTCGAACATCGTCCTCGGCGGGCCCTCGGAGCTCGCCCAGCGCGCGTACGGTCCGCAGGGCCTGAAGGGCATCTACGGCGCCACGCTCAAGCAGTTCAAGCCGTACGACTCCCCGGCCGTCAAGACCAAGGACCTCCTCGACGGCAAGATCCAGATGGGCGAGTACTTCACCACGGAGAGCGCGATCGCCGACAACGGCTTCGTCCCGCTGGCGGACCCGCAGTCGATGATCCTGCCGCAGAACATCGTGCCGCTCATGCGCGGCGACGTCGCCGACAACCCGCAGGTCACCGCCGCGCTCGACCCGGTCCAGGCCGCGCTGACGACCGAGGAGCTGACCGCGCTGAACAAGCAGGTCGACGTCGACAAGATGGACCCCGACCAGGTCGCGAGCGCGTGGCTCAAGAGCAAGGGCCTCGCCTGACCTGACGCCTCACGTCCGACGACGACCCCCGGTGCTGCTCGCACCGGGGGTCGTCGTGCGTCTGAGGCTCCAGCCCTCGGAGGGTCAGGAGCCGAACCGCTCCAGGTGCGTCCACGGCCCGCCGACGTAGCGCCACAGGTCGAAGCCCGGCGCCTCCACGCTCGACGGGCTGAAGCCGGCGCGCAGCGCCTCGACGGTCGTGCGTGCGACCGCGGGATCGACCTTGTTCTGCAGGGTGACGTGCGCCCGCAGGCGCTGCTGGTCCTGCTTGGTGAGGTGCGGCCACCAGGCGCGCTGGAGCTCGTCGTGACGTCGCGCGAGGTCCGGGCTGTCGACCGCGTACGCGGCCCCGCGCCCGAGGCTCATCACCCCGGTCAGGCGCAGCGCGACCGGTCCGTGGCCGGCCACCTCGGCCAGGTCCGTGCGCACCTGGGCCTCGAGCTCGCCCGGCACGGCGTGGAACAGCGTGAGGTGCGCTCCCACCGCCGTCCGTCCCGCCGGGAACCACCGCCGGCGCAGGGCGTCCAGCTCCTCCTGCACGTCGTCCGGCAGCGCGAGCGTCACCACCAGCGGTGCGCGGTGTGCCGCGTCCACGCCGTCTCCTCGGCTCAGGGCAGGTAGTAGGTCGGGTTCGGCAGCTTCACCGCGTGGTCGGCGTAGCCCCCGACCAGGTCGGAGTACTGGTCGCCGTAGCTCGCGACGACGGTGTAGCCCAGGTCGTGCTCGATGTGCGCACGCGTCTTGGACTTGTACTCGACCGTGGTGCAGGTGGAGCCGCCCGCGCACCCCTCGATCCAGGCCGGCGGTGTGGACCCGCTGACCCACTTGGTGAAGAAGTGCGCCGAGGTGAAGGTGCCCTCGGCGTAGCCGACCTCGGCCAGGTTCGCCAGCGTCGCCTGCTTCTGGGTGTCGTTGCGCCCGGTGAGACCGAACACCGTGTAGCCGAGCGCCCGGGCCTGGTTGACGTAGTCCACCATCAGCGGCGTCGCCGGGAACCGCTCGTCCTGCACCCACTCGTCCTGGAGCTCCGGGTCGAAGGTGAAGTGCATCGCCTTCACCTCCATGTCGTACGTGAACAGGGTGGTGTCGTCGCTGTCGAAGACCAGCGCGGGCTTCTCGCCCCGCCTCACGGCCGCCCGGTAGCGCGACTCGAGGCTGCGGCGCTGCTCCTTCACCAGCTTCTTGAGCTCGGCGATGTACGGCGACCTGCTCTTGTCCGCCGTCCCGTCGCCGGGGTCGCCGTAGTAGGTGGCGATCGTCTTCTTGACCGAGTCGATGTTCGGGATGCCCTCGCCGCTCACGTACGTGCCGCTCGAGCCGTCCGGCGCCATCGTGAAGTGCGTGCGCGGCGCGAGCTCGCGCTGCTTCTTGCCCGGCAGGTTGGCCGACGGCAGGTAGTAGGTCGGGTTCGGCAGCTTGACGCTGTGGTCGGCGTGGCCGCCCATCAGGTCGCTCCACTGGTCGCCGTAGCTGGCGACGATCGTGAGGTCGCGCTTCTTCTCCAGGTAGCGGCGCGTGCCCGCCTTGTACTCGACCGTCGTGCAGGCGGTCGCGACCTTGCACGTGATGTACGAGGGCTTGGCGCCCGACCACTTCGTGTAGAAGTTCGGGTCGGTGAAGGCGTCGCCGTAGCCGACCTTGGCGAGGTTGCCGAGCGTCGCGGACTCCTGGGCCGCCGACCGGCCGGTGATGCCGACGATCGTGTAGCCGACCGCCTTCGCCTGGCGCACGTACGCGGCCATCGCCGGCGTGGCCGGGAAACGTTCGTCCTGCACCCACTCGTCCTGGAGCTCGGGGTCGAAGGTGAAGTGCATCGCCTTCACCTCCATGTCGTACGTGAACAGGGTGGTGTCGTCGGTGTCGAAGACCAGCGCGGGACGCTTGCCCTTGTGCTGGCGGAGGGCCTTGTCGTAGCGGCTCTGCAGCGTCGCGCTCTGCCGACGCAGGATCGACTGCACCTCCGAGATGTACGGCGACGTGGTCTTGCTGGCGGTGCCGGAGCCCTGGTCGCCGTAGTAGGTGGCGATCGTCTTCTTGACCGAGTCGATGTTCGGGATGCCCTCGCCACCGACCGTGCGACCGCTCGAGCCGTCCGGCTTCATCGTGAAGCGCGTGCGCGGGGTGAGCGCGGCCCGCGCTGAGGTCGTACGTGCGGCGACGTCGGTCCTGCTCGTCTGCTGCGCCTCAGGAGCGGCGACCGGGTCGGCGAAGGAGGGCGCGGCAGCGAGGGTGCTCAGCAGAGCGGTGACGAGACCGGCGACGAGCACCGAGGGACGGATCTGCGGCACGAGCAACCTCCAGAGTCGGGGTGACGAGCGAGACCGTACGCGGCACCGCTGACAGTCCTTGTCCCGGGCGCTGTGCAGGACCCACCCGGGGGTCTTGTGATCTTCGTCCGCCCAGGCGCATGCTCTCCTCACCATGACGACCACGCACCGGATCCGACCGGCCGACGCCCTCCGTGCCGCGCTGTCCCGGGTGCGTGCGGCCCTGCCGGTGGCGCCACCACCCACGTACGTCGAGCCGCAGGACGACCCCGAAGTCGCCTGGCAGCGCCGGCTCGACCGGGTCCGGGCCGCGCTCGAGCAGGCGCGGAGCGACCTCCTCGAGCAGGGTTGGACGCAGCGGGCGTGGTTCAGCGTCGGGTGCGCAGGAGCAGGAGCCGGCGCGGGGACGACCCGGCTCGCCACGACCGCGGAGTCGTTCGACCTGGTGCGCCCGACCTCGACGGTGTCCGGGGCCTGCCTGGTGGGCGCGCTGCTGCGCCGGGCCGAGGACCCCGACCGGGCGACGACCCACGCCGACGTCTGGGGCGCGGTCGACGAGCTCTACGAAGCGCTGCACGAGCGGATGGGCCACACCTCGCTGCCGCCCGGCCGGGTCGACTCCCGCTCCCGTCGGCACGCCAAGCTCGGGGTGCTCACCGCCTGGAACGACGACTCGAGGACCCGCCGCGAGGACGTCCTCGACCTGCTCGACCGGGCCGTCAGCCGCACCCTCGTCGGCGCCTGCCACTGAGTCGCCACCGTGGCACGGCACCTCAGCGGTCAGCGAGCGGTGGTGGCCTCGTCGTAGCTGCCCAGCTCGGGCACGGGCTCGTGGGGCGGGTGCGGCGGTGCCGGGTCGAGGCGGGCGTGCAGCTGACGTCCGAGCCGCTGGACGAGGCCGCGGGTGGCCTCCATCTGGGCCTCCCAGTCGGGGCGGACCATGTCGATGCGCTGCTCCAGGGGCTGCTCGGCCTCCAGGGTCGCGGCGAGCGAGGTGTCGAGGCCCTGCTCCCAGAGCTCGGCCATCGTCAGCGCGAGCGCGGACTGGACCGGGTAGAGCGCGATCTGGGGCCCCCGGGGAGCGGTCAGCCCGATCAGGTAGAGCCGGTCCAGCCCGGCCGGGACGATCCCGCCTCCCGTCCGCAGCGGCACGCCGTCCGCCCGCTGGAGCAGGTCGTCGTCGAGGAACGGCAGCGTCGGGTGGAAGCCCGTCGCCCACAGGATCGTGTCGAAGTCGCGCGCGATGCCGTCGCTGAAGTGGACGGTGCGCCCCTCGAACCGGTCGATGCCCGGCACGACGGTGACGCGGCCGTGCTGGATCCAGTAGAGGAGCAGCTCGTTGACCACCGGCGCGCCCTCGGCCAGCGTCCGGAACGGCGGCTCGGGCAGGCCGGGGTAGTTCTCCCAGGTCCCCTTGCTCACCCGGATGAGTAGCCGGGCCAGGAGGTCCTGCTCCTCGAACGTGAAGCCGCGCAGGAACGTCAGCTCCGAGCGCGGGACCCCGAAGAACGTCTTGGGCTGGAAGACGTGCCCCGAACGCACGCAGATCGACGTCTGCAGGCGGTGCTGCGCGGCGTCGACGGCGAGGTCGCAGCCGGAGTTGCCCGAGCCCACGACCAGCACCCGGGTGCCTTCGATGTCGGCGGTGCTGCGGTACGAGCCGGAGTGGATCTGGAGGCCCGTGAACTCCCCCGGCACCTCCGGGACGCGCTGGTGATGCAGGTGCCCGTTCGCGACGAACACCCCGTCGTAAGTTCGCACCTGGGAGTCAGAGGTCGTCACGACCCAGCCGGACGAGCCGGTGGAGCCCGCCGTCGGGACCGGGACGACGGAGTCGACCCGGACGCCGAAGGTGATCCTGTCGTGCAGGCCATGCGTGTCGGCGTACGCGGTGAGGTAGGCGGTGACCTGGTCACGTGACGGGAACAGCGGGTAGTCGGCCGGCATCGGGAAACCGGCGTAGCCCGTGACGTCACGGGAGGTGATGAGGTGCAGCGCCTCGTAGTCGGTGTTCCAGTGGCCGCCGACGCGGTCGGTCGCCTCGAAGCAGTCGACCTCGCGGCCGCTCGCCAGCAGGGTCTGGAGGGCGGCGAGGCCGGCAGCGCCGGCGCCGATGACGCAGTAGCGGTTCATGGATCGTGCTCCTGTACGTGACGGAGGTGGACGGGGTGGACGAGAGGTCGCGGCGCCGCGCCGCTGGGGGGCGACATCGGCAGGCGCCGGGCCGTCGGACGGCGCGGCGCCGCGGGCTCGGGGGCTACGAGACCGACTGGGCCTTCACGAAGGTCTCCTTGCCGTTCTTCACCTGCTCGACGGTGACGTCCCGGGCGCTGGTGTCACCACTGGCCGGGTCGATCCTGATCTCCTTGCCGGTGACCGACTCGCTCGCCGGGATGGTCAGACCCTGGCCGGCGAAGACGGCGTCCGTCACGCTCTTCCGCGTGCCGTCGGACTGTGCCACGGCGGCGAGGACGACCTGCATCGCGGCCACGCCGTACAACGCGTAGTTGCCGACCGGCGGGTGCCCGTACCTGGCCTGGTAGGCCTCGATGAGCCGGGCCGGAGGGCCGCCGGCCGCGATCAGCTGGTCCGTGGTGAGACCCGAGAAGGTGAGGTAGAGGCCCTGAGACTGCGGCAGGGCCAGCAGGTCGGGGTAGCCGGTGAAGCCGTCGGAGCCCATCAGCCTGACCTCGCTGTTGTCGCCGAGCACGGCCACCTTGTCCTTGATGAGCTGCCCACCGTTGTTGTCGTAGACGCCGGCGATGTAGACCATGTCCGCGCCGCTGGCCTTGACCGCCTGGAAGAGCGCGGTGTAGTTCGGCTGTTTCGCGTCCCAGGACGCCTTGCCGACGACCTCGATGCCCTCGGTCCCGGCCGCGGTCTCGAAGGCCTTCGCGATGCCCAGCCCGTAGGTCTGGTTGTCGTCGAGCACGAACACCTTCTTGACGCCGAGGTCCTTCGCGGCGTAGATGGCGGCCGCGTTGCCCTGGTAGTCGTCGCTGGTGACGACGCGGGCGAAGTTCCGGCTGCCGCTGGGGTAGTACTTGTCCGGCTCGCCGGTCTCCCACGACTTGGTCAGGCCCGGGTTGCTGTTCGCATGGCTGACCATCAGCATCGGCCCGGTGCTGTCCTGATTCAGGATGGGCAGCTCGATCTTGGCGCATCCGGAGTTGAAGGTGCCCATGACTGCCACCTCGTCGGTGTTCGCGACGTGGTCGGTCGCGTTCTTCGCGCACGCCGCGTCGTCCCAGGCTCCCTTGGCCGCCGTGGAGTCGTCGTAGGTCTTGAGCGTGACGCCGTACTTGCCCGCCTTGCCGCCGACCTGGTCGAGGTAGAGCTGGATCAGCTCGTTGGTGGCCGCCGTCTGGGACGCGCTCGCGCCCTGCAGCGGCAGGTCGGTGGAGACGACGACGTTCGTACGCCCCGGCTGCGAGCCGGCGTCGGTGTCCTGGCCGTTCGCGCAGCCGGCGGTGAGTAGCAGGCAGGCCGCGGCGCCGAGGGCGACGAGCCTTCCGAGGGGGGTGGTCATGGTTCTCCTGGTTCATCCGGTGCGTGCTCGGTGTGGGTGCGGGAGACTGCCCGAGCGGCACTGCTGGGCGGCGCTGCGATCAACGGATGAGGCTGCCGCCACTGATGACGAGGGTCTCGCCGGTGACGTAGCCCTTCTGGGCTAGGACGTAGACCCAGTCGGCGATCTCCTCCGGCTGGGCGACACGTCCGAGGGGGATGGTCGAGGCGACGTCGGCCATCCGACCGGTGGCGGCGTTGCCGGGGGTGTCGACCCAGCCGGGTGCCACGCCGTTCACGACGATCCCGTCGCCGGCGAGCTCGTGCGCCAACGACCGGGTCAGCGACATGACCGCTGCCTTCGAGGCGCTGTAGACGAGCTGGCCGGGAGACACGGCGAGGGCGTCTACCGAGGCGAAGTTGACGATGCCACCACCGCGCGCGGCGCGGAGGTGGGGCAGTGCTGCCTGGCACACGTTCAGGACACCGAGGACGTTGACGTCGAAGATGCGACGGAAGAGCTCCTCCGTCACGTTCTCGAGCGTGGTCGGGGGGTAGATGCCGGCGGCATTCACGACCGCGCGCAGCGGGTACGGGCCGATGCGGCTGCTCAGGACAGGCCGGAGGGTGGGGGCGTCCGTGACATCGGCGACGACGGGGACGAAGCCGTCCCCGAGATCGCCCGCGAGCTCCTCGAGCCGGCCTTCCTCGCGGTCGAGACCGAGCACCGCCCAGCCCGCGTCCAGGAAGCGTCGGACGGTGGCCAGGCCCATGCCGCTGGCGGCGCCGGTGACGAGGGCGGCCTGGTCCATCGATGTCTCCTGAGGGCTCGAGCAGCGGGTCACACCTCAGCCTGACGGCGGCACCGTCCCGCGGTAAAGGAGCAATCGAGGAGATCAGGTCAAGGCTCAGCCTTGACCAGCCTCCGGATTCGTCCCCGCGTCCGCCACGGTCTGCAGGCCGCGGATGTGTTGCTCGGCGAGCGCCATGAAGGCTCGCGTCGCCCGCGACAGCGAGCCGCTCCGCCGGGTGACGAAGGCGAAGTGCTCCTGGTACGGAGGGTCGAGCGCGGTCCATCCGAGGCCCTTCGGGTACCCCTGCCACTGCGTCACGAGGTAGGAGACGAGCGAGTCCCCGACCCCGTACGCCGCCATCTCCACCGCCGCGGTCTGGAACTCCACCTCGAATGCGGGTCGCAGGCTGACCCCGACCTGCTGGGCCTGCTGGACGAGGCTGCGCCGCAGGGGGTCGTCGTGGGCCCAGCGGGCCTCGGAGAGGATGAGTGGTGCCTGCGCCAGCGTCTCGATCGTCACCGGCGCTGCCGTCCGGGCGGGATCTGCGCTCACGTAGACGACCCGGTCGGTGAGGACCGGCGTGCTCACGACCAGGCCGCGGTCGTCGACAGGCAGCTGCACCAGCCCGGCCTCGAGGGCTCCCGCCCGGACCGACTCCGCCACCTCGGCCGAGTTCAGCCCCTGGACCTGGATCTGCACGTCCGGGTATCTGCGGTGAAAGTCGGCGGTCAGCGCTGGCAGGAGGTAGAGGTGGGCGCTGCTGAAGGTGCCGAAGGACACGGTGCCTCCGGTCAGCTCGCGGACGTCCCGCACGGCGTCGGTGAGCTCGTCGACGTCCGCCACCAGCCGCTCGGCCCAGGGCACGAGCATCCGTCCGGCGTCCGTCAGCTGGAGAGCGCGGTTGGTCCGGACGAACAGGGTGACGCCCAGGGTGGCCTCGAGGCGGCGCACCTGCTCCGAGAGACTCGGCTGCGCGACGTAGAGGCTCGAGGCCGCCCCGGCGAACGACCGGTGCTGCACGGCAGCGAGGAAGTAGACGAGCTGTTGGACGGTGGGTCGTGGGGCGCGCACGGTTCCTCCGATCAGCGGGCCGGACGCTCAGCGGCTGAGGTAGCCGCCGTCGACCACCAGCTCGGAGCCGGTCACGAAGGACGCGTCCGAGGAGAGCAGGAACGCCACCGCGCTGGAGACCTCCGAGACGTGCGCGCGGCGCCCGAGCGGGGTGTCGGGGATGACGCCGCCCTCCTTCTCGTTCTCGTTCATCGGGGTGCTGACGCCGCCCGGGACGAGGGTGTTGACCCGGATCTGGTCCGGGGCGAGCTCCAGGGCGGCGACCTTCGACAGCGCCACCAGGGCACCCTTGCTGGCGCAGTAGGCGGCGTAACCCGGTGCCCCGATGACCCCGAAGATCGAGGCGACGTTGACGACGGAGGCGTGGCCACTGCGGCGAAGCAGCGACAGGCAGGCCTGGATGCCGAGCAGGGCGCCGGTGACGTTGACCGCCAGCAGCGCGTTCCAGGCGTCCAGCGGCTCGTGCTCGATCGGGGTCACGTGGATGATGCCGGCGTTGTTGACCAGCCCGTCCAGCTGGCCGTGCGCGGTCTCGATCTCCGCGGCGACCGCGGCCCACGCCTCGGGGCTGGTGACGTCGAGGTGCCGGTAGCGGACGTCGAGCCCCTCGCCCTCGAGCCGGGCGACGAGCGCCTCGCCGTCCTCGTCCAGGACGTCGCACGCCCACACCGTCGCACCCTCGAGCGCCAGCCGGTGCGCGTGCGAGGCACCCTGACCGCGTGCCCCGCCGGTGACGAGGACCGTGCAGCCCGTCAACCGGGTCGCGCGGACGTCGGTGCGGAAGGTGGCGTTCACGCGCGTACTGTACGGGCGCTCGAGCTGGCTCCTGCCGTCACTCCGGCTCAGCCGGGCGTGCGTCGGTGTCCCGCTCGTCGCGGTCGGCCCACTCGAGGAGCTCGTCGATCGCGTACGGGTGGGCGTCGATGTCGGCGTGCAGGTCGCCGATCCGGGCGTACCGCTCGCCCATCGTGGCGATGGTGAAGTCGTGCGGGTCGACGTCGGCGACCTCGTCCCAGGTGATCGGGGCCGAGACGAGGCCCTCCGGGGTGCCGCGCACGGAGTAGGCGCTGGCGATCGTGTGGTCGCGGGCGTTCTGGTTGTAGTCGACGAAGATCGACCCCGGGTCGCGGTCCTTGCGCCACCAGGTGGTGTCGACGCCGCCGTCGCTGCGGCGCTCGACCTCGCGGGCGAACGCCCAGGCCGCCCGCCGCACGTCGGCGAAGCCGTGGTCGGGGTGGATGCGGACGTAGACGTGCAGGCCCTTGCCGCCGGACGTCTTGGGGTGGCCGACCGCGCCCAGCTCGCCCAGCAGCTCACGGACGACCCCCGCGGTGCGCTGCACGTCCGCGAACGTGGCCAGCGGCATCGGGTCGAGGTCGATGCGCCACTCGTCGGGCGACTCGACGTCCTCGCGGCGCGAGTTCCAGGGGTGGAACTCGACGGTCGACATCTGCACCGCCCAGACCACGTCGGCGACGT
>Ga0210040_10008882_pt1 | contig 11795 bp, 7 predicted proteins | sample CryGeyCG12114_NA_FD_185462 | JGI IMG/M metagenome (GOLD analysis project Ga0210040, IMG submission 185462) | Groundwater microbial communities from aquifer - Crystal Geyser CG19_WC_8/21/14_NA (SPAdes) (version 2) | ecosystem: Environmental > Aquatic > Deep subsurface > Groundwater | place: USA... | reverse complement strand
TGCACAGCAAGTGGCGGTTGGAGCGAAACCTGCGCCCGGGCGGCTCCAACAAGGGGGCCAAGTACACCTCCAATAAGACCCACTCTCACCCGTGGACCCCGACGCCCGCCAGGACTGCAGGGACTGCCCCCTAAAGGCCAGCTGCTGCGGCAAACTGCCCGAGAAGAGAATTGCCGTCACCTCCTACCGCGACGAGTACGAGCGCACGATCACCCGGATCCAGAGCCGCTGGGGGCGGCGCATGAAGCGCCTGCGGCAGGCCACCGTCGAGCCGGTGCCGGGCACGCTGTTAAACCACATGGGTATGCGCAAAATCAACACCCACGGGCTGCAGCTGGCCCATAAAGGGATGCTGGTGGCCGCCGCGGCCTACAACCTGCAGAAAAACTGCTGCGCTTCACCCCCAGAAAAAGCCAGACAGCCGTCATGGCCCTGCCCAGGCCCGAGCAGGAGGGCGTTTTTTGCCTCAATTTTATGCCAGACCAGGAGTTGGTCCTTGAAAAAAGAATAGGAATCAGAAGGTACACGAGGGTTGTGCAACAGGCACACAGTTCATAGTGTGGCTTATGAGCCAATAAGCAGGGTAGCTACCTAGGAAAAGCTTTGTGTCATTTCTAATAGATTGACATGGGTCACATACGGCTCAAGAGCCCTCTTACTGTCGAGTCCTCGTACCAGGCTTATGTAATCGGTCCGTGGGTTAGACCACACCTCAGCAAAGAAGTTTCCCATGTCATATAGCTCAATGCGGTACCCCCTTCTGCCGCGGTGGGCCAGAAGCGTGCCGTGCGCCCAAACGATTTCCAATCTTGCGGCTAAGGAATGGGTGTTGAAGAGGGAGAGGTTCATGACACCCTATACGTAAGAAAGGAAAAGGGAAGCCAGTCTTACAGCTATACTGCTCTGTCCCTGAACAGGAGCTGAAAATGCTTCTCTTTAAGCCGGTAAGTAATGCTATGTTGACTTGAAGCCAGATTTGGGTTGCATTTCGCTGCTAGAGCTTACAGGCTCTTATATGCCTGTTTTTATTATGCGCTCTTGATGGCCATGCTAACCTGAAGCTGTCAGTTAAATGACTGTCGAAACTCCAGAGGTGACATCTCAGTTTTCTTTTTAAATAAGGTGCTGAATGACTGCGCATATTCAAAGCCCAGTGCATAAGCAATTTCGCTCACCGACAAATTGGTAGTGGAGAGTTTTTCTTTAGCTTTTTCAATCAACTTCTCGTGGATATGCTGTTGTGTGTTTTGTCCGGTGTGCACGCGCAAGAGATCGCTTAGGTAGTTGGGAGACAGGTTCATGAGTTCCGCAATACGTTGCACCGTCAAAAGCCCCTGTTGCGTTGTGGCATCGGTATCAAAATACGCGTCAACAAGATGTTCAAATTTCGCAAGCAGTTGATGGTTGTGGTTTTTGCGGGTGATGAACTGTCGCTCGTAAAAGCGGTTGGAGTAGTTAAGCAGCAACTCGATTTGCGATAGAATGATTTCTTGCGTGTGTTTATCGATATGCAGGCATTCTTTGTCGATCTTGCTGAGTATCGTTATAAGATCGGCTTCTTCCTCAGCGGAAAGATGCAGTGCCTCGTTGACCGCGTAAGAGAAGAAGCCATACCTGTTAATGGTGCTTGCCAATGAATGGGCAAGCAAAAAATCCGGATGGAAGATGAGCAGATAGCCCGATCCGCATTCCATATGCTGCAGATCCAGATACTGCACCTGGTTGGGCGCAGTAAAACTTAAAACACCCTTATCGTAATCATAGTGTTGCTGACCATATCTTATCTTACCCTTTGCTTCTCTTTTCAAAGCAACACAGTAAAACCGGTTAACGAAACCTTTCCAGATTTCGTCCTCAAGGAAAATGCTGTCAGCGAGGTTAATAACGCTTACCAGCGGATGGCGGGGTTCGGGCAAAGACAATAACCGGTGAAATTCTGAAACAGAGTTGATGGCGTTCATAACACTACGTTGAATATGGCTACTGGCAGCATAACGCTTGCACCATCAAAAGATGCAGCCGCAGAAAGTTAATTAATCAATAAGCCCCATGCTGAACTCATCGTATGGTTTGCCGGTGTCAGTACCTAACGGCACGATGCTTTCCAAATTCGCCAGGTCTGCTCCGCTTAATGCAATATCAGTCGCCGCTATATTTTGCTCTAAATATTTTCTCCTTTTGGTGCCCGGTATCGGTAAGATGCCCTTGCTTATGATCCAGGCCAACGCCAACTGAGAAGGAGTAACGTTTTTTTCTCCTGCCAAGGCCTCAATAGCTTTGACCAATTCTAAATTTTTAGCGAAGTGGGCTTCCTGAAAGCGGGGGATCGCGCGGCGGAAGTCATTCTCCGGCAGATCATCTATGCTGCGAATTTGTCCGGATAAAAAGCCACGGCCCAGCGGTGAGTAGGCCACGAAGCCTATCCCTAGTTTATTTAACGTTTGCAGTACACCCCGTTCTTCCACTGTCCGCTCAAACAACGAATATTCACTTTGTACTGCCGTAATCGGGTGAACCGCATGCGCTCTTTTCACCGTTTCTGAAGAAACTTCTGATAAGCCGATATAACCCACTTTTCCTTCTTTCACCAGCTCGCTCATTGCTTCAACCGTTTCTTCGATGGGCGTGTTTTTATCGAGCCGGTGCAGGTAATACAAGTCGATATAATCGGTGTTAAGATTTTTCAGAGAACGCTCCAACGATTTTTTTACATATTCCCTTTTGCCATTAATGGCCCAGGTTACCTTGTTATTATCGTCTATTTCCCAACCAAATTTGGTAGCGATAATGTAACTGCTGCGATTGCCCTTAATAGCTTTCGCGATAAGCTGCTCATTCTTTAATGGGCCATACAAATCTGCCGTATCTAAAAAGTTGCCGCCTAACTCAAGGGATCGGTGGATGGTGGCGATGGCTTCTTGCTCGTCTGCTTGCCCATACATGTTTGCTTCTTCAAAGCCAGTCATACCCATACAACCCAGACCGATAGTTGGTACAACCAAACCCTGGCTTCCTAATGTCATTTTCTTTATTTCCATAATGCTGATTTTAATAAGTCAAAGTTCGCAAAGGCTATGCTACTAGCTGTATGCAAAGCCCTGAGCATTGTATGCAAATCAAGGGTTATGTTGAATGTGGGGACAAATGAGCTCTAAAAAAGCTAAAGGGGAGCAGCAAAGGTCAAATGTGGGCTGGTTTGTGGCAAGCCTCGCGCACGGCCGCGAACAGCTTTTCAGTGCTGTTGTGATAGCCCAATTCGACCATAAAAAAGCATCTTCGGTTTTTAGCAGGAAACTGCTAACCACTCCCAGTAAAGCTATTCATTTGGAGTGTAACTGTTGTATAAGTATTTTTATGTAAAGTAGGGAAGTCCAATTCTGAAGCCACAGGGGTCATGCTCTTTTAGGGCGGGAAGCGCCGCTCCAGGCAGCCGGGGGATGGGCCGCATGGGGAAAGCAGGGGTATAAACAAAAGGGAAGAAAAAGAGTGCATTTGAACCATGGAGACACCCGCATTTGGCTTTTATGACAAGCGGGGGGTGCACAGCTTTCCGAAGAAGGGACAAAAGGTTTGTTGCGGACCCATCGTTCCTATGCCGGCTGATGGGTCTGTTTTCCGTTCAGCTCGTAAGGTTGGATCAAAAGCTCAACAGACAGGCCAAGTTTGTCAGAAAGCGCCCTGATCATCTCAATGGTCAATGCTCTCTTCCTGTTTAGGATCTGGCTCACAGAGGTCTTATTGCCTATTACTGGCACCAGGTCTTTGTCCTTCAAAGAAAGATCCTCCATGCGTTCTTTTATTGCTTCAATGGGGTCCGGCAGCTCAATGGGGTAATGTTCGCTCTCATACTTCCCGATCAGGGTAACCAGTACCTCCAGCTCTTCGGCCTCCGGAGTGTCGGGCTCAGCCAGGAAGATATCCTGGACCCTTTTCATGGCCCGGTCATACTGCTCCTCATTCTTTATTGCTTCGACGGTTATCATACAATCCTTATTTACAGTTTTGCTAACTAGTACAGGTTTACAGTGGTGGCATCCACTCTATCGTATTCGGCATGGGTCCCTATAAAGCACACCCGCACCACCTGGAAGTGATAGTTTATGGCTACTATCAGCCGGTGCTTGTTTCCGGAAATGTTGAAGACGACCCTGCTGTTTTTGATCGGGTCGGCATCATTGAAATCACCCACCACATCCAGTGGCTTTTCCCAATTCGCCCCTTTCGCAACATCTACCCATTTCAGCAGGCTCCTTTTTGAATCTGGCCGTTTCTCATAATACTCCCGGATGGTCTTTATTGCTATGATGTTTTTCATCCCTCACCCATAGTGTAACATAAATCTAAAGATAAAGTTTGCATATTGCAAACTGATTTAAGGCAAAAAGATTCAGAGTCGAGACAATTAACCGTTTCACCAGATGAAACGGCAAGAGGATTTGTGGTACCAAAAAACACATCTTGCACAATAGAATTTCTGAAGGGGTTTTGTGCCTGGGTAAAATCCGAATCGTTGCAGTATTATTAAAACTATAGGGATACCTTAGGAAGCCTTTTTGTTATTGATCAAGCTGTCTAGAACTGTTTCGGAGTATGGACGTTTCTTATGACGGATAATACTAAAATTAATCTTCTTATGGCTCAATTAAGTGCGAATGCACTTTTTCATTTCACACCCAAAATAGAGTGGTTAGCCAGTATATTAGAACACGGTTTTAAACCCAGGTATTGTGAAGAATTCAATTCTGATGTAGATGATGTTCCAGGTTTCATCGAAAATGCTAGCATTCCAATGACTTGCTTTTGTGATATACCGCTGTCGAGTATAGCAGAGCATGCCCGGCATTATGGAAAAGACAAAAAAGGTGGTTATGGAATCGGTTTGAAGAAGAATAACCGCTTCATGCAAAAACTTAACCCTGTTTTATATTTTAATAAATCTTCTGGGGTAGTAAGCATGTTAGAAGAGATACAAAGTCGTCTGATTTATATTTCTTCAGGACTAAGCAAGTTGTCTGCCGAACAGCATGTGTTGGATGGAAAAAAATATTCTATAAAAATTGAAGATATTGGAGAAAAACACTTAAGGATAATGAACTTACGCTCAAACTCTGATCAGTTAATCAATTTGTTGTTCAATTTGCGTGCTTACTTGAAGCCGTATCAAAATAAAGAAGGTCACTACAGATATTATGATGAAAAAGAATGGAGGTATATACCAGATTTTAAGATACCACCTTTTACAGGAGAAGCCTATTCTCATAGGGATCATCCATTTATACTTAGAATGAAGGAGGGATTCTTTGAGGATACACAGAAAATGAAGGAAAACTTAAATGAGTCTATAAATCAGCACCCTTCTTTGTGGCTCCCGATTTTTGCTGAGGATATTAAATACCTAATTGTGAAAAGCGAGCAGGAAATTCATCTACTTCTCGATCTAGTGAGGGGTATTGATCAGCGAACTGGTAAGTTTCCAACTGAATCAAGAGACCTAATAGCGAGTAAAATAGTTACTTGCGAGCAAATCTTTGAAGATTATTAAATATATAGGTTCCTAAAAATTGTACCCATCTTAGAAACCCCTTTACTTAATATAACACGGGTAACCAATAGATTGGCTGTAGTTTTATTTTGTCGATAATTGTATATTATAGCTTTTACAAAGTTCAGTTTATAAGTAAGAAGTACGGTCTTGTACTCGTATTTGCTTTATAATAAAACATTTTGTGACCACATTACTCACTCTCTATTTGAATACTTCATCTAATCGCCAAAGGAGTTCAAGAGCATCTACCCAACCTGAATTTATATGTATTTCGAGAATAGAAAGTAAATCCTGAAAAGGTTTATCCTGCAATAAAAGTTCTCGGTGGTCAGCAAGTAGTTTTTCCGTTAAAGACACAATTTCTCTGATAGAATAAGGGTCAAGGGTATACCCTACATGCATAGAATATCTGGTAATGTCAGCAACCATTGATAAAATATCTTTGGGATTGTATGAAATGACAGAATTTAATGTTTGTATGAGATAATGTGCAGTATGACCAATAAGTAGCCCTTTATCAGTTATTTGTGATGAAAAATTGAGAATCTTCTCAATCAAAGGCTTAACTAGAAAATATAGATCCTTACGATTGTCATCATCAGCCGGAAGATTATGATTATTACTTACTCGCTGTTTGGCCTCAAGCGCAAAATATATGCGCATGATTATTTCGTCGAAAATATGAAGTGCATTTTCAACGTCAGAGTTTGGTAAGTCGAAGTTTTTAGCTTGCTGTAGCACTTGGCCAGCCTGATCTATATAACTATCAATAACTTTTAGCTTTATGGTAATAGTCGGGAGGTTCTCCATGAACACAGACCTTCGCTCATATGTATGAATTTGCTTGAACAATCGAAAAATTACAGCATTTGAGAAATAGTGGTACTTATAACCATTTACCAGAGTTTCAAGGGCCGCGGGCATATTAGGTTCATTTAAGAACCATAATAGAATCTCAGCATAGGAAACCACGAATTGGTTTTGCTGCTGGAAAAGATGCGTGTGTCGGTTGGTGATTTGGATAATAATATTTCCATCGTCCGCCACCTTCCCTTTTTTGAAATAAAGTGCCGAAAGCAAAGCGGCGAAGTTGAAGGCATCTTTTTCCTCCTCAAGCCTGTCAAAAAGCAGGTCCCTATATGTATCAAAATGCTTATTGAATAGCTGTGGAAGATTTTTTATTGCGTTGTAACGGACAACTGAACTTGTATCAGCAGTAGCAGCTTTATATAGGGCTAAGGTTTCAGGATCATTGTCGCGAACATAGAGAAGGGGCAAAGCTTCAGTTGCTTCGATTCTTGGCGTTGGTGAATAACCGCTGGAGGGAGAATTATTTTCCTGTCCTGGCTCGTATTTGCTGATGTATTGAAACGCATAAATAATAATGCGTTTAAGTAGATTAAAATCCTCTTCCGGCAATTCCGTAAGATCCCGCGAGGAAATTGCTGCAGTTTTTGTGGCTGAATTCAGCAATGTAAACTTCAAATCTTCCGACAATCCGTTATTTGTCGTTATTTCTTCCCATAAAGCAAATGCAACTTTTAAATAGGGTTTGTATTCCTGATAAGTGGGTGTTCCATTCAGAAACTGGTGAGTAAAATTATCCAGATAATTCACTGACCTTGTTAGTTCTGTTATATGGGCATCGGTAATGTCAACACCTTGATCTTTTAACCATTCTTCAGTTGTATATGGTGTAACCGAAGTCGAAAATTGATAAGGTCTGACGTTCTCCATTGCTTCCCTGCCAGACATAAATTCCTTTGCTCGTGGAGTTTGAAGGCGCTCGGGCTTAAAAGCCGAAAGAGCTGCATGAATACCATATTCTCGTTCGTCAGGGTAAGCTTGGAAAACAACATCTTCGATACCTTTAATCTGCTCATCGGACAGCAAAGAACTTACTTTTTCAAGAAAAGCCCGGACCTCATATGATACCTCTGAAGATGATAAAAACTTTGGCACCAAAACTAATGGCAGAATCAAATCGAGCATTGGCTCTGGATGCTCATTGGCTAATTTCATCAATAGTTTCCACAAAAATCCAACCTTTGCATTGGTGATGTAGGTGCGAACCAGGGCGGCAGCCTGTTCATGATGATTTTCAGCAAATAGTTTTCCGATATAAGAGGTAATATGCTCACCAATAGTTTCAGTTTTATCACTAAAATGCTTGTCCGACCATATATCCGAATGATCAGAATAGAAATTACAATCTGTACCTTGATAATCGAAAGAAAAGCCTTCCTGGTATTCTGAACGTACTTTTTTGTCAGAAACAGCCTTGTTAACGATCTCAATTCCAGTCAGAGTTGCCAGCTCCGGGGAGGATGAGATAAATATTGGAAAGAACTGTTCGAGCCTGTAATAACACATATCAAAGTCCTGTCTGCGGTCACTGATCAGGTTCAACACCACAGAAGCACCCATTTGTGTTTTTTCTGTACTCGTTTCCTGGTGCCCGAAAATCACTTTGTAGACTTCACTTACTAGAGCAGGGTCAAGCTCGACAAAGTATTTAATGTACTCTGAAAGGTGTGTAAAATAACCAATTTCAAAACCGGGCTGGTCAATGATCGGAAATATCCTTCGCAGTACATCGGCTGATTGTTCAGGATCAGTTCCGAAAGTCTTTGCCACAAGTTCAATACCTCTTAAAGACCCAATTCTGTCTAAAAACTGCTTCGCATCCGAATCACGATTGTTCAGTATGAACGATAATAAGTTACGAGCACTCTCACCGCAGGCCATAAGCGGATCATCAGTTACATCATTAACGGCACGCTCTAAGAGGAAGGCAAACTCAAATATGTATTGAAGCTGCAATCTCTTTGAAAGGAAATGAAGAAGTGAAATATCCTGCGATACCGTCTTTTTCCTGATAAAGCGAATTGATTGAAGAGCATTCCGAATACTTTCATTGCCCTTTTCTGTACCATTCAGTTCAAGAATAGTATTTAATTCACCAGTATTGGCAAATTGGGATGCAATTGTTCCGTTAATAACCAAGCGAACAAAAAGCTGAATTTCCTTTTGCTTATTGTCAGAAAGCCTTTTATATAATTCCCAGAAGGTTTGTTGGTCCTCATACCATATCGATGTAAAGAAATACACAAAACTTGGCCTAAGAAAAAATGCGCGGGAATAGTCCTCTGCAATAAAACTTAGTAAAGAATTATAATCGTGATCCAGGCATAGCCGGTTAACTGCATAGTCAAAGAAGATGTTGTGAGCGTAAGCAACCCGACTGTTTCTTAGAGAAACTTCATTAAGAACATCTTCACTGCGCAAGTAGTCGAAGATGTTGGACTGAAATTTTTCAAAGTTCTGAATTAGCTCGCTTTTGGGAAGAGACAGGGTTTTATTTGCAACAAGTTGCTTAGTAAACCAAAACAGAAATTGCTGCTTTAACAGTGCATCCTCGGTATCATCAATCTTTTTCTGCCAAAAAAAGTGAAGTAACTGTGTCTCGGATTTATAATGTTTAATTTCCTCCAGATTGTCGTTTACATAATCTGAAAGGATTGTCTCGAGAATCTTTAGAAAGAAAGGTACGTGTAGTATCTCCCTAAATTCTGCTGTACCTTCGAGGTAAAATTTATAAAGGTTTGGGACAAATGCAGAAGCCTCTTGTACTTCACTTTCATTCAATTCACCAATTTTAATTTTCCTGGCTGCGGTAAAATTTCCTAAATTGTTAGGTGGCGAAAATAACTTCATGAGTTCTGCTGATTTCGTAGCATCATAAGTCCGCACGCTAATCAACAAATTCCATTTATCCTTGAGTAATGACTTAGCCTTTTTTATCTGCTTTAAAAAGCCTGTTCGTTTTTCTTCGTCTCTGGCAGCATCGAAAGCATCGAAAATCAAAACTGCCTTATTTTCATTCCTCAATTGGATACTGCGCAAAATCTCTACCCAATTACCCTCGATACCCAGTTCTGCAGCAATAGCATCATCGGAACTGTCGTAAGCGTTGTCTATCTTTACAATAAAGCAGAGCACATCATTTGATACCAGTTTATCTTTAAGCTGACGCAATAAATAGCTCTTACCGATTCCCGGTATCCCTACTACCATGCCGTTGCCATCAAGTGCAAATTTATATAGCTCTTCCAGTAGCTCCTGTCTCTTAATCTTCATCGGTGTATTGTCTTTTACTTAGAGAAAAAAGTTGGTCGGTTAGCGCAGCATCGCCCTGTACTGACAATGTCTTTTCTACAACAACAGCTTTTTGTTCAGGCTCGGTCTTCTTAGTTACTGTACTCACTTGATTTTCCAATTCTGCAATAAATTGACCCAAACTGGTATACTTGCCTTCCTCATCCTGAAAGAAAACTGTCTGTATTCCATATTCTCGTTTCAGGCGAGCCGCCTGTTCCGTAGATCGTTTTAAAGATGAAGGTGTGATCCTCAAAATCAGGAAATGAGTTTCTGCATTGTAGGTACTCAAATCATCTCTAACAAAGTCCAACATTTTGATAAAATATGGGTCGGACATGCTAAAGCCTATGAATACAATTCTGCGAGTAGCAAGCAATGACCACAGAAGTTTTCTACGCAACGGCCACTCGTAGCCATATTTAATAAGAAGGTCCTTTAGTCGTTCCTTTGATAGTTGCCCAACTTGCAACTGGTCAAATAATGAGTCTTTATTATCATCTAACTCAAACCCATATTTTGATGAGTATTCTTTTCCTCCAAGAACGATGCTGGCTGCTGTGTCATGAATACCGTGCAGATGTGCAATTAATTTCCTTGAAGACTTATTGTAATTTAATGACCTGAGAAATTCGTGAATTTTATTCTTGGTAGTTCCCTCAAACTGCAAGGAATTATTTGGTTTTCCCGTAACAACTGTTAAAGCATGTTCAAGTACCAGATCATAATTAGTTGTTGTAATAGCCTTGAAAGGAAGACGACAAAGGACTTCATGAAAAGAGAGGTGAGTAGGGGCACTTGGCTTAAATGTATCGTAAATCAGACTGTAATATCTGTCATCTCCCAAGCAGTCTTTCACCTTATCAGCAAATACTAAAAAATCTTTCTTGTCTGCTGCAAAATCCGGATCGATTTCCAAAGCATACGATTCCATTTTATCAACAAAATCGCCCCATGCTGGATAAAGTGCTCCAGAACATCCAGCCCCAGCCATTAATATGGCATCTCCCGACTGCACGAACTCAACCAAGTTCTTAAATGCCAAGTCATTGGCCCCTAACTCTTCACTTGTAAAGGTGGTTCTCTCTTCCAACTGCTATGATACTTTAAACATCAAATTAAATAAACTTACTGCCAACTATCGGATAGCAACCTGTACTACGTACGGAATAGTATAGACTATCTTTCCTGCACTTGGGGTGTGTTTTCACATGTGAAAGGGTTAAAGACGTACCTAAATATAGAAAGTCTCAAGTAAAGTTTATAACCACTGGCTGCATTTCAGGGTCACTTAATGATCTGATGAGCGGTGCAGGCCGCTGTTGTCAGTTGCCCTGAGTTACCGCCGGTTGATCTAGATTGTTGGTATTGCTCACAGTTTCTCCATCTCATAAAAGAGCCTAATTACGATACCTGGAGAACCAGATCCGGAAGTGCCCCAGGCGCAGGAGCCTGGGGCCAGCGTAGTCCCGCATGGCCGTCTCCCGAATCAAAAAGGACATCCTGTTTTTGAGACGGGTTGATGATACAAGCTCCGCCCAAGGTAGCACGAAGCACCGGAACCTGCAGCGCTGCGCGCTGTCCCCCTTTACTCCATAAAATTAATGCCCCTCATGTACTTCATTAACCTTATTATGGTCATTATCATGATTCCTATCTTTCCCCTTTTGTCATAATGAGTAAAAATCATCCTTCCGGCATCGCCCCGTCAGGAGTGTTTGGCCAGCAGCTTTTTGAGGCCGGCGTACTCGGGCTGCTCCAGCACGTCGAGCTCTCCCCCGGTGGCCAGCTCCAGGGCCCGGTGGCACTGGCCCAGGCGGTGGAGCATGGGCTGTATCTGCTGGTTGTAGTAGTTGAAGAAGCCGTAGACGTCGCGCACCGAGCAGGGCAGCTTGTAGCCGGCGGCCGAGGAGACGACGAGCACCCCCTCGTCGCGCACCGGCCCCACCACCAGGGAGCGGAAGCGGTGCTCGGTGAACTGCTCATATTTATAGGAGTTGAGGTGCTGCAGGAGCTCGTGGGTGTGGACGTACCTTGTCCTGTAGTTGTAGGTGAAGACCAGCAGCAGGTACTCCACAAAGGCCACCCGGCT
>Ga0210040_10008881_pt1 | contig 11797 bp, 4 predicted proteins | sample CryGeyCG12114_NA_FD_185462 | JGI IMG/M metagenome (GOLD analysis project Ga0210040, IMG submission 185462) | Groundwater microbial communities from aquifer - Crystal Geyser CG19_WC_8/21/14_NA (SPAdes) (version 2) | ecosystem: Environmental > Aquatic > Deep subsurface > Groundwater | place: USA... | reverse complement strand
CCAAGTTCAAGATTTTCCGAAAATGATGCGCCCCATGGAAATTTCATTCCGAAAATTATACCTTCCGGGTATTAAGCGTTCCGAATTTTGCCCATTCCGACTATGATGCGTCCGGAAATGATGCTTTCGGATTTGAGGTTTCCGACTTTGATGCGACATTCGTAATATTAGTATATATAGTATTGCTAATTAGCATTTTTTGTTTATTTTTTTGGTCACATTGATCAATTGGACTGCTGGATGTTCTCGAATTTTTTATGAATTTAATGATTCTAAAGTCAAACTATATTATTTTTATATAAAACTATGGCATAGTTAATGATTACCAAGCAACATTTTCTTCAATAGCGTTCTAACTAGGACAAATTTTAAAAAGTGGCTCTGTATGCACAGAGCATTTAGAGACAAAGCTTCAAAACGAATATTATAAAAAACAATTTTAAAACAAGAGGAGACCTCACTTTATTTTCAATGTACCAGAACAAAAAAAGCTACTCTGCAAAAGGCTCAATTTTAGCTAAAAAAACCCATTGTAAAAACTAATAGAAAGTCACAGTTCTTTAAAAACAAACTTACATAACTTTCTCCAACTGCGCATATTTCACAGGACAATACACCCATCTACTTAATAGCATAAATTGTACAACCTCAGTCAGTGCGTACATGCAACACACATTTTATCTAAAATGGTCTCCATTCAAACAAAACGTACATTGCCAGCACAATCTTACTCTCTGTTGTATTTGTATATTTGAATTGAGCACGCATGAATACACTGGGAGATGTGGAGGCCATGGCAGTACGTCAGTCTCCCCTGTCTGGTGAATATGTCACTACAACAGGAGCAGGAAATGAAGTGAAAGTGTAACAATGAGGTGAGTAATGCGCTCTGATCTCGAATGCAAAGTCAACGAGAAAATAGGAAAGGCAGCATTTGTCACCGTCATTACTCCAACTAACTAATATTTTAAGAAACCAAGTCATGACCATGCGCACCTTCCTCTAGCAGTTATTTTTTCCGACATGTGGTTTACTCATACCCATGGTCTATACTGTACTAACTATGTTACTTAAATACTAACTAACTATACGCATCTGCTGGTTGCCAAAAGGTTGATGTAAACAACTTTTAGCCTTTGTTTAGGTAACTAACTAACTTAATTCAAGATAAGGCACGTAGTCAACCTGGATGACAAAAAGTGGTGCTCCCATAGTTCACAGTATTACTACAAGTGCGTGTGCGTATTCAGGAGTGTAGTGAACGGGAAGCGACACTCTCCTGTTGTCTGTCAGTCATTTGTGACACGCTTGCTAAATTGGTTTGGCATGGAAACTCCATGTAGGTTTGTATGTACAAGTGATCATGGTTGTATTATCATTATCATCATTACTCACTAACCATCCGTACCCCATGTCTTCTTCATGTGTACGGCAGAGTGAAGTAAAAAGCCATTTGTAAATCCGTAAGTAGTGAGGAAGAGGAGCAGTCAACAACGGGCTTCTAGTAGAGCTAACACGCAGTAGGGAACCTACATGAGGAGAGCTAAAAATAGGGCTACGATCAATGGCGCTCTGCTTCCGAGCTAAACACATAATAGCACATGCACACACACATGCATAATACACAGTCAGTGGTCTGCCAAAGGTCGGCTTAAAACGTTCCAAAAAATGTCAGGTAGCAGCAGCAGCTACAGCTTCAAAACGAATAATAGTTGCTCAAGATCATTCAGTCAGTCAGTACAATGGTCATAGTGTGGGCTGGATAGATGAACTTGGTTTGCGGAATACTATCGATGATAGTAGGCGTACTATGTTTAAGACTTCATTTGGAATTATATGAGACGGACTGGCGTTGAGATTTTTTTTGCTAGGTCTATATGATGCATAAAAGAGTTGGTTAATTAGTTAGTGAAGGACTAATGTGGTCACGTAATGTGAATTTACAGAGATAAGCTACCTTTTAATTCTGACCTCTGTTGAGGACACTTTATTGCTATTGGTAGTTGTAGATATAGTTTTTTTTTAACTGTGCATATTGTTCGTGAACCAACTTGTTCACTCTACCATGGATACAGTTTTCCCCTTCTTTCTTGGTGTATCTCATAAAATCTAAATGAACCGGAGTAAGACTCCAGCTAAGACTGGCCGAGTGAGTGAGTGAACAAGGCAGTTGAGCCTCTAAAAGTCAGTCAGATGCGATGAACGGAAACAACTGGCTTTCTCTCTCCCTTTTCACTCTCTTGGCTGTTGGTTTATTGCTAGCCAAGTATTTATTCACTGGAACTTGCAGTCTCTACAAATCAGGTTTCTTTATTTTTCTCCTCCCATGTTTTTTTAGCTCCTTCCCTATTTTGTACCTGTCAAGCACTGAAATGATTCGCTATAAGGTTGTACATCCCCAACCCACTAGCTCACTAATTACACTCCGGTTAAAAATGGAATCTATCACTTGTAAGCATCTGGTATGTGTGTTGTTAGTTAATTCAGTTGCTACAAATATATGTGATTGTATCCTCAGTATGTACAGCTTTAGTTCATTGTCTTTTAACTTGATATTTGAAGGATGATATTAGGTTTCATGAGAATGAATGGTATCGCTCTGAAATGTGACTACTCATGAAAGTGCCAGATGACACTTTTAATATATGTAGAAGAAGTATAATTACTAACTTTACATCAAGTTTTAGAGTACTAGTAAATTTAGTTGTTAAACTTTGGTCACATAAAATTGTGATACTTAAAGAGTTATATTGAATAGTAGGGATGGGTCCAAAGTCCTGAAGCGGGAATTGATTAATTCCACGACAATCTTGCCGAAAAATTAACTTGACTGCAAAAGTTTTGAGAACTTGTTTAAAACCATCATTGAATCAAGTGGATCATAACTTACAAAAATTTGTTTGTAGGTTCTTCTTGCAAAACTTTTCATTCCCATCCGTTTCAGAATGTCAAGGAAGGATACGCCAATATTTCTTTATCGGGCTATATTACTTTCTGCAAGTTTGCTTATTTCCTGGCCAATGAGTTTGTGACAATTTCTAATTTATTCAATCACTTATTCACTCGCCATAAACTATTGTACAATATAGGCTACTGTTCACAAACAAACATTCATTATTTTATCATTCCCAGCATTTCCCTGTACACCTAATATTTTTCATCCCACTTCAACTAATTAGCTCGAAATGCACATAGTGTAGATAACACAGGTGAAAACGAAGAACCACAACAAGTGGGTTTAAAAACATTGGTAACCATATAGCATAACTTTATCCAATGGATTGAAATCCATATACTCAACCTACTTATAGTTTTAGTTTACAGAGTTGTCCCATTAGTGACAATAAACTGTATGTGAATGATCTACTCGACAGAGACTCTGAACGTTGCGAAGGAAGTTCCTTTATTGTCCTCTCACTCTCTCTCTGGAGAGTTTCAAACTCCCGTACAGTCAAACTAAAGTGGCCTTTTGAGTTGTACTTTCTCTCACTCTCCTTGGAGAAATCCCATCTAATGCACGTGCTCTCCTTCCTGTATTCTATGCATGTGCCATGCACTGCTCTTGGTAACTATTTTCGAGTAATAAAGCATGACCCCAAGATTAAAGTTTGTCTGTTCAGGGAAATTAGCCTTGCAATATGACAATGCTGGAATGAGAGAATCAGTTTTTGTCAAACTAGTAAAGTTTGGTCCACAGTAGTTAGTTACCATAGTGTGTAGTTAGTTAGTTAGTTAGTTAGTTGTATGCAGTTAGGGCATTCATAAAGACAACGGAGTGCAAACATTTCTTGTAGTTAGTTAGGCGATTGTATGCATCTAACTAACTAACTAACAATGAATTATGAAATGAACTGTGAATCGATACTAGCGTGTGCCTACAGCTATATAGTGATAGTGATGTATGTTAAAGTGTAACTAACTCAAAGAACGTGAGATGTAGACTTTTTGTTGGGAAGGATCGTAACATAACAAGTACGTAATAGACTATTTTGTAAGTGAGTTATGCACTTTTATGCTTTATTAGGCAGTTTAGACAGTAGAAATGTTTTCCAAACACTTTGTCATGCATTTGTTCGCAAATCACTTTCTCTTTTCACTTTTCACAGCCCTTGTCGATGTGCACAGTAGATTGTTTACTACTTGTTTGATAGTTTGATCTATAGGGATAACTTTAAATTTTTTAGGTAAGATAGTTGAAAATGGTAAGTTTGATTTATTGAGTTGAGATGTTTGAACAAAACTAGCAGAGAATTTTAAAAACGCGGGGAATGATTGGCAAGAATTTCAGCGATTCGGATGCAGTTTGTGTATAGTACAATATGATGGCAACAAACAATTAAACGTTAAAGACTATCAAAAGTGTCATCGTGGAATATTAAAATATTTTTATTGTCTAGTTGAGCATTCACCAAAAATTTAATATTATTTATGCAAACTACAATAGTTTATCACCAAATTTTACGTGTTTGAAAGGATTTGAGAAAACCACTACTGTACTGTAAAGCACGCTGCTTAAAATTTAACGACACACTAGCTTCTCATTTTACGGCCACATGCTCAGCGTAGATAGCATTGTGTAGACCAAACGATCGTCTTGTGTCGATGTGTGTAATAAAATATCGAAAAGACGTTCAAAACAGGCAAGGCATAAAATCTTACCTCGTTGCCGGCTTAAGACATGAATATATGCTTCCCAAGGTTAGGGTTGAATAGAATGATTTTTCCTTTTTCAGTCTTCAGATGTAATCATAAAGTGGAATCTACTTCCCACAACAAACCTAAGGATGCATACAAATAAATATGTTTCCTTCCGGGCGTATCCCAACTACAGTGCGGAGGAATTTATACGATATCTCACTGTAATCTATTTTAAACGCAGTAAATCTAAAATCAGAAACTTGCTGTTTAAAAAATTACCGAAATTGTCACTCTCCGCACACCTATCTAGTTTTAAATGCGCGGGGTAGGGCAAAAAACTCAGTGAGGTTAGATGACTTTTCAAATGCTACTGGCTAAACAGACAGTGAAAGAGGATTGAAATTGGGAGCGAGCAGGAACTGGTTCATACAATTTTCATAATTTTTTACTCTGCTGGTTCAAACAAGTTTCAATACATTTGGGACACACCAGATAAAAATCACATACATACAGCAAGAATATTTTATGCGTCAGTATCATAGACAAAACTAGCGTAGCTCTAGCTGTGAATGGAATTGAAACGACGAAAAATCGGCCAACTGAACGAGTAAAAGGATGAACCCATCTCTTTACTGATGTGGAAAAACTAGAAGCGTTGAAACGTGCAAGGGGAAGAAAGCACGCGATAATATAACAGACAGTAAAAGCTATTATTGGCTTTTCTAGTCAGCCGAACGGGATCAAAAAAATTTTACATTTGCTCTCCAATGAAAGTTTTTTCTCCTGTACACTGTATGCAAAAAAGGAAAAAATATTTTCAAATTATATTTACAAGCTTTTTTGGACCACTTTGACGACGTGAAGACGTCATTGCTTAGCTTTATTAAACTGTAGGACCTATGCGCACAGCAGCAAACGGGATTGAAGCGAATTGTAAGATTAACTTCAATTCCTGGATAATCATTTAAAATTACACATTAACATGTAACAGTTGGTACGGTAACTTTGAAAACCTGTGAAGTAATAAAATGATTGATTGTTCTTAAAAAATTCTGGGAACCTTGTGAAGCTAAAGGTAACGAAAACGGGTTCTACGTTCTTCATAGTCTGTGTGCCCTGTACGGGCATTATTTTACTCTTCATATAGTTTTACGAATCTCTTAAAACAAGCTTTAAAGTTGAGGAGAGCAATAGATGAGTGGTTTATACAGTATCGAATGATACTATTATCGACATAAAAGAAAGTGCCATGGGCTCTGAAAACAAGGCATTTGACGACTTCTCAATCACTCATGTCTCACCATGAGAAAGTGTAACTTTGCAATATACATGAATAACCGCACCACTGGATGGAAATGAGACTGCTTATACTGTCTGAGTCTCATATAATGTGAGCAATGAGGAAAAATCATGTGGAAATAATGTACAGAGTAAACGAGATTGAGGGAACGAGAGAAAGTAAAACGAGTTGATGAAAATCTACCTACTCTTCCCAACTTGTGTATTCAGGGGCGGACTTTTATTCTCCCTTTTACTTTGCTTAGCATACTGATATGGATGCTTTATGTGTCGGAAAATTGGATGGATTTGGTTGAATGAGCGGAGAAAAAAATTGCAGTCACTTGCTCTCCATGCACAAACCGTAGAGGAGTTTAAATGAGAACATATTGGCACATATATTTCCGTGGCTCTGCTTATTTTTACAGACCAAATGGAAGCATCCTCCTGGGCCAGTGCCTTAGTCCGTGATTCCTTTAAAAACTATGTACGGCTACGTGAAAGGATTGTTTTATGCAGTATCGATCCGTCCTCAATGGATTACACTAACTTCTCACACACGCACGCACAGACATATACACACACGTTTTGCCATTATGATTCCACAGTCACTGACTTTTACATCATATGTCTAGATACAGGACATGTAGTAGTAGTTCAAAAATTGATCCTACTATCAAGAACCTGCTCTTGTCATAATCTTCTCCACATAGATAGTCATTCTTGAACATGCAAAATGACTATCAAAGTTATTGGATCCAAACCTTATGTTCAGAGCAGGCTGTGGAAATCCATGAAAAAGACAAAAGTGCCAAATAGGTAGGTCATTACATTAGAGGGCAGACTTTCAGATATGCATACACACAGTAGCAAACCGTGGGGAAAATACATAATTTTAGTTTGTTACTGTAGTTGTATTATTGATAAAGAAAATTCTGGTCTGCTGGTGCTCAATACTAGACAAGTATAGCATGAACGATGCTATGTAAAAGATTTTATAATTTGGCTTCACATAGTTTGTCAAGTTTAAACAACGATGATGACCTTTTGAGTAAACTTGAAGCTATAGTCTAGTTAATTTAGTTTGCTCAGAGGCTGCGGACTTTTATTGACATAGACATAAGTTAACTACGCTTGCCATTAAAAGCGCATTATGGAATCCCTTGGATGGAATGTGCTGAAGCCTTTCAGATTATAATTGGTGGGAAGGGGCTCATTTCTTTGAAGTTCGAATCTGTCTGCTTTCCCTTGTTTTCACTGCCAACTGGCTAACAAAAACTAATCAGACACATGTGTTGTGCAAGACAGCGGCTTAAGAAAGAGCTATAAGTTGTTCCAAGTTTCCCTTATGCTTGGGCTCTGTGTGGATTCCTTTCTTGGACTTTAGTTCAAGTTTGTAGTGTAACCAACTAAAGTTTCTTACAATTCGCTCTAAATCCTACTTACAGCTTGCCTTACAATAACATTACTCTGAGCTACACAATTTGGTAGGTTGTCTTTTAGCTTTTCACGTTACATTTGCTAATTACATAAATGAAGAGGATAGTTAATTTTGGTTAGTTGGTTAGTAAGCATTACACATGTATTGTAAGTCAAGACTCTACAAATCGTGAGAAGCTTCTATATACGGCTTAGGTTGTCTATTTTGAATAAACTGTGTTCCCCTATATAATCCGCTTCCCCATAAATAGTTATTTCTGACGACAAAATTTTAAGGTTGACAGAGTCAAGCATGACAATTCAATTTGATTTTTTACTAAACTGGCTGGAAATATGAAAGTGAGTACGTGGGAAACTGTTGAAATCCTGCTACACTGATATTACATCCTTGGGTAGAAAATGTATACTTGTCTGAATCATTTCTTCTGTGTGTAAATGTGGGTCATGAGCTGAAGTTCCTGTACGAGTAAAAAGGTAGATAGCTAGGACGGAACGTGAGGGAATAAAGTTATTCTGCATGAAAGCCGCGCATGATGCAATCACAGTTTTTGTGCAACACAGTGGACATGAGAAATAGACTGTGACCACTACCATAGTCCTCTGATTTTTAGTCGGGAACAAACACTCACAGTATAGGGCACTACATTATGTATCTTTTAGTATTTACAGTTGCAGTACTTGTTATAAAACACAAGTTGACTGTGTGCGCAATTGAACTGTCACAACAAAAAGTGAAATTGGTTTTCCCATTTTCCACGCTGACATACATGATGAAGCATGAGTATCTATTTGGTCTCAAGAGCCCTGGAAATGACTTGGTCCCAACCTAAAGGAGCGTACAAGGCTTGTCACGTTTGCTCTTTATTATATACACGATATGAATGTTTGAATAACGCTCATCCTATAGTACTACTGAGCTTGTCCCAAAAAAAGTATACCTGAGAACGTAATGGTCTTCCTAAGTGTTAGTGTTAGATATAAGGGTTGAAAACCATTCCATTCCTATTTGTTAGTGCATTTGAAGTGACTAGAAAAGCATTATTTTTTCCAACTTTCCTTGTAGTTAGCTCGTTCCACACAGCTGTTGATCTCTTGAATCCAGTTGGGGATATAAAATACGCGTAAAAGTAGATTTCTACACATTTCCTTTCAAGTCTAATATCTAATAATGCTGAATTCAAATATCCATGAAAGATTTATAAGAAACCATCTGGGTTACATTCCAATTTTTGTTGATCACATTGTATCCCATCAAGTTGCTCATTCATAGTTGTGATTGATTGGGGAAATTCCTCTTGATAAAACTATAACACCTTTGCGAACATGATCAAGCTTTTTATTACTTTTATTACTAATCTGAAAGACGTTCGTCAAGTCTTGGAATCCTTTGTGGAGTCATAAACTTGTTTTCCTATTCCTCAAAGGTTGGCTCAGTAATAAAATCTCTCACGAGATACATAACTAAAGTATCCCTACTATTGATTTAAGAAAAGAACCATATTCAAGCGGAGAAATGTGTAAACTTCCAAACTTTTTCTATGCTTAGACTATGAATTGAATAGATTTGGATTTTTACCTGCAAATGATGACGAGTTTTGGTTCACTATTTATCGCTCTTATTCAGTCGCCATGTTGGCCCAAGGGAGCTATTATCATCATTGCATTTCTGTTCCCACCAATCCATTCCATTGTTTTTATGATCAAGTATGCTCACGGCTTTATATAAATCCACTCATTCGCGACATCACGACCGATCACTTTTAGTGGGATATAAAAGTTATTGAGCATCTCTCAGCCAGAAAATATTTATTCAGTCAGTGTAAAAATAAAATGGTGCCCAAAAATTTACCCTCGTCAAATGGAATCCAGCAGCTATAATTTTGGCAAATGTAATTTTAATACATTCCGACAAAAGTTCCTCCCCAAAGAATCCCACATTTTCCCTATTTTGTCCAATAGATCTCTCGGGGAAGAAAAATTGCCGTCATAAGCTACCATCTTGTTCTCATAGGCTCTTTACCTTTAGCAGAGATCAACTAAAGCCACACACGTAGTATCCTGCTTGTAGAAAAAAGTTATTTTGAGCAAGAGTGGCTACCAAGAATAAATAATAAAAGTAGGGCGATCGCATGGAATATGATCGATTTTATACATTATGGTGACTAACCAGACTATCCTGGAGCACCTTTCCCCATTAGTTAGTTAAGTATTACATACAAAGTGGTTGCTTAATTCGTGAATGATATAAGTGCTTTGCATCATCATGAAAAATACAGCACCATAGTAAATATAAACCATGAGAGACTTGCACGTCAGTTGGCAGCCACAAATAAATGCAGGATGAAACATTTATCGCGTGATCTGCTTCCAAGCACAGGTACATTGTACATACTTACGATTTCATCAAGTTCGATTGTTGTCGTTACAATACAATGGTTGTATTTCGCTCACTCACTGCGTCAATACATAATTACATAAAATCATTCACGTATGTTATTCAATTATTGTTGGCAACGCATGTAAATAAAATTACAATCTTAGTTGGCAATTTTGTATCGTTGTTACCAACCAACGATCGCCAAAGAAGAATGGCAGTGCACCCATAGATTGCTCCCAATTATTCTACATGTTTTGTGAGCCGTACGATAATTGGGCGATGAAAACGGATTCTCTAGACAACGAATTGTTTAGTTAAGTTGTTCTGTTAGTCACTTGGTTTCCGGAATATAATCATCGTTCAAAAGGTACTGACTCTACTATATACTAGAATTTTATCCCAACGAATTACCCGTTTTTTATTGCATTATCCGAGACAGGATCGATAATGCAAATAGTCGCCTCCTTACATGGCGATGATATCAACAGTTGACGAGCTATAAGCGCGACCTAAACGAGCAGGAAGCAAATGGACACAGGGAAGATTATATAAATAAACGGGAAGAATTGTATACCGGTGGATAAAAGCTCAACTTGAAATACTACTTACTATTGGCAATAAGTAACTAGTAAACTTTTCACATGTGCTTCCCTCCGATTCGGCTGAAAGTTGGCAAAATAATTAGGATGGATTTTTTCGAATTCAAATAATAATAATAATTTCTTTATTTAAGTGTCAAAACCAAGTCAACAAACAGATATAAATCCAATGCTGGTCTCCTCCTGGTCACACTAAAGAATGGTACAATGTCAACTCTTTTATACAAATAAAAAGAAAACAATATATATAAATAAGATATTTTCAATACATAGTTACTTGCTTGTGTAGATTGAGTTTTCCTCGCTTAGCAGATGCAGTTTTACCAAAGATATAAATTTTGCAAACGGCAGTTGCAGTGATGATATAATGCACATTGGAGGGCAACACCCTTGGGAAGGACAAAGTTAGTTAGATTTGTTTGTTAGTTAGTTAATTAATTCGTGTTTTACTTGTCAGTAGTATAGTGTTCGACCAGGAAAACAAACTATAATAGTACTTGTAGTTCGACTTCTTCTGGTATTGATTGGTTATAAATATCTAGTGTGATGGGATGAACTTTTCTTCTTTTCTGGAAACTGTGGGAACCAACCAACAAAATGAACCAGCACGTCATCATAGGCTAATCAAGCTAATGTGTTGTTGTCATGTCAGTGCTCCTATGAAAATCAAAATTGAAAATACTAGAAGAGAAAAAGTAAAACTAAAAAGGTGACTAAAATGAGATTAGTTATGAAGTAATGATTCTTATGCTTCAAATTGGATTATCGGGAATTAGGAACTATTTTAACTAACTATTCTTACTTATGTAACCTGAGTCGCTTCATCACGTGATAAAAATTTGCTGTATACGTCAGAAGATTTTTGCATCTTTGAAATTTTTCCAGTTTAGAATTTTTGCTCGAATGAGTAAATCCTGGCTTAAGGCCAGTGGGCTAGTATAGGCAATCAATATTAAGAGGATGGTTGTTTCGTTTTACGTCAGGTATGGAGACATGGTTCCCCGGACGATAATGGGTAAAGTGGTAGGAGGTGTCTGTTCTCTCAGCGGAGTGCTCGTCATCGCCCTTCCAGTCCCTGTTATCGTCTCCAATTTCAGCCGAATTTATCACCAGAACCAACGTGCGGACAAAAGGAAAGCACAGAAGGTGAGTTCCATTCATAGACACTTGATGACCTCATTAATATTAAATACAAGAGTTTAACTACAGTCTAGGTCACGCATAGTGACTCTAACCAACTACAACAATAACTACTACTACGGGCTTATATTTTTTCCGATGGTAATAGTTTGGTTATAAAGTAAAAATATGAGTTACAATTTCTATTTCTAGTTTATCGGGTCCGGTTTTAGAACTTGGGACACCTGAAAAATTTCCAAGTTTTTTCAAACACCATGTTGACCGACATTGCAACCTAACCTAACCTAAACTAAACATAGTGTTTGAAAAAACTTAGAAATTTTTC
>Ga0210040_10008880_pt1 | contig 11797 bp, 11 predicted proteins | sample CryGeyCG12114_NA_FD_185462 | JGI IMG/M metagenome (GOLD analysis project Ga0210040, IMG submission 185462) | Groundwater microbial communities from aquifer - Crystal Geyser CG19_WC_8/21/14_NA (SPAdes) (version 2) | ecosystem: Environmental > Aquatic > Deep subsurface > Groundwater | place: USA... | reverse complement strand
CGCGATGCAATCCCGTCAACTGCATATTCGTGCTTTCTCAGGCTGCCAATGAAGTCTCTCAGTTGCACTTCGTTGACAAGATCGACTTCTTCGACTTGGCTATGCGATCCACCATCACCAGTCACACTAGAGCCGTAGCCTTCTTGTGGTTGATGTGGTGGTATCTCGAGTCGGACTTCTCGAAAGAGGCTGCTCTCAACAACCCATTTGGCCCTGGCGAATACAGAGAAGGTGCAGATCCCAATGACCCCAACGCAATTCCACTACTAGTACCGAAATTCGTGCACATTACAGAGGAAGAAGGTGACGCCGAGAACGTCGACCCACAAGAAGAGCTCGAGTTTGGGGAGAAAATGAAGAAGGAAAGGGAACGGCTGAATGCCAAATTCGCTGAAGACGATGAGGCCAACGCCGGCAAAGAGATTACACACAAAGGCGTCAAGAGGCTGAAGCGCTCCGCACGAGACTTGGGCGATGACCTCGACAGTAGCGATGTCGATTCACGCGCAAGCCCTATGCCGGCTGCTAGAAGCCCTGCCCCTGCAGATACTCCTGCTCATCTATCTGCATCACTCCTGCAAGCGGACAGCTTCGACGACGAACTAGAGCCCATGGACTCGCATCCTGGTCGAGGTCGATACAAGCGAGTTCGCGGAAAGAACACGCCTTCACGAAGTAAGCTGCGCGGTAGCGAGATCGGTGCTACAGGATCTGTCAGAGGTGCTGCTCGGTCAAGACTCGGTCTAGCAAGTGATAGAGGTACGCCTGACACACCTCGCGGCACACCACAACCCATGCCGCCTGGTGTTCACCACCCAGTCCTGAGTCAATATCCACGTCAGCCTATGTTTGAGCAGCCCGTCGTCAACGGCAATCCAGTCTCAACCTCTAAGTCGCGAGCAAGGACTGGCTATCAGCGAGAGTTGGAAGAGCACAAACAAAAACGAGTTGACTGGCTGGTGAACACGAAACGCAGGGCTGCTCTGAAGGAACAGCGAAAGAAACGTGAACAGGCAGAACCGAGCAGGCTTGTCCAGGAGATGTATCGGATATCGCAGCTTGATGCTACCTACGACAGCGAAGAAGACGATTCTGCAAGCTTTGGTTTGTCGTTGCTTAGAGGGCAGCGACCAAGAATCCCTCAACGTGGTACAGGCTTAGGGGGCATCCTGCCTAACAAAAATCAAGGTGCCCTGCAGACTCTAGATAGAGAGATTAGCAGTGACTCTGGTGTCTTTGGCAAAGATAAAGATGGCGGTGGACAGCTTGGTTCCGTGGCACTAAGCGCGACCGACGATCTTGCTAATGACTATGGTGAGGAAGCAGAATCCTGGAAACGCATCTTGCTGCGCACTTCACGACGGTTGTACACGTGGAGTGGCGACAAGGATTCTCAGGTTTTACTTAACAACAAGCGGCGGGCGGAGCAGAGACATGTTGTTCCGTATCAAGCAAATGCTGTCCCTGTGGAGTTTGACACAATTTCAGGTGGTTATGTTGGCATGATACCGAGTAGCATCGCAAGCGACACCCCTCGAAAGCCGAAACATGAAGTGCGGAAGAGCTTGAATGCTGAGATCGATGAGGATCTGCTGAGAAGTGGGGACGAGGACGATGAAGATCTGGAGGATGAAGATGGTGATGTGACCATGGATGTGGCAGATGCAAGCCGAAGAGTCGTCGTGGGCGCGGCGAGCGATACAGATATGGGGTAGAGATCCAGATCGTCCCTCAATGGGCAGACGTCTGCTGCTTCTGCATTCGCGGCATCCTTACGGCGACGTCCTGGTTCGCCGACGTTGGGCCATCGGCATCAATTGAGTAAGGGAGCTGAATGGCGCAAGCTCATCCTACATGATGGATACCATGGTAACAGTGGGAAAGAGATTGGCGAAAAGAACACAAAGCTCGCTGGTCTATCCCGGCCTTCACAAGATACTGCGGCTGGCCCTGGCCACGGCATCAGCACCGACTATGTTGGACGACCACCACCTATATTGCCGTCACCAGTTCACCCATCTCAACGATACCTCACAACAGCCTCACTCACGGTTCCCCACGATCAACCACGAAGTGGGTACTACAACCCCCGGCCTAATTGGAGACACCATCTCGGGAGTAATGGCCGTTCCAAGTACCCCTACAAAGAACATCTCTGCCCGCAGCCAAACTGTCACCATCCCAGCACCTTCACGTCTCGGGTAGCGTTCTTCGAGCATTTGCGCACTCATACTGACAAACCTCGTCACGTGAAAAATTTGAAACTGCCTGAGATATACTGTCCAATTGAGGGGGTGGGGTGTCCTTTTGAGAGGGCGGGGCGGGAAGGTGATGCCCCGTTCTATCAAAGGACATACCTCAAGCTGCACCTAGAGAAGTGGCATGAAGGGACGGCGTAGGCAGGGCTTACGACTGGAGTTGCCAGCGGCTAGGGGATGGTAGTGGCAGTGGTTGTAGAGCCATGGTTACAGGAGAAAGCTTGCCCATAAGAACGGAACATTGTTGCGCAATTAAGACAGCAGTCATTACATATACCGGCCGACCACTCTCACCAATCTCGACACCTACACACCACTTACAGCATCCATCATTACACCTACTATATCTGTACGCTCTATGTTATATCTAGAGGCAAGATGAAATATCGCAACACCAATGATAGTTGCAGTGGGTATTCATAGAGAATATTGATGTTCACTTTCCATTTACTGCCCCATGAGAAAGACCCCATCATCCTGAAATCCTTGCTTGTTCTTGCGCTGATCTTATCCTTCGCAACTACTCAACTCCACACCTTCGAGCCACAGGCAGGTGTGGGCGAGCGGCGAGGATATTGCGGACTAACAATGCTCTCCTTCGCCGTCATCCCTTCCACATTCTTGATAGCTAGATCTACATCTACATCTACGTGCTTATTGCGCAAATACAACAAGCCTATATCGGCTCTCTTTCCCATCGCAACATCATGTAGCGCCGTGTTGCCCGCCGAATCTTGCACGTTCAACATACCCTGTCTAGTACCGTACGGCGAGCGTGCAGCAGGCCCGGCGTAGTCCATAGGCACAAAGGTGAAGTACTTCTTGTCATCAGCGATATCACTACACGCTTCATAGTCGAGCAACAGTTCTGCGACTTCGACGCTCGACTTAGCGTAGTGAAGAGCAGTTCTACCAAGCTAATGTATTCACGAGCTTGAAACTTTGGTCGCCGCGTCGCCGTAAGAGGAATGCAACTATACCACGGGGATTGCCAGTCTGGGTTGCGAGATGCAACGCCGTGTTTCCGGCAGCGTCTCGCACGCTCATATCGGCTTTCCAGTCAAGGTAGTATGACGGGTTGTGGTGTCGGCGCCGCACTTCGCCTCGCCAGCCGAACAGCTCCGTGAGCAGGAAATCTGAGGCCAGACTGCAATGCCAGGCCACGTTTGTTGGTGCGTTGGGGCATGAGGCTATTTTCCAGTCTCTCCACTCCGAGGTCCTGAGCCAGTGTCAGTTCGTGCAGGCGTAAAGAAAGGGAGTGTAACCACGGGCGTCGATAGCTTCTGAGGATGCTCCTTTCTCCAGAAGGTGGTGAGCGGGGAGGAAGTTGCTGTTTGCGGCTGGGTGGTGTAATGCTGTGAGGCCAAGGGCGTCGTTTTGTGCTACGGAGGCGCCGTAGGAGAGGAAGAGTGCAGTGGCATCTGGTGGTTCATCATTGATGTCAATGGTGCTGTTATTGGTGTCGGATAAGAGATCTTGCTCGTCCAAGTACGCTTGTACCAATTTTTGACGAGCCTGAAACTGTTCTTTCCACTGGTGACTGCCTTCTTGGTTCTCGCTTTCAGTCATTGCCCTACGTTGTTCCAAGTACTTGAGCATGTGATCTTTGGTACCGGTTCTCTTCATCAATCGATAAATCCGGCACTCGGTATAGAGATGTTCGTATGGGAACCCGACATCAATGTCACCCCACTCCACTGTAAGTACTTTCGTACTCTCCTTCAGATCTTCCACTAAGAAGGGTAGATACTCCACTCCCTTATGTATCCACCCTCGCGCAGCACATACCTGAAAAATTGCCGACCTCCCCGCAGGAGACATGCCATATACATCAGCGCCAGCTACAAGAAATGCCTCAAGCAACGGCACCGATGCCGGGGTCGCCGAAGCCGCGATTCCAAGAGGCGTAATGTTTAGCACACCATGGTTGTCCAGGCCCGTCATCCTCCAAACGGGGTCCACGAAGGCGCCATGGCACAGGAAGATAGACACGACTGTTGCACGCTCAGCCAAGTCGGTTGGTACCTGATTAGACCATATCAGCTGTCCGAAACGGCGGTCGATGTGCTCGTTCTTGTGCGGCTGGAAGGGCTTAACATCGAAGTGGGCCGGTGAACTTCGGTTGACCAAGTTTTTCATACCCCATAACCCAGCCAGCGAGTTCGCGAGGGTACTCTTCCCTGATCCAGGGCCTCCGACGATCATTACTCCCTGCTCACGTCTGGGTTTGGCAAAAAGTCGAAAACAATGGTCTGGGCATATCGCGGGTAGTGGCGTCTTGCCGTCTGCGTGTGTGCTCAGATTTGGATCTGCGCCACATTGGAGGAAGACCTTCACTAAATCCAGGGTACGTGCTCCTCTCTCACATGTGCGCTCCAGTGGCGTTGCAGTGTTATTGTGGTGGGCGTTGATGTTAAGGAGACAGTTCCGCACCTTGGCGTAGTCGATGAAGATTTGGAGAGCATCAGCATGCGCACTCTCGGCAAGAATCTGAAGAGCAGTTTCACTCTTATTGTTCATGGCATCCAGACGCGGAACCTCAGCGCTGTCAAGGCTGGCGAGGATCGTCCGCAGACCAAGAATACTGTAGATCCTTGCAATGTAACGCAACGCAGTGTTTCCTTCCAAGTCCTGTGATAGTACATCTGCGCCGTGATATAAGAGGAGGCAGGTGTCTGTGTCAACCCATGACGCGAGGTGTAGTGGCGTTCTGCCTTTCTTGTCAGCAATATTGGGATCCGCACCGTTTTCGAGGAGGACACTGGCGACTTCATGGCCTATCGAGACACGATTCTTCCCAAATGCGTAAGCGAGCGCGGTGTTGCCGTCGTCATCTTGGAGATTGAGGTCGGCGCCTGGGGAAACGAAAGTCTGGACGGCGCGTTTTGGCGCGCTTGAAAGGTTACTCATCAGTCTCTATCCGTGAGGAATGCGCTATACACGCCATTAATACCGTCATGTTGTTGCACGACGGAAAGCGTGCGTCGACTGGAAGATGGCATGGGTGTATGAAGACGTAAAGTACGTCTGCATGGCCGGATGTAGCCGCAGCAAATACAGGACTCGCATTCGAGGCATTTGACTCGTTGAAGGGATTGTCGTGTAGATCCGGGCATGGCGGGAATACACCGAGCTCAAGGAGTTTGAGTACAGTGGTTGAGTGCCCTCGACTAGAAGTCCAACGTAGGAGTTGAAAAGGTACACGACTGTAATGAATCCGATCTTGTGGCAGGATTCCGCGCAAGAGGAGGGTCATGACAAGATGCTCGCTGGATCGCTCATTGGACATGATAGCTGTAAGGATGGCGTCTCCAGGGTATATTCTTTTCTCCATGGCAGAGTATATGTAGTTGGACACACATCTCTTCAGGACGTAGTAGATATGCACCAGTCCCATGACAATATAAAAGAAGGGAAGAAAGGGCCCTGCAAGCCTGAGGTCGATCCTCATCCGCGTGTACAAGCTTAAATCAAGCATTGGATTTCTCGAGACAAGTGATTCGGCGAGGTACCCAAGCGTTAGGTCAGCGCCTGCCTCAACTAGCAAAATAGCTACATCTTCTTCACTTTGTTCAATTGCTAGAACCAGCGGTAGTTTTCTCGGATGGGCTCATCCACTAGCGCATTGTTTCGGATGGACCGTCTAACGTGGGCGAGGTCCCCGTCTAAAATGGCTTCTTCGAGCGTGTCGGAACCCCAGTCTGACTCTGAATCTAGTCTTAAGATGGACTCGGCTTCTTCTTTGTCAATTGCTCGTGCATCCATCGATACATGGGCAGCTCCTTCAGTCGAAGCTTTGTGCAAGTAAGTTTCTAACTCGCCCGGCTAGGGCTGCAAGGTGTACTTCGTGTCTAGTTCCACCCTTGATAGTGAAGTCTGTTGAGCGTGTATGTCAAAGCGGTCCACGTCCAAAAGGGCATTTGTGGTCGCTGCAGGTGGGAATGGCTGTTCGGTGAGGATAATGCAGACGTTCTGAGGCAATGCAGGACCGAACGTCTTGCGTCCGGTTGACAATATAGGTAATCACTTACGAGTGTTGGAAGGGTACCGCAGCGGAGACAAATACCACTGGGAGAAAGGACTAGAACAGATAAGGCTTCTAGAGGTGCAAGTAGACTAAAAAGGAAGTATCTGACAGACGTATAGTCTAATATACTGATCCCCAGACACCGGCGACTTCCGAACCCCTACAAGTCAACCTCCTACAAGTTAACGAACTCTGGATCCCTGCTCTACGGCAGCCCCAACCACCACAACCCGAAACATACCGCTAGCCCGGTTTATTGGCAGACCGATTATTCTCCCACGGGTGTATTTCCTCAAGGCTGAAAGCGAGACCAGAACGCGAATAGTCAAAAGTTGAGGGTTGCCGTCCCGCAATGCTTCCCCATGGGTGCAGCATGCATCAGAACAGATGTGCGGACGCTGCTCGCCTTCGTCATTCTCACTGCCAGTGCCCCAGACGTTGCAGCTGCTCAAAGCACCTGGTGTCCCGAGCTGGGCAGCTACAGCACCACTTCCATCAAAGTCACACGTATCAACAACACTGCGATAGCGCATGTCTGCGGCTCCTCCGTGTTCTCGCGGCAGAGTTTGACAAAATGGAATATCCCGCGCGTGTTAGACGGGTTTCCACCCTGGTATCGCAAGTCCGTGAAGAACAAGGACGGCGTTGTGTTCGCTTTCCCGATCGGGGACATCCGCGATGTGCCTCTCGTGGCGAGTGCCGTTTGCCGTCAATGTCCTCGCTTCAGTCTCGACGGCCGAGTTGTGGTGAATTTCTGGTGGGAGAGCACGGTACCTTGTCAAAAAACAAGCACCGTGCAAGGTGGATTGCAGACGATATATCGCCATCCAAGGCTAGGCAGCGTTGAGATATCCTATTAGACACAAGCCCACCTGATGGAGTGGGAAAGAAGCGGGTTGCAGAAGGTGGCTCCATTGAGGTGACAATTGCCTTCTCTAGCGGCTTCATGCTCGACACGGTGTTGGTAGAACTACTACAGTATCGCCTCAAACAAATGTCCTGGCAAAAGCTCACTTTCGACAATGTCGCAGAAGGCTCCTTCAATGTATTGCATGGTGCCATGATCCACCATCTCAATCGTGGTCGCTATGGTAAGGAAGCAGTCTTCGAAGTACTTGCGGATACAGCGGGAATACCTACCAAAGAAGCCGTCGCATGGTCCGCGCGCTTTGTTGTGGCGGAACGAGAAAACGAGGCCGAGACCATGGATGAATAATCAGCTGTTCCTGTCAGAAGGACTTTGCTTCTGCTTCTAATAGTTTGTACTCGACGATGAGGTTCTTCTGAGTCAAAGCTCACACCAGCAGGTCCATTTCTTATTCCTCCTCAACCATGCCAGTCCTGCTCCATCGTCACTGCTCCCCAACAAATCCCTCTGCGCGTCGGACACAGCGCCAGCAGACTTCGCCTGGAACATGAACGAGGGATCTCTACGTACAACATCCAGTCGTTTGCTCTGTGAAGCTATGGCTGCTTCGACATATCTGCGACTTTGCGCGCGTATGAGACCTTCGCGTTCACTTGCGTTCAGCCTCTCTGGTCGTGGGCTCGACGTTGCGCCGGCCTCGCGATGGCGGATCCGCTGCATCTGGTGGTGCGGCTACGGTGTCAGAAGCGGTTTTCTCAGGGGTATTGAAAGACTCGAACGTGGGTGCGTTGGCCTGTGCTTGATTTTGGCGTGGGTCTCGCCATCGTTGTGGAACCTGCTGATCATCCCCTTGCTGACCGTATTCATAGTTCAACCTTTCAAAGCCGCCAGCAGAAAAATTCATATCGTCTGTCGACTGGAAGTTGTTTCCAACAATTGTTCTCCCTCGGCCGCCATTTCCGGCTCGAAATCGACCGTTAAAACTATTCTGGCCAGGTACGCCAAGTTGACCACCGATCCCACTTGGAGTTGCAGGTCCCCGTCGAAGGAAATCAAACCCTCCTTGAGCCATGTAACCCGCTTGCGCATCGTATCCGCGGCCTCGAGTAGCTTGGTTCCCCTGTCCAGGTCGACCACCGAAAGAAGGAACCGCAGAGTCAGGAACGACATCGCCTCCAGGAAAGAACTCTGAAGCTTCTGGATTGAATCGTGCCAACCGGCCTCGAGGAGCAGGAGTCGAATCGTTGAAAGGCGCGCGTGGGGTAAATGTCGAAGTAAGGAGGCTCATTGGTCTGATCGTGGACTCATAGATGGCTGGCTGTGAGGGTGCTGTGGTCGTTGGAGCGGAAGATGGGACCACTTGAGACTGAGCAGCCATATCAGTTGCACCTGCAACAACCCGACCTGCAACAGGAGCTCGGCCCTAAGGTGACGAGCTAGTGAGTACTAACCGTGCCAGGCTCCTTTGACTTACTGTGGTTTCGTTCTGTGCTCCAGCCTGCGCACTGCCACTGTTAGATCGTCTCGAGGATCGGTTTCTGTTTGACATCATGGAGACAAATGTGATTGCTGGTGTCTTTGTAACAGTATGGGCGTCTGATATTGATCTGATATGGGTCCGATCAAGGTTGTATGGATATGAAATATATTGGAAACTCAAGGTTTATCAGCGCAGAAGATATACGTCTTGTGTCGTTCGTAATCAGCTTGTCACCATCGCACCGACCAACACATTCACCAGCATGCACTTTGGAGTGCATGTTTGCAAGGAGCGAACGACACTCTGGAAATCATAGTCTGCGCGCTGTGGGAGCACCACAAAGTGGAGGAACGAAAGTACAAGATCAAGACCAGAAATACTTAGCTACTTCTGCCTGAGGAATTGCTTGGTGAAAGCAACAACAATTAATGAGCAAGCCAAACTGTTTGTGATATATCAGAGGAGCAAAGAAGTAACACGAACAGTGAAAAGACCATCGTCTTTGAGCATGGCCGACCTCCTCGCAAGACTTGTGAATCTCTCTGCACTTGCGGTCGGGCATATCATGGCCACGACACGGCGGCTCCAGTTACTGAAGTTGGGGAGTAGCAACAGCTGGGGGAGTGTTGTCGCTGTTCAAGACAGTAGGAGGAAGCGGTGGCGTGTGTCGCGATGGTTAGTTTGGTGGATTGGCGACCAAGCCTGGTTGAACACTATAGAATGCAACATTGGTCTGGCTTGTGCTTGAACCGTCTCCGACACCACGAGTATTTTCGATAACCCGACCATCTCTCGTGCCATGACCAGCACGAACGCCCTGCTGTTGTGCATCTGGAAGAGACTGGATATCTGGCGCTGAACGGCTGGAATGAGCGCCCCGATCTGGTAGATAACGGCTACCTGGTGCGTACGTTTGGTGGGTGTAACTGTCCGCCGACTGAGCAAACCGTGAAAAGATGGTTGTGGAGGTACTGAATAGCTCCGCAGAGGCCCTCGTGCGGTTGGACAGAGGAAGCTCTCCCTGAGTTGGACCCGCAGTGACAGTAGCTGAGCAGCTTGTAGGAGGTGGCACAACTTCCAGGTGACGGCCGAGGTACTGAACTTTCTCTGGAGTCAGATTGTTGGTTGATTGTTGAGTAGGGACATTCGACGGGACACCAGGGAGAATACTGGGTTGAAGACGATCGCGCTCAGTCGAACCAGCAGTAGTGGCACTTGTCGTGTATGCTGAACAGCTGGTAGGAGGTAATGCTGCTTGAAGATACCGGCGGCCCGGAGGTCTGATTTGTTCTTGCGTTAGGTCGGTGGTGGACTCTCCTATGCTGGGATCCTTTGAGAAAGTCAGTATGAACTCAAGCACGATATTGTAAACTCACTGCCAATGGGTCGTTTTGAGATTGCTCACCAGGTCGATTCGATCGAGACATTATCAAGGACTGCCTCTGGAAGATCTATAACTGTCTGGGAGGCGTTTCGGGTTTGGTCGGTCAAGGAAGTCACGGAGAGGTATGTGTTTGGGTATAGAAGAGAACAAACATTGGTAGAGGCCAACGAAACCTCCTCAAGCGTATTGGCAGCCATCCTGTCACTGTTCGTGTTGATACTACATAGAAGCTGAAGACTGTAACAGACTTGCACTTGGACTTTTGCAGGAACGAAAGATGATCCGACCAGGAAGTTACGATCTTAGTGGGAAGGAGTGGATTGCTTGGCGATGGCAGACATGCTAACATGGCAAGCAAGCAGCAAAACATGCCGTACATCAATGGCAGAGGAAGCAAACCCGTATTCTATGTCGAAGCAGATGTGGGATTCTTGTTGATGGCATTAGGACCTTGGTGTATGCATTCTCTATGGATTGGCTCTATTGTATCTGCAGAGCACAGGCTACGCAGCTCCGGTCTATCTCTAATTAGTGTATAGGCCTATCTTCTCTAGCTCTCTATATTCTATTATCTCTATTATCTAGCTCTCTATTATACAATATCCTTATACGCTAACCTAACTAGCCTTAGTCTCTTTATTATACGCTAGCCTAATTAAACTAGATAAATATAGTCGCTAAGCGATTAGTATAACTAACGAACTAATTAGAAGGAATATTCCGCGAACTAAGCTTAATAAGGTAGGACTATTCTATAAGACCTATATACTCTATAGTAGAATATATAGAACGTATAAAGTACGTATAAAATATATACTACTTTAAGTATAGCTACTTATTTAAATAGACTCTTCGTAGTTAACTTATATTATATACTCGACCTTACTAGTCCTAGCTAGTTTCTAAATCTATATTATTACCCTCTACTATATACTACTCTATACCTTATAATAGCTAATACCTACTTAAAGTACCTCTAAGGCTTTAACTATCCTTATATAGTTAGTCTTAAAGAGTACTTCTAATACTTTAACTACCGCTTTTAGTAAGTATAAGTACGTATAAGTAGACTCTAGTTACGATAAACCCCTACTTAAGAGTTAACTAATAAACTTACTAACCTTATAATAGGTTTAAGAGTACTAAGTCGAGCTAGTATAGTCGAGGAAGGTACTTCCTCGTTTAAAGTAAGAATAGAAGCCCTACTAGTAGCGGTCTTCTTTATATCTTTCGAGTTTAAAGTAGCCGCGCTAGATCTATTTTATAAGAATAAAAAGAAGCTCTAATAATTCTTAAACTAGGTCGACCTTAATCTTCTCTTCTATACTAAATCCTTCTAAACGGAGGAATAGAAGACGGTATACGCGTCTACTTACTTAAGAGAAGACGCAGTAGATTAGTTTAAACCCTATTTTAGAGATTTTATAAACCCTAAGCTATAGGGAATAAAAGGGGAGACTATATAGATATTCTCTTTCTTTTCAAACTTTAAGGTTATTATTAATAAGATCTACGAGGATATTAATAAGAGATAAGAAGCCGAACTAAAAATTAAAGTACTATACTAATATAGCTCGATCTTCTACTATACGTCTTAATTCTAATAACTAAAGTCTTATATTACTTAGAACGATTTAGCCCTTATAGCTGCGTTCTATATAGAACTAAAGGAAGAAATTAAAGATAAACTATCTAAAGTCGAGAAACCTAATACCCTAGCGGTAATAATTACCTAATTATAAATAATTAATAGACGAATTTATAAGCGTAGGCTTAAGAA
>Ga0210040_10008878_pt1 | contig 11798 bp, 9 predicted proteins | sample CryGeyCG12114_NA_FD_185462 | JGI IMG/M metagenome (GOLD analysis project Ga0210040, IMG submission 185462) | Groundwater microbial communities from aquifer - Crystal Geyser CG19_WC_8/21/14_NA (SPAdes) (version 2) | ecosystem: Environmental > Aquatic > Deep subsurface > Groundwater | place: USA... | reverse complement strand
TTTTGGTTGCAGCCCGATTAGTTTTTTTAAAGCCGCGGAGGTGCCGGTCCGGGCGCGTTCTTCCATTAATTTACCGCCAAAATAAACGCAATAATAGCCGCTGCCGATTCGAAATATACCTGGGGCATTAATCCCCGGCTGGCAAAATAAGCGGGATAAACCGTATTGAAAGCACTAAACAGAAAAGCAACGCCGGTGCTCAAGGCTACTAGCGTGTCCATGTTGGCCGATAAATGTCGGGCTTTTTTAAATCCATTTACAAAAAAATCCTGCCCCAGCCAAAATATAACAATAGCCGTTAGGACCAGCATAATCCAGTTGGAACCCGGAAAGCCGTGGTGAAAAAACATACCAATAATGACTACCGGCAGGCTGAGGATAAAAGCGGCAAGCGTACGTCTTTTTAACGTTTGGTAATGTTGTTTTTCGGCGAGTTCCAGCTCTTCCGCCGCCATTTCGGTATTGGGCACCAATTCGTAACCAATTTGGCTAACGGCTTTTTGCAAGCCTTTTACGGCTATTAGTTCGGGATTATATTGTATTTCGACGGACCGGTTGGCGTAGCTGGCATTGGCTTCTACCACGCCGGGCTGCGCTTTCAGTATCGATTCAACGCTAACGGAACAGGCAGCACAGGTCATACCGTTCACCGGAAAAGTATCCCGGATAATTGGCGCTTTTTCAGAAACAGGAGAAAGGACGGTATCCATGATTAATTTCTAAATATTTATATTACTTCGTAGTTTTAACCAGTACAAAGGTATTTTAGTGCCCGCCGGAAAGTGTTACACGATCCGGTAGAAGTGTTATATTATTTTTCCGCATTCATACCACCTTACGTATACTGCTTACGCTATCTTACAACAATGATAAAACCCAAAGGTACGCTGATTGCCCTCGGCGGCGGCGGCGACGATGTATTGATTAAACTTATCCGTTAGGATTATTGCCACCACAAAGCGGTGGTAGAGGTAATTACTACGGCAGCCCCGGAACCGGAAGAGTCGGGGCAAGCGTATGTAGAAGCTTTTGAAGAATTTGGTTTTCCGCACGTGCAGTTTATGCACATCGACGAAAATAATGCTGCGGACCAGCCAGCGTACCTCGAACGGATAAAAAAAGCAGATGTAGTATTTTTTACCGGGGGTGATCAGCGCCGGCTACTTAAATTTCTGAAAGGAACCCAGATCAATAAAATATTAAAAGAACGCTACCAAAATGAAGATTTGCTCATTGCCGGTACCAGTGCTGGTTCGGCAGCTATGAGCGACAAAATGATCTACGAAGGGTACGGACCTTATTCCTTGGAAAAAGGCCGGACCAAAACCAGTGCCGGGCTGTCTTTTATCCGCAAGGTTTATATCGATACCCATTTTACCGAACGCGGACGTTTTGGGCGGTTGTCTATTGCGGTATCGCAGCATCCGGACTACATAGGCATTGGCTTGGGCGAAGAAACGGGCATTATTATTCGAGAAGGCAACTTGCTGGAAGTATTCGGGATTGGCGTGGTAACCATAATAGACGGCTCCGAAATTAAAAATTCCAATATCAACGAAGTAGCCGAAGGTTTACCCATAGCGGTGGAACATTTGGTGATGCACCTGCTGGTGGAAGGGCAGCAATTCTGCTTAAAAAATAAAGTGATAAAATTTGCGGTATAGATGGAGTTTTAACTAAACGTAAAAGGAAAGGCCGGTCATTAACCGGTCTTTCCTTTTACGTACCTATATTCGAATCTTAGCGCCGGCCAGCTCCCGGAAATTTCATGCGGTAATCAGCGTCTACATCGCCTTTGGTAATTTTTACGAGTTTGCTTTTCAGCAATCGTTTTTTTAAGCCCGATAAATGATCGGTAAATAAAATACCTTCAATGTGATCGTATTCGTGCTGAATAATGCGGGCCACTAACCCATCGAACACGCCTTCGTGTTGCTGCCAGTTTTCGTCGTAATACTGAATAGTTACCCGCTCGGGCCGGAAAACATTTTCGCGTACGCCCGGTATGCTTAAGCAACCTTCTTCAAACGCCCACTCGTCGCCTTCTTCTTTTAGTATTTTGGGGTTGATGAACGCTTTTTTAACCGCTTTCTTTTTCTTTTCTTCGTCTTCTTCAAACGGAGCCGAGTCGATAACGAAAAGCCGGATGCTTTTGCCAATTTGCGGCGCGGCTAAACCTACGCCGTGCGCATTGTACATGGTTTCGTACATGTCGTCTACTAATTTCTGCAGGTCCGCAAAATCTTGCGGAATATCTTTGGCCTGTACTTTCAAAACAGGGTCGCCGTAAGCAACAATAGGATAAATCATAAATTATGCTGAATCAAATAAGATTGTAAAATAATGGTAGCACTCACTTTATCTACGGTTTCTTTGTTACGCCGGTCTTTCTTTTTTAAGCCACCGTCAATCATGGCCTGAAAAGCCATTTTGGACGTGAACCGTTCGTCTACGGTAAATACCGGAATGGTCGGTAGTTCTTTCTTTAACTTCCGTACAAAACCTACCACCGCGCTGGTTACATCCGTCGGGTTGTTGCCCAGGGTTTTGGGCATGCCCACCACCATCGCTTCAACCTCTTCTTTCTGGGTATAAGCTTTCAGGAAATTTAATATATCCTTTGCGTGCACGGTATCCAGGGGCGTCGCTATTAATTTAAGCGGATCGGTGACGGCAATGCCCACTCGTTTATTCCCGTAATCAATGGCTAAGACCCGTCCCACAGTTATTTACTTTTCGTATACCTAAAATGCTGGGGTAAAATTAAATAAAATTTTTGAACTCTGGATGGTACGCAAGCCAGAACCAAAGTTGGTAAACAGTTTTAGATTATTCTTCAAATATTTAATACCAATATTACTTTCAACCAAATATATTTTAGCCGGAAATATTTCTGTTAAAACAAACCTCTAAGCAGCAATTCAGTACTAACAAATTCGCTGAAACGTTAGGACTAGTAGCTGGTTGATTTAAAAGGGTGGCGGGTAAATGTTTTTTACAAGTACAATTTTTAATTCCTGAATAATGAAACTGGTACTTACTGGAAATTGAATAAATATAATAAGGCTGATTGTTTCTGTAGATTATAATATTGGATATTACAGCTATACATAAATTGCATCGTCTTTAAATTTTATTAAATTGATAGTTTAAATTTTGGTGTTTACATTAGAGTTATATAGGATAAAATAAATAATTAACTTTAAAAGTTTTTGATAAATTGATTAAAGTTGCAAAAGATTTATTCCTTATAATTAAGCTTAGTTGATAGTATTTAATAATTATGTACTTGATTTTTAAATTTAGGTATTTAGATTTTAATTGTAAATTATAGATATAATTGTATTTGGTTTAGAAAAGGTAAAACATTGAAAAGTAATATATTTTTAATTATTTTTTTTGAATTATTTTGCTTAATGTTGTAGGAGCGAGTAGGCACCCATCCTGGCTTATTGTAATATGAAAGATACTTCCGAAAGTTTTTCCGACCCGAATCAGGTAGAAATAATACCGGGTAAACCCGTAATGTTGCCGGGACCTAAGAATTCTGCTGCGCAGGTGCGCTTGCCGTTGTATTTCTCCTTGTTTTTAGCGGCTGGCGTTTTAATTGGCGCGAATGGCTTTAAAGCCTCCGGTAACAATGCCCAGGCTACCGCGAAAGGCTACCTCAAATTTCGGGATATTCTTAGTTACATCGATCGGGATTACGTGGATTCAGTGAATGTGGAAGATTTATCGGATATGGCCATTGGGAAAATGCTGGAAAAGTTAGACCCTCATACGGCTTATATTCCGGCGAGTGAAATGAATATGGCCCGCTCGTACCTGGAAGGTGATTTTGAAGGTATTGGCGTAGAATTTAATATTTTCCGCGACACCATTCAGGTAGTGGCGCCTTTAATTGGTGGCCCTTCGGAAACGGTAGGCATAGAAGCCGGCGATAAAATTTTAAAAGTAGACGGTAAGAATGTAGCTGGCGTTGGTATCTCGACCCAAGATGTGTTTGAGAAATTGCGCGGGCCTAAAGGCTCCAAAGTTAACCTGACTATTAAACGCAAAGAAGAAAAGAAACCGATGACGTATGTGGTTACCCGCAACCGCATTCCTTCGTTGTCGGTGGAAGTAAGTTATATGGTCGATGATCAGACGGGTTATATAAAAGTAAACCGGTTTGCGGCCAATACCTACGATGAATTTAAAACGGCGCTGAATAAGTTAAAGCAAAAAGGTTTGCAGCGGCTGGTGTTGGATTTAAGAGGTAATCCGGGCGGGTACATGGACCGGGCTACTAAAATGGCCGATGAATTTATAGCGGGCCACAAAAAAATTGTGTATACCGACGGTAAAGGTACTAAATACGATTCGGAAACCTTTGCCCAGGTACGCGGCGATTTTGAAGAAGGTGCTTTGGTGGTACTCGTGGACGAAGGCAGTGCTTCGGCCTCCGAAATTGTGGCTGGCGCCTTACAAGATAATGACCGGGCTTTGATTGTGGGTCGTCGTTCTTTTGGCAAAGGCTTGGTGCAAATGCCAATTCCCTTAAACGATGGTTCTGAATTACGCCTGACTATTTCGCGTTATTATACCCCCAGCGGACGTTCTATTCAGAAGCCGTACACGGCTGGGGCCGAAAATTACGAAATGGATATTCAGAACCGTTTCCAGCGCGGCGAAGATTTTCATGCCGATAGTATCCGGTTTAACGATTCGCTCAAATACAAGACCAGCAAAGGCCGCATTGTGTACGGCGGCGGCGGTATTATGCCCGATATTTTTGTGCCCCGCGATACGAGCGAGTATACCACTTATTTAAACCAGTTGTACGCCAAAAATTTAGTGCGGGAATTTGCTTTAAATTATTTCCATGATCATAAAGCGGAGTTGCAAAAAATGAGCTATGCGGCTTACCGCTCTTCTTTTGAGGTTTCGGATAAAATGCTGCAGGCTTTAATAAATGAGGCTAACTCCCTTAAAATTACCTACCAAGCCCAGGATTTTAATCGTTCCAAAAGCCTCCTAAAAAATAATATAAAAGCTTATATTGCCCGCAATTTATACGGTGCGGAAGGTTCTTACCCCATTTTCCACGAAAAAGATCCGGAATTCCAGCGAGCATTAAAGTCCTTTGGGCAGGCGAACCAACTGGCGCAGAAAGGCTATTTCCAGTTAAGCGCTAAAAAGTAATATTAATTTAACATCCAAAGGCCGCCAGCCGCTGGAATATTTCTTTAGTAACCATTGACTCAAGAGGTATTAGCAATCAAATTTTATTTTTTTAATAAGATTTAATTGCTAATACCTCTTGTTTATACATGTTGCCTATCTATTTAAAAGCATGAAAAGCTCTAATAGAAATAAGTTTAATCGGTTATTAGCTTATTCACCTAAAGATATTTTCTATCTTTGCGGCCTGTTTTTTAAAGGTTTAGTAAATTGGACTCAAACAAATTAGATAAAGTAATAATTGTGGGCGACCGGGTACTCGTGAAGCCCAAAACAAATAAAGAGCAAACCCAAAGCGGCTTGTTTCTGCCGCCAGGCGTATTGGAAAAAGAAAAAGTGCAGGAAGGATACATCATGAAAGCTGGTCCGGGTTACCCGATTCCGAACGATTATGGCTTTGAAGAAGAAGCCTGGAATCAGGAAGAAGAAGAGGAAGTGCGTTATATTCCGTTACAAGCTAAACCCGGGGACCTGGCCATTTACCTGCAGCGCGATGCTATAGAAATAATCTATCACCAGCAAAAATACTTTATTGTGCCGCATTCGGCGGTTTTAATGCTGGTGCGGGAAGATGACGGAATTTAAGCTTTTAATAAATAAATCATTCAGCTACCTTGTTTTACAAACGAATAAGCAAAGGAATCAGCCACCTTTTTACTTATAAGTTGTCTGGTTCTACCTTATGCTTTCGTCTCTATTTAGCAACAGATTTTGTTTCTTTATCCAGTTTATTTCAGAACATAGAATAACTTTTTATAAATTTAGTTAGCGCGAAGGCAATGCCGCTGTGGTGGATGCATTTTGCTTTTCTACCAGCAAAACAGTAAACCAGTTTTTGTAATTATCTATTTCTGTTAATTTATAGGCGGTATTCTGGAGCAACCGCATTTCTATCCATTGCGGACAAAGCATATCGTACGGTGCTTCTCGCAGACTATGTATTTTTAAAGGACATTTACGAATATATTTACGATAATCTAAAACCAAAAAGCGATCGTATTTCTTTAAAAATTCTTCTGTGGTCACCACATTCTTAAACAGTTTGGGATAATTCCGTTTTAGTGCCAGCAAATGTTTATATTCCTGGGGAGCAAACGTTCCACTTCGTTCATCTACAGCCACTTCCCAGTCTACTATAAAATAATATTTTTCTGGATGGGTTGAGTAATGCAAACTTTGTACAAAGGTGTTCGACGATAATTGCACCACGATAGGTAGATTGGTATTTTCCTTCAGATCAGCGAAATTCTCGTAAAGACTGGTTTTTTCAAAGTTCCTGGCCTTAATCAGAGGTGATATCAGGAAAACAAATACAACAACGAGTACGGCAATATTACCAATTGGCAACGGTATAGTTCGGGTTGGATTTAGCCGCAGATGGTAGGTGAAATTTAGGACGGATGACGAGAAAATACGGTGGAATAGATGCGAAAACAGAATGGACCAGCCCAAAGCCGTCGGAATCATATACCGATCGTAAAAGATAGGCTTTATGGTGAGCGAAAAAATCCAGATAAAAATTGGAAGCACCAGGAAAACAAAAGCAAAAAGCAAAAGCGAAATTTCTGAAGATGAATAGGCGCTTTCATTCTTTACGGGAGTACCAGTATTTTTTTCGTGGGACCGAAAGAAGTAAAGTACTACAAAGAAAAGCAGCGCGGGTATAAAGGCCCGTTTAAAAAAAGGAGAAGCTGTAATATTTAGCATATCCATTAAATCCAGGGTACTCGGCGCCGGAATCCAGGTGCGGGGTTTGCCCGCGTCGGATTGGTTGAGAAAAGAAGGAATATAGAAAATAACAGTCAGCCAACTCAGAATAATTGAAATATATATCCGTGGGCGGAATAATTTAAAGTACCGGTCGGATAGGAATAAGCAAACCAAGATGGCCCCGCTGTAAAAGCCGCCAAAAAGATGAGTATGAATAATAGCTGCATGCACCGCAGCGTTCAGCCATAATGATTTTCGGCTGGGCTGTTGGTTCCGGCAAAACTGATCGTAGTAATAGAAAGCAAAGGCACTTAAGGCTAAAAACATCCCGTACATCCGGGCTTCGGCATTTTGCAGGAGAATTACCTGCGAGGTGCAAAATACAACCAGGGTCCCGATGGAAATAGCCCATAAACCGTAAGTACGCCGCAAAGTAAGCCAGGTTACTACCAAAGCCAGGCACATACCCACCGATGAAAACAGACGCAACGAAATCTCGGAAGAGCCAAAAACCTTGTCCCAGACCCAACCCAGCGCGAAATACAAAATAGGCGTATTATTTATTTTATCATGAAAAGCAACGAGCATCTTCGAAAAAGAAGGGTCGGAGATAAAATAGTACGAAAAGAGCTCATCGTTCCAATAAATCTTCTTCTCCGAAATAAGAATGCAGGAAATAATTAAGGAAACACAGGCCAGAGCCGGTATAATGAATTCTAACTTTTTGTAATTAAATAACTTATGGAACAAGTTCATATTTTTAATAGTGCGCTGCTGCTAGATACTGAGCGCAGAGAATATTATTACAATTGATAAACCGAAACTGGCGGGTTTACGGAAAGTATGGAAGCATATTGGCCATAAATATTCCAATAAAATTAAGCGGATCTCTGATTTTATCTAAAAGCTAAATGGTTAATTTCTTAAACTCAATTTTAGAAATCAGATCAAAGTATAGTTACAGTTTGCCGCTGGAAAACTTTTTTATATATTATTGGGCCTGAGTTGCTTTAACCGTTTAGAAAAGTATTTTGCGCTTTGTGGAGCTGTTACTACTTTTTCATATGGCATGGGTACTTACTGCGTGATTAGTAGAATGGTAGTTTTAACGCGAACCGTATTCAGCCGGACTAACATAATTTAGTTTCCGAGGCAGAATTAGCAACACTTAATAAAGACCTAAGATATCAACTAAATCGGCCCCTAAAACTTTATTAATTTTCTACTTTTCTTAATCTTGCCAAGTTTCGTATTCGGATAAAAGGAATTCTTTTTGAATACTTTTTTCAGCCACAAGCGAATTAATACTTGCCAATAACCACCACCTACTTTCACTAATTTAAAAGAGGAAACCCCCATATCGGGTGTGCGGTTAATCCAGGAGATGGCTACTTCTTTTACATCGTAGCCCATTACCATGGGTAATAGCCCGGTTTCGGCATTAATGGCAAAGCCGGGTTGGGTTAGTTCCAAACTTTGCACAACTTCGCGGCGCATCAGCTTAAGATTATTCGTTAAATCCCGGAACTTGGTCCAGAGCATGATGCGGGCCAGCAGGTGAAAACCGCGGTTGGCGGCAATTTTTTGGAATGGGTAGTTTAATAAAACGCTATCGCGGGAGAAGCGGCTGCCAATAATTACGTCCCATTTCCAAGCTACAGCTTTATCAAAAAGATCGCGCAATTCGGTTAATAAATGTTGGAAATCGCAATCCATCGAGAGCACGTACTGCCCGGTGGCAGCTTTGTAGCCATCCATAATCGCCCGGCCTACGCCGTTAGGTGGGGTGCGGTAAACGGGTTTAATTAACGGATACTTTTCCGCTAGTTGGCGGATTACTTCGCGGGTATTATCCTTACTATTATCATCTACCAACACAATTTCGTGCAGGTAATCGCCATAGAGAGTTAGTAGCTTGGTTACCAAAGGCGTTACGTTCATTTCTTCGTTGTGGCAAGGCACTACCACCGAAATGCAACCTCTTAGTTCTTCGTGTTCACATAAAGAAACTTCATTACGCGGCACTTCCCGCGGCGGTTTTTGCGCATGGAGCAAAATATTGCCCGCTAAGGTGCGCACATAAGGCATATTCTCGAGTAAGATAGAAAGGTTCTGCAACCACCAAACACCTCGGGAAGCCAAGGGCGCATACACAAAATCGTAGAACGTAGAAAATATCTTAATAAAGCCTAATTCCGATATTAATTCGTATAGCTCAGAGCGGTTGAGAAGCCGCCGGTTATCTGTTTTTCCGAACAGCCGAGAAAATACTTTTTTGGTGCGTAGAAATAAATTCCAGGGGTTGCTTTCATAAAAAATTATTTGCCCACCCGGCTTTAACAGTTTATACACGTGCTGCAAGGCCCAGGCGCAGTTATTCTTATCCAGAATATCCATTGCCACCACAAAGTCGAACTCCCGGCCCTCCAGTTGCCCCGGCAAAGAAGAAAGATTCAGAAATTCTACGGAGGCTGCCGGTTCTTCTAAAGCGGGCAGTTTATCCAGGAAAGTTACGGCAGTAATGGGGTTTTCTCCCCGCGATACCTTACTAAGCTCTTGGGTAAATAAACCTTCTCCGCAACCTAATTCCAGTATAGTTTGGCCGGGCAGTAAGTGCACTAAATGGCGAAAGGTTTGCGCCCGCCACCGCAGCCGGTCTAAAATAATTGGATCACGTTTTTGCCAGTATCTATCTCTAAGCTGCTCCCGCTGACCAAGAACTTGAATTGATTCTGATTTTTTTTCTGCCACTAACATTGAGAAAAATTACATTTGAGCAGATTGCCCATCGAATTTAAATGAAATATTTAATAAAATTAAGAAAAAAAGTAATCTAACCCAGAATTTCTTTTATCAATTTTAGGCTGCGCAAACCGGAATACATTAGCTAAAAGGATAAAGCCATATTGCTTGCGCTCCTGCTAAACTCCCGTATTTTCCGGTTAAAAGAGATAAGAAATAAAACAAGTCTGGAGACAGAGATATATTTATTCTTTCTCCGTCTCCATAACTTTGTTACTAAGCCAGCTTTGTTTCCAGAGACGAAGCATTAGGTGAATTTACCCGTTGCGCCATGCTGTCATGAATCTGAACTAATATATCTTGCAAATTATACTTCCACGTCCAATCCGGGTAGTGTTGTTTAAATTTGGAAACATCGCTAATATACCAGATATGATCGCCAATCCGGTTATTCTCGGAATAGGAGAAATTCATTTTCTTGCCGGTAATTTCCTCGCTAATAGTTATTGCTTCCTGCATAGAGCAATTGGAGTGGCGCCCGCCGCCAGCGTTGTATACTTCTCCCTGGCGGGGATTCTGATAAAAATGCCAGAACATGTTCACCAAGTCATAACTATGAATATTGTCCCGCACTTGTTTGCCTTTGTACCCAAAAACAGTGTAATGGTCGCCGGTGATGGCGCACTTCATCAGGTAAGATAGAAAGCCGTGGAGTTGGGTACCAGAATGATTAGGTCCGGTTAAACAGCCGCCCCGGAAAACACCTACGTTCATGCCAAAATACCGGCCATACTCTTGGGCAGCCACATCGCCGGCCAGTTTGGAAGCCCCAAAGAGCGAATGCTTCGTATGATCTACACTTAGATACTCATCAATGCCGTGCTCAAAGTACGCGTGATTGGAGTCGATTTCCCAACGGGTTTCCAACTCAACCAGGGGCAGGTAATTGGGATTATCACCGTATACTTTGTTTGTAGAGGTCAGAATAAAAACCGCCTCCGGACAATTAAGTCGCGTTAACTCCAGCAAATTAATGGTACCATTCGCATTTATAGTAAAATCTGTTAGGGGTTCTTTGGCGGCCCAATCATGACTAGGCTGGGCAGCAGTATGAACCACCAATTTTATATCCTGATTATATTGCTTAAATACATTTTCCAGAGCCGTATAATCTCTAATGTCGATGGCATAATGCTTGTAGTTCGGAATTTTTTCCTCCAACATATTTTTGCTCCATTCGGTTGAAGCTTCGGAGCCAAACAGGACCTGCCGGTAATTGTTATCAATCCCAACTACTAAATCAAACTTAGCCGCAAAAAACGTTACTGCCTCACTCCCGATTAAACCAGCCGAACCGGTAATAACAACTACTTTCATTTATTTAATATTTATTAGTTCTTTAAATGGAAAAAAATCTAATGCTGATGCTATTGGAATATTAGAATAGTATAATTTTATATATTTTATTAGAACTTTTCTGGAACTTAAAATGGCCCTAATGGTGAATTTTGATTTATATAACAACTAGTTGCATTACAATAGCTTTTGTAAAGATATAATAACTATATAAGGATTTAAAAATATTTGATTGATTAATTTTTAAAAGATTGATATAATGCAAATATTGACAAATTATTAAGGTTTAATGTTATATAATTGTTATCAATTTGTTTGTGTATCAGCTACAGCTATGATCTTTTTCTGAAACGCGCGGCTTGTCACTAGAAACTACCCAGTTATAATATTTATCAGATATACTTACGAATATAGATCCGGAGTCAGATTTTTAACTTTAAAATTTTTTAGGAATATAGTTTACTTAAAAATTTACCTATTAGGTATAAATTTAAAGTTATAGCATTAAAGTATTAAGAACAACTTTTTATTCTAAACGTCATTCTTAATACTTTATTTGGGACTAAACAGCTTTTAAATTAGATATTATAATACTTATCTCTGATTTTATTTTTAGAACTACTGAAAACGAATCCAGTTCCGGCCGTTAGCAACACTTACCAAGTCGTAGCTGGTTTCGCCGGTTTGATAAACATAATAGCCGTTGGTGTTCAAAAATTGGGTTCGGACGGCGGTAATGGTGGTCAGATGCGGTTCTGGGGGGGCAG
>Ga0210040_10008876_pt1 | contig 11799 bp, 7 predicted proteins | sample CryGeyCG12114_NA_FD_185462 | JGI IMG/M metagenome (GOLD analysis project Ga0210040, IMG submission 185462) | Groundwater microbial communities from aquifer - Crystal Geyser CG19_WC_8/21/14_NA (SPAdes) (version 2) | ecosystem: Environmental > Aquatic > Deep subsurface > Groundwater | place: USA... | reverse complement strand
GCGCGAGACGGGCAGCCCCCACGAGGCCAGCAGCTCGTACGTCGCGGACTGGCTCTCCGGCGCGAGCCCGCCGCGGGCGCCGAGCCCGTGGACGATCATGCTCAGCGGCCGGGAGGCGGTCACCCGCGGGTCCTTCTGGCGCAGCGAGCCGGCGGCGGCGTTGCGCGGGTTCGCGAACGGCGCCCGGCCGGCGTCCACGAGCGAGGCGTTGAGCGCCTCGAAGTCGGCGACGGGGAAGAAGACCTCCCCGCGCGCCTCGAACACCTCGGGGTGGCCCTCGCCGGTGAGGACGTCGGGGACGGCGGCGATCGTGCGGACGTTGTTCGTCACGTCCTCGCCCGTGCGCCCGTCGCCGCGGGTGGCGGCGAGCACGAGCCGGCCGCGCTCGTAGCGCAGGTTCACCGCGAGCCCGTCGATCTTCAGCTCGCACAGCCAGCCGATCGCGCCCTCCTCCGCCCCGGCGTCCCGCACGACGCGGGCGGACCAGGCGGCCAGCTCGGCCTCGTCGAAGACGTTGTCGAGGCTGAGCATCTGCTCGAGGTGGTCCACGGGCGTGAACTCGGTGGAGAAGCTGCCGCCGACCCGCTGGGTCGGGGAGTCCGGCGTCCGCAGGCCCGGGTGGGCGTCCTCGAGCTCGCCCAGGCGGCGCAGCAGCGCGTCGTACTCCGCGTCGCTGACCGTCGGCGCGTCGCGGATGTAGTACTCGAACTGGTGGGTGCGGACCTCCGCCGCCACCTGCTCCCACTCGTGCCGGGCCTGCGAGGGCACCTGGCCGCTCACGTCGTCGATCGCGCTCACGCCGCGATCTTCCCAGGTCAGGCTCCTGCGGCCACCTCGGACACGGCGTCGGCGGCCTCGCGCAGCCGGCGCAGCACGCCCCGCGCCCGGGTCGGCGAGAGCCGCGCGAGCCCACCCGCGGGGGTGAGGACCGCCGGGGCCAGCGCCGCCGGGTCCAGGCCCACCTCGTGCCAGGGGCGGGTGAGCGCCTCGACGACGGGAGCGACGGGCGGCAGGTCGGTGGCGGGGTCGCTGGGCGGGGGCAGGACGCCGACCCACGGCGCGACGCCGGCCTCGACGGCGGTCGCGAGCGACTCCCAGCCCGCGCTGCCCAGACCGGGCACGTCGACCGACAGGCCGGCCGGGCGCAGCTCGCGCAGCAGCCCCAGGGGCGCCCCGGCCGAGGCGCAGCGGAGCACGACCGGGCAGCCGACGGCCTCGAGGAGGTCGCGCAGGCCGTCGCGGGCGCGCTGCGCGTCGACCGCCGGCAGGTGGCCCCAGCCGCTCGCGGTCGGCAGGCGGCCCTCCAGCACGGCCGGCAGGCCCGGCTCGTCGAGCTGGAGCAGGACGTCGGCGCCGGGCACGAGGCGGCGCACGTGGGCGACGTGGTCGGCGATCCCCTGGGCCAGGGAGGCGAGCAGGTCGCGCGTGGCGCCGGCGTCGACCACGGCCCGCTCGGCGCGCGGCAGGAAGACGTTCGCGGCCAGCGTCCACGGGCCGAGCACCTGGAGCTTGAGCGGGCCGGTGTAGGCGTCGGCGGCCTCGGCGAGCGCGTCGGTGTCGGCCATCCACAGCCCGCGGGTGCGGCTGGCGTCACGGCCGGGGTGGTCCACGAGGCGCCAGCCCATCGGCTGCAGGTCGACCGGCAGGTCGACGAGCAGCGCGGCCGCGCGCCCCACCGGGTCGGCCCCGGGGCCGCGCGCGGGCAGCTCGGGCAGGAACGGGACGCCGAGGTCGCCGGACAGCTCGCCCAGCACGGTGCGGGCCGCCTCGAGCGGGTCGGTGCCGGGCCAGGGCCCGGTGCCGCTGGCGCGCGGGTGCAGGCCGGGGGTCCCCGGGGCGGCGTCGCTCACGCGCCCACCACGACCCGCGAGGCGGCGCGCACGGTCGCCGAGCCCACGACGCGCGTGCCGTCGTAGAGGGCGAGCAGCTGGCCCGGGGCGACGCCGCGCGCCGGCTCGGCCAGCGCGACGACGAGCGCCCCGGCATCCACCCGCTCGACGACGCACGGCAGCTCGGCCCCGTGGGCGCGCAGCTGGGCGCCCAGGCGCGCGCCGGGCTCGGGCGCCGGGCCGCACCAGGTGGCGCGCTCGGCCTCGACCCGGTCGGCCGCGAGGTCCTCCGCGCTGCCGACCGTGACGGTGTTGTCGATCACGGAGACGTCGAGGACGTAGCGCGGCCTCCCGTCCGCCGCGGGCACGCCGAGGCGCAGCCCGCGGCGCTGGCCGACCGTGTGCCCGGCGGCGCCGTCGTGGGTGCCGACGACCCGTCCCCCGGCGTCCAGCACGGCGCCGGGCCGGGCCGGGATGCGCGCGCCGAGCCAGGCGCGGGTGTCGCCGTCGGGGACGAAGCAGATGTCGGTGGAGTCGGCCTTGTCGGCCACCCCCAGGCCGCGCGCGGCGGCCTCGGCGCGGACGTCGTCCTTGCGGGCGGCGTCGCCGAGCGGGAACAGCGCCGTGGCCAGGCGTCGCGGCTCGAGCACCGCGAGGACGTAGGACTGGTCCTTGGCGGCGTCGGCGGCGCGGTGCAGCTGCGGGCCGTCCGGGCCGTCGACGCGGCGGGCGTAGTGGCCGGTGGCGACGGCGTCGAAGCCCAGCGCCAGCGCGCGGTCGGCCAGGGCGGCGAACTTGATCTCCTGGTTGCAGCGCACGCACGGGTTGGGGGTGCGCCCGGCGGCGTACTCGGCGACGAAGTCGTCGACCACCGCGGTGGCGAACCGCTCGGAGAGGTCCCAGACGTAGAAGGGGATGCCGAGGACGTCGGCCGCGCGGCGGGCGTCGCGGGCGTCCTCGACGGTGCAGCAGCCGCGAGCGCGCCCGCCGCTGCTCGCCGTCTTCGCCAGGGCGAGGTGGACGCCCACCACGTCGTGGCCGGCGTCGAGCGCCCGGGCGGCGGCGACCGCGGAGTCGACGCCGCCGCTCATCGCGGCGAGGACCCTCACGCGAGCAGCGCCAGGCCGGCGGTGCGCGCGCGCTCGACGACCGGGCCGATCGCGGCGGCCACGGCCTCGACGTCGGCCGCGGTCGACGTGCGGCCCAGGCTGAAGCGCAGCGCCCCGCGGGCGGTGTCGTCGTCCAGGCCCATCGCCCGCAGCACGTGGCTGGGCTGCGGCACCCCGGCGGTGCACGCCGAGCCGGTGGAGCACTCCACGCCGCGGGCGTCGAGCAGGTACAGGAGGGAGTCGCCCTCGCAGCCGGGCACCGTGACGTGCAGCAGGCCGGGCAGGCGCTGGGCGGGGTCCGGGGAGCCGTGCACGACGGCGTCGGGGACGGCGTCGAGCACCGCCGCGCGCAGCCGCTCGCGCAGCTCGGCGAGCCGGGCGGCGTGCGCGGGCTGCGCGGCCACGGCCAGCTCCGCGGCCACGCCGAGGGCCCGGGCGCCCGCCGCGGAGACGCTGCCGGAGCGCACGCCGCCCTCCTGCCCGCCGCCGTGCAGCACCGGCACGAGCGGGGTGCCGCGGCGCACGAGCAGCGCGCCGGCGCCGATCGGGCCGCCGAACTTGTGGCCGGTCAGGCTCAGCGCGGCCACGCCGGAGGCGTCGAAGTCGACCGGCAGCGCCCCGACGGCCTGCACGGCGTCGGTGTGCACCGGGACGCCGTGCTCAGCGGCGATGCTCACCACCTGCTCGATCGGCTGCGCCGTGCCGACCTCGTTGTTGGCCCACATCACCGACACCAGCGCGACGCTCGCGGGGTCGGCGGCGATGGCCTCGCGCATCGCCGCGACGTCCAGGCGGCCCGTGCGGTCGACCGGCAGGTGCACGACCTCCGCCCCCTGCTCGGCCGCGAGCCACTCCGCGGGGTCGAGCACGCCGTGGTGCTCCACGGCGCTGACGAGCACGCGGCGCCGGCGCGGGTCGGCCGCCGCGCGCGCCCAGTACAGGCCCTTGACGGCGAGGTTGTCGGCCTCGGTGCCGCCGCCGGTGAGCACGACCTCGCCCGGCCGGGCGCCCAGCGCCGCAGCCACCTGCTCGCGAGACTCCTCGACCACGCGCCGCGCGGCGCGGCCGGCGGTGTGCAGGGACGAGGGGTTGCCGATCCGCGAGAGCTCCTCGGCCATCACCGCGACCACCTCTGGCTGCACCGGCGTGGTCGCCGCGTGGTCCAGGTACGCGCTCACACCGCTGAGTCTAGGCGCGGGCGGGCCGTGCGCCTGCGGCATGCTTCCCCGGTGCTCCCCTCCCCCGCTCCCGCCCCGGCCGGCTCCGTCGACGAGCCCCTGTGGCCGCTCGGCGTGCACCTCGTGCCGGGCGGTGCCCGGGCCGCGGTGCTGGCCGCGCACGCGGACGCCGTCGAGCTCGCCCTGCTCGACGACGACGGAGCCGGCGGCCTGCGCGAGCGCCGGGTGCCGCTGCGCCGGCGGGCGCAGGGGGTGTGGACGGCGTCCGTGGACGGCGTCGGGCCAGGCCAGCGCTACGGGCTCCGGGTGCACGGGCCGTGGCAGCCCGAGCGCGGCCACCGGCACAACCCCGCCAAGCTGCTGCTCGACCCCTACGCCCGCGCGGTGACCGGCGAGGTGGCCTGGGGCCCGGAGGTCTTCGGCCACGCCGTCGACGCGCAGCGGTGGCTGCCGCTGCCGGGCCCGCTGGCCGCCGACCCCCGGGACAGCGCCGCACACGTGCCGCACGGCGTCCTGCTCGAGGCGCCGACGGCCGACCCGGCCGAGCGGCCGCGGACGCCGTGGGCGCGCACGGTGGTCTACGAGGCGCACGTGCGGGGCCTGACGATGCTGCACCCCGACGTCCCGCCGGAGCTGCGCGGCACCTACGCCGGCCTGGCGCACCCGGCCGTCGTCGAGCACCTCCTCGGCCTCGGCGTGACCGCCCTGGAGCTGCTGCCCGTGCAGGCCGCGGCGACCGAGGCCTCCCTCGCCCGGCGCGGCCAGCGCAACTACTGGGGCTACAGCACGCTCTCGTGGTTCGCGCCCGAGCCGCGCTACGCGACCGCCGCGGCCCGCGCCGCCGGGCCGGCCGCCGTCCTCGCCGAGGTGCGCGAGGCCGTGGCGGCGCTGCACGCCGCGGGCCTGGAGGTGCTGCTCGACGTCGTCCTCAACCACAGCGCCGAGAGCGGCGGCGACGGGCCCACGCTCGGCCTGCGGGGCCTGGACGCCACGACGTACTACCGCCTCGACGACTCCGGGCACGACGTGGACTCCACCGGGTGCGGCAACAGCCTCGACTTCGGCTCGCCGCGCGTCGTCCAGCTGGCGCTCGACTCGCTGCGCCACTGGGTGCAGGCCTTCGGCGTCGACGGCTTCCGCTTCGACCTGGCGCCCACGCTGGCCCGCGGCAGCGACGGCGCCTACCGGGCCGACCACCCCTTCCTCGTGGCGGCGGCCTCCGACCCCGTGCTGGCCGACGTCAAGCTCGTCGCCGAGCCGTGGGACCTCGGCCCCGACGGCTGGCGCACCGGCGCCTTCCCCGCGCCGTTCGCGGAGTGGAACGACCGCTTCCGCGACGCCGCGCGCGAGTTCTGGCTGGCGGGCGCCGGGCGGATGTCCACCGGCGAGGCGCCCGGCGCGGGCCTGCGCGAGCTGGCCACCCGGATGTCGGGCTCCGCCGACCTCTTCTCCGCCGGCGACCGCGGGCCGCTGGCCTCCGTCAGCTTCGTGACCGCCCACGACGGCTTCACCCTCGCCGACGCCACGGCCTTCCAGCACAAGGTCAACGACGCCAACGGCGAGGGCAACCGCGACGGGAGCGACAGCAACCGCTCGTGGAACCACGGCGCCGAGGGGTGGACCGGCGGTGACGACCCCGACGAGCTGCTGCTGGAGGCGCTGCGGCGGCGCTCGATGCGGAACATGCTCGCCACGCTGCTGCTGTCGGCGGGCGTGCCGATGCTCACCGGCGGCGACGAGGTCGGCCGCACGCAGGGCGGCAACAACAACCCCTACTGCCTGGACGACGAGACGTCCTGGGTGTCCTGGGACCTCCAGCCCTGGCAGGAGGACCTGCTCGCGACCACCCGGCTGCTCACCGCGCTGCGCCGCGAGCACCCCGTGCTCAGCCCCGAGCGCGCGCCCGGCTCGGCGCCGGGCCGCGACGGCACGGTGCTCGCGTGGTTCGACGTCGACGGCGCGCCGATGACCGCGGCGCGCTGGGAGGACGCGCACCTGCGCACCGTGCAGGTGCTCGTCTCCCCGGCGCCCGGGCCCGCCTCCCCCGGCGCGCTGCTGTTCGTGCTGCGCGGGGACCTCGACGACGGCGACGTGGCGCTGCCCGCCCCGGACGTCGGCGAGGGGGCCCACCGGCTGCTGTGGGACAGCGCCGTGGAGCGCTACCCCGTCGGCGTCGAGGGCTCCCCCGACGCCGCGGGCGCGCGGGTGCCGGTCAGCGCCCTCTCGGTGCGCGTCTACCGCGTCGTGTGACGCGCTTTGCGCCCGGTCTGCTGCTTCACACCCCGGCGACTGGTCACGAAGGGCTGATCCGGTCCTCGCCGCCAGCACGGGGGGTGTGAAGCAGTCGCGAGAGCGGAAAGACGTCACGGGGCCCAGTCCCGCGGCCATGGGGCGGGGGTGATCCGAGCGGTCACGCGCCCGGGGTCGGCGCGCTCGACGGCCCGGTGCCACCTTGCGACCAGGCCGTCGAGCTGGACGGCGTCCCGGGTGCCGTAGCGCACGACGTCCAGGCCGGCGTCCCGCAGCCGGTCCTCGCGCTCCTTCTCCTCCCGCAGCTGCCGCTCGGCGTCGTCGGGCGTGCGCAGCCCTGCGCGCCGGTACTTCTCCCGACCGTCCGCCTCCCCGACGACGCCGAGCTCGGGCCACCACCAGTCCACCCGCGCCACGAAGCGCCCCCGCGAGTCCTCCACGCGCGCCTGGGGCTCGGGCAGCGGCACGCCGCGCGCGTGCAGCCGCACGACCGACCACGACTCCAGCCACGACTCCCGGCGCGGGTCCACCAGCGAGAGCGCCGTCCGGGCGGCGTCGGCGTACGGCCAGCCGGCCTGGCGTGCGAGGGCGCTCACCACCTCGGCGCGCGCGACGTCGCGCCCCGCCGCGTCCGCGACCGCGACGGCGTCCGCGAGGGGCAGCCGCCGCAGGCAGTCGGCCACCGTGCGCGCGCGTCCGGTCACCCGCCAGCCGTCGCGGCCGCGCGCCGTGACGACCTCCTCGGCGGGCAGCGCCGCCGCCTCCAGGACGAGCCCCGGACGCCGCCGCGCCGTCCCGCCCGCGACCGTCAGCCATGCCGGCGGGTCGTCGAGGGGCAGCGGTCAGCCCCACGCCGCGGCGGCGGAGAGGTGGCTGAGCACCGCACCGGTCCGGCAGCGCGCCGCCGCGCGCGCTCGCAGGACGGCTCGTTCGCGCCGGTCGGCCCGCTCCCACGTCGCGGCCGTGCAGTAGACCGAGCGGTGCAGCGCCAACCACTCGCCGCGGGTGACGCGGGTCGCGAGCCGGTTGCGCCCGAACCCGGCCGCGGCAGCCTCCGCCGCCGTGAACACCTGCGGGAGCGCGGACGAGAGCACGCGGGGAGCCTCGCCGTCCGGAGGCTCCCCGCGCTCGCGTCGTCCACAGGTGCGGTCAGGCGCTGGTGACCAGCGCCGTCTCGGCCGGGCTCACCTGCCCGGCGTGGCGGGGCAGCACGCGCACCGTGTACCCGAACGCCCCGGTGCGGCGCAGGACGACGTCGCCGGAGAACTGGTACCGGCCGTCCTCGTAGGCCTCGGCCCGCTCGAGCGACTGCACGGCTGGGTCGGCGAGCTCGTCGTCCTCGCCCAGGCGCCCGTAGGCCACCTGCACGTCGACGTCCTCGGGCGCGAGCTGCCCCAGGGAGACCCAGGCCGACACGTGCAGCACCTCGCCGACCTCCGGGGAGTCGCCCAGCCCACCGGACTCCACGTGGTCCACGCGCACCGCGTGCCAGGACGCGCGCACCCGCTGCTTCCACGCGGCGAGGTCGCGAGCGCCGGCGTGGTCGTCGGCGGCCAGGGCCGCGCCGCCGGCCGCGGCGGGCAGGTACAGCCGGCGCACGTAGTCCTCGACCATCCGCGTCGCCTGGACCTTGGGCGCGAGGGTGTGGAGCGTGTGCCGCACCATCTCCAGCCACCGGCCCGGGACGCCGTCCAGCCCGCGGTCGTAGAAGCGCGGCGCCACCTGGGTCTCGATCAGCTCGTACAGCGCGGCGGCCTCGAGGTCGTCGCGGCGGAGCTCGTCCTCGACGCCGTCGGCCGTGGGGATCGCCCAGCCGTTCTCGCCGTCGAACCACTCGTCCCACCAGCCGTCGAGGATCGAGAGGTTCAGGCAGCCGTTGAGCGCGGCCTTCATGCCCGAGGTGCCGCACGCCTCCAGCGGGCGCAGCGGGTTGTTGAGCCACACGTCGCAGCCGGGGTAGAGCAGCTGCGCCATGGCGATGTCGTAGTCGGGCAGCACGACGATCCGGTGGCGGACGTCGTGCTCGTCGGCGAACTGCACCATCTTCTGCAGCAGGCGCTTGCCCGAGTCGTCAGCGGGGTGGGACTTGCCGGCGATGACGAGCTGCACCGGGTGCGTGGGGTGCAGCAGCAGGGCCTTGAGCCGCTCCGGGTCGCTGAGCATCAGGGTCAGGCGCTTGTAGGTCGGCACCCGGCGGGCGAAGCCGATCGTCAGGACGTCGGGGTCGAGGACGTCGTCCACCCAGCCGAGCTCGGCGGCGGTGACCCCGCGGCGCAGCCACGAGGCGCGCACCCGGCGCCGGGCGTCGGCCACGAGCTGGGCGCGCAGCTCCCGGCGCACGGCCCACAGCTCGCTCGACACGACGTCGGGCACCGCACCGGCCTGCGCCGACGCGTCGTCCCCGCCGCCGGCGGCCGCGAGCAGCGCGCTGATCCGCGGGTCGACCCAGGTGGGCGCGTGGACGCCGTTGGTGATCGAGGTGATCGGCGCCTCGGCCTCGTCGAAGCCCGGCCACAGCCCGGCGAACATCCCGCGGCTGACCGCCCCGTGCAGCGCCGAGACCCCGTTCGCGCGCTGCGAGAGGCGGAAGCCCATCACCGCCATGTTGAACACCGTGGGCTCGCCGCCCGCGTAGTCCTCGGCGCCGAGGGCCAGCACGCGGTCGGCGGGCAGGTCGCCCAGCGCCCCGGACTCGAGCAGGTAGCGCTGCACCTGGTCGCGCCCGAAGCGGTCGATGCCCGCGGGCACCGGGGTGTGGGTGGTGAACACCGTCGCCGAGCGGACGGCCTCGACCGCCTCCTCGAAGGCCAGACCCCGGGCGGTCAGCTCGCGGATCCGCTCCAGCCCGAGGAACCCGGCGTGGCCCTCGTTGGTGTGGTGGACCGCCGGCTCGGGCGCCCCGGACAGCCGCGACCACAGCCGCAGCGCCCGCACGCCGCCGATGCCGAGCAGCATCTCCTGCTGGAGGCGGTGCTCCCCGCCGCCGCCGTAGAGGCGGTCCGTGACGCCGGCCGCGGCCTCGTCGTTGCTCGGGACGTCGGAGTCGAGCAGCAGCAGCGGCACCCGCCCGACGTCGGCCTTCCACACGTGCGCGTCGAGGGTGCGGCCGCCGGGCAGCTGGACGCTGACCTGCGCCGGTGCGCCGTCGGCCTCGCGCAGCAGGGTCAGCGGCAGGCCGTCGGGGTCGTGCACCGGGTACGCCTCGGTCTGCCAGCCGTCGCGGGTGAAGGCCTGCGTGAAGTAGCCGCTCTTGTAGAGCAGGCCGACGCCGACGATCGGGGCGCCCAGGTCGGAGGCGGCCTTGAGGTGGTCGCCGGCGAGGATGCCGAGACCGCCGGAGTACTGCGGCAGCACCGAGGTGATGCCGAACTCGGGCGAGAAGTAGGCGACGGCCGCGGGGGCGTCGTCCAGGCCCTGGTACCAGCGCGGGCCGGTGAGGTACTCGTGCAGGTCCGCGGCGGCGGCGTCCACGGCCTCGACGAGCGCGGCGTCGGCGGCGAGCTCGTCGAGGCGCTCGGGGGTCAGCGCGCCGAGCAGCGCCACGGGGTCGTGGCGGACGGCGTCCCAGCGCTGCGGGTCGAGGCTCGCGAACAGCTCGCGGGTGGGCGCGTGCCAGGACCAGCGCAGGTTCGTGGCGAGCTCCCCCAGCGCCTGCAGCGGGGCGGGCAGCACGGTGCGGACGGTGAAGCGGCGGATGGCTCTCACAGCCGGCGAACCTACGCCTGCGGAGGCGCCGCTGGCCACGGTCGGCCCAGGCGGGCGCCGCCACGCAGCCGTCCGAGGACGTGGAGGTGTGCGGTGCCGGAGCGCTCGGTAGGTTCGCGCCGTGAGCGAGGCCACCCCCGCCGGGCAGACCGGCACCCCCAGCGACACCGACCAGGCAGCGCCGAAGCGCCGCGCCCCCCGCAGGGCGCCGGCCAAGAAGGCCGCTGCGGAGCCGTTCCCCCCGGGGACGAGGATCGGTCGCATCCCGGTCGTCGACACCACCCCGTCGGTGGACGGCGGGCGCTGGCCGGCCAAGGCCGCGGTCGGCGAGGCGCTGCCGGTGCGCGCGACGGTCTTCCGCGAGGGCCACGACGCCGTCGCGGCCAGCGCCGTCCTGCTGCGCCCGGACGGCACGCAGCACACCGCGGTGACCATGACGCCGCTCGCCCCGGGCACCGACCGCTTCGAGGCGTGGGTGGTCCCCGACGCCACGGGCGACTGGCGCTACCGCGTCGAGGGCTGGAGCGACCCCTACGCCACGTGGGAGCACGACGCCACGATCAAGGTCACGGCCGGCATCGACGTCGACCTCATGCTCGCCGAGGGCGCGCTGGTGCTCGAGCGCGCCGCCGCCGAGGAGGGCCGCTCCGAGGAGGAGCTGACGCACCTGCGCGGCGCCATCACCGCCCTGCGCGACGGCGAGCGCCCCGCCATGGCCCGCCTGGCCGCCGGCACCTCCGCCGGGGTGGCCGCGGCGCTGGCGCGCCAGCCGCTGCGCGAGAAGGTCACCCCCGGCCCCGAGATGGTGCTGCGGGTCGAGCGCGAGCGCGCTCTGGTCGGCGCCTGGTACGAGTTCTTCCCCCGCTCCGAGGGCGCGCACCGCGACCCCGAGACGGGCGCCTGGCGCTCGGGCACGCTGGCCACCGCGGCCGAGCGGCTGCCCGCGATCGCTGCGATGGGCTTCGACGTCGCCTACCTGACGCCGATCCACCCGATCGGCACCTCGCACCGCAAGGGCCGCAACAACACGCTCGTCGCCGAGCCCGGCGACCCGGGCTCGCCGTACGCGATCGGCTCGCCGGACGGCGGCCACGACGCCATCCACCCCGACCTCGGCACCTTCGAGGACTTCGACGCCTTCGTCGCCCGGGCCCGCGGGCTCGGCGTCGAGGTGGCCCTGGACCTGGCGCTGCAGTGCTCGCCCGACCACCCGTGGGTGCGCGAGCACCCGGAGTGGTTCGTCACCCGCGCCGACGGCACGATCGCCTACGCCGAGAACCCGCCGAAGAAGTACCAGGACATCTACCCGCTCTCCTTCGACGGCGACCCCCAGGGCGTCTACGCCGAGGTGCTGCGCGTCGTGCGCACGTGGGCCGACCACGGCGTCACGCTCTTCCGCGTCGACAACCCGCACACCAAACCGGTGGAGTTCTGGGAGTGGCTCGTCGCGCAGCTGCGCGAGAGCCACCCCGACGTGCTGCTGCTCTCCGAGGCGTTCACCAAGCCGGCGATGATGCGGGCGCTGGCCAAGGTCGGCTTCGCGCAGTCGTACACGTACTTCGCGTGGCGGAACACGGCCGAGGAGCTCACCGACTACCTCACCGAGCTCTCGGTCGGCGGCGACGAGCTCAGCCCGTCGGGCTCGACCGGGACGGTGGAGTACCTGCGGCCCAGCTTCTGGCCCACCACCCACGACATCCTCACGCCGTACATGCAGTTCGGCGGGCC
>Ga0210040_10008875_pt1 | contig 11800 bp, 10 predicted proteins | sample CryGeyCG12114_NA_FD_185462 | JGI IMG/M metagenome (GOLD analysis project Ga0210040, IMG submission 185462) | Groundwater microbial communities from aquifer - Crystal Geyser CG19_WC_8/21/14_NA (SPAdes) (version 2) | ecosystem: Environmental > Aquatic > Deep subsurface > Groundwater | place: USA... | reverse complement strand
TGCGGGCGTTAGCGTGAGACACGAGAACCTCCGGGATGGTGCGGGCCTTCGACAAGCCACACCCCACCCGGAGGTTCTCCCGTTCTCAAGCCGCCACACCTGCTACCAACGTCCTGGCCGGGTACAGCTAGGACGCTACGGCGGGCCGTCGGCCACCGGGCCCTCTTGCCGAGGCCGAGTCCGGATCGTCATGACATGGACGCGAGCACCACCCGGTGCGGTGGCGCGTCACCCCGTTCGGGTCGCGGGTCAGCGCGTGCGGTCGGCGATGGCGGCGGCGAAAGCCGCCATGGCCTGCTTCGCCTCGCCGTCGGGCAGCGGCGCGAGGGCGTCGACCGCCTCCTGGGCGCAGTGCTGGGCCCGGCTGCGGGCCACGTCCGTCGACGGCAGGTCCCGCAGCGCGGCGACCGCCCGCGCGAGCTCCTCGTCGGTGCCGAGGGGTCCGTCCAGCAGCGCGACGACGGCGGCGGCCCGCTCGTCCCCCCGGGCCGCGGCGTCGCGCGCCAGCAGCACGGGGAGCGTGGGCACGCGCTCGCGGAGGTCGGTGCCGGCGCGCTTGCCGCTGTCGTCGCCCAGCAGGTCGAGCACGTCGTCGGCCAGCTGGAAGGCGACCCCGACGCGCTCGCCGTAGGAAACGACGACCTCGCGCACCCGCCGGTCGCAGCCGCCGAACATGGCGCCGAAGAGCGCCGAGGTCGCGATGAGCGAGCCCGTCTTGTCGGAGAGCACCTGCAGGTAGTGGGAGACCGGGTCCTCGCCCTCCTCGGGGCCGACGGTCTCGTGCAGCTGGCCCAGGCACAGGCGCTCGAAGGTCGCCGCCTGGATCTCCACGGCCTCGGGCCCCAGCGCGGCCACGAGCCGGGAGGCGCGCGCGAAGAGCAGGTCCCCCGTGAGGATGGCGACGTTGTTGCCCCAGACCTCCTGCGCCGCCGGGGCACCGCGGCGCAGCGGGGCGGAGTCCATGACGTCGTCGTGGTACAGCGTGGCCAGGTGCGTCAGCTCGACGACGACGGCCGCCTCCACGACCTCGGGCGCCGCGCCGTCCCCCAGCTCGCCCGCCAGCAGCACGAGCAGGGGGCGCACGCGCTTGCCCCCGGCCTCGACGAGGTGGCGGGAGGTGCTGTCGGCCAGCCGGTCGGAGTGGGCGACGGCGGTGCGGAGCTGGGACTCCACGCGCTCCATGCGCGCCCCGACGCGCTCGGCCAGCGGCCCGGAGGGCCCGGGGACCCCCCACCCCGTGCCCGCCCCGGCCGAGGGCGTGCTCTGGAGGGGTCTGCGCGGGCTCACGCCCCCCAGTGTCGCGGACGAGGCGGGTGCCCGGTGCACGGGCACCTCAGGCTGCCGGGGCCAGGCGCTGCAGGCCGTTGACCACCCGGTCCAGCGCGTCCCCGCCGCGGGGGTCGGTGAGGTTGGCGAGCAGCTTGACGACCAGGCGCATCACCAGCGGCCGCGGCAGCCCGTGCCGGGTGGCCATCTCCATGACGACGGGGTGCCCGATGAGCTTGACGAAGACCGCACCCAGGGTGAAGTAGCCGCCCCACACGGAGCGCAGGGCCGCCGGGTAGGCGTCCAGGGCCCGCAGCCGCGCCTGCGCGTCGGGGCGCCCGAGGGCCTGGACGACGACCTCGGCGGCGATCCGCGCGGACTCCATGGCGTAGGCGATGCCCTCGCCGTTGAAGGGGTTAACCATGCCGCCGGAGTCACCGAGCAGCAGCATCCCCTGGTGGTGCTGGGGAGTCCGGTTGAAGCCCATCGGCAGCGCCGCGCTGCGGACGGGGCCCTCGCGGTGCTCCTCGTCGAACTGCCACTCGCCCGGCATCGTGGCCGTCCAGCGGCGCAGCAGGTCCCGGTAGTCGACCCTGCCGTAGGCGGACGAGGAGTTGAGGACGCCGAGGCCGACGTTGCTCGTGCCGTCCCCGACGCCGAAGACCCAGCCGTACCCGGGCAGGAGGCGCGAGCGCTCGGGCTCGCCGTCCCAGAGCTCCAGCCAGCTCTCCATCCAGTCGTCGTCGTGCCGCGGGGAGCGGTAGTAGGTGCGCACGGCCACGCCCATCGGGCGCTCCTCCCGGCGCGTCAGACCGACCGACAGCGCGAGGCGGGCGGAGACGCCGTCCGCCGCGAGCACGACCGGAGCGCGGTGCTCCACGTCCTCCCCGGCCCGCCGGCCGCGCTCGTCCACCGGGTGCGCGCGGACGCCGACGACACGCCCGCTCGCCTCGTCCACGACCGCCCCGGTCACGCTGGTGCGCTCCTGGACGCGGGCGCCGGCGGCGCGGGAGTGCTCGACGAGGACCTGGTCCATGTCGAGGCGGGTCCGCACGAGGCCGTAGTCGGGGAAGGACGCCAGCTCGGGCCAGGGCAGCTCGACGCGCATGCCGCCCCCGATGATGCGCAGCCCCTTGTTGCGCACCCAGCCCGCCTCGGCGGACAGGTCGAGCCCGAGCGCCAGCAGCTCGCGGACCGCACGGGGCGTCAGCCCGTCACCGCAGACCTTCTCCCGGGGGAAGGCGGTCTTCTCCAGCACCAGCACGTCGACGCCCGCGGCGGCCAGGTGCCGGGCGGCGGTGGCGCCCGCGGGGCCGGCGCCCACGACCAGGACGTCGGCGGAGCGGTCGGACGGTGTCGGCACAGCGCCTCGCAGGTCGGGTCGCGGGCGCCGGGGCGGCGCCCGGTGTCGATCGTACGAGCGCGCTCGGGCCCTGACCGCCGCGGGGGGCGCAGTCCACCCGGACGTGCGGCAGGGCCCCGTCGCACGCGGCGACGGGGCCCTGAGCCCGGGGGGATGGGGGACGGACTAGCCCTTGAAGGCGTCCTTGACGTGCTCGCCCCGCTGCTTGACGTCGGCCGACGTCTGGTCCTTCTGGCCCTCCGCACGCAGGGAGTCGTCTTCCGTCGCGCCGCCGGCGGCCTCCTTGGCCTTGCCGGCAGCGCCCTCGGCGGCGTTCTTGATCTTGTCCGTGGCGCTCATGAGGACCTCTTCGTCTCGGGAGTCGTGCGGTCGCCCCCACCGAAGCACCGGCAGCCCCCGGCCGCACCCCGGGCCCCGAGGACGCCCCCCGGGACGCCTCCCCGGAGGCCCGCCGGGGAGCCTCAGGCCGGCGGGCGCACGGCCCGGTGCAGCGCGACGACGCCGCCGGTGAGGTCGCGCCAGGCGACGTCGGCCCACCCGGCCGCCGCGACCCGCGCCGCGAGCGCGCGCTGGTCGGGCCAGGCCCGGATGGACTCGGCGAGGTAGACGTACGCCTCCGGGTCGGAGCTGGTGCGCCGCGCGACCGACGGCAGCGCGCGCATGAGGTACTCGGTGTAGACGGTGCGGAAGGGACGCCAGGTGGGCGCGGAGAACTCGCAGACCACCAGGCGCCCGCCGGGCCGCACCACGCGCAGCATCTCCCGCAGCCCGGCGTCGGGATCGATCACGTTGCGCAGCCCGAACGAGATCGTCGCGGCGTCGAAGGCGGCGTCGGCGAAGGGCAGTCGCGTGGCGTCCCCGGCGACGAAGGGCAGCACCCGTCGGGCGGCGCCCGCGCGCAGCATCCCCAGGGAGAAGTCGCACGCGACGACGTGCGCCCCGAGCGCGGCGATCGGCTCGCTGCTCGTGCCGGTGCCCGCCGCGAGGTCCAGCACGCGCTCCCCCGGGCGCACGTCCAGCGCCCGGACGACGGCGCGGCGCCAGCGGCGGTCCTGGCCCAGGGAGAGGACGTCGTTCGTCACGTCGTAGCGGCGCGCCACGGCGTCGAACATGGCGGCCACCTCGGAGGGGTGCTTGTCGAGGCCCGCGCGCGTCACGGTGGAGGAGTCTGCCAGCCCGCCGGCGCGGTGCGGCGGGCGCGCCGCTCCGGCGCGGGCCTCACGCCTCCTGCTCGCGCTCGACCTCCTCGCGCTCCTCGTCGAGGGCGACCTTCGTGCGCAGGAGCCGCAGCGCCGTGACCATCAGCAGGCCGCCGGCCATGTTGAGCAGCGCCGTCGGGACGAACCAGGCGAACCAGGCGAGCCAGCCGAAGGGCGCGCCGGCGAAGAGGGCGCCGAAGGCCAGCAGCGAGTCCAGGATCGAGTGCCACATCTGCAGGCCCGCCAGCAGGAAGGCGCCGGCGAAGGAGGCGGCCACCTTCCCGACCTCGGAGTCCGCGCCGTGCTGCATGCGCGTCATCAGGGTGATCGTGCTGCCGGCGAGCACGGCGAGCACGACGGTCTCCGCCGACCAGGAGTCGTTCACGAAGTGCGCGCCCATCTCGACGGTCGTGGCCCGCAGCGCCGGGAACGCCGTCATCGCGAGGGCCATGAAGACGAGCCCGCCCAGCAGGTTGGTCACGAGCGTGCCGCCCCACAGGCGCGCGAGCTGCCGGGCCGAGGCCCGCTTGGCCACGACCGCCGTGACGGGGACGAGGAAGCCCTCGGTGAACAGCTCGGAGTGGGCGAGCATCAGCGCCAGGAAGCCGATGCCGAAGGCGATGCCCGCCAGCAGGTGGCTGCCGGTGGCCTCGTAGACGGCGATCAGCGCGAGCACGCCGAGGCCGACCTCCAGGCCGCCGAAGAACCCCGTGACGAGCAGCTCCACCCACGTGCGGTGAAGCCGCTGCGCCCCCTCGTCGACGATCTCGTCGACCTCCTCCTCGAGCTCCTCCTCGAGCGGTGCGTCGTTGCCCCCGAGCTCGGCGCGGGCCGAGGGGTCGGTCACGCTCCCGGGGTCCGACGCGCCCGTGCCCGTGCTCTCGTGCGTGCGGTCGGTCACGGCCGTCCTCCTCCAGGTCGGGGTCGGACCCGGCGGACGCCGGGCCCGGTGCTCGTCGTCGTGCTGGTGCGGCGGTGCCGGACGGGCGTGCGGCAGCGGTGCGCGGAGCCGGGGTGCGCCGTCACGCCGCCCCGTCGAGCGCCTCGGTGACGGCGCCGCGGACCCGGGCGTGCAGGGCGCGCAGGCCGGCGCGGTCCGCCGGCACGACGAGCACCGACAGCCCGGGCTCGGGCGCGCGCAGCACCGCGCGCAGGTCGCCGAGGTCGGCGACGCGACGGGCCGGCACGCCGAGCCCCCGTGCGAGCGCGACGAGGTCGGCGCCGGTCGGCGTCCCGAACAGCCGCTCGACGTCGGCGGCGCGCCCGGGCGAGCTGCCCGCGAGCCCGCCGTGCTCGAGCAGGCCGAAGATGCCGCCGCCGCCGTCGTCGAGCACGACGACCTGCAGCTGCAGCGGGGACGACCAGGGCGTCGAGCGCTGCCGCTCGTCGACCGGGACCAGGAGGCCGGCGAGGTCGTGCAGGGCGGCGAGGTCGCCGACGAGGGCGCGCGCGCGCCGTCCCGTGGCCAGGGCCGCCCCCACGGCCCCCGACAGGGTGCCGTCGATGCCCGCGAGGCCGCGGCCGGCGAGGACGAGGCGCACGTCCTCCGGCACGCGCAGGGGCGGGGGCGACGGCGAGCGCTGGGCGTCCAGCGCCGGCTCCGCCCCGGGCGCCCCCGCGAGGTCGGCGTCGCGGACGGCGTTGGAGGCGGCCAGCACGAGCAGGTCGCCGGGCGCCGTCGCCTCGACCACCTCCCGCGCGAGCAGCGGGCCCGTCAGCGCGGGCCCCGCGGGCCCGTCACCCGCCGGCGCGCCCGGTCCCCCGCCGTCCTGCGCCTCGTCGAGGACCCGGTCCAGCGCCTGCGCGGCCAGGGCCCCGGCTCGCTGCCAGGCGGCGAGCCACGCGTCGGGCGCGAGCGCCCGACGTGCGTGCCACCCGCGGGGGGCCTCGACGAGGTCGGCCGGCACCGCGGTGCCCACCACCCGGCGCAGGCCCGGCCGCGGCGCGGGGCCGGGGTCGCCCGGGTGCTCGACGAGCTGCACCACCTCGACACCGGGGTCGGCCAGCAGCCCGCTCACGGGTCGCGAGAGCGTCGGACGGCCGACGACGACCGCGCGCTCGACCCGCCCGCCGAGCTCCGGGCGCTCCAGCAGCAGCCGGTACGGGCCGACGGCGCACGGCCCCGAGCGGGCCCCCGAGCTGGGCTCGGCGAGCAGCGGCCAGCCGCCCGCCTCGGCGAGCCAGCGCGCCGTCCACCCGGTGCGGGCCGGCGCGTCCCCCGCGACGACGACCGTGCGCGGGCCGAGGGGCAGCGGGAGCACCTCGGCGCCGCGCGCGGGCGGGACCAGCCGCCGCGCGGGCACCGCGGGGCGCGGGGCGACGTCCGGCGCCGGCACGAGCGGGTCGGCGAAGGCGAGGTCGACGTGCACCGGTCCCGGGCGCCCCGCGGCACCCCCGTCCGCCGGGGGCGGCACGGCCGGCCCCAGCGGCGGCAGGCCCCGGGCGGCGTCCGCCGCGGCGGCCACCGCCGCGGCCCAGGAGCGGGCGGTCTCCGCCAGCGCTGCGTCGTCGCCCTCGGGCGCGGGCAGGTCCACGGCGACGCGCACGGCCGCGCCGAACAGCCCCGCCTGCAGCTCGCTGGTCTGGTTGGCCCACGTCCCGCGCAGCCCGTGCGGGCGGTCCGCGGTCAGCACGAGCAGCGGGACCCCGCCGTGGTGGGCCTCGAGCACGGCGGGGTGCAGGTTGGCGACGGCCGTGCCGGACGTCGTCACCACCGCCGCCGGGACGCCGGTGGCGCGGCCGGCCCCGAGAGCGGTGAACCCGGCGGCGCGCTCGTCCGTGCGCACGTGGACGACGAGGTCCCCGGCCCGCTCGGCGTCGGCGAGCGCGTAGGCCAGGGGCGCGGAGCGCGAGCCCGGGCACAGGACGACGTGGCGCACACCGCGGGCGACGAGCGCGGCCACCACGGCGACGGCGCAGGTCTGGGCGGGGTGGGGCACCCGGCCATCCTGGGGGCTCGCCACCCGCGCCGCCGTGCGGGCCCTGCCCCGCGGGGGTGGCAGCATCCCCGGCGTGCAGGGGCCGGGGCGAGATGACGAGCGCCGCGGCGGCCGCTCGCGGCGGGCGCGGCGCGCGGTGGCCTCGGTCCCGTGGGGGCGCTGGGCCGCCGTCGTCGCGCTGACCGCCGTGCTGGGCGCCGGCCTGGAGGTGCTCGGCGTGCCCTCCGGGGTCCTGTTCGCCGGCCTGGTGGTCGGCGTCGCCGCAGCGCTGACGGGGCTGACGGGCACCTCCCCCCGCGGACCGCGCGCGATCCCCCGGTCGGCGGCGCTGGCGGCGCAGGCCGTGCTCGGCGTGCTCATCGGCACGCTGGTGCAGCCCTCGACGCTCACGGGCCTGGCCGCCGACTGGCTGCCCGTGCTCGTCATCACGGTGCTCACGCTCGCCGTCAGCGTCGGCGCGGGCCTGCTCCTGGGGCGGCACCGCGACGTCGACCTGCTCACCGGGTGCTTCGCCCTGACCGCCGGGGGCGCCTCGGGCCTGGTCGCCATCGCGGGCGAGCTGCACGCCGACCAGCGCCTCGTCGCCGTCGTGCAGTACCTGCGGGTGCTGGTCATCACGGCGACGCTGCCGCTCGTCCTGCTGCTCACCGGGGTGGAGACGGGCGGGTCCGGCACCGTGGCGGGGACGGGAGGGCCCGGCGGCGCGGATGCCCCGTGGTGGGCCGGCCTCGTCCTCGTCGCCGTCGTCGGCCCGCTCGGCACGGTCCTCGGCCAGGTCTCGCGCGTGCCGGCCGGCTCGCTGCTCGGCCCGCTCGTCCTGGCGGCCGCCGTCGGGGCTCTCGGCCTGTCCGCCGGGGCGCAGGTGCCGGCGGCCCTGGTGCAGGTCTCCTACGGCGTCATCGGGCTCCAGGCGGGGGTGTCCTTCACCCGCGAGACGGTGGTGGTGCTCCGCCGGGTGCTCCCCACGGCGCTCCTGCTGATCGTCGCCGTCATCGTCGCGTGCGCCGGGCTGGGGGTGCTCCTGTCGGCGCTGACGGGAGCCGGCGCGCTCGACGGGTACCTGGCGACGACGCCCGGCGGCATCTACGCCGTCCTCGCCGCCTCCCTGTCGAGCGGCTCCGACGTCACCTTCGTCCTCGCCGTCCAGGTGCTGCGCCTGCTCGTCATGCTCCTCGCGGCGCCCGCGCTCAGCCGGGGCCTGGCCGCCCTGGCGCAGCGGCGAGGCGACTGAGCGCGCGGGCGCACCGCTCGCGCCACCAGCGCTGGCGCCCCGGCGGGGCCGCGACGGCGGCCAGGTCCTGCGCGGAGACGTCGGCGAGCGCCCGGTCGGCGTCCGCGACGGCGATCGCGCCGTCGCGCACGGGCAGCGCCGTCGTGACGTCGCGCGCCAGCAGCGAGCCCGTGGCGAGCCCGCAGGCGTGCCGGAGCACGGGGAGGGCGGCGGCCGCCCGCACGCCCGCCGCCAGGCCGACGCCGGTGTCCAGGGCGCTCGAGACGACGACGGGGACGCCGTGCTCGCGGTCCAGGCGCTCGGCGAGGGCGACGACGGCGCGTGCGCCCCCGAGCGGGGGCACCTTGAGGACGGCGACGTCGGCGGCGCCGGCGCGCACGACGGCGAGGGGGTCCTGCGCCCGCCGCACGCTCTCGTCCGCGGCCACGGGCACCTCGACGCCGGCCGCGGCGAGCCGGGCCCGCACGTCGACGAGCCCGGCGACGTCGGCGCACGGCTGCTCGGCGTACTCCAGCGGCCCCTGGGCGCGCATCGCCGTGAGCGCCCGCTCGGCCTGCGCCGGGCTCCAGGCGCCGTTGGCGTCCACGCGCACGAGGCCGGTCGCGCCCAGCGCGGCGCGGACCGCCGCGAGGCGGTCGAGGTCCTCGGCCAGGGACTCGTGCGCCGGCCGGCCCGGCTCGGCGACCTTGACCTTGGCCGTGCGGGCTCCCGGCGTCCGGGCGAGGACGTCGGCGACGTCGTCGGCGGCCACGGCCGGGACGGTGGCGTTGACGGGCACGAGCTCGCGCACGGGTGCCGGGAGGCCGAGCCACGCCGCCTCGATCGCCGCCGCGAGCCACCAGGCCGCCTCGTCGTCGTCGTACTCGACGAAGGGCGCGAGCTCCGCCCAGCCGGCCGGGCCGCGCAGCAGGAGCGCCTCGCGCGCGAGCAGGCCCCGGAAGCGCGTCCGCAGGGGCAGGACGACCGCGACCGCCTCGTCGAGGAGCTCCTCGGCCGAGGGCAGGGAGACCTGCCCGTCCGCCCCCGGCGGGGGCCAGGCCGCCGGCGCGCGCGTGCCGCCCGTCCAGCGGCTCACCCGCGCGAGCGCCCGTCCTGCTCGACGCCCGCGCCGGCCGTCACCCCCGAGACGTCGTCCCCGCTCCCCGCGCGGCCGACCGGCACCCGGCCCCCGGCCTCGGCGTCCGCGTCGTCGAGGCGCTCGACGCAGACCCGGTCGGCGCGGCGCCCGTCCAGGCGCAGCACGGTGAACCGGTGCCCCAGGGCCTCCACGGAGTCGCCCTCCGACGGCACGCGCCCCAGCTCGCTCATCACGTAGCCGCCGAGCGTCTCGAAGCTCCCCTCGGGCAGCTGGACGCCGGTCGCGTCGACGACCTCGTCGCGGTGCAGCAGGCCCGAGACCTCCACCTGGCCCAGGTCCGCGCTCCCGGCACCGGCCTCCGCCCGGTCGTGCTCGTCCTTGATGTCCCCGACGAGCTCCTCGACCAGGTCCTCGAGCGTGACGATGCCGTCGGTGCCGCCGTACTCGTCGACGACGACGGCGATGTGCCGGCGCTCGCGCCGCATCTCCGACAGCGCCGGCAGGACCGACTGGGTGCCCGTGACCAGGCTCACGGGCCGCATGACGCTGGTCAGCAGCCCCTGCGGCTCCTGGTGGCGCAGGGCCGTGAGGACGTCGCGGACGTGCACGAAGCCGATGATGTCGTCCACGCCCTCCCCGGTGACCGGGTAGCGGCTGTGCGCGTGGTGCTCGATCTGGCCGGCGGCCTCCTCGAGGGTCAGCCCGCTGTCGAGGAACTCCACCTCCGTGCGCGGGATCATCACCTCGGCCACGCGGCGGTCGGCCGCGGCGAAGACGTCGTCGATGAGGCGGCGCTCGTCGTCGTCGAGGTCCTCGTGCGTCGAGACCATCTCGCGCAGCTCCTCCTCGCTGACCTCGTCGCGCTCCTCGTCCGGGTCCATGCCGAGGAGGCGGACGACGAGGTTGGTCGACCTGTCGAGCAGCCAGATGACCGGCGTCGCCAGCTTGGCGACGCGGTCGAGCGCGGGCGCCACGAGGCGCGAGACGGCGTCGGGCCTCTGCAGGGCGATGCGCTTGGGGACGAGCTCGCCGAGCACGAGCGAGACGTAGGAGACGAGCGCCGTCACGACGACGAGCGCGAGCGTCGAGGCCAGCGCCCCGGGCACGCCCCAGCCGACGAGCACGGGCTGCAGCCGCCCGGCGATGGTGGCGCCGCCGTAGGCGGAGGCGAAGAAGCCCGCCGCCGTGACCCCGATCTGGACCGCCGACAAGAAGCGGTTGGTCGAGGACCGCAGGCGCTCCACGGCGGCCGCGCCGCGCAGCCCCTCGCCGACCATCGCCCGGACCTGGCCGTCGCGGAGGGAGACGAGGGCCAGCTCGGACATCGAGAAGACGCCGCCCACCAGCACGAACACGACGACGAGCACGATCTCCCAGCCCAGCGACATGCGCTCATCCTCCCCGGGTGCGCGGCGCACGCGCACCCGGCGACCGCCCGGCACCCGTCGGGGCACCGACGGCCGCTCCGACGGGCGTGCCATCCTCCGCGGGTGGACGCCGACGACGACCGCCCGGAGGCCGGCCGGCGCCGGGTCTCAGAGCTCTTCGACCCCGAGGCGTGGGCCCCCGTGCCCGGCTTCGAGGGCCTCGTGGACACCACCTACCACCGGTGCGTGCGCCCCGGGCCCGAGCGCGGCACCGTCCGCGTCGCCCTCGACCGCCCCGAGGTCCGCAACGCGTTCCGCCCCGGGACGGTCGACGAGCTGCTGGCCGTCCTCGACCACGCCCGCCGCACCCCGGACGTCGGCTGCGTGCTGCTCACCGGCAACGGGCCGAGCCCCCGCGACGGCGGCTGGGCCTTCTGCTCCGGCGGGGACCAGCGCATCCGCGGCCGCTCGGGCTACCAGTACGCCGCCGGCGACACCGCGGACACGGTCGACGCGGTGCGGACCCGGGCCGAGGGCGGCCGCCTGCACGTCCTGGAGGTGCAGCGGATGATCCGCACGATGCCGAAGGTCGTCGTCGCCGTCGTGCCCGGCTGGGCCGCGGGCGGGGGGCACAGCCTGCACGTGGTGTGCGACCTGACGATCGCCAGCCGCGAGCACGCCCGGTTCAAGCAGACCGACGCCGACGTCGGCAGCTTCGACGCCGGCTACGGCTCGGCGTACCTGGCGCAGATGGTCGGGCAGAAGAACGCCCGGGAGATCTTCTTCCTCGGCCGCACCTACGACGCGCAGACCATGCAGCGGATGGGAGCGGTGAACCTCGTCGTCGACCACGCGCGTCTGGAGTCCGAGGCGCTCGTCGTCGCCGCCGAGGTGAACTCCAAGTCGCCGACCGCGCAGCGGATGCTGAAGTTCGCGATGAACCTGCCCGACGACGGGCTCGTCGGCCAGCAGCTGTTCGCCGGCGAGGCGACGCGGCTGGCGTACATGACCGACGAGGCCGTCGAGGGCCGCGACGCCTTCCTCGAGAAGCGCTCCCCCGACTGGTCGCCCTACCCCTGGTACTACTGACGCGAAGCGTCGCCGCGGAAGACCCCGGGCGGGAGGTCGTCGAGCGGTACAGCAGTGCCCGGCGAGGTCCCTGACGCCGAGGTCCGGTTCAGCGGCACTGCCCGCAGTCGTCGACCAAGTGGTAGCGGCTGCCCCTCACCCCGCTGCCTCCCTCGAGACGGACGCGGCCGTCCCGACGCAGCGGGTCGAGCGCGTACCCGAGCTGGCGGGGCGTCAGACCCGTCTCGTCGACCAGCTGCTTGGTGGTCAGCGGACCTCCCCGCAAGGC
>Ga0210040_10008874_pt1 | contig 11803 bp, 4 predicted proteins | sample CryGeyCG12114_NA_FD_185462 | JGI IMG/M metagenome (GOLD analysis project Ga0210040, IMG submission 185462) | Groundwater microbial communities from aquifer - Crystal Geyser CG19_WC_8/21/14_NA (SPAdes) (version 2) | ecosystem: Environmental > Aquatic > Deep subsurface > Groundwater | place: USA... | reverse complement strand
TGCTTGTCAAGCAACTAACGTGATTCAGATGCGGCAACCTATACTAGTTAGGTTACCCATAAAAACTGAAAGGTTGCAAAAACCGGGATCCATAGCTAACTAACTAACTAACCAGTACCCACATTATTTGAAAACTCTGTCAGTCAGTTTCTATACACAACCAACACAAAAACTAACTTTAGACTATGCAGTTGGAATTTCATTCCGTATTCTATGTACACCGCACATGCCTTGCTTTCCAACAATGTATATAGCTCTAACTAAACTCACAAAGAAAATGGATTCGAACCCAACCTCACTATCATTGGTGGAACTATAACCAACTCACTAATCAAACCATACAGTTTCAAACGTTCCTTTCACAAGGATCAGAAAATTTCTCCCTCTCTCAGCAAAATGGAAGCATCAATGGTTCTTGTTAGTGACGGCTAACTTTCTCCAACTTTGATTAACAAAATGCCACAATCCACAATCAGCACTTTTGATTCAAGTTCATATACGTATATGACTCCTGTGGTTTCCTTTTCGTATGCACAGCAACATTCCCTTCCAATCTTGTATAGTATTTCCTTTCAGTCAGTCAGATAGTTAGGAATGACAATTCAGAGTAGGGGGAACATGAAGGAAGATAGTTACCAATAGAAAGACACTGAGTCGTCAAACATAGGCCACAAATGTTGAGCCAAACAACGGAATAAGTTTTGCCTGTGACCCACGGGCAAAGTAATCGAAAAGTAGTAGTAGTGGTAGATACTGACTAACTTTAGCCATATCACACAGTATACACTTTTTTTTGGTAGTTACTTTCCAATCCACAAAAGTTGGGCTACGTATTATGTAGTTTAGTTAAGAGTACCATCATTTTCTGTGGACAGTACTTTTTTTTGCACGGCAAGGGAAAGTTTTTTCTCTTTTCAGGGAGAAAGTGTGCTTAGCATGCAGTCACGTATAGTCTGATACTCACTTGAGTTAGGAGTAGTGTAAAAAACGGATCCATAGTTTTACTTTCTACGAAGGGAGGTTACGTTGCGGTCCCAGAAATCAATTTTTATTGGAGCAGATATGATATTATGCCAAGCACACAATTGCTGTTGCTTACCAAAAGATCATGGTCTCTGGAATTTTTCAATCTTGTCTTTCAATATTGGCTCATGCATCACAAGTTATAAACAACTAGGAAAACAATTTGTAGCCACACAGACAGAAACTTTCTTAGTATAATTATAATTTTTTGTGCAACCACAATATGAACTATTCTGAATGGAATGTAGTGAGTGGTGAAAAGCCTTTATTTACTCACTGACTACAGCTATATGCACAGATTTTGAAAACAAAGCTCAAGAGCATCAATATTCAACACTCATAGTATTTGATTAGGAGAGATAAAATGGCACTTTATATATTCATCACATCTGTAGCCCGTCCTTGTATAGATATGTGAGCGATCTGAAGTGAGCACTCAGCAGACCTATTGTTTGCAGCTCTATTCAGGTCTATGGTTCATTGGGAATGACAGGGTGTGTTTCCATAAACAAGAGAAAGCTCCCTAAATAGGACAAATGTGAATGACAATGGAACAAAAGGTTGAAAAACCCAGAGGAGTTGTACGGTACGCATAGAGATGAGCGTATCATACATGAATTCATTAATCTGATGGATTGAAAAGTGACGTGGAGTGGGAGGAGAAAGGTTGGAATGATTCCATGACTGGTGCATAAATTAAAAGTGGTAGTGTACACAAGATTTGCCTAATCAGTAAGGACAATAAAAAGGGAGACAAAGTTGGTGAGTTAGTTAGTTAGTTAGTTAGTCAGTTAGTTGGGACAAAAAGGACAAGAGGCTTTTAACTATGGCAGTAGCTGAGTAGTTAGTTAGTTAGTTTGACAAAGATGGGAGAAAATAATTCCTATAGATTTAGTTTTGTTAGTAAGTTTTAGTTACCATTTTGAGTCGAGTCGAAAGGATGAGTATAAGAAACAAGTTTAGCTATTTAGTTAGTTGACTATATAATAAAATGGTGGTGTTAACTTGAGAAAAGAGCTGTATATCTTTGCTTGGATGGGTGACTGGAATTAAAATATGAAACTTTGCTCCTAACTTGACTAACTATGAAACAAGTTAAGTAGTAAATAAGGAGAGCGAGACTAGAGATAATCCAAAAGTTGCTAATAATAATGTTGGCGAAAAGTTCGTTCCACGTGAGCTTATTGCTCGTGTACTAAACAACAACTACAAACAAACAAGGATGAGAAAGTTAGTTAGTTGCTTTCGCTCCACTTTCACCACTTTTTTCTTCATTATGTACAACGTAAAGTGGGATTCTCAGGTAGGCAGCATAGTGCGAAAAGTTAAAAAGGACACAAGTAAGTGAATTTATTCATGTTTTCAAGAAAATTAACAATGGTCATGTCCTAACTAACTAACTAACTAACTAACAATTGATTGGCTTATAGTATAGTAGGTTGAACACAATATTGTTTGCGTTTTAGTGTGTTTAAAAAAATTGCGTAAAATAATTACAGAGAGTTTTTTATATTAGTTTTGAAAGTTTGAGCAACTAACTAACAAGTAAGATAGGGGATAAAAAGATGTGTCTTCAAATCCTGAAAAGTAGGATTTTAAAGTATTTGCCTGACTGGATAGGTTGGGTAGTTTGTAAGCATGAGAAAATGTTTGAACCAAAAGGGAATAAATAGCTCGTTCCAAAGATCCTGGCATGTGGTGCAAAGCTATTAAAACGCCTGTCTTAATTGCTCACATTAACGTTCACTAGAGTCTACTTGAACATGGCTTTAATATTCATGGAAAAGAAATAAGGGTAGGATGTAGTCTGCCTCACCAAACAGCCAAGCTAAGGTGTCTAATGCAAACTCTTGTTTAGTCCTTTCTGTATATTGCTAACTAACTAAAGTATTATTATAGAGTATAGCAAGGCTATTATGTGCTACCAAGGATTTTCCTCGAATATATTGTTAGGCTTTATATTGATCATGAAATTAACGTTAGTTAGAAAATTTGTATGACATAGAGTCCGCAGATGATTTTAAATTGCACCTTAACTTAAATCCAACTAAAACTTTGAAGTTAAAATCTTATTTTGTGCGTAGTAATAAGTTAGTAACAAAAAATGACGCAATATTATAATACCATAAGCTTCCCGTCAAATTAGCTAAAAACTTGCTTGTAATTAAAAATGCCTAAAGATTATCTATTCTTTTAAAAACAAGCTGGAAATTACTCTGCCTTCTTAAAAATCCGGTCCCAGCTTATACAGCATATGATGGAACTGTACAATGCTGTCAGTATATTTAGCATTCAAGCAATTTCATCATCATTACTTGGGATTTCCAGTCCTCAGTTTGAGTCTATATTGTCTTTGGACAAGAAGGTGAGCTTGGCTCCAAGCAAACTAACTAACTAATGAAGATAAGATGTTCTTAAATGAAAGAAAACAAGATCAGAGAGGAAAGATGCTGATGAAGCATGTCTATGCGTTGCATACTATATAGTACACAAAGGGAGGCATAGGAGGAGAAAAGAGGGACTAATTACTTCCACCATAGCTATTAAATAATGTCTTCTCTTCCATTTTGACAAATGGATTCTGAGTAATTACCAATTCTTGTTCATCATCTTAAAATTTACAAGAGGGATACTTTCTTTCCAAAGAAAATATGAACTTTTTTCCATCTGTTTACATTAAGACAACACAACAGAAGAACAGAAAGTAGAAAGCTACTAATGTACATTTTTAACGTAGGCTGGTAATTAGCGATAAATTTTGCTGTTAGTTAATTATGTGAGCAACCCGTCATTTCAGAATGGGACAGATTTGGGGAAAAACATGCTATTACTTTTACTTTTGTTCGTTTAGTTAGCAATACATAACTGGATTATAAAAGTTCCAGATTGCACATTTAGTTAGTAGGAGTACACTTTTGAAGTTTAAAAATGCGCACAAAATACAATACGGTTCACATTTATATCACTCTCAGTCAGTTAGTAGTTGAATTCTGTAGAGTCACAAACACAAACTAGAACTCATGTGTAGTTGAATATCTAAACTGTGCACACGTTCATGCAGTGAGTAAGAAACACCAGCAAATGTTTGCATTGGAAGGAACATGAAACCCATCTGTCCTTTATGGGCAAATAACACTAACCAACGGAAGAAATATGTCTGTCTGTGTACACAAACTTGTCTTGGCCTCTTTTCTCTCCCATTTACGTCATTTGGGGAAGAAAAAGTTGAAATCTATACAACAAACTTACCAACTCTCCATTGGTCGTGAAAATTACACCGCTACAAACCGTAGTATGTTTTTCCCCTGTATTTACAGCACAGGTTGATAACAAGTAAGAAAGGCTACAAAAGACATATGCGTGTAAAAATTTCCAAGAAAATATTTCAGCTGACCAGTGCATAGTGATTGTACACGAGATTGTAGCGCATAGCGCAAATATTTGGCCGCATTTGTATCTTACTAACTAAATAGCCAACTTTAGTCTTTAACTAGAAGCTAGCTAACTCAAATCGTATATGAATTATTCAAACTTAATTCACCACAGGATTCATGAATGGCCAATGTACGTATGAAATAATAGGATAATATAAATGCATAGAAACGAGGCAAAGCAATTTCTCTCATTGTTTACTTTGTCTATCTCTTGTCTACATGCTTTCAAAAAATAACAGGAAATCATTGTCGTCAGGTTGATCGTCTGGTCGTTGTGGTTTTCGTCAGGAAAATCTTGTGAATAATTTGTTGACATTTCGGCCCAACAGAATACAGATTTTGTTCACCATTTCCTCATGTCCGACATTCCAAAACTAGCTAACGGCCTGCTTTTAACGCTAGTTAGTATCTAGTTAGTTCGTTTGGGTAATTTGAACATGTCTTTTCAGGTAACTGTGTAGTTATCATGAGGAAATGGTAAACAAATGATTATCCCTTACCGCCTCATTTATGAACGCATTCACAAACATCTCACTCACTTACTCTCTGTCAGTTCCCATTTCCAAGATGAGTTCCACTGAATATCCATTTGATTTATGCATCCAGAGATAGTTTACTTGCTCACTACTACTACATCTATGTTACACCGAGGAGCCTATAATAGAACACGGGAACTTGTCTCGCCGCCCGTGTGTAACACAATATATGATGATGCGACCATCGAACCAGCAGAGCATTTTATGGTCCACAGCGTCCTATCTATTACTTATACTTGGGAGCGTCCTTATAGAGTGTGTAGCCTAGGATTTATTTTCTCGCCTCTGTGACGCAATTTCCCATCTTATGGCTTTATATATTGCACAAGGAGAAACAGTTTCATTGCACTGTAGTTAGAGGTGGTAAAAAAGAAATCAATGCATTCATTCCTTGTGTTAGATCAAAAAACAATTTTGTGTGGGGCAACAAATTGGACGAGAAAATGCGAAAAATTCACGTTTACAGCACATTTTTGTCCATTTCACAGAATAGTTGCACTGGACTAGCAATTTATAGTGTTATGGATGTTCAATAAGACCAGACTTACAGTCTGGTTGCTTACATGAAAAGCTAATGTTTTTTGGTACCATTATCAGATGCTGACAAGCCAAGCAAAAAGCAAGGATGTAAGCTTTTGGGTTTCTTTTGTGTATAGCCCTTAGAGTTAGCAGGAAATATAAATGCATGTGTGTATATAAATTCCACACTCACTGAGCTATGAGTGGGACTGGGAGTGAAAATTGAAACTTCTTTTGACAGGGAGACATGCAATCGTACTTTACGTTCTGACGCGTTCTCATCGCTATACTTGACAAACGAACTTACAAACATTGCACGAGACAGAGATAAAAGCCTGATTGTGGGCTTCCACGAAACCAAGTCTAACGTGCAATAGCATCCACCTGGAAAGAAATCCTTCAAGTATAAATTTAAAGTTGACATGAGTCTAGTGCAAATGTACATGAGTTGTGCCTGAAAAATTGAAATAGTGATAGTAGCCTATGCCTGCAATATTTTTTCGTTTTGGTAAATTTCACAGTAAATGCTATTTTGAATCCCAACCAAATGACGGATGCGGGTTGATAAAACTAACGACAAAGTAACTACTGCAGCTGTATATTATATTTCAAAGGGTTCTTTCTGCATGTAAAAGTGTCCTATAGTAGCTAACTAACTATGTATACACTATGAATACTAGCTGTATAGCTAGAGCTATGGTTTTTACATTTGTTACAAACTTGTGTCTAATTTAATACAGGAAACATTGGGTCCCCTAAAAAAATTAAAACTGTGTTCTTAATGCACCACTCGTAAATTTCAAAGTCAACGGGTATAGAGCAAAAGCGTGTCCTGTGAAGATAAAACTTGCTTCATGGTGGAAGTAGTAAGCGATAAATTTATCATGCAGTAAGAGTTAAGTTAGGGGTGAAAAAAAAACGTAGCTACTATTTTGTGTATTACAAAACGATGGAGGACAATAGAGTAAGTAAGTAAAATGTATTCGCAACAGATACTAGGTTGGAAGATGCGTTTCTAGTCAGGCGGCCGTTTGGGTGAAAATATTTTAGGGAAAGTAAATAGGACGATCCAGTTAGTGAGCAGAACCATATTAGAGAGAGAGTTTTCTTGAGCCCTGCCTCTGGAGAAATCAAGAAATTCCTCTTGCATGACTTTAGCCATGCATTTCTCTCCAGGGAGCACAGGCTTGCAATATTTAGTCATTATCTTTGTCTAAACGAGCCAGGAGATATTAAAAGTAGAGTTTTGTATGGATTGGACAACCTTTGGTTGCTAAACTAATCGCTCATTTGATAAAATGTGGGCAGTGACTGGTGAATAAAAATAATTGTGTTGCGTGTTTTAAAATGGGGTGGATTCGATTTTGAATTTCAGAGCATCACTGGATTTAATAGGTAATGAAATAAAATAATATCACAATTGTCTATAAATGATGAGAAAATGTATTGAATATGTTTCAATTTCGTTGACAGGTTTGGCAGTCCCGAGTCAAAACAAAAAGGCTGGCACGCGTTCAAATTTTCCGTATGATGAAGAAAAAAAATGACAATGGGAGAAGGCAGAAGGCAATTGGATGGAATGACAATTGCAAGTGACAATGGAGTTTGTGTGCGTGAGAATAAAAGTGGCACAAAAGGTGTCAAAATGAAACAAAAAGAGTGGGAGCAAAAGACTCCAATTACTGATTATATCCTGGGCCTTGTGTGTGGCTCACAATAGCGAAGTCACAATGATGTAATGCTAATTGACGTCACTTACAGTTTGAATGGGCTGTGATTCCCTATATGCACTTTTGTATTGTTCACGCCGTTCGTTAATTTTTTTGAAATTTTAAAAAAATGTTTACAACGTTATAGATTTCAACCATGAACTTCATAATATTGCAGTTTCGATAGTAGGATGCCTATGTCGGGTGGATTGAAAAGGGATTCGAAATAGAAAACAGAAGTGGATATTATTGTAATACAACTGTGGAAGCTTACAAAAAGATGATGAGCTTCACAGAAAAGAATGAAACGCAAATGAAAACATACTGAGAGTGAAGATAAGCAATATTTCGACTAGATGGGAGCTAACAACTCTAATGAGGTATAATAAAGAACTTTTTTGAATTTCCTTTGGTGTAAGCCAAAGTATAAAGTTTTTTACTCCATAAAAAAGCGCGAACTACTTGAAAGAATGTTTTTAATGCACGGAAAAAGTTGAGCACTTGAGCACAACATTTTTATAGGATTTAGGTAGAATGTTTGAAACAGTTTTGTATGTTTTTGAAAGCTAATCAACAAAGAGAACTCAAAGATAGTTTAGTTTTGCATATACGTTCCCATTTTGGCGATAAAAATGACGTTAAACTTGGGTTTGTACAAATCCCAAATGAATAATTGGGTCCTAAATTGTAGTAAAGACTGTAATTAATCATTTAAGGAGAACATTTGAGCTAGGACTCATGTTTTCTGAACGTAGGACGTGCTAAATGGGAAGCTTAAAGAGGAGCAATTAAAAAAGTGTTGTTTTTCAACGTGCTATGTATTACAAGCAATTAGAGAGGGTTGCTCCACATTTTACATTAACAATAGGCTTCCTCTTCCGAGCATCTGAAGTGTTGTAATTTGAGTACCTGTACACACATACGCAGAGACATAATGTTTTAGCAAAGCTGGGTCCCATAAATACTGATTATCATCTTCTGTAGTCTGGCAGCGTAAATGTCAAACCATCATATTGCCTTTACATCAAGTTCAAATGAGAGAAAGAAAGTTGAAAAAACTCGCATGTTCTTGCATATGAGGTAAGCAATATAAATGCAACGCATTTTTTTGCTGCGGGTATAAAAAGAGAGATTTCGTTGTTCAAACAATTTTAAAGTGTTGAACATTAAATTCAGTGTTTGCAAACAAATAAAACATGGAACAAACGAGCTACTATGTATATACTTTGATAGAATGGGAAATGCAAGATTTCCGCAATTCCCTTATAGTCATGCAAATCCCAAAAGTGGAATAAACAGGGCCAGGAAAAGAAATCCAACTTCTCTTTAAAATAAACAACTCATGGTTATAGACTCACATGGAAATGTAAATTGGACTACATTGTGCACACAGAACAGGGGCTTCCTCCAAATCAAGATAGATAGGGAATCCTCTTGTGTAAACATACACCACTATGGAAATGTTACCGCAAAACATGAACTCTGGCGTAATGACTTACTATTGCCAGCGAAATCCAAATCAACCGCCATGCAAAATGCATGGGAACCAATCGTGTAGCAAATGACCTGGCTGGCATTAACTCTTCTCCATCTAAGTTTACATTCTGTAGTTTAGTTTGTTTGTATCTACAGACACAGTTATTTTTTAGAATAAAGAAGTCCAACGATCTAGCAGGCATGAAAATCTAAAGCGGCTTTAAATTCTACTATACGGTTGAAAGTTACACATACAACAGAAACAAACCATGAAGGATTCGACTTTGCGAGTATTTCATTTTTTCCCACCATATCTCTCTGAAGGCCATGTCAAACGAAAATAGGGCTGCAGCGAATACAAGCAACGAACATAGTATACAAAGTATGATAAAAGGGTGTGATAAATTCTATGAAGAAGCTCATCTAGTCACAAACAGCAACTTATAAAGCTAAAGGGCTGACCACATGGGAATAGAGAAGACCATGTTTGAAGCACAAATAGTAAATTACAAGTGAAAAGCCAGGATGGATTCCGTAGAGGAGATGAAAAGGGAAAACTTACATGGATGATCATCATCACCCAGTAGTGTATATAGAAATAGTAGACACTATCCATATATATTGCATTTTTTATAACAGGAGCTAGATCTCTCAAATAGATAAATAAATACCAAAGAGAAGGTCAAAAGTCCTGGTTGGTTAGTTAGAAAAAAAGTGCTACTGGCTACAGGAATTATTGAAAAAAAATTGAATTGGCCTTTTAAATTCTTTGCCTTCAAAGGAATTAGAACATGTAATAGTGAAAGTTGCCTACACACTATTTTCACTATAGAATGCCGTATTAAATTTATAAGTTGACCTCAAAGTTGAGTCGTTGACGTCATGGAATTCATTCATGACGCCAATAAGTTCCCATCGTGTCTTGTATTAAGAAGGCATAATTTCCATGTCAAGTCACAATCTCTTTGTAGTAGAAGTTAGTCTGTGAAATTCAATTTTCGTTTTTCCACTTACTGACTGCTTATTAAAGCTATGACTAAACTGGTAACTAGCTAACTAAACTAAGGAATTGCATCCTATTGATGATAATGAAAACAAACTTAATCTAAATATCTACCCACGTCCATTAAAATTACTATGAAATATGCACACAACAATCCCATGTAAATATATTTCTATCGATATTATCATAAGAGCAACATTTGTTCAGCACTGCTTGCTTATATGCAAAAACGGAAATCGTTTCAGTAGTACAGTATGCACTACACAAAGAGTATCACCTCGGAAAATGGCAATACAATCTCGTTCATAGGTTTCCAATTTCCATTCTACAATGCATACACAGTTAGTTGTGAACATGAAAAGAGCTTCGTTCACTGGATCACGGATGAGCCACAATCTTCTTATCTATCTGTACACATCGGCCTGTTCATTTCGCGTGAGTGAACTCAAGATCACTCACTTTCCCATCTGACTGGAATGCGAAAACGGGCAAGTCTCTAGTGCTCACTGTACAGTTAGTTGGCAAAATTTGGAGCGCAAAACAAAACGAGTGAAAGGAGTTGTTTGTGGGATGAGAGTTGTGCTTTGATCAGCTCTTGAGCAGTTTGCATGTTGCACGTTGTTCCAAAATAGGGAACTTGAGTAGAGAAGTAGTAGTATCTAAATATGCATGAACGTGCAGCATCATGATTCTACGTAGTATAGTAGTAGTGTGTAATGCATTCTCATAATCATTATTATATCCTTCCACTGTGTCCAAATGGCAAGTTATCCAGGCTGACTGGATAGCTTTAAAAGTTCTAAAGTGGCTGCATACATTTCCATTTGGGCCGTAAGCTCGGAAATACTGGCTGAACTACTGGGCTACTGTATTTATTGTGTTGCTAGATTGAGCTTAGAAGAAGAAAAAACTTAATATGTAGCAACGATTGTGCCATGCTTTAAATTCTTTAAAGGATTCAAAATAACACAAGAATTTTGAATCTAAATTATCTACGGAAACTTTTAAGGTTTGCTTAAATACAGACACGATAAATCGGAATTAAAAAATGTACTTTTGATGCATCCCTGTCTGCCAACACATTTCATAATGGATCCAATGGTCTGTCCAATGTAAACCGTGAAAAGCCTATGATCCGTTATATTGACAAGTTCATCAACTGTACAAAGTAGTAATGTATCTACCTTCCAGTGGATTTTGCCTGCCACAAACATGAGTGAAAAAGTAGAGATTTACAGAATTTGAAATGCTCCACTTTGTATGTACTAAACATTAATAGAGCAGAGTAACTCCAGTGGTTAGTTGTTTAGGACGGATGCCTGGGAGCCACTATAGTTGTCTATATGGACCCATGGTCGATCGTAAGTGAGCCGTGAGGAACACGTTGAATTAGACAAGTGTAATTGGCTTGGTATGAGAAAGAGAGAGAGAGAGTCGTAAAAGCGTGATTAAATGAGTGGATCGAATTCCCAACTCAACTCATGAGAGCCCCATGGACGTCAGTCAGTCAGCAGTGGAGTGAAAGTTTTTGAGACTTTTGGCTCCCCACTGTTAAATTGTTAAGTGCATGCATACAGTCAGTTAGTTAGTTAGCAATACCAGCTAACAAACTAACGATAGGTTATATTGTAAAAAATATCTATAGATCTGTGTGAACTCTTGAGCTAATGCATGATGGTTGGCAAAATACGTTAAATATAACATCATACCTATTGATTTAGCATAGTTTTTAGGCAGGAATTATCTTTACAAGGTTTTTTGTTTTGACAAACTCATGTTTTGTTTAATAAAGTGTCAAATCCAATGATGGTTTGATCCATAACTGACAAAAACTGATGTGCACTAATATGTCACATTTGGGTTGAACTGTTTTGACAATGTATGGAAGGGGAGATTGGAATATTGGAAAACTGGGCTAATTGAGATTGAAGTATATAATGCTCTAGGAATGTAAACCAAGGATAGAGTTTTTTTTGCGTTTTGCCGGTTAAGTACTAGATTTTCGTTAACTAACTAACTAGTTAGGAAAGTTTACTTTCAGTACTAGGTACTAACAATAATCATAATGAGAAAGAATCGCCATTGCATTCATTTGCCGTCAGA
>Ga0210040_10008872_pt1 | contig 11807 bp, 9 predicted proteins | sample CryGeyCG12114_NA_FD_185462 | JGI IMG/M metagenome (GOLD analysis project Ga0210040, IMG submission 185462) | Groundwater microbial communities from aquifer - Crystal Geyser CG19_WC_8/21/14_NA (SPAdes) (version 2) | ecosystem: Environmental > Aquatic > Deep subsurface > Groundwater | place: USA... | reverse complement strand
GATACAAAATCGCCAAAATGGAATTACTTCTTTTATGAAGGTTCCCAATGCACGCATTTTTCAAATGAAGACTCATTGCATGATGGCTGCAATCTGGCATTGCCCACCAACCGCTTTTTCCTTCATAGCCAAAACTGCAGTTACACAGGGAAATTAGAAACACCATAGAAGCAAACTTGTGCTTCATAATCGTCTTTTCAACAGTTCTCATCTATCGGATGTGATTCTTCTCACGTTGCTCGTCTTATTATCCAATGTACAATCTTCTTTGTTCTTGTCACTTGGAATCATTTAGTTCAAATGAAGTGATTGCATATGATCATACTATATATGATCATGCTGAACCATATAAACAACGGACTGCCATCAGACCGTGTTCATAAAGCGTAATAGCTAACTATAGAATACCGTTTGCATGCATTTTTGATGCGCAATTAAACATGTGGAAGACAAGCGTCTGTGGCCAACAAAGTTTACAGACCAATAAAAACATGAACTGTTTATATTTAAAGCATTTTAAAGTGATCTATCTCATATGCACAAAATCTTCGAATCCCTTTAAATAGTACACATATGTTTTATAGTGAAATAATTATTATTCATTAAAAATCATGCATGAACATGAGGAAAAAGAATGTCAAAATTTAAAGTTTTATAGCCCAAGCTATAAATAAAAGGACAGTTCAATGATCGAGTAAAAAAATTTTCTATAGTCAGCAGCTATAACATCTATTTTTGGCAATTTTTGCCTATAAATCAGCTCGCCTGTGAAATCTATACGAATCAACAACTGCCTACAATTTGTAGAAACAAAGGATACGTTCTGTTTAGGAATTCAGCTGTAACGGTTTAATGTTGAAATATTACACGTTAACTTATAGATGGATCGTAGTTAGTGGATCAGACTGTTTGATTTTATATTCAAAGCTCTGAGGCATAGTATTCACATATTTCTGTGAACTTGACCGCTCCAACGGATCCATTTACAGTACATAGTGAGTGGTGTGATCAAATTGCAATAAATTTTAGCATTTTCAATGTTATCACTAATGCTAACTAACTAACTAAACCGTTCTCGTCCTTTTTTATAGCGGTGATGTCATGCTCCACCAATACAATATGTTCTAGCATACGAATCAGTCAGCATTTTTTTTTCTTTTTCCATTCCTAACATATTATTCTGTCACTATAAGTTTAAGGATGGGTCATTTTCTAATATTCTTACAATTTCTGCTGAAAACGTCTAAATCGTATTTCATTCACAATTACATTCTAATACCAACTGGAGTAACAAACTGATCAAAACAGTTACGTGACTCGTGTCTATACACACGTTTTATTCATTTTTTATCACAAATATTATACAGTCTATCAACCTCTAAAAAATCTACAGGCTTGCAACCCAAATCGCTACAACATTTCACCATAAGTGACATAAGTACAGGATTTCTTCGCCATCTTTTTCTTCGAACCCCATTTTTGGTACTCGGGTCAGGATGGTTGCCCGAATCATGAGCTGTGGATGGAAAGTACCACTCCTTGAATATCTGGGCAGGGGGTCCCTTCTGCTCTTCATCTTTGGTATTCGATGACACAGCTTGGGTTGGCGGCCCAGCTTGCGGGGAGGGATAGAAAAATCCTACCGCTGAAGACCCGCCATGGGGATTATTAATTCGATAGTAATAACCCAGCAGATCTGGCTTCGGCTCTATAATTAGATAGTTAAGAATTCATATTAGCTCGAATGCACGAAAATGGTCGTGTTATTGACACTAATATATATTATCCCTTCCATCGTTAAACTAAACTAACCAATTATAAATCGAATAAAAGCTCTGGTCTCTGTTTTTATTTTGCCTAACTCGAGGATATAATAGGTATTGATTGCATTGTGGCGTTTTACTCATACTTTATTTTTAAACTATATTGTAAAAATTTTTTTATGCAACAAATCCCAATGACTAATTCTGGTAACGATTGAATAGATTTGCCATAGACACAAACGAATTTCTGAAAAACATCCTTATGACACCAAACTCACCCAAAATGGAATCTGGTCCAATCGCCTTGCCCTCAGCAGCAGTGATGGGCGTAACAAGATAATTGGAAGTGCTTCTTTTGTACACAGCACAAACTCGGCCCAAATTCCTGCGAATAGTGTCAAAATTGCAGTCAGGGCCACCACGTTGACCATCCCAGTATGGAGTTTCATGTGCCCAGGTTTCACAAAACAAGGACAACAGGAATAGAATTGGAACCAAATGGTTGCACTTTTTGGGAAAATTTGTGCACTTGTCATTATTACTACTATAACTATGTCTATCTATATTATCGCTACTACTGGAACAATAATTAGTATGGCTGGTACAATTATCAGACTGACTGCAACGATTGCAACAAGGCATGGAATCTTTAAACTTGCAATCATCACTACTAGAGTTAGAGTTAGAATTAGAAAATACAACCCGGCGCTCCGATGAGCATTTCATGGCCACACTTGTATTGCTGGCAGCAACCGAATTTGAGGAAGCAACTTTTTTGCACATTTTGGTGTAAAAAACTTTTTGGGGGTGACACAGAACCTCAGGTCTCTTCCGCTGGATAAGTGCACACAAGAATGATACATGTGGTTAGGCCCTTACGTAGTATTTAGGAAATGTACTAAGTAAATGTCCCTCCAAGAAACTGCACATGGAAATGTACACTGGGAATGTAATGCCAGTTAGTTAGTACAGCTATGTGACTCTATAAAAATTAAAGTACTTTTCAATAGACTATTGAGCTTGTTTTTACCTTCAGGAACAATAAACTGTTAAAGCGGGGAGGGAGCTCTGTTTATTTTACTTTTTAATAGCTCTCATTCACTAAAGGCTAATGTAGTAGATGTAGTGAGTACATTTTCTTGGCCAAAATCAATCTTTATAGTTAGCTAGTTAGTTAGCAATATGGTAGACTTGTCCCTCCATCATGCGTTTATCATATAGTGGCTTTGAGTAATGTCCGGCACTGATCGGCTAGTATGTGTAGGTTCAATAATTTGCTTATGCAGATGCAGATAATAAACTGACTACTATAGTACGCGCATAGTTTCGGGAACGTTGGCTTCACCATTTTTATTCGGGGAAACGCATTGTTATTATGGTCCATTAATTTGGGCTTCCTTTTTTAAGCTCTGTGGAATGCTAAAAGCTAACTGAACCTCTTTGTCCAGAATGTTATGGCACATTCCATACTACGATGCCTATTGGGCAATTATTTCAGTTAATTATATTTAGTTAGCTTGTTTGCTAGTTAGTTAGTCAGTATACGGCATGTACTCAACTTGATAAAGTTAGTTTGAACAGTTAAATAAAACTAAACACTTTTTAAAAGCTTGTGGGGTACAATTTTTTACAGGGGACAATCAGTGATCATTATTGCATGCAAAAATTGTACGTGTGTTCCTAATGCAATTTTTGGAGAGTGTGGATGATTTTCAAACAAGTTTTGCATCTGTCGGATGCTTAATGAATATATTACAAATTCAGATTATTGAAATCTCCGGGGGTAACTTGCAGAGTCATGAGGAGACCAGAACAGCCACTTGGTTGCGGAATGCAAGCTAATAAAATGATGTCAGAAGCCACAAATGTTATTCATTTTTTTCAGTCCGCACAAAACTCTTGCTATTTGTTTCGAATTCCAACTTTATGAGCCATAACAAAGTGCATAGTGGAAATTGTCAAATGTAAATACATGTACGCATCCATGTTAACCAAATGTGTATGTGCCTACTTACTGTAGCTAGTCACAAAACTACAAAATGGAGTTAATGGGATAATAGTTTCGTATGTTCATAGCATCTTTTAATTACAACATTTCAAGATTACAGAATATAATGACACATACAACAACATGCACTCCAAAAAAATCAAATAATTTGTTAACAAAAGAAAATTTTTAATTTCAGATTTTTATTTGTACCAAGAGAAATTATTTAGTCTCATTACTTTACTACAGACTTAAGAAAGTAATTAAATTGCACCGTTTGTCTTAGTAATTTATTTACTTACTTAGTTGTTAGTAAACTTGTAGCCAATTATGGTCTTCCTGATAGCTGAATAAAATACAAACGCCAATAAAATCTCATGCTCATTGGGTATAAATAACTAATTACACAACTAACTAATTAGGCATTTTTATTCCTCTTCTGGTACTGATTTATTCCCATCTTCGGTCACAAGGGGTGTTAGCGTCCTTTTCTGAGAGACATTAATTTTGTCGCCAAGGCTAAGGGCCATACCCTGAAAGAAAGAAAATAAAAACAATTACAACCCGTCATAAAATATACAAATCATTCTGATTTAATTCTCCATGTACACATACTTGACTTTTGGCTCGTATCCTGATGTGGCCAGTTACAGGGGCATTGGGATTGTCAAAAGGCTTTTCAATACTCAGGTTGGCTAATGCGTCTTCACCAAAAATGGATTTGGCATACAATGTGGCTGCCATGAATCCACAGTTTCCTACCAAAGCCTAGTTATAAAATCCCAACTGATTAAAAACAGGACACACAGATAGACTTCATACATAGCATGTCAATAATTTTTTGCCTACCTTTTCGGGTGTAAGACATTGCATATTTGTTGACTTGATTAGATTTTGCAGATATTCGTGCAAATCAGTGATTCCGGTGTTGACTCCAACCTAACACAAATGTTAATTCATATTATAAATATCCAAATCTTTCTTTAAATACAAGACTCATGTCCACTTGCATCTAATTAATATTAACACAAAGGGAAGAAAATCGGTAAACTAGCACTCACTTTGTTCTCCCATTCGAATTCAGTCCACATAGCCCTGAACTCAGCGTCCGTGCAACTAGCGGGCATTATGTAGTCCATGATATCAATATGAATATCGCTCATGACAACAACATTCCTATCCGCCCCGACGCCACTCACGTCATACACTGGATAGCATGAAAAAACTCGTCAATACAAAATGTTCCATTTCTAATTAATTTTTCAACACACCATAAAAATACTATCTCACCGATGTTGCCAAAAATTACACCGTTTTCAGTAGATGCCACTTTGATGCTAGCACGAATATTTGTAAAATCTTGGGGTCCTAATACTATGGGTTGAGGTCTTTCGACCAATTTTAAATCTCCCAATGTGGCTAGTTCCAAAGTACAGTTTTGCAATGTGTCACCTATAGCACATATCAAAGCAATGAGTGAAATATTTCATCAGTAACTATTTAATTAAGATACTCTCCATTATAGTTTACGCACTGGTTTGATTTACAAGTAGCACATCCAATACAATGTCGAATTGATTCACATTGATGTAAGCTTCAGCATACACAGGATCAGAGAAACCAGTCAGTTGAGTCACCTTGCTTAATTTTGAAGACGAAAACTAAAACCAAAAAACATAAAAAACCAAAAAATTGAATGAACATTCTTACTACTAGCATTACTACCAACTTAACTACATTTTTTATAATTCAAACTCACATCTGTATCATCCTTTTTGGTATTGAAACCAACGGCTTGGCTCAAACTCACTTCAAATACGTCATCCCCGTTGACCATATCATTTCGAGACAAGAGTTGTGCAAAAGAAATGGGATCGTCCGGTTGCACTTTCACATTTGTCTTCTTTTTCGCTTTAGAATGAGCGGCTTCGTAGTCAGCTTGTTCCGTCAACATGTTGCTCAAGGCACGCCGACATTCTTTGGTGAACACGGAGGACAATTTTTCATTACCTTCCGATAAGACTCGAATACAAAGCTTGATCCTGTCTTCATCGTCACCAGTCAAAGCTTTCACTGGGACACCTATACAATGAAAATCATCATCGTTATTCAAATAAGAATATTTTAGTTGCTACTTAATTCAGGTACTTGACTTACCAGAACTACCAAATCTCAAAATTGAAGTCATGATGAACAAAGCCTCCCCAACAATACGATTCTTCTCCCCAGTTGTCAACGGGCCATTCTGAAGACAAACACGACGTCCCATTTTAGTCAAGGTGGCTGCTAATGCGGCTCCAATGAAAAAATCTCCGTCAATCAGGTGTTTTCGTAGGGATGGAATATTGTCGTCCTAAGAGTAGAGTATATTATCAAAATTCACTATAGCAACTACATGGAAACTAGGAATACATAAATTATGATTGTGCTGAGAAAAAGTTTACCTTAGATTTAGTCTGATTCATAGAAAAGGCAGATTGGGTAGCATAAGTTCCATCTGAAGTAACCAAACGAGCACTTTTCTCCACAATTGCTTTTGTAGACACATCTTTGGATTGCTCTGGCTCAGGTTCAGCTCCAGCTGCTCTCTTTAGCTCAGACTCAACGAGTGGCAACTATAAATACAAACTTGGTTATGCTGCTCAAATATATTACTATACTAATCCACCATAATTGCCATCCAAATTACCTCTCCTAGGCCAGCCTTAATTTGACCCAATACAGTTTGAATATCTTCAGCTGTAGTAGCAAACTCTCCCAAGATCCAAATGGTAGACTTAAGAACTTTAGCAGATTTTATTTGAGAAAATACTTCCAAAAGCTTTTCGATAATGATCACAGTCAATGATGGAAATCTTTGAACAGCTTCACGCATGAATACAAGTACATCCGAAGCAGCTAGCTCGTTGGTGTCTGACAAAAACTCTGTCAGCACTGGAATGATATTTGCAGCAACGTCAGGGAACTAAAAATTAATTAATTATTTATCAACATTACAACTTTTTACTTATTCGAATTGATTAACTCAGCAATAAATAATAAATCCATCCATAAACTAATTTGCTTTTGGTACCTTAACACAACACTGATGAAGAGCACGTACAAGAAGCTGTCTGTATTTGCCTGTGTCATCATGATCTACGGCATTATGTGTGCGAGTGACCTCTTTTTTCAGAAAGAGAACAACTTCTTCAATAGTTCTAGAAGTGATCAATTCCAAGGAAAAATCTAATGTCTTCCTTCTCACTTCCAAATCAGGGGCTGCAAGAATTCTTAGAATGTCCATTACCAAATCTTCCAAAACTCGTTCGTTGCCTGCCAATTCTTTCAAGTTAGCCAACCGTTCCAAGACAATGAGTTTTACATTGTTGTCACTTTCCTTCACTATAATTTCAATGTAGCAAGTTGCTGCGGCCTAAGTATCAACAGCAACGTACAAGAATGTCATCAATCTGTATACTTGTTGATTATTTGCATTACATTTCTTAGAGCATTACCTTAACAGCGGAAGGAGCGGTAGACAATGTGACAAGAGTCCCAGCAGCTTCATAACGAACCGCACAGCTATTAGAGTTGAGCAGGTTGTAAATACACCGAATAAACTTGGTTCTTTCACTGGGGTTATGATGGCACACCTATAAAACGATAAAATAGAAATACATAATATAATTGCTTAGCTTTTGTAATCTAACAGCACCTCCCAGCCAGTCTCTTGTCAATAATACCTTATAGATCAATTCAACTATGACCAGTTGCAAGATATCACCAAACGAGCCGATTTGGTCAAGAAATGAAGTCAGGTAGTCAAGTGCACGCTTCTGATCTACTTGTAAAAGCATCAAAAACGCATTTCGACGACAAGCCATATCTTGCTCGCCCTCTAAAAAGTTGGATACTAGTTCTGGGGCATCAGGAATTAGAAAATCGAAATTTCTGCAAAACGAATACAGCAACATGCATAAGTTAAAATGTTTGCGTGAGCAAATGACAATAAGTGGATAAATTAGACATTGCTTTCGAATTAGTCACTTGTAAATAGTGAAGATAGCTAGTACAGCATTTCTTCGGACGTATGCATGTCGATGTTCAAGACAAGCTCGAATTGCAGGCATCAGGGGCTCCAAGAGTTCTGGCTCCCGTAATTTACACAAAAACCGAAGCGTAGAACCCCGAAGAAACTCATTGGGATGTTGTAAATCTTTACGGTATGCATCACATACTAGAATCATCTCGTGAAGCAGTTTCCCATCTGGAGAGGTCTTGGGAACAATTTCCCAGTATACAAGCAGCAACTTTTTCATTGTATGGTCCTACAGATAAATTCAAGGAAATGAGAAATACTGATGGAATGCATGTACAAAATTAACCATAGTAAAATTTGGTACAACGAAAACGATAATATGGATTACGAACCTGCACAGGAAGGCAAAAACGAATGATGGTCATCAGTAATCCTGGTAATTTTTCACCGCTGAGAAGCATAAAGATAACTTTTTTCAGTGCCTCCGTTTTGGCTTTGATGTCACCTTTTTCTGTACGAGACATTAAACTCTGGTCAGTAAATGATATCATGACATCATTTACCAAATATATAGATCGTGCAATAACTAGCCAAATATAGAGCCAAATATTTCTACTTTTTGAACGTCATAATGTCAAATGTTTCATTACCTAAATCGGACCGTAGCTGCAGTTCACTGGGTTGCTCAGCGTCAGATGGAAAGTTAATTAACGTGTAGCACGGAAGCTCCGTATTGCTACTAAAAGCTGACCTATCCTTCATTTTACTGGAGTCAAAGAAAATTTTCGTGATTTAACTTATAGCAGACAGAAAAATGTCCCCGATATAAATGAATTAAAACAAACGTACAGTAGTTTCTTATACAAAAAAACTTACCTTCCGTAGAAAAAATTAGCAAGGAAAGTCAGAAGAGCCTATTTTTCTGTCTGGTTCAACAAACGCTGCACTGCACCTTGTTTATGTACAATTTGATAAATAAACAGTACAAAATCAAATCAACACAGCTGATTGCAGACGCTAACCCTACAAACCCAACTATAAGGATACAAACCTTAATAGCGAATTTCAGAAATCTACAACCATTGATTACTGATAGTAAATAAAAATTTACTAAACTATGCTTATCTTTCCTTTTTGCCAACAACACATTTAATTTTTAACTGACAGAAGGCGGTGGACTTTGCTGTCAGCAAACAAAAACTTGCCTGTGACAAGACAACTGGTGTTACGGTGAATTCAAATTCCCACCCTATCGATGACTTGATGACATGGAGGTTGCAGTCAATTGCACTGAGCTTCACAATGTAAGTGTACCCACATGATGCAAGCATGATTAGGCTGCATTGAGCAGCATACTGCAGCTCAATTTTTTCAAAGTTCGTTAAATACTGCTACGTTCAACTCCATGAGTATACTGGCAAATTTGTATTTGGCAACAGGTGATACTGATTAGAGTATTACGAATATGAATGCCATAGAGTAATTTCTGCTTTATCTTTCAAAACATTGATCAGTGCTTTGAAAACCAGAACAAAACTTTCTTGTGCAAAAATTATCTAATATTAATTAAGGTAATTGCAAAGACGATAAATAAATACATATTTATATATATATATGTATGGATTTGTATTACACATTTGTTTCCGTTGATTACAGATACCTGTAAATCCTAGGTCGCACGTTCGTATTTATAAAGTAAGCTGGGTTTTGTTGAACTGGAGATCGGGAGAGCACTTTGTCTGTTCACTATTAGAAATTGTGTATGGCCATTCAATGTTGGTTTGTTTGGTCGGGTATCTATAATATAAATAATTTTTAAAACTGCCTAATCAAAGAAACATGACGTCATGTTTCTTTGATTAACAAAAGTTTATTTTTCGAACGTATTTTGTAGAAAAAACAAATGGGCGATTCGAGCTATGACACAGAAAGAAACAAGTGGTATTGTAAATGCAGTTACGTTTTATTACGTTGGATTCCAACAAACTCTTCAAAACAATATCGTTAGGGCTAGCACAAAGTAATTTGTAACGGAACGAAAGAAAGAAACGGACAAAACGATTGCCAGATAATGATAGATTTTGGTATTTTGAAGATTCAGAAAATGATGATGATCTCAGTTATGTTGATGGATGGTTGAGGAAGTCGAACTTGGAGCTCGTTGACCAGCATTTTCATGGATCAGAGGGAAAAAAGACGTTTTACTCCATGTTAGCATATATTAATATGTGATGCAGATAAGCCATTGATTATTAGGTAGGAGTTTTAAACTTATACTTCATGCTACAAAGCAAGATCACATCATAAAGTTTCTTAAATTTATTTCTTTTAAATTCTTTTGAATTACTTCATCGATTAGAATATATTTGCGACATGGAAAATTGTGAAATTGGAGACCTAAGAAATATTCTCATTGAACTATTGCACAAAATAGACGACATATTGACACGTAACGTAACAAATTAAGTAAGCTGCTTATAAGATTTCACTTTTTTGCTTTTGATCATTTGTTTTCTTGTTGAAATTTTTAGAACGTCTTCTTGCTGTGAGTCCATCTAAGAAACCAGAGGAGCAAATATCTGATAGGAAAAAACAAAAAGCAAAGGTAGGAGTTTAATAAATTATTTTCACACGACGTCGTGTGAAAATTTACGATTTATTTGCGTGATCTTAACCCTAATTTTTTCTGAATTATCAGGCTCATCTTACTATTGAACATGATGGTGAGTCTCATGAGATGCTTCTAGAGACCGATAGTATCATCTTTTAGATGTTCGACCTATTTCCTAATTTATTTAGCAACAGAAATTCGTGTACTCGGGGAAATCTGAATTGCTTGCCAAAACTGACTAAAACTGATTCAAGGTCTCAATGCTTTTCCATTTTTTATTTTCACATTTTTTCGGTATTTTAATATCGATTTTCAATGGTAGAAAGTTAAGCACAGTAATTGTTTTTAACAGCTGTTGCGCTCAAACGATTTCCTCAACCGGAGGGATCTGAAGTGGATAGATTCAAGGGAGCTGAAGCACTGGAAAGATTGACTCGAAAAAAAAAACTTGTATGCTAAATTATTGTAAGCATGATTTTAATGATAATGGGTGCAAAATCAAGCGCCAAAAGAAGGTTCAACTTCCTCAGAAAGGAAAGAAAGAAAATAGAAATGAAATTATTGAAGGGACCATTTGCGAATTTTCAGTAATTCCTGATGCCGATGGTGGCTCTCAATCCAACACTTGATTCAAAAATTTGAAGCACATAACACGACGTCGTGTTACTTTACAACTGACTTTTATTAAGCTTCTGTTTTTATACCTTTGTTGATTTTTCGTCATTCATTTTTCTTTCATAAGTTTCTTTATATTACACAACTCACTTCATGCATAAATTTTAGGTACTTATTTAATTTTATTATTTTGCCTTAAAAAGTTGATGACAGTTGATTTTAGTGGTATTTTCTATCAAAATTTGTTGAACATATTTCTTCTTGTGTAGTTACAAAATGCTTATAATTATGTGATGATTCCTGTGACTGGTAATTTTTCTATAATAAACTCAAAGAAAAAATACAATTACCCAACGGTTTAATAGTTTTTCAGAACGCGATATGTGGGTGGAGGCATACAATTGATGCAAAAATAATCACACCAAGCGACATATTGGCACTATCGCTATGGAATACAAATAAGTATATCGTTTAAAGTCCTAAAACGATATTTAGCATCATCTATGTGCGAAGCATGCTTTCATGTGCGATTCGGTACTTTGGACAGTATATCTCTGCTTACTGCTGTTTTAATACTGCCCGATACTGTTTGATAATAACTTTGGTACAGTTCAGTATTAGGAGACATGCTGATCTCAGATACTGCTATGGGATACTGCTTAATCATGTTGGCATCATGTGGGATCCAGCACACGTATCATGTGAATATGGGATCCCAAAATTCATTGTTACATCTTTATCTGACTTTTAGTACTATATGTTGTCATGTAATTTATGCACTGTGTACAAATATGTAGAAGTTAAGCTAGA
>Ga0210040_10008871_pt1 | contig 11808 bp, 12 predicted proteins | sample CryGeyCG12114_NA_FD_185462 | JGI IMG/M metagenome (GOLD analysis project Ga0210040, IMG submission 185462) | Groundwater microbial communities from aquifer - Crystal Geyser CG19_WC_8/21/14_NA (SPAdes) (version 2) | ecosystem: Environmental > Aquatic > Deep subsurface > Groundwater | place: USA... | reverse complement strand
AATGTTGGGATTGCAATTTGGTACAACTATAAAAGAGTGAACGAAATTCCTGTGAAGCTGGAGAAAATCATTTACCAGTTGAAAGGTATACCTGTTTGATTTTGCAGTAATCTTACATTTCGTTATTTTCATCTCTGTATCTAACACTGAAATGCGTACTTTTTTTCTAGATCTATCATCCGAAATCCGATGGAGTACAAAAGACTACCCAGATTTATACATGCCATTATCCCCATGTATAACTTTACAATGGTGCTATCGGGATAACCATTTGGTAAACTTGCCGTGGGCTTTTCTAGTCCCAGGCGATTTAATTTTACTTCAACCGGCTCAAAAAATTGTTGCCGATTGTCATCTGTTGCTTGTAAGTTCAAAGTATCCTAGTACTTAGTAGTTCTTAGTATGCATACTTTTTTTAGAATGAGTAAGTATCCAATCATTTCATCTCTTTCAGGATGTTGCTACAGAATACAAAGCAGGAGAAATTTTTTCATTTCCTGAGAAAGGATCGCCCAATTATATGGCTCGTGATGAACTATTATCGGGTGGACCACCACCAAAATTTCATGAGCCATTAAGTCAAAGTTTAGCCGTAGTCACTGCTGCTCCGTACATTGAATTGGTGGACATAACTTTTGAAAAGTTTTTGAATCGTCCCCCAACCTATTACAATAAGGAGAAGCATTTGATGGTGACCCGTATAATGGAATGTCTACTTTTACCTTTAGCCCTGATGACTTTCGTAGTTCTTTGTTTAATCAGAATGTTTTATTTACCCCATTGGCTGGGAATAAGGGTAGCCCCTTGGCCAGATATTATATTTTTGCAACCTATGGCGCACACTTTTTCGTTACTACCTGTGGCATTGCCAACGATTTGGAGTTTATTGGAATGTGTTGGTAATATGAAGATTTGGAAATCGATTGAGCAAGCTACAAATTATAGGGCTCCTGGATATCAGGTTGAAACACGATTAATATTTCCTTTAAGATCGTAGAAATGTTGGTGTAGTCTACAAGTAACAACTGACCTTGTTTCGTGTCTGTTTTCATTAGATTTATCGAGAAAATCGCAAAAAGGAAGAAGAATTTTCAGATAACGCGTTCAAATCAGCAAATGAAAATTACAAGAAGAAAAAACGATTAGGAATTCTATACAAAAATTCGTTTATAAAGGATCTGAGACAAGTTTGGGATTTTTATACAGCTAAGGAGGAGACTTTACATAGGTCACAAAAATTTCTTCATGTACTGGCTTCTACCACTGTAAGCATTTTCAAGAACTCTCATTTTCTAGCGGTTTAAATAAATCGACCACATCTACCCCCAAAATATGTCATATTCTTCCAGGCAATGTGCTGTGTAGACAAAAAAGGTATTCTTTCTTGGCCCAACCCCAGCGCAGAAAAGATATTTTTTCTCCGGTCCTCGGAAATCTCAAACACCCCCAAGAAAGAAGAAGAAAAATCCGACTCCGAACCAGGAGGCCGACCCCATGGAAGAAGTGGTGACGGAGACGCGCTTCGAAATCGACATAACTCCGAACCCATAGCGGAAATCTTGGATATCACTCAAGACAGTGAAAACAAACTTCATTTTGATTGCACTTCATGGCAAGACCACATTTCCAACTTAAAGCCCCTGGGGTTAAATATTCTCCTGAATACTTGCAATGATGACACTCGTGTGACTTATTCGTCATTTCATAGTCACTTGTCTCATGAAGTGTTTTGCAACAAAGCTCATTCTAACCATTGGGCGAATGATGAAAAGTTAATTGTTCCCGTCACTTCTAGAAGATGTTTATGCGAAGTAGCCAAAATGATTGGGTTTGTGGATAGTGCTACATCGGCTTTCAAATTAGAGCAGCAGCTCTGTTCTTTTCGACATATTGAGTCAGATGAGTTGAGTCGAGATCGATTCAAAAAGGCAAAAATTAAGTTCCCTTTTCCTCATATGATGGGAGTTTTGGTCAAGGAGAAAGCTAGTCAGAGTTTACAGCTAATGGCACAGGTAATGATTTTTTTTCGGAGAAAGGTCTGTTTTTGGGTTGAAACACAGTTAGTTAAGCCATTTCGGTTTCGAAACCTCTAAAAGTTGTAAACTAACCAGAACCATTTGTAAAACAAGTTTTTTTTCATTTAAGTTTCACTTTTCACAGGATATTTATGTTTGTCCTTATGAATTGATTTTGATCTATGAATGTCTTTCATTCTGATCTCTGCTTTTTTAAATTGCTGAGTCGATTTAGAATCGTAAAACCTGGGTAAAAAACAATTAAATACAATGTCTATTTGCAGGGTACAGCAGATCTAATCGTAGATCAATGCGAAGACTACTGGGATGGTAAAGATTTGCGTCCAATGAGTGTCGCAGAACGAAAACTAATTCTCGACTTTTACCAAAGGACATCGCTCACAGCCATTTGTACAGCTTTCTCATACAAGCCATTTACTTACCGAATGAGTAGCACTATTGAATCCAAATATTTGGAATGGCCACCGTCCCGAACTTTTCTTCCATCGTATCGGCTAGCCAATGTGCGAGAATTGAGCAGTCCCAAAGAAACGAACACTACATTGCTACTTTCCAATTTGAAAGAATCAAGTGTGTCTACAGATTGTCTTTTTCCTGAAGGCATTAAAGACCATGGTGAAGTGACCGAAATTCAAACTCTACCTGGATGTATGCGATCCCAGAGTGGACAAGTTTTCATAGGCATGGTATCAATGCAATATCATGCTTGTGATGATATGGTAAGTTTTTAGAACTCCTATACTAAGGAATGCCCTTACTGGTTAGAATTTAAAAGCTTAAATTCATGTTTTTTCGAATCTTTTAGATTGAAGATTTTCTTGTCTTGTATGTAGGTTCAACTAATAGAACAGCTAGACCAAGCATGTATTCGTTTCGTCCACTTTTCCAAAGAGAATGAACTACGTTCCCGAGTCTTCTCCGAAAAAATGGGTATGGAGTCCGGATGGAATTGTCACATTAGTCTAGGAGCTACTCGAAAGAAAGATTCAGAAGAGCAACCGATTGATGAAAGCGAAAACGTGTGCTCCTCTCTCCTGCGATCTAAAAGTGCACACATTTGTAAAAATAATCGACTTTGTGAACTCCAGAAATGTGAGCGATCCAGATCTGCTGATGAAACGAGCTTAATGTGTCCCACATCGTCTTCCTCTGTCCCAGAAATGGTCTCTTTAGCTATCAATAGAAATATTGCAGAAAATGCATCCTTGCTAGCTTCCGCCAATACGGACAATATGGAGTTTGGTAAATCGGATGTAAATTCTTTCAACTCATTGTTAAGTCCAATTGCTGACAGTTTTCAAGAAATTTACGAATTGGATGGGGAGCATCCTACCCCCTTGGGTTTCGATATGTCCAACAGAGCTCAATTACCTACTGGGATTGAGGAAGTTCGACCGCATCTGGAAAATGTGGACAATGTTCCATTGTTAGTTTCTTTGTTTACGGATTGTACTCCAGAAAATGAGTGCGAGATGTTGAATATTATGCAAGATTACGGGGAAGTGACATTGCTACTAGGAAGTCCTAGTAATGCGGATAATAAGGGCGTGTTTCTGCAGGCTGATGCCAGGTATGGAGTCATTTTGTTTTTTTTAACTTGCAAGTAAATAGGACTTTTGAATGTTGAGGATTTTAGTAGTTGAACTTTTAAACGTTTTTGAAAATCCGCTTATTAGAATTCATAATTGTATTCCCATAGTGTGGGACTTGAGCCTTTCTATCCCGAAACATGTCAAAAACGACCCCAAAAAGGAGGCCACTATTCATCCTCCACTTCATCTTTCGATGGACCAGACCGAACTGATATCAAGGCAACGGATGTGGCACTACTTCTTACATCGTTCCCTTGCGCGCTAGTTATGAAACGTCGGCAAGACGTTTCATTCTACTCCCTGATCACTCAGGCGCGCCATTATATGAACAATTGTGTTCGCAACGCGCTCCACTTCTGGATGAGTTCTAGCGTAGCTGTTTGCGTGCTCAGTCTATTAGGATCGCTACTGCTCCTGCCGCCGCTTTTTTCTCTTAGTGACGCTATTTGGTTGACTTGTTTTGTCATCCCGTGTTTAACGCTGGGTCTAGCGTTTGCCATTATGAGGCATGTGGACAAGTCTGTGATGAATGTACCTAGTTGGAAGAACCAATGTCATATCGATACACAGGTGAGACAAATTGGATGTTAATTTGCGAGCAATCCCAATCTACTTTTGTGTTTTGGTATGATTTTGTTTCTATAATGTATTGCAGGCATTTGTATACGGTTTCTGGTTTTACGGAATGAAATTCATTCCGTCCTTAGTGAATTTAGTTTGCCTGGCAGTTTTCAATCTCATCTGGATTTGTGAACATGTGGAGAACTCACGATGTTCCTGGGTGTATCCAATCCATCACAGTTTGAACAATAGGACGATATATTCCCTTATGCAAGGGAATTCTCTTAGCAATGGAAGTATTATTGGTACCAAATTAATGCCAAACGGCTCACAAAGAGCTCATCATTGTGTTTCTACGTGGTCCTGTGAAAATTATGACGGACTGGTTGTAGTCCAACAGTTTACCTTATTTTTCTTGGTTCTTTATTTTGGTACGGATGAATTTCTAGATTTTTGAAATGTGGTAGACAGAATATACTTTTTTGTCAAATTATTCATGTTTTTGTTGCAGTTGTGATATCCGGCAGTTTTGTGTACCGCTACAAATATATCTGGAAGAATAATCCGGGCACAAATATCATATGGCTATCTTCGTCTGTTTTATTGTAAGATTTGTGCTGATTTTAGAATATTTTTTGAAAAACTTGTTTTTCGCTGACTAAATGCAATTTTGAAACTTCAGAATCGTGATTCAGTCATTTTATGGAGTCATCACTGTGAAGAAAAGTGATTTGCTGCCCTATTTTTCTTACTTATGGGCTTTTGTATGGATCCCTGTACTGATTGCTCTGAATGAATTAATTCGGAGACAAGAGATACGGTTAGAATGCAATTTCTCACGATATTTGGAGTTATCGGGATGTGAAAATAATGTGATCTTTGTTTATGTTTTATGCACGCTTTGAACAGTATCAATATCCGTCAACAGAAAAGAGCTCGATTAGATTTTGGGACTCGACTTGGACTGAATAGCCCGTTTTGAAGGAAATCACGTATACAATTTTCCTCCTACTGATCTCACCATTCTCAACAATATTTTTTTTGCATTTATTCAATTGACTTGTAAATTCTATCATCACAAGAAGTACCAGTAGTAATATATAATAGTAAAACAACATAAAAATTATAATTAACGTAGAAAACAACATGCCTTTTAAAATTTGTTCTTATTTCCATTCTATGAACTGGTATACAAATGGAAAATTTTAGCTGTTGAAATATTAGAGAAAAACTTGATTTTCATGAAACTGGAACAAACAAAGGCACACTAAATCATAAAACTAAGTCATAGTTATAATATTTTGAGTAAGCTCAAATGAAACAAATTTTTCACCAAAAACATGTATAATCAGTTTAAAATTGAAATAATCCAAGCTGACCAGCATATGACATTTTATTAAATATTTAAACGATCGCTTATTATCTATAAATATTCTCGTGGTTGACCAAAAATTCTATCACAAACTAAAGAATGAGTAGAAAGAAACAATATAATATTATCCCTTAAGATTTAAATAAAACAGATCCGTTTTGTGATTACTTCGCAAATCACTATACACTTGTATATCACTCATATCATCTCAATTATTAAATTGTATACACGGCTAAAAAGCATTATATTTTCCATTTTCGTATCATCATATGAATCATGGCACTTGAAAAGCCCTAAAGTTTCAAATGATCGTTTACGCTACATTAGTATCACTAAAATTGTATTGTGTACTCCAACACAACATGTTTCTACTGTTTCCTTAAAATGCCTTAAAATGCATAGAATGAGACACTCTATAACAATGGAATTCCCTGCAGTGTGTTTTAAGAATTTTGAAAAGAATGACAACAAAAAACGCAAGATCTTGTGTGAATGGAATTTTCTAAAATCAGATCCTAACACGTTAGTTACACTTTTGCTTGGTTTAAATTAGTTAAAATGTTACCCCACCCCAATTATCGCATATTGTCTAAAATTCGGGAACTAACAAATTTTTTGCGTTGCAGCTGCCACATTTCCCACGCTGTAAAATTTTTCTCCCTGTAGGAACATTTAGTTGACTAAAAACTGTGAATTTTGTTCTAAAAACCATCCCCTGCGATCACATTACAATTTATTAAGGTAAATGATGAGAATTGGATCGTACAGCTGCGACCACTTCTGTCACCATACGTTCCATGAAATGGACAGGTTTTTGGTATGGGAAGAATCCTTCAAGAAATCCCAAATGACCACCACGAGTGGTCACAATCAGAGCTAGTTTCGAGTCCTCATGTTCTGCCTGGAGGAATGGTAGAGAGTCACCCGGTTGCATGGGATCATCCACAGAATTCAATGCGATGACGGGAATGGAGAATTTTGAGATGTCTGGGGTGATCTGAGCGGCTCGATAATATTCCTCGTGTGAGGCGTAGCCAAACTGTGGAGCGGTGAAAAGATCGTCGAATTCACGGAGTGTTTTACATTTGAGCACTTTGTTGAGATCCCAGCAGTCTCGTTTTTCCAAAACTTCTCGGTGTCTACAAAACATATTGGCATTTAGATTGGATTCAAAAAAAATTAATATGAAAACTCATTTAAAAGGGGGTGAAAAATTTCATAATTGGCTTTTCAGATTCAGAAGCAGTGAAAAATTGAAGATGGATTAGATATTGTAAAAGCTAGAAGCAACCATTTAAAAATTAACTCAAAATTAGTTAGTATAAAAAATACGATGCATTTGGGAGTTCAAGTTGTCAAGTTATAACGCCACGTAACATCTATTTGAAAACATAGCACACATGGCTTCATGGCAACTCAAATCTATAAGCTGTCCATAAGATGTAACGCCTGGTTCTTAAGAACGATGACGGTGACTATATTGACTTGTTGACGTCCAATCAGCTTAAATGGATTGAATTAAATAGCTAGTACTTACTTGTTAGCCAAATACTGAAGATTGTTCGTGAGTGATGAGTTAATAATGTATTTATTAATGAACGGAGTTTCCAAGCTTGCAGAGCCAATAATAGGATCCCAGCAAATTGAAATGACCATAGCAGCGACCAGTTTTTCCTTCGCTTCTTCTGGGTGATTAATCAGGTAGCGGCACAAAAGCATTCTGAAAAATTCCACAAAGAATTACAGTTTTAGTTTTTCCCCCGATACACAAACATTTTGTTAATTTGTGTTTAGAATAAGAGATTTTACCCTCCCAAAGAAGTTCCAATAGCCATCATTTTGTGTCCAGGATATTTGGTGCTCAAAAAATGGATCACTTCCTGTACATCTTCATTGTTAGTAGCACAGTAAGTGCGAGGAGTTTTCAAAGGGATTCCCCCCAATCCGCGATTATTCAAAACAGCTACAACTGCTCCACCGCTTACCACGGATAAAGCCAAGGTTTTCACGTATGAAGTATTTGAGCTACTTGTCAATCCAGGTAGTAAAAGCACCACTAATCTGAAAAAGCGAAAAAATTATATTTGCTAGATTTCTTTGTTTTATTTTCCCACGCTTGTAATAGTTTTAAGCACATTTCAGCATGAATTCGTATTTTGGTTAGAATCCCAATGTTATGTTGTTAATGTTTGCCAAAGCGTTCAGAATGAAAAAAATTGGCACAAAACTATAGATGCAGGTTATGAAACATGTCACATGGACGAGTTTTTTTGGCAATGATGCAAAAAGTCTGCTAATTAAGACTCACTTGTCCTGTTCCGGGAGCTCTTGGGGCTCCAAAATGTCCAAAGCAAGTTGACCCCCATCAGCCAAATCGAGAACTTGTCGTTTATAAGGCAATCGATTTGAATGGGAAATTCGGAGGGACAATCCAAGGGCGGATTGAAATCGACCTTCCCATGAGAAAAATCCTAACAACACTGGTCCAGGCCAATATGTGGTCAATGCTGTGGGCACATGGTCTTCTAAAAATTGTCTCAGCTTTGCATTACTTGTATGCACTTTCGGTTTCTGTAAACATTTTCATTGTTTGTTTGTTAGTTAACTGGCAGACAATATGAGTATTTGTATACATCTTTAGTTGGTCAATAACATTATTATTATTATTTCGTCTGTTTGTACTAACGATAGAAAGCGTACACGAAGTATGGACGTAAATAAACAACGCCGGTCAAAAAATGTTGTACGACTTTAAGTAATACTTGAAAACTTTCCAGATACCTCCGCCGTGTTTTACGGGCCTCAGCCACTAGTAGTACAAAACATACCATTAGGCTTAATACTGAATGCGAAATCGTAAAGTTAACCACATCCACTGATTGTACAATTCAATTTGTTCCCAATTAGTGAATACCATAAATTTAGAATTCAACCAAATTAAACTGACCTTGACACAATAGCCCAATTTTAAATAAAATTTCTCCCAAACAATCAAAGTGTAAAATTTTGTTAAAATCTCACCTGAGCAACATTGAAAACGTAATATGCGGCCATGATCACCGCAGCAGAGGCCACCGACATAGTCATGAAATAACTATCTTCCTCAGGTAGAACCAATGTAGACATTTTGGACAATAGTATTTTTTGTAGCACCGAGATCCAAAAAAAAATCACAAACTGCACTTAAACCGTCCACCTCCACAAGTTCGGCTCCTTGCTAGCAGTCTATTCGTCTAGTTAGTTAGTTAGTTAGCTACAAAAGGAAACAAAATTTCCAAATATATTGCAACTAAGGGAGCCGGAGAAGGACAAATGAATTATTGCTTTTACTATTGATTGAGCAATAAGCGGCCGCAAAAAAAAAAGTGCATTTCTTCCCTATGTCTATCTACGATAACATACGCACACAGGGCACGGTATATGGGAAAATAGGCAACTTACTATATAGGTGTCTACAGTGTATAATGCATGTCTGTCTGGACTGCACATTGAACTTTGAACGGCAATTTATCGGCTGCCAGTTTTGCTGTACATGTGCAGAAAACATGACCTGCCGGGTTATTCACATAACATGGCTTTTAGTTATAGTCATGAAAGTTTAGTCAGGGAAATATGAATGGAATTGGAATGGTCAGAAATCTGCAAAATTTTGTTACTGCTTTACATAAATTGAGTGTTCAAGAATAAAAGCAAAACTACTTAATGCATGACCATAGCAATGTGAAACTTCAGAAAAGTCTATGCAGTTATGTTTTGCCCTGGTTTTGAATGTTTTCAGCATTTTTAAGACGCTATGTCTTTTGGTTACGTATCAGTTGGCCATGCATTTATGTAAATAATAATTTTTGCACTGCTTTTTGCATGCTTGAATGCAATTGATTGATTGAAATGCGAGTAGAATGCAACGCATTATAATTGCTTGGCTAACATTACAAGTTTCGGATACAGATACATTTTGTGTGTAATGTATAGAATGGTATATCCAAGGTCCAAAAATAATCTTTCAGGGTCGACTTCCATTTGCTCCTACTGAATTATCTCTCTGTGGACCTCAAGGGCTACTAGCTACTACATTATATTGTGTACAAATTGTGTCCTTCAGGTACAATATGTACAGAAAAATATATTTATTGTGTGTGCATTCAAAAGTAGAGCGCAACACAATATACAATAGTTATATCGTGGAATACCTGGCATGGGAAGCTGCTAGAAGTATTTAGTTGAGATTTTATTTTGTAAACAACTTTATGTATTCCTTAGCCGGTTTAAAATGCCAAAGGCTGAGATTGCATAAAAAATGCACTGATGACGTGTTTTGCATGAAACATGTTTTGGACAACTCCAGTTGAAAACTGGTATATGATGTGAACGTGATTTCAATATTGTATGGTTAGTTTAATTAGAGTTTGAAACAGCTAATGAACAAACGGTATGAATTTTCAATTTTTGGCTAGAAAAACGGGTCCATTAAAAAAATTTATCAATGAAATAAAACAATAAGTAGTAACTCATGAAAATTTAGATATTAATGTGACCATGAACTTGCACTTTCTAGAATATTTTTTGCATGCAGTAAAATTAATGTTTCTCTGGGAGTGGGAATCATTAGTTTTGGGAAATCTTGGACATCTCATGCAATTTCACAATCTAACGCAAGAGTTCAAAGTATTCCTGAACGATTTTTCACGCTTGAAAATAGCATGCAACAAGAATGACGCTAGTTATTACTATAAATCAAAAGCTCCTCAAAAAACGTTGTACTTTAGAGGTAGATACAAAAAAAATGCAACCAACCAACAAATTTGAAATTTTTCTTTGCAAACTATGTACATTTTGTGCAAATTTTCATTATTTATGCTTTTGTGCATAGGTTGGCAAAAAAGTTCCGTCATAACACAAACCTGTGGGAAAAATAAGATCTTCTTTGGATTCCTAAAAGTTTATAGGTTATCACTAAAACTGTACTAGCAATGAAAAAACACTTTCTGTGGACTAACTATTGCAGTACGCGTTAGAAAATGGAATCGGAGATACAATCAAATAGAAATGATTAAAAATTGTGCATCGTACGTTCCAGACCACTTAATTATTGGTAGAAGCAACAACTTCCGATCTATCATACGACACTATATGATAACATTCATGAAAAAAATAATGTTTCCTTTTACTTGTTACTGTAAAAATTGCTTGATTAGTTCAGGTTTCGGACTTAGAGACAGTTTTTGTGCTTTGCTGTTTAGTGTGCTTTGCTCCAGTTTAACTCAATGTCAAATTAAATATTTGCTACTTTTAGGTACTAACTATAACTAACTTCATTCATGAATTCACAGTGCGTGGGTCAAAGTTCGTATGGTATGTTTTGCAGGCATAAAACTTATCATTCAAGAAAAATTGAGGTTTTCATATTTTTTTATCCCTCATAGCTCGAAAACCTCAATTTTTTTGTTAGCCTTGTTTTTCATAGTAATTCAAATCCTATATGCTATAAATAATTTCTTTCTACAGGAATCTAATTCATCCTCTTTCGTGTTTGAAAAATCTAAACACTGCTTGTATCGGATACCTTTAATTTGTGTTGAAAACCTTCATTAGGATTTTAATGTAAATCTGACCATGCGTGTTTTTTTGTTATGGGCGAAAAGACTTATCTTAGTTTACATGAAATTGCATCCAGTTTTTTTCTCAACTTAAAACTGACAGACCTTTAATTAACCACAACTACCACAGGAGCAAGTGTATGGAATAGTGGATAAATCACGTTTTTTTACGTAACTATCATGCGAAAACACGGCTTGTTATAACATTTGAAGAATACATTTAAATCTATGACATTGGCTTTCAACCGAGCTTAATTTAGTGTGATCTGCCGGGAATTCCATAATTGGTCGGCAATTAGTGCTTCTAATTCTAACTATACAGGTTTAATGATGCGTTCTAGAGAATTTGCCTTGTAATTTGATGAAAAATCTTTTCATTTGATACAATTTAACTATAAATTTTGATTCTATCCAAATTTAAAATGAAAATTTGAAATCCAGAAAACTGTGATACGGTGGACTAATCAATTGGTACATTTTTGTTTTACACCTGTCAATATCGTGCAAAACCATAGGATTGAAAAGTTTCTTGTAAAACGGTTTGAAGACTTACTATAATGCTATAAAAATCAAATTTTTCCCATAAACTGCTTCTGCATGCACAGGGCCCAAATAAAAATTTTCAGCATTTTATCATGAATCACTGGAAC
>Ga0210040_10008870_pt1 | contig 11808 bp, 10 predicted proteins | sample CryGeyCG12114_NA_FD_185462 | JGI IMG/M metagenome (GOLD analysis project Ga0210040, IMG submission 185462) | Groundwater microbial communities from aquifer - Crystal Geyser CG19_WC_8/21/14_NA (SPAdes) (version 2) | ecosystem: Environmental > Aquatic > Deep subsurface > Groundwater | place: USA... | reverse complement strand
CGGGCCGAAAGCCGAAAACCCCATAGCACAACGCTCGTGGCCCGCGGGTTCGGGCCTCCAAGACTTTCGTACGCCTGCCGGCATCCGAAACTCTTCAGGGAAACAGACCGGCCGCTTTCGGGCGCTTACACGGCGCTTTTCGCCGCTCGTTCAGCTTCAATGTGCGGCCGCAGTGCGCCAAACGTGACTGTTCACGCAACTAGGATTCACTCCAAGGTTGGCGGCCGTTCATGTTGCTGGTGATCATCTCAGCGAGAGGTTGATCCTCGCTCTTGAACGCCTCAGCATCAGGCGGGCACTGGGAAAAGCGCACGCGCGACCTGGGACGGGTCGATCGGCTTCTCGCAACGTGTGACATCGCGGAAGCCGGGATCGAGGCTCCAGGCGTCGTAACCGGTGGCGAACAGGAACGGCACCTGCTTCTGGCGCAGCGCTTCGGCGACGGGGTAGCTGAGATCGCCGCGAAGGTTGATGTCGAGAATGGCCGCGTCGATGCGAACGCCCGAGGCGACGCAATCGAGTGCGTCGTCGACCGTCCCGACCGGCCCGACGATCGTTGCGCCGGCCTCTTCCAGTTCGCGCGCCATCTCTTCGGCGACGAAGAATTCGTCCTCCACGACGAGGATGTGCCGGTCGCGCAGCGACGGTGTGGCTCTATGCGGCATGAGGCGTGCTCCGGAGAGGTCGATCGAGAGGGATGTCGATCGTGCAGTGAAGGTGATCGTCTTGAAGGTCGAAGCGGGTGGCTGCGTCCAGCTGGTACGGCAGGCTCCGCTCGATCAGTTCGCGCCCGAAGCCGGTGCGTCCGCCGTCATGGGATGTGATGCCCACTTCGCGCCAATCGATGACGAGATGCTGCACGCCATCGTCTTCGCGCAGCGTCCAAGTCACCGCCAGGCTGCCGGGGCCGTCGGCAAGCGCGCCGTATTTACGCGCGTTGGTGAACAACTCGTGGATCGCCAGTGCCAGGGTCTGCACGACCGAATTGCGCAGCGCCACGTCTGGGCCGCCGATCTGCACCCGATGCTCGAGTTCCGGCTCGCCAAGCGCGTCCAGTTCCATCCGGATCAACTGACCGATCGTGATGCGCTCGCGATCCGATCGCGACAGCAGCCCCTGGACGCGGGACAGCGCGGACAGGCGCTCGTTGAAGCGCGTGCGGAACGCGGCCATGTCGTCCGTGCTCCGCATCGTCTGCGCCGCGATCGAGCGCACCACGGCCAGCAGGTTGCGGGTGCGATGCTGCAACTCGGCGATCAGCGTCTTTTGCGTTTCCTGCGCCCGGCGGCGGCTGGTCGTATCGCGCATCACGCCGATCATGCGCAGCGGCTGGTCGTTCTCGTCGTAGAAGAAGCGGCCGCGCGCCGACAGCCACACCACTTTTCCATCGGGATGAAGCGAGCGAAACTCGTGGACATACTCATGGCGATCGTCCCGCGCGCGCTCGAGCGCGGCGATCGTCTCGGCCTTGTCGTCCGGATGGATGCGCGCCTGCCACGTCTCGAAGGTCGGTGTCACCTCGCCGACCTCGTAACCTTCCATACGATAGTGCTCGTCGGACCAGACGATCTCGTTCGTGGGAATGTCCCAGTCCCATGTTCCCAGGCGGCCCACATCGATCGCGAGGCGCATTCGTTCCTCGTTCGCGGCCAGTTCCTCCGCCTGATCGTATGACGTGCGCAGCAAGGTGATCCGGTCCACGGCGGCCGCCAGCAGATTGGCGTAGGTGCGCAGGAGCTGGATGTCGGCGCCGTCGAACGTGCGCGGCGAACGGCTGGCGACCTGAAGGATGCCATAAGGATGATTTACGCTCTGGCGGATGATGATGACAGTGACGGTCGCATGGACGCCATTGTCCCGCAGGCCATGAGGCACGCTGAACTGGTCTCCTTCGGCGAGGTCGCTGGAGACGATCGGTTCGCCCATCTTGAGCGCGTAACCTTCGGCCGAGCGTTCGTCGGCCCGGATACGGGCGTGCCCGATCGTTTCGGGAAGCCAGCCGACGCCAGCACGTAGCACGAGGCTTTCGCCGGAATCGTCGAGTTCCATGACCTTGGCCAGATCGGTGCCGAGCGCATTGCCGACCAGCCGGCACGCTTCGGTCAGGATCTCGTCAAGGTTCTCGGAGCGCAACGCAAGCTCGCCGAACGAGGCCAGTGCCCGCTGCTGCTGGAGGAGAGCCTCTACTCGCGCGCCATCCTCCACATCGCCTCCAATCCTTCGAATGTGCTAAACCTTTTTACGCGCCCGAGAGTTTCGTCCAGAGGGACTTACCGGTCGACGATATTTCGCGCCGGCACAGCGCTGCCGCACAGGAAGGCTCAACCATGCCGCAAGAACAGTCCCTTCCCAAGGCCCCGACGGGGATCAAGGGCCTCGACGAGGTGCTGAGCGGCGGTCTGCCGGCCGGCGAGATGCACCTTCTGGAAGGCGGCACGGGCACCGGCAAGACGACGCTGGGCCTGCAGTTCCTGATGGAAGGCGCGGGGCGGGGCGAGAAGGTCGCCTTCATCACGCTCGCACAAACCGCGGCGGCGCTGAACAAGGTGGCGGCCTCCTTCGCCTGGTCGCTCGATGGGATCGACGTGGTCGAACTGACGGACGTGAGCGTGCAGGAAAGCACGCAGCAGACGCTGTTCCGCACCGCTGACGTCGAACTCGGCGAGACCACCGCCGCGATCATCGACGCGATGGAACGGCTTCGTCCCGATCGCGTGGTGCTCGATTCCGTCGCGCAGATCCGGATGCTGGCGGACATGCCGCTGCGCTACCATCGCCAGCTCCTGTCGCTGCGCGAGCAGTTCTCCAGGGGCTCGGCCACCGTGCTGATCATCGATAGCCCACATGGGCAGCAGGATCAGGCGTTGGCGGACCTCTCGCACGGCTTCATCACGCTCGATCGCAACGTGCCCGAATATGGCAACGTCCGGCGGCGATTGACGGTGGAGAAGATGCGCGGGCTCGCCTTCAACGGCGGCAATCACAACTTCCGCATTCGCGACAGCGGGATCGAGGTGTTCCCGAGGCTGGAGCCGAAGAAGGGCTCCGAGCGAACGAGCGCGGGTCAGGTAAGGAGCGGGATCGCCGGTCTCGACACGCTGCTCGACGGCGGGCTGGAGGAAGGGACGGCGGCGCTGGTCCTGGGCGCGACGGGAACGGGCAAGAGCTCGGTCGCGTCGCTTTACCTCCACGCGGCGGCACAGGCGGGCAGCCACTCGGCCGTGTTCATGTTCGACGAGCGGCCCGAAACCTTCTTCGATCGCTCGGCCGGACTTGGCATGGACATGCGCAAGTTCGTCGAGGACGGCAGGATCACGATCACGCCGATCAGCACTGCCGAGCTGTCACCCGGCGAATTCTCGCAGATGGTGCGCGACGCCGTGGAGGAAGGCGGCGCCCGGGTCGTGATGATGGACAGCCTCACCGGCTATTTCCATGCCATGCCGCAGGAGGATGCGCTGGTGTCGCAGATGCACGACCTGCTGACCTTCCTCGGCCGGAAGGGCGTGCTGTCGCTGCTGGTCGTGTCGCAGCATGGCTTGCTGGGGCAGACCGTGCAGGCGCCGATCGACGTCAGCTACATGGCGGATACGGTGATCCTGCTCCGCCATTTCGAGGCGATCGGTGAGGTGCGCAAGGCGATCTCCGTCATCAAGAAGCGGCAAGGCCCGCACGAGACGACGATCCGCGAGTTGCGCATGAGGCCGGGCTCGATCGAGGTGGGCGAGCCCATCCGGGACTTCACCGGCGTGCTGACCGGGCATCCCGAGTTCCGGGGACGACCGAACGACATGGCCTACTGACGCAAGCATTGGGGCAGCGATGACGATGGACGTTGCGGGGACGGGCGAGATCACCCTTGTGCTCGCGCCGCTCGGGCGTGACGCGGAGGTCGCCTGCGCCACGCTCGGCCGCGCTGGGGTGGCGTGCCGTCCCGGCCGGACGCTGGACGAGATCGACGCGCAGCCGCTCGATCGCCTCAACGCGCTGGTCGTCACCGAAGAGCTGCTGTCCGTCTCGGCGCTCGCTGCCCTGACCAAGCGGCTGTCGGCGCAACCCTCCTGGTCCAGCCTGCCGGTGATCGTGTTGGCGGACGCCGACGCGCGGCGGTCGGGTGGGACGCATGGCGCGCTCGTGGATGCATTTGGCGCGCTCACGGGAGTCATCCTGCTGGTGCGGCCGCTCGACACCGCCAGCTTCGTCTCCGTGCTGCGCTCCGCGGTGCTGACGCGGGGGCGCCAGTTGGAGCTTCGCGATCAGCTTCGCGCGCGTGAGCGGGCGGAAACGCGTGCCCAGATGCTGGCCGACGAGATGAAGCACCGGGTGAAGAACGTGCTGACGCTGGCCGGCAGCATCGCCTCGCAGACCTTCCGCGGCGCGGAGACCCTGGACGGGGCGCTTCAGGCCTACTCCGCCCGCCTCAGGGCGATGTCGCGGGCGCAGGACCTGCTGACCTCCAGCGGCGAGGACAGCGCCGACTTCCGCGAGCTGGTCGATCAGGCGCTTCGTCCCTATCGCTCGGGCGAGGACTGGGCGCCGTTCGAGGTGGACGGGCCGGCGCTGCCGATCGCCGCGCGCATGGCGACCGCCTTTTCCATGGCGCTGCACGAACTGGCGACCAACGCCACCAAATACGGCGCGCTGTCGACACCGGCGGGCCGCGTCTCGATCCATTGGTGGCACGAGGAGGCGCCGTCGGGTGCGCGACTGCTGCACGTGCGCTGGGAGGAACGTGGCGGTCCGACCGTCGTTGCGCCCGAGCGGCGCGGGTTCGGCTCCCGGCTGGTGGAGAGGGCGCTGGCCTACGACTTGGGCGGGACGGCGCGGATCGATTTCGAGCCGGGCGGGATCGTCTGCCTGATCTGCGCCAACCTCGGCAAGGTTGGGGTGGGGGCGTAGCGCCCGCGCGGCCGGTCGCAGGCAACCGCAGCATCTCCCCGCGTTACCCCCGACCAACCATCGAACGGCAGCGATCGCGATCCAGGAAGACAACGCGCCCGCTCTGCATGCTGATCAGGTTGTCATGACGCAGAGCACCCAGCGTACGATTGACGTGCACGCTTGTCAGCCCAAGCGTGTCGGCCATGATCTCCTGCGTCGCGGGCAGCGGCATCGTCTCGCCGAAACACGATCCGCTCGCCTCCAGACGATCATAGAGTTCGAGCAGCCAGTCGGCGATCCGCTCCATCGCATCCAGGCGCCCTAACCGCACGATCTGGCGGCGCAGCCGCGCTTCTTCCACCGTGCGGCTGGCGCGCAGGGCCTGCGCCAGTCCGGGCCGGTCCTTGACGCTGCTGACCGGGAACGAACAGTGAGTCACCGCGGTGATCGCGGTGATGCTGACATCCGGGCTGTCGGACGCTGAAGCGCTGACCAGCATGTCGCCGGGCAATAGAAGCTCCGTGATCTGACGCCGTCCGTCCGGCAGAAGGTAGGAGCGATGCGCCCAGCCTTCGAGGATGAGGACGACGCTGGACGTGTCCATGAACGCGGCCGTCATGTCGCGCCTCGCCATCGCGAATCGCGGCGTCCCGACAGCCTGTCGGAGCACCATCATGTCGTCATGATCGAGCGGAGCGAGACCTGCGAGGCGATCGAGCGCAGGAACGCTGTGATTCGAATTTGCAGCGAGAGACATCATGTCGGGTCAACGACTTAGCGGGGATTTTGCTCCATCGCCGCCTGAACCATCGGGCGCGAACTCGAGTTGGCATCGAAGACCACCGGGGACCAGCGTGAAATGGCTCGTCGCGCCGAGCTGGTACGGCAGGCCCTGCTCGATGAAATCCCGACCGAAGCCGCTCCCGATCGGTGCCGCGGCGACGATCGGCACGCCCGTTTCCGCCCACTCGAACCGAACCCGCCCGTTTTGGACCGTCCATTCGATGCGCAGGCCGCCGATGCTCGCGGGCTCGCCAAGAACGCCGAACTTCACCGAATTGGTGGCAAGCTCGTGCAGCGCGAGCCCGACCATCTCGGCGACCTTGGACGCGAGCTGCACAATCGGGCCCGAGACCTTGATCCGCGGATCGTTGCCCGCGGCGCAGACGGTGAGCTCGTCCCAGACCATCGTCTCCAAATCAAATGTGGAGCCCGGCATTGCCGCCAACCGGCCGTGATAGCGAGCGAGCGCGTCCAGTCGGCCGTTGAAGTGACTGCGGGCCTCCTCGATCGAATCTGCGTTGTCCATGGTGCGCGAGAACACGGATCGCGTGATGGCCAGCATGTTCCTTACCCGGTGCTCCAGTTCGTCGCGCAGCGCGGCTTCGCGGCCCCGGCAGGCATGCAGCGCCGCCTCCATCTGTGCCAACGCGTCAGGCGGATCGGAGCTTTCCGGAAGGCGATCCGGCTGGATATCCTGGGTCATGATGCCTGACTCGTCTGCCTGAGGTGCCGCGATAACGTGTTATCTCGCTGTCCGTGCCATCATCGTTAGCGCAAGTGATCGCCGTGTTCGCCAACCGAGATTGCTTGGTGTGCGGTCCGCCAGGGCGTAACGCGGGCAGGACGCCTTTTGCGTCGTTCGATGAAAGACCCGATGACCGACACGTCGCTGCCCGACGCGCAGTTCGAAACGCTGCTGCACCACATTCAGGAAGGTCGCGGACTCGACTTTCGCGGTTACAAGCGATCGAGCCTGAAGCGGCGCATCACCTTGCGCATGGAAGCGGTGGGGGTCGAAAGCTTCGAGGCCTATCAGTCGCACCTCGAAGCCGATCCGGGCGAGTTCGAGAACCTGCTGAATACGGTGCTGATCAACGTCACCTCGTTCTTCCGGGACGAAGAGGCGTGGGAGGTGATGAAGGCGGATGTGATCCCCCGGCTGATCGCGCGCTCGGAACTTGAGGGATCGGTCCGGGTGTGGAGCGTCGGCTGCGCGTCGGGGGAGGAGCCCTATTCGATCGCCATGCTGCTGGCCGAAGCACTCGGCCCCACAGAATTCTGCAAGCGCGTGAAGATCTACGCCACCGACCTCGACGAGGAGGCGCTGAAGGCGGCGCGGCTCGCCACCTACACGCCGCGCGACGTCGAAGGCGTGCCGCCGGAGCTGCTCGAGCGGTATTTCGAGCGCACCAACAACCATTATGTGTTCGAGCGCGAGCTGCGCAAATGCGTGATCTTCGGGCGGCACAATGTCGTCACCGACGCCCCGATTTCGCGCATCGACCTGCTGGTCTGCCGCAACCTGCTGATCTACCTCGAAGCGGAAACGCAGGCGGTGGTGCTGCCGCGACTTCACTATGCGCTCAACACCGATGGCTTCCTGTTCCTGGGCAAGGCGGAGACTCAGCTCGGTCGCTCGCCCCTGTTCAGGCCGGTGGAGATGAAGCACCGCATCTTCGCCAAGGTCGCGCAGGAGTGGCGCCGCCCGATCGGGAGCGGTTCCGGCGCCGGCCGCGCGCGCCGCACCGAAGCGCCGATGCCGAACCTGCTGCTGCTCGAGGCCGTGCTCAACGAGACAGGCAACGCCATGGTTGTGGTGGATGAAGCCGGCGCGGTCGCGCTCGCCAACCATCAGGCGCGCCACCTTCTGGGGGTGGGGGAGGCCGACATCGGGCGGCCGTTCCAGGACCTGCCGGTCTCCTATCGACCGCTGGAGCTGCGTGGTCCGATCGAGGAGGTGTTCCGCACGCGCCGGCCCGTTCAACTGGAGGATCAGGAATATCGGCTGAGCCAGTCCGACGTGGTGCGGCTCACCATCGAAGCTCGCCCGCTCGTCCGGCCCGACGCCAGCATCCATGCCGTGCTGTTGACCTTCACCGACACGACCCGGCTGTACGCGCTTCGCCGCGAGCTCGAAGCGGCGCAGGGAAACCTCGAAAACACGATCGAGGAGCTCCAGTCCGCCAACGAGGAGCTGGAGACCACGAACGAGGAACTGCAGTCCACCAACGAGGAGTTGGAGACGACCAACGAGGAGTTGCAATCCACCAACGAAGAGCTGGAAACGCTGAACGAGGAGGCGCGCTCCAGCAACGAGGAAATGGAATCGGTCAACGAGGAACTGCGCATTCAGGCCGAGCAGGCGTCGAGCTATCGCCTCTATCTGGAGGCGGTGCTGCGCAGCATGAACGGCGGCATCATCGTGCTCGACCAGAAGTTCGAGATCCAGAGCTGGAACCGCTGGAGCGAGAACACCTGGGGCCTGCGTGCCGAGGAAGTGATGGGCACCAGCTTCAACGCGCTGGACATCGGCGTGCCGGTGCATCTGCTGCACGACAGCCTGCTCGCGGTGCAGTCGGGGCGCGAGGAGCATGTCGAGAGCGTGGTCGAGGGGATCGACCGGCGCGGTCGCCGCATCCTGTGCGACGTGATCGTGACCAGCCTGCTGGACGAGCAGGGGCGCAATCGCGGCGTGGTCCTGCTGTTCCAGAACGTCACCGGCAAGAACCGTCGCGACGAGTTCAGCCGCTATCTCGGCCGGATCATGGGGCGCGCGCTGAACGAGATCTATTTCCTCGATCCCGTGACGCTGCACTTCACCCTCGCCAACGAGGGTGCGCAGCGGAAGCTTGGCTACAGCGAGCAGCAACTGGAGCTGATGGCATTCCCGGACGTGCTGCCGGGTGTCTCCACCGACGAGGTGCGCGCGATGCTGGCGCCGCTGATGAGCCGGGCCAAGCCGGAGATCGTGTTCGAGACGACGATCCGATCCGCCGACGGCCGCGAGTATCCGGCGGAAGTGTGCATGCAGTATTTCGCGGACGAGCACCCGCCGATCCTGTTGGCGATCGTTCACGACACCAGCGATCGCCAGCAGCTGTCGCCGAACTGACGCGACGGCGGAGCTGGCCGCGCTCCGGCGGCTAGGCTTCGCCGTCGAGGGTCTGGCGGCTCAGGCTGGACATCGCCTGCTCCAGCACCTCGATCATGTTCTCCGCCTCGCGCGATGCTTCGGTCCAGCGCCCTTCGGCATGGGCCAGCCCGCGCGCATGGGCGCTGTCGCGCATCTGCGAGAAGAGGCGCACCCGGTCGCGATGCGTGCGTGCCGCGATCGACAGCGCGCGCTCCAACTCGTCGTTCTGCGCCGCGGCGAGCCCCAGCGGGGTGAAGGCATGCCCGACCTGACAGCGAAAGCGCAGCTCGCCCTCCACCGTCATCTGGTTGAGCACGCCGCCGCAGTCGGGACAGGCAATATGGCTGGGGTGGCCGGGGGTGACGATGTCGCGTTCCATCACGGCGAACTCCTGTGCGGCCATCTGATCTTCGATCGCATATTCCTGCGGAAGCGGGATGCCCTCACCGGCATCCTCGCGCACCAGCCGCGAGAGGAGCGCGCCGAGTTCGTCCAACGGAACCTTGTGGTCGACATGATCCCGCTTGAGCGCGTTCTGCGGCATCGATGGCCATTCGGCGTCCTTGGGGTCCTGAATGACCGACAGGCCGCCAGCGGCCTTGATCGCGATCAGCCCGTCGGTGCCGTCGTCAAGCAGTCCGGTCAGCACCACGCCGATCACGCGTCCCGCATAGGCAAGCGCCGCCGAGCGGAACAGCGCGTTGACGGCGGGACGCGTGCGGTTCTCATGCGGGCCGCGCCGCATCAGCACCTTGCCGGGGCGCAGCAGCATGTGGAGGTCGGGAGCGCCGACATAAATGCGGCCCGGCTCGATCGGGTCACCATCCTGGGGTGCGCACGCGGGCAGCGGACCGGCGCGGCCGATCAGTTGCGGCAACAGGCTGCGCGCCGAGGGCGAGAGGTGCTGCACCACGAACACGGCCGCCGGGAAGTCGGCCGGCAAGGTGGAGCACAGCCGCTGCAGCGCCTCCACGCCTCCCGCAGAAGCCCCGATCACGACAATGTCCCTGGACGGCATCAACAACTCCTTGCGATCGGGCAACGATCGGCAATGGCCTGTGGGCACATCGCAGAAAAAGAAAGGGCTTCCGGTGCTAAATGGTGGAAAGCGCGTTGAACGGCAAAGAGAATCACATCATGCCGAGGCACTCCGCCGCTATGCTTGAAGGCGACCACTCCAGACTGCTGGACGAAAACGAGCAGCTGCGCACCGCGCTGGAATCCTCGCTGGAGGAAAATACCCGGATCGTCGAGGATCGCGATCGACTGTTGCGGCGGATCACGGTGCTGGCCCGCGAGATCCAGATGATGGATGCCGCGCGCACGACCCCGGTCACGCCGCCGCTGCGCGTCCATTCCTCCAGCGATCCGGAAGCGATCCTCAGGCAGAGCCAGACCGAGGAAGAGCTGCGCGTGGCGTTCGAGGAGCTTCAGGTGCTCGCCGAGGAGCTGGAGGTGGCGAACGGAAACCTCGAACGAGCGAACGAGGAGCTGGAGGCGCGTGTCCTCTCCCGCACGCGTGAACTCGCCACCGTCAACGCCGACCTGCGGCGGACGGAACTGCGGCTGAACACCCTGATCGAGGGGATGCCGCAGCTCGTGTGGCGCGCGGTCGATCATGGCGACTGGACGTGGTGCGGCTCGCAATGGACCGAGTTCACCGGACAGTCCGAGGAGGACAGTCGCCACATGGGCTGGCTCGCCGCGATCCACCCGGACGATCGGCAAGCCGCGATCGATGCATGGGGCCGCGCGGAGGCGGACGACGGGCTGAGCTTCGAGGCGCGAATCCGCCAGCGCGCGGAGGGCGGTTACCGGCACTTCCAGACGCGCGCGACGCCGGTGCGAACGCCCGAGGGCGCGATCGTCGAATGGCTCGGCACCTCCACCGACATCGACGCCATCATCCAGCTTCAGGAGCAGCAGTCGGTGCTGGTCAGCGAGCTTCAGCACCGCACGCGCAACCTGATGGCGGTGGTGCAGGCGGTGACGCGGCAAACAATCAGGAGCAGCAGTTCGTTGGAGGACTTTCGCCGCAGCATCGACGCGCGGATGGGGGCGCTCGCGCGCGTGCAGGGGCTGCTGTCCCGGCGCGGCGCGCACAAGGTGACGTTCGACTCGTTGCTCCGCGAGGAGCTTTCCGCACACGCCGATGTCGACGACGGCGGCAGCGGACCGCAGGTGTCGCTTATCGGACCCGCCGGCGTCCCGCTGGAGAGCTCGCTGGTGCAGACCTTCGCGCTTGCGCTGCACGAACTGGCGACCAACGCGGTCAAATATGGCGCGCTGTCGACATCGGGAGGCCATCTCACCGTCCAGTGGGACGTGCTGGCACCCGACGAGGGCAAGAAGCGCCTTCACGTCGACTGGCGCGAAACGGGGGTCGCGGACATGCCGGCCCATGATGCCGCGCCACGCGGCGGAGGCTATGGGCGCGAACTGATCGAGCGCGCTTTACCGTACCAACTCGGCGCCACCACGACATACGCTTTTGCTGGCGATGGCGTGCATTGCACCATAGATGTCGATGTGCCGCGGGATACGGCGCGCAGGGGGACGTACGATGTCAGAACACCGACTTGAGGGCCTTCGCATCCTCGTGGTCGAAGACGAATACCTGATCGCCGACGACATGCGGAACGCGCTTCTCGATGCCGGCGCGGAGGTGCTGGGGCCGGTCCCGAACGTCGCCGCAGCCGCCTCGCTGGCCGCAGCCGAGCCGCGGCTGGACGCTGCGGTGCTCGACATCAATCTGGGCGGCGCCATGGTGTTCGAGCTTGCGGACACGCTGAAGGCGCGCGCGGTGCCGTTTGTCTTTGCGACCGGCTATGATGACTCGGCGATTCCGGATCGCTTCGCCAAGGTGCCGAGGCTGGAGAAGCCGGTCAAGGCGCGGAGCGTGCTCGCCGCGCTCGAGCCGCTGTTGGCGCAAGACATCGCCTAGCTGGCAGGCTGTGTTGCGGTGAGATGACGACATCATTGCGGCCAGGAGGGCAGCTCGTGGCGGTGGG
>Ga0210040_10008869_pt1 | contig 11809 bp, 9 predicted proteins | sample CryGeyCG12114_NA_FD_185462 | JGI IMG/M metagenome (GOLD analysis project Ga0210040, IMG submission 185462) | Groundwater microbial communities from aquifer - Crystal Geyser CG19_WC_8/21/14_NA (SPAdes) (version 2) | ecosystem: Environmental > Aquatic > Deep subsurface > Groundwater | place: USA... | reverse complement strand
ACCGGACTGACCGAGTGCGGTTCTGAATTCCTCGATGAAGGCTGCGCCGACGTGGCGGGCGCCTGGATCACCGAGCGCTGCCAGCCCCAGCATGAAGGCGCGCCCTGAAAACGTAGAGCGGGCGCCGCAAGCCAAGGCCCGCATCATGTCGACCCCGGAGGCAACGCCGCTGTCGAGCAGCACTGTCATGCGGTCGCCGACCGCCGCAGCAATCGCCGGCAACATGTCCACGGACGCCGGTGCGGCGTCGAACTGCCGACCGCCGTGGTTCGAAACGATCACGCCGTCGAGACCGAGCGCGGCTGCCTTTTCAGCGTCGGCGGGGTGCAGCACACCCTTGACCATCAAAGGCTTGCGCCATTTCTCCCGCAGCCGTGCAATCGTTTCCCAGGTAAAGCCACCGCCGACATTCTTGCCGACGAAAGAAGCCGCATCGCCGCCATCGGCATAGGCTTCGATATTGGCAAAGCGGGGCATGCCTTCCCTGTAAAGCGCCCGTACCCAATGCGGTGCGCGCATGACATCGAAGATGCTGCGTGGCGAAAGGCGGAACGGCATGACGAAACCGTTGCGCAAATCGCGCGGCCGCTTGGCGCGAACGGGAATGTCCAATGTGGCAACGAGAACCTTGGCGCCCGCCCGATCCGCCCGATCAGCGAGATCGAAGCTCAAACGATGGTCGTCAGCGGGCAGCGGATAAAGCTGGAACCACGTTACGTCGGGGGCCCAGGCGCCAACCTGCTCGATCGTGGCAGTCGCCAGCGTCCCGACGAGGTAGGGAATATTCAGGTGCTGAGCCGCTCGCGCGAACCGCTCGGTGGCGCCAGGCCACATCAATCCATCGAAACCAATCGGCGAAATGCCGATAGGCGCCCCATAGCGCTGGCCGAAAAGCTCAACCGATGCGTCAATCTTGCTGACGTCGATGCCGTAGCGGGGTACGACCTCGATACCCCGCAGGGCAGCGCGGTTCCGCCCGATGCCGCTCTCATCGCCAGCGCCACCTTGGATGAATTCAAAGGCGAAGCGTGGGATGCGTTGAGCCGCTCGCCGTTCAAGATCTGCAAGGGCAGGAAACCGACGGCGCAACAGAGGAAGCTGCGACGCTAGACGCTCCTCCGCAAGCGTTTCTCGGCGCCGATCTGCCATCTAATAGCTCACCACCACTTCAAGCAGCGCCTGCTGTCCGGAGCGTGTCGCCTCCAAAGCACGTTGTATCGCCGCTGGCAGCGCCGCGCCATCATCGACCCGCTCCGCGTAGGCGCCATGCGCACGGGCAATCGCCGCATGGTCAGGTGACGGATCGAGCGCTGTGATCGGCATCACGTTGGCGCTCGCGGCCTTTCCGTCTGGATACATGTAGAGCGTCGAACGGCGCACCGCATTCCAGATCCCGTTGTTGAATACCACGGTCAGAAGCGGCAGCTTCAAGGCAGCTGCGGTCTGATGGCAGGCGACGGGATTGGCGAACATGTAGGAGCCATCGCCAATCGTGGCGATGACCTGGCGGGTTCGATTTCCGAGCTGAGCGCCTAGGGCGGCGGTGAGGCCCCAGCCCAGTCCGCCCGAGAGCGGCGTTGAAAAATAGCTGCCTGGCGCTTCGAAGTGCATGACGCTCGGGTCGACACCCAATTCATTGAAGAACGTGGTGTTCTCGTCCGCGGCCTCGGACAAGCACCGGCTGACATAGGCCGGGCTCATCGGCGAGCCGCTTCCCAATGCAACACGCTTCTCGACCGCTCGCGCCTGCTCGTTTCGAAAGTGCGCGACGCGCTCGCGCCGCTCAGCAAATTCTTGATCTGCCGGCACCCTCGCCGCCATGGCCTCGGCAAGAGCCGCGATGCCCTCGTTCAGTCCACCGGCAAGCGAGATGTCGAGCTGAAAACTGCGCATCGGCAAGTTACGGAACTGCGGTTCGGGCCCGATTGCGATCACCGTACAGCCTTGCGGCGGTTCAACGTGGTCGGCAATCCACGGCACCATCGCGTTGGCCACAATGATCACGTCAGCGTCGCGCACCCACGGCGTGGGTTCGCGCCCGACATTCATTGGATGGCTGCTGGGAAGCGCTTGGCGGGTCGCCCAATATTCCACCACCGGAAGCGCGAAACGCTCGCTGAACGATGCCAATGGTTCGAAGCCACGACCAACATCCGGGCTCTGCGTGATGATCACCGGGTTTTTCGCCGCGCGAAGCGCGTCAGCAGCGCGGGCAACAAGGTCGGCGGCCGGAGCACCATAGCGGGTCGGCGAAATATTGGGAGCGGCCGTTTCCAACCGCGCACCTTCAGCCAAGGCCTCGCGAGGAAGGCTGAGATACACGGGACCGCGCGGCTCGCTCATCGCGATGCTGATCGCGCGATCAATGGCGGCACCTGCCTGCTCCGGGTAACGAAGCTCATAATCCCACTTGACCACCTCGCGGATCATGCCCGCCTGGTCGCGCATCTCCTGGCCCCAATGGATCGGGCTGGATCGGCTGCCGAAACGTCCTTTCTCGGTCAACGGCGTACGGCCCGAGCACATCAGGATTGGCACATTTTCCGACGCTGCATTGATCAGGCTCATCACGGCATTGGCTAGGCCAACATTGACGTGAACAATGACGCCAGCGGCCTTGCCGGTAACGAGGTAATAGCCGTGTGCCATTCCGACTGCCACGCCTTCGTGGGGAATGACCAGCGGCTCAGGCATGGCAATGCCCGTTTCAGCCGCTCGCGCATAAGCCTCGATGATGGACGGAAAATCGGTGCCGCCATTGGCGAGGAGGATGTCGATGCCGGCAGCTTTTAGATGGCCAAGCACGGCCTCGGCAGCAAAAGAGCCCTCGGAGGGTGTGTGCTTCATGGGCTGCGTCCTTAGATGTATGAAAGCGAGGTCGGACGAACTCAGGTGGTGATGCTGAGCGTCTTGGTGACGAGGAAGGCCTCGACCCCTTCAATACCGACCTCAGATCCGTGGCCGCTCTCCTTGACGCCACCGAACGGTGTCTCAGGCATGGAGATATTGAAGGAGTTGATGCCCACCATACCGGCCTCCAGCCCGTCGCTGAGCCGGGCGATATTGGAGGCAGAGGACGAGAAGGCGTAAGCGGCAAGACCGAACGGCAGGCCATTCGCCTTCCGGATGCCATCGTCGATATCGGAAAACCGGTTCAGCACGGCCACCGGTCCGAAGGGTTCCTCACTCATGATGCGGGCATCCTCGGGAACGTCTGCGAGCACCGTCGGCTCAAAGAAGGCGCCGTCATTGCCGACGCGGCGTCCCCCCGCCAGCAATCGCGCCCCCTTGGCCGTTGCGTCCTGGATCAACGACTCGACCGCATCCCGACGACGCGTATGAACAAGCGGACCCATCTGCGTTTCAGGATCCAGCCCGTCTCCTACGCGGATCTTTGAGGCACGAGAGGCAAAGCCGTCGCAAAACTGACTGTAGGAGGCATCCTGAACGTAGAAGCGGGTCGGCGAAACGCAGACCTGGCCAGAGTTGCGGTATTTTCGCTGCACCGCAATGTCGAGCGTCGCATCAAGATTGACATCATCAAACACGAGCACAGGTGCATGGCCGCCGAGTTCCATCGTGGTCCGCTTCAGACCATCGGCAGCAAGCTTGATGAGATGCTTGCCAACCGGCACCGAGCCCGTAAAGGAGATTTTGCGGATGATCGGCGATGCCAGCAGATGCCGCGAAATTTGGTCCGGCACGCCGAACACGACGGCAATCACGCCGGCGGGGACACCCGCATCAACCAGGCAGCGGGCAACCGCCAAGGCAGAGGCCGGTGCCTCTTCGCCGGGTTTATAGACCATGGTGCAACCGGCCGCCAAGGCGGAGCCCATCTTGCGCGCGGCGTTGCCGATCGGGAAATTCCAGGCCGAAAAACCGGCTGTTGGTCCAACCGGCTCACGCACAACCGTGAAACGCGTTTGGCCAAGCCGGCCAGGAATGACCCGGCCATATGAGCGTCGGCCTTCCTCGGCGAACCACTCCATTTCCTCGGCCGCAAAATGCGTTTCTAGGCGCGCTTCAGGCAGAGGCTTCCCCATCTCAAGCGTTGCCAAACGTGCGATGTCGTCTTGGCGCTCCGTCATGAGGTCCGCAGCGCGCTTCAGGACCCGTCCGCGTTCGCGGGGGCTCACCGCACGCCAGCTGGTAAAGGCGCGTTCTGCTGCCGCAAGCGCACGATCGAGATCCGCCGTCGTTGCATGCGGCACGACGCCAATCGCCCGGCCCGTTGCCGGATTGATGATCGGCTGCGATTCACGATCCGCTGCGTCGATCCATTCGCCATCAAGCAGAAGCTGGGGTGCAACATAGGCTTCAGGCGCAGAGATCTGCACCTTGGTCACAGCATTCATCGCTCGTCCTCCCGATCCGATGCAGCTAGAAATTTATTAAACATCAGGGCTCCTGATATTTGTCAAGGCAGTTCAGATTGCGGTCGTGCCGCCATCGATCGGGATCACGGCCCCGGTGATGAAACTCGAAGACCGCGAGGCAAGCAGAAGGGCCAATCCCTTGATTTCATCCGCTTCGGCAATCCTTCCAAGCGGCACCGTTTCCGCAAACATCTTCTCCACCTCCGCCTCTCGGATGCGGCCACCGGCGATGTTGGTGCGAAACGGCCCCGGCGCGATCGCGTTCACGAGCACGTTGTAGGGCGCCAGGTCCCAGGACGCCTGGCGCACCATGTTCACAACGGCTCCCTTTGAGGCAGCATAGGCATGGCCGGTCATCGGATCGCCGCGCATGCCGGCGATCGATGCCACCGCAATGATGCGGCCGCTTCGCTGCTGCTTCATGTAACGCGCTGCGGCCTGCACGGCGGCAAAGGTTGAGGTGAGATTGATCTGGACCACGCGCGCCCACAGCGCATCATCCACATTCTCGATCGCGCCGGCTTCGGTACGTACATTTGGCCCACCGGTGATACCGGCATTGGCCACCATGATGTCGAGCTTTCCAGCCCTGCGCACCACGCCATCGACCGCGCTGCGCAACGCGGCAAGGTCACCGACATCCACCGCCACCTCTTCTACGGACGAGCCTCCCCCGCGCAAGGACGAAGCCGTGGCGGCGAGCCGTTCTCCATCAATGTCGAGCATCGCCACATGCGCACCGTTTTGCGCCAACACTTCGGCGATTGCTCGTCCCAAACCGCTGGCAGCGCCAGTGACGACTGCCACCTCATCGCGAAGATCGAAAAGTTTCTCCGCCCACATTCAAGGCTCCTCACCAATATGCCGGGATTTGGTATGCAAGATGCCAGCGGATTGTGCAAGCAGTTCGCGGTTTAGAACTATTTTCAAGAGGATCGCATTGACCTCAAACCGAGAGTTATACAATCTATCGCCAGCATCAATGATGCGGATGCACACGCGCGAACAGGGCTTGGGTCAGGAAACATCATGGATCATACCAGTCAGGATGACGTCATTGCCGGGTGCAGGACCCGTTTCATGCGTGGCGGCAGCGGTTCCCCGCTGGTATTCCTTCATGGTGCCAGTGGCGCTGCAAGCTGGCTCCCTTTCATGGACCAGTTGGCCGAACATCGCGAGATCATCGTGCCGGAGCATCCCGGCTTCGGAAACTCGGACCATCCGGACTGGCTGGATGGCATCTCAGACCTCGCTTACTTCTATCTCGACACCTTCGAGCAACTGGGATTGGTTGACATCGATTTGGTGGGCGCTTCCATTGGCGGATGGCTCGCGGCAGAGATCGCAATCCGCAATTCGAGCCGGCTGCGGTCGCTCACCCTTGTTGGGCCGGCCGGCATTCATGTGAAGGGCTTGCGGAAAGCTGACATCTTCATGTGGTCGGCAGAGGAAACCGCCCGCAATCTCTTCTACGATCAGCGGTTCTCAGACGAGATGCTTGCTGTGCCGCTAACGCCCGAGGCGCAGATGGCGGTTCTGAAGAACAAGCTGGCGACCGCAAAGCTTGCCTGGCAGCCTCGGCTTTATAATCCCGACCTTCACAAGTGGCTCCATCGCATCGACGTGCCGACGCTGATTGTTTGGGGCCAGGAGGACAAGGTCTTCCCACCAGCCTATGGCGAGCATTTCCGGTCGATGATCCCGGGCAGCCGGTTGGAAACAATCGCCAAGTGCGGACACCTGCCGCAAGTCGAACAGGCCGATCGATTCGCTACGCTCGTGAGTGGCTTTATCCAGGAGGTTGCGCGATGAAATTCTACTTCATGCATCTTATGCCCTACGCGGACCTCGACCTTTCCTACGACGAGAAGCACAACTCCGCCTGGGTGACGCTGCCCAACACCTATTATGATCCGAAGAAGGGTCACCAGCTTTACAATCGGTATCTTGACGAGCTGGAATATGCCGATCAGCTCGGCTTCGATGGGGTTTGCGTGAATGAGCATCATTCCAACGCCTATGGGCTGATGCCAATCCCGGGCGTGATGGCCGGCGCGCTGGCTCGTCGCACAAAAAACGTCAAGATCGCCGTGCTTGGTCGGGCCTTGCCGCTGCTCAACAACCCGCTCACAGTGGCGGAAGAATTCGCCATGATCGACAACATTACAGGGGGGCGGTTGATCGCCGGCTTCGTCCGCGGCATCGGCGCCGAGTACCATTCATGGGGCGTCAACCCGGCCTTCAGCCATGAGCGCTTCCAAGAGGCGCATGACTTGATCATACAGGCCTGGACGCAGCCCGGTCCCAGCCTCTTTGAAGGCAAGCACTACCACTTCGAGTATGTGAATGTCTGGCCACGGGTTTATCAAGACAATCCGCATCCGCCGATCTGGATACCAAGCCAAGGATCCAGCGAGACCATTGAGTGGGCCGCTCATCCGGATCGCCGTTATACCTACCTACAGACCTTCGCCTCCGTAGCGACCGTGGCCCGCTACATGAAGATGTATCAGGACACGGCACGCAACTACGGCTACGAGCCGAGTTCGGACCAGCTCGGCTGGTCACTGCCCCTTTATGTCGCCGAGACCGATGAGATCGCCAGACGCGAGGCCGCCCCGCACATCGAAGCCTTCCTGCAGAAGTTCTTGCGCATGCCGATGGAGATGCTGCTGCCGCCTGGCTACACCTCGGTGAAGTCGATGATGGGAGCGATGCAGGCCAAGGGGGCGCAGTCCACCAAACAGACGATCGACAGCGTCATTGCCGAGGGCAAGTTCATCTGCGGTAGTCCGGAAACGGTTCGCGCCAAGCTTGAGGAGTATCAGGAGCAGATCGGCTTTGGCCATCTCCTGACGATGCTGCAGTTCGGCACGCTCCCGTCCGAGCTTACGCGGAAGAACATGGAGATCTTCGCCTCCGAAGTGATGCCAAAACTCAGAAGCAGCAGCGCGAATAAGTAACACGCCTCGTGTCAGGCGTCGGCGGGGGGCAGAAGGGAAAGCAGGTGCGCGTTCATGGCCGCCTGCGCCCACTCCGGGCTACGGGCCCGTAGCGCTGAAAGAATTTCGCGGTGCTGGGCATGGGTGCGGCGCGTTCGCTCTTCCACCGGCTCCGAATAGTAGTTGAAGATGGAAGCGGGCAGTTCAAGCGAGGAGGCAAGAATGCGCTCTAGTCTCGGACTGTCCGACGCTGCGGCGATGATCGCGTGAAACTGGCTGTTCATGGCATCAAAACCTTCCAGATGCTCGTTCCATCCCAGCGTTTCGAACTGGCTTTCCATCGCCCGTTCAAGCTCCTGAAGCCGCCCGATGTCGGCATCCGTAATTCGCATTGCGGCTCGGGCAGCGGCATGTCCTTCGAGAATTGCGCGCAGGCGGAAGATCTCCATGCCATCTTCCCGCGAGAAGGTTGCAACATGGCCACGTCGGTAGCGCTCCAGAACGACGAGACCCTCGGCGCTCAGGCGGTTGAGTGCCTCACGAATGGGCGTGCGGCTAACTCCGATGCGGTTTGCCAAGCTGTTCTCGAGCAGCGTGTCGCCTGATCGCAGCTCTCCGGTTAGGATCAGGTGGCGAATCTGGCGATAGGCCGTTTCCGCCGCACCGCCCAAAACTTCAGGCTGCTCATTGATATCCACGTATGTTTCCCGCGTCCTACTCCGTCAGCACAATGCCCCCCCCGGAGCAAACATTACAACTCGGGCACAATGCGCCCTTTGTATAACTACAATTGCAGGTGTCGGCTCAGATCGTTACTCCTCCATGGTATCCTTCATTGACATTCGGAAAAAGGCATACAATCTTGCGTCAAGAAGCTGGTAGTTCGCCTTGGAGGAGGAAAACGTGGCTCATTCAGATAAGCCCCTTATCGTTGGCATCGGCGGCACCCAGCGTCCGGGCTCAAGTTCGGAGCTTGCTCTGCGCTATTGCCTCAGCAAGGCGGCGGAACTTGGTGCACGCACCGATGTGATCGTCGGCGCAGCCTTGGAACTGCCCCTCTTCGACCCCACCAATAGCCATCGATCGCCTGCCGCCTTGAGGCTTATTCAAGCACTTCGCCGTGCTGATGGAGTCATCATCTCGACACCGAGCTATCATGGAGGCATGTCGGGCCTCATCAAGAACGCGATCGACTATACCGAGGACATGCGCGGTGATGAGCGCTCCTATTTCGACCTCCGCTCGGTCGGCTGCATTGTGTGCGCGAGCGGCGACCAGGCGTTGGGAACGGCGCTGGTCGGCCTTCGCTCTGTTGTTCACGCTTTGCGAGGCTGGCCAACCCCCTATGCTGCGACCATCAAGTCCAATGAGCAGCCCTTCGTCGATGGCCTGCCCTCGCGACCCGAGATCAGCAAATCGCTGGAAATTGTAGCGGAGCAGACGGTGCAATTCGCGCGCATGATGCGCCAAACGCGTCCTGTCGCCGATGCAGGCTCGCCACGTCTCGTGGCCAGTCTCTAATCCTCTTCTTCAAGCACGAAGCCGCCATGGCGGAATCTATTCGCCAATGAAGCTTTGCGGCTCCTGGAGCTCATCATGAAGTTCAACTTCTTCCATCTCATGCCGTTTCCCGACTACGACAAGGTTCCTCACGAGTGGCCTGTCAGTACGCATGGCATCGACATGCATCGAGTAAGCGAACTCTACCGCGAGTATGTGGATGAGATGGCAGAGGCCGAAAATTACGGCTTCGATTGGGTCGGCTGCAATGAGCATCATTACAGCCCCTATGGTCTCATGGCTAACCCCAACCTGATCGCCGGATCGCTTGCGCACAGGACCTCGAAGGCCAAGATCGCCATCGTGGGCAACCTTTTGCCGTTGCTCAATCCGATTCGTGTGGCGGAAGAATACGCCATGATCGATGTCATGAGCGGTGGCCGGTTGGTGGCTGGCTTCCTGCGCGGTATCCCGCATGAGTACATCGCCTACAACATCCCACCCAGTCAGTCCCGGAGCCGCTTGCGCGAAGCCACGGAGCTGATCATCAAGGCCTGGACAGAGGACGAGCCGTTTGGTTGGGAGGGTGAGCATTATCAGTTCCCGGCAGTGTCTATCTGGCCGAAGCCTATCCAGAAGCCACATCCCCGCATCCTGATGTCTGCCAGCAACGAGGAGTCAGCCGAGTTCGTCGCCAAGATGCGCGCGATCATGGGCGTTACCCTCATTCAGGATCTCGGCGCCGCTCGCAAAGCGATCGAGCATTTCAAAACAGTTGCGCGAGGCTATGGCTGGGAGCCGACGCCGGACGACATCCTGGTCGGCCAGCAGATTTGCATTGCCGACAGCGACGAAGAGGCCAAAGCGCACATGGCGTCGGCACAGGCCTACTTTCACCAGACATTGATGCGGCCGCAGCGCACGGCGCAGCAACTCGTGCTCCAGCAAAGCCGCTATTACACGGATGCTTCGGTGGGCGAGAACTTCCAGAAACGGCTGGCGACCCTCCGCAACCGATCCGTGGATGAACAGATTGAAGCTGGATCGATCATCTGCGGCAGCCCTGAATCGGTCGTGAAGCAGATAAAGCGGCTTCAACAGGAGCTCGGCTGCGGTCTGCTGAACCTCACAATCAAGGTCGGCAACATGCCTAGCAGCGTGGTGAAGCGCGGCATGGAACTCTTCCGCGACCGCGTCGCTCCCGAAGTCGCTGCACTGTAAGGGGATCCACGAATGACCTTCGAACTCAAGCAGACCACCTTTTTAGGAGCGCCGGTCAGCTATCACGTCGGCGGCTCCGGCAAGCCGGTGCTTTACCTGCACAGCGCAGGCGGCGTGTTGCTGACACAGCCGCTGCAGGACCTCACCCAAAGCCATCAGGTTTTTGCGCTGGTTTCACCCGGCTTTGACGGCACCGAACCTAATCCTCAGCTCAGCAGCATTGCTGATTATGTGGCGCTCGTGACCGAATTTGCGCGCCAAGAGATCGGTGAGCGCTTTGATGTCATTGGATCCTCCTTCGGCAGCTGGGTTGCCCTTTGGCTTGCCGTCGAAGAGCCCGCCATGGTGGACCATCTGATCCTCAACGTACCCGCTGCCTTTCGTTTCAACGGCAAGGGCGGGCTGCCTGCCGATCCGGCAGAGCGCTTCAAAGCGCTTTACGTCCATCCACAGAAGATCCCAGATCACGCTCGTAAAGCACCTGAGATCATGGCCAACAACGGCCAACTCTATGAGAAGCTTGCAGGCGGAGTCACCGTGGATGAAGCATTGAAGGCGCGGCTGCCTTCAGTCGAGGCTGTGACCCTCATCTTGCTTGGCACCGAGGATAAGGTTGTACCCGCGGAAGCAGGCGAGCACCTCAAGCGCCATATTCCCGTTTCGCAACGCGTCTTCATCTACGACGCCGCGCATTCGATCGAGATCGATCAGCCAGAGCGTGTATCGAGGCTCTGGCGCGAGTTCCTTACCCGCGGACAGGGCTTCGTGCTGAACCAAGGCGACTAATTCATCCGATATTATATAATCGCATTTGACCGAATAGGATGTCGCGGCTACGCTTGATTAACGGGGATGGGAGGACACGATCCCCGGAGATCACTGAGGACCTGTTAAAGGGTCCCTCTTCAGGGAGAGAGTATGAAACGGAGACACTTCATCGCTAGCTGCGCTGGCCTGTTGGCAGGTACGTTGGCTTTCGCAAGCCCGGCCGTCGCGCAGGACAACGATTATCCCTCGCGCACGATAACGGTCATCACCGGCTTTGCCGCCGGCAGCGGGGCAGACATTTATGCCCGCTACTTCGCCAAAGAACTTGAAGCGGCAACCAAGCAAACCGTGCTTGTTGAGAACAAGCCGGGCGGCTTCGGCTCCATCGCCGCAGTGGCGGCCGCCAAAGCCAAGCCGGACGGCTACACCTTGTTCATTGGCGGCGCCGACACGTTCAGCGCAACCCCTTACGTGTTCAAGCAATCGCCCTTCGATCCGCGGAAGGATTTTGAATACGCGGCGCCCGTTTTCGGGCAAGGCTTCGTTCTTCTCGTCAGCTCGAAAAACCCCAGCAATACGATTGCAGAACTGACGGCGGCGTTGAAGGAAAAGGGCGAGAAAGGCTCCTATGCCACTTCCAACAACGTTTCGACGATCCTTGCAGAAGTCTACAAGCAAAGCGCTGGGTTAGACACCGTGCAGGTGCGCTACAAGGCCACCGCCGACACGGTCAACGACATTGCTTCCGGATCGATCGATTTCATCGTCAGCGATCCCGTCTTCGGGTTGGCCCGCGTGCGTGACGGCAGCGCGAAGCTGTTGGCGATCTCCACCGCCAAGCCGATCTCGTCTGTGCCGGACGTTCCTCCTTTCAAGGAGGCCGGCGTCGACACCGACCTTAACATCTGGTGGGTAGTGGCGGCACCCGCAGGCACGCCTGCGCCGGTCATGGACAAGCTCAACGACATTCTCACCGACATCGCCCAGTCCGACAAGACG
>Ga0210040_10008868_pt1 | contig 11810 bp, 11 predicted proteins | sample CryGeyCG12114_NA_FD_185462 | JGI IMG/M metagenome (GOLD analysis project Ga0210040, IMG submission 185462) | Groundwater microbial communities from aquifer - Crystal Geyser CG19_WC_8/21/14_NA (SPAdes) (version 2) | ecosystem: Environmental > Aquatic > Deep subsurface > Groundwater | place: USA... | reverse complement strand
GCGGACTCGAGGTCCTCGACCCAGAAGCGGGTGCCGTCGGTCGTCAGCTGGGCGTGTCGCCGGCTCACGCCCGTGTCGTCCGCGCAGTCGACGTCGGGGTGGATGTTCCGGCTGACCGACGGCCGGCCGACCAGGGCGGACCGGCTGGTCAGCACCAGCGTGCGCGGGGGTCTGGAGGACGGCAGCGGGTCCGGGCTCTGCGACTCGGCGTGCCAGGCCGGGTCGACCCAGAGCTCCACCACCCAGCGCCCGGCCGGCGGCGGCACGAGCACGTCCGGAAGGCCGGAGTCGTCCTCGTCCTCCAGGTCCGCGGGCAGGTCGGCCTCGCCGGTCACGAGGGTCCCGTCGGCACCGGCCCCCGGCGGCGGCAGCGGGTCGGGGGCTGTGCCGGTGGCCGCGTCCGGGACCTGCAGGACCGGCCGACCGGGGGTGCCCGTGAGGGCCGCGCCGCAGATGTCGCAGTGGTCGGCAGCGCTGGTCCAGTGGCCGTTCGGGCACCTGTTCACGGTCGGATCCTCGTCGTCGTGCGCTCCCGGTGGGCCACCAGTATGCGGGGAGCGGGGGTCCGGTCGGGCGGCCCGGGGGGAGCGTCCGCGCCGCCGCACGGGCTCCCCGACCGGGCCGGCCCTGCGGGCTCAGTACCCCAGGTTGACGTGCGCCCGGTGGTGCGCGCCCTGCTCGACGAGGTCGACGAGCCCGAGCGCGTAGTCGGCTCCGGAGATCGCGCCGCCAGCCGGGTCGACGGCGACGTCGTCGCCGACGCGGTAGCGGCCCAGCCGCTCGCCCGGGGCGAACGAGCCGAATTGCGCCGCCGGGCTCACGAACACCCGGTCGAGCGTCTCCGGGGTGCTCGGCAGGTCCTCGACGACGAGCGCCGCGCCTGCGAGGACCTCCGGCTGGAGCTCGGCGGGGACGTGGGTCAGGTCCTCGACGAACCGCGGGGCGCCGGGGGCCGGGCGCAGCGAGGAGAAGCCGCCGACGAGGTACAGGGGGACGCCCTCGGCGTCGGCCAGGCGGCCGAGCGTGCGGTAGACGTCCCGGAAGGGGCCCTCGAGCGGACCGCACGGCGCGAGGGCGGCCACGACGGCGTCGGAACCGGGGACCCGTGCGCGGCTCGCCCCGGCTACCGTAAGAGAGCAGGTCTCTGATGGGAAGTAGGCACTTTGTGGTGACCACCTCGCCGGCCGGCACGCTGCCGGGGAACCCTTACGAGGCGGGCTGCCCGACGCGACGGATCCTCGACCGGATCGGCGACCGCTGGACCGTCCTCGTCATCGGGGTCCTCGGCGACGGGGAGGCCCGCTTCTCCGAGCTGCGGCGCGGGTCGACGGGATCTCGCAGAAGATGCTGACCCAGACCCTCCGGGGCCTCGAGCGGGACGGTCTGGTCCGTCGTACGGTGCGGGCGGAGGTGCCCGTCCGCGTCGACCACGCGCTCACCGAGGCCGGCCGCACCCTTCAGGAACCCCTCCGGGCACTCGAGGCCTGGTCGGTCACGCACCTCGGCGAGGTCGCGGCGTCGCAGGAGGCGTACGACCGGACGGGGTGAAGCAGGCCGGTCAGTGCCGGGCGAGGGCCACCGAGACGTTGTCCCGGCCGCCCTGGTCGTTGGTCCAGCGCACCAGCGCCTCGGCGAGCTCCAGCGGCGAGGCCGCGGTGGCGGACAGGGAGGCGACGAGCTCGCCCAGGCGGTCGGCCTCGGAGCAGTAGTTCCACAGACCGTCGGAGCAGACCAGCACCCACCCGGGGTGCCCGAGCAGCACCGAGCCCGTCCGGGGGACGGCGTCGGGGGTGTCCCGCCCGAGCCACTTGGTGATGGCGTGGGCCTGCGGGCCGTTCTCGGCCGTGACCCGGTCCACGCCCATCGCGATGCGGGCCTGGGCCATGGAGTCGTCGAGGCTGAGCTCCGTCGGCTCGGCGCCCATGCCGGCGCCGCCGGGGTCCGGCAGCCAGTAGACGCGGCTGTCCCCGACGTTGCCGAAGACCACGAGGTCGCCCTCGACGACGGCGGCGGCGAAGGTGCAGGCCGCCGCGTCCGGGCCGTCGGTCGGCGTCGCGGCCAGCACGGCCTCGTTCGCCTGGGCGACCGCGCTCTCGATGGCCGCGGCGACCGCGCCCGACCGGCTCGCCGGGTCGGGCAGGCCGGCGGGCTGCAGCGCGACCAGCACGTCGCGGGCGCGTCGGGCCGCCGCGAGCGAGGCGACGTCGGAGTCGGTGGAGGTGGAGACGCCGTCGCAGACGACGAGGACGGCGCGCGAGCCCGGTTCGGGGTCGGCCGCGACGGCGGTCGCGTCCTCGTTGCGGAAGTGCTTGACCCCGCGGTCGCACACGGCGGCGACCCAGCTCGCGGGCTGCTCGACGTAGTGGTCGCGGGGGTTCCGACCGGTGGTCCCCAGCGCCGATCCGCAGGAGTCGCAGAAGGACTGGTCCGCATCGACGCTCGCCCCGCACACGGGGCAGCTCGCACCGCTGCCCGGCGCGGGGTGACCGGTCTCGGCCGGGGCGGTCTCGGTCATCTCAGGCTCCACCTTCGTACGGCGTCGGCCCGGTCGACCCACGCATGGCTGCGGGCCTCGTCGTCCTCGCTGCGCGCCCGCTCACGATAAGTCGCCCCGGACCTCTCGCGCACCGCCTCCGGCCGGGCGGCGCGGCGTCGCCGACCGACGCCCGGTCTCAGCCCGCCGAGCGGGGTTCGTCGCCGAGCTCGAGCGCGCCCGAGGCGGCGTTCGCGTCGGAGCGGGACACGCGATCGAGGTAGCTGCGCGACTTCGCGACCTCGGGCTCCAGGGCGCTGATCGTCGTGCCCATCGAGGCCAGCGCCTCGACCTTGAAGGCGTCGATCGAGTCCACGGTCTCGTGGATGGTCGTGAACGCCGCCTGCAGCTGCGGCAGCCCGACCGTCGCCGAGGCGGCCTGCTCCTGGATCGACGCCGAGTCGTCGCGCAACAGGTCCGAGGTGCGCTGGACCGGGTCCGACGTCGTCTCGTCCAGCGCGGTGACCTGGTCGAGCACGAGCTTCTGGTTGGTCAGCGCGTGCGCGACGGCCACGGCCGTGCGCAGCGCGGAGACGGTGGTCGTGGACGCCCGGTCGACACCCGTGGCCAGCTCGACGTTGCTCTTGATGATCACGTCGATCGCGAGGTAGATCTGGATCGACACCGCGAGCTGGGTGAGCAGGTCCTGGTGCTTCTGGCGGACGTGGAACAGGACGTCCCGGCTCAGCGCCTTCGCCCGCTCCGGGTCGATCAGCTCCAGCTCGGCGATCTTCTCCTCGAGCCGGCCGTCGAGCTGCTCCGCGACGTAGATGTAGGCGTTGAGCCGGCTCATCACCGTCCAGAGGTTCTGCTTCTCCAGGTTGAGCGCGACGTTGTCGCGGACCAGCTCGTCCTCGCCCTTGCGCAGGCCGTGCAGGATCGCGTCGAGGTGGTTCTGCGCGCCCTGGTACCTGCGGAAGTAGTCCGCGACCTTGTCGCCGAACGGGATCATCCCGAGGAACTTCCGCGGCCCCGTCGCCTGGCTCGGGTCGAGCTCCTCGAGCGCGCGACGCAGCTCGAGCAGCGTCCGGCCGACCGTGGAGCCCTCGGACAGCCCACCCTCCTGCAGCGCCTCGACGGGCGTCCGGAGCAGCCGCTCGGAGGTCTCGGCCGCCTTTCGGAGGTCGGCGTCGCCCATGGTCCGGACGTTGTCGGCCTGCCGGGCGAACTCGGGGGAGCGCGCCTGGGCCTTGAGCAGCGCGGTGAGGTAGCCCTCGACCCGGTCGTCGAGCGCGGGCAGCTGCCGCGGGTCGACCTGCGGCGCCATCGCGGGCGCCTGCGTCGCGACGACGGGGGCGACCGGTTCCGGGACCGTCAGCGTGAGGCCCTCCGCGCCCTGCGGCGGGCTCAACGGTGCGGGCGCAGAGGCTCCCTGGGCGGGCGCAGCCCCTCCCGGCTCGGTCATGCGACGCTTCCTCTCGCTCCTGCTCGCGGGTCTTCACCCTCGGTCTCGTGCCCGGTCGGGTGCGCAAAATCTACTCGTACGCGGGTCCGCCGCCCCCGCGCGGTGCCGAGGGACGAGGATCCCGCCATGCAGACCGACGAGGGACGCCCGCTGCGCCGGTTCACGGGCCGTCAGGTCCTCGTGGTCGGCGGGAGCACCGGGATAGGCCTGGCGGTCGCGCACCGTGTCGCGGCCGAGGGTGCGTCGGTCGTGGTGGCCGACCTCGAGCAGGCGGCCTGCCTCGAGGCGGTGGTCGCGCTGCCCGGCTCCGGGCACCGGGGTGCTGCCGTCGACGTCACCTCCCGGCTGTCGGTCGACGCCCTCGTCGGTGCGCTCGACCGGGTCGACGTGCTCGTGCACGTCTCCGGGGGCGACCGCGCGCACCCGTCGTTCGCCGAGGCGGACGACCAGGTGTGGACCGAGCTGCTCGAGCTGAACCTCCTCGGGGTCGTGCGGACCTGCCGGGCCGCGGTGCCGCTGCTGCTGGCCAGCAGCCACGCCCCGGCCGTGGTGGTCGTCGGCTCGGTGAACGCCGTCGTCGCCCTCGGCAGCGAGCCCTACTCCGCGGCGAAGGCGGGCGTCGTGTCCCTCGTCGCCAACCTGGCCGTCGAGCTGGCGCCGCGGGTCCGGGTGAACGCCGTGCTGCCCGCCACGATCGCGACCCGGGTCTGGGACGACCAGCCCGGCGGGGTCGAGCAGCTGCGCCGGCTCTACCCCCTCGACCGGGTGGGGCAGCCGGAGGACGTCGCCGCCGCGGTCGCCTTCCTGGCCGCCGACGACGCCGCCTGGATCACCGGTCACGCGCTCCCCGTGGACGGGGGCCTGCTGACGGGCGGCGCGCTGCGTCGTCTGCTCGACTAGCGGCGGCGGGCTCAGTGGGCCGGCGGGATCTCCCCGGACCCCCGCACGATCAGCCGCGCCGGGACGACGGAGGTGACGGCGGGGGAGTCGTCGCCGTCGAGCCGGGCGAAGACGCGCGCCGCGGCCGTACGCCCCATCTCCGCGGGGTCCTGCGCGACGACGGTGAGGGCCGGCTCGAGCATGTCGGCCAGGAACACGTCGTCGAAGCCGACCATGGCCACCTCGTGCCGCAGCCCGAGGTCGTGCAGCGCGCGGATGCCACCGATGCTGACGAGGTTCTGGCTGGTGAACAGCGCCGTGGGACGGTCGGGTCCCGACACCAGCCCGCGGACGGCTTCGTACGCGGCCTCGACGGAGGTCAGCCCGGTCAGCACCGGTCCGGGGACGACGCCGGCGTCCCGGAGCGCCGTGGCGTAGCCCTCGTGGCGCTGGCGGGCGGTGGAGACCTCGAGGTCGTCGCTGAGGAAGGCGATGTCGCGGTGCCCGTGCGCGAGCAGGTGGGCGACCGCGGTCAGCGACGCCTCCCGGTTGTCGGTCAGCACGGTGTCGGCGTCGAGGCCGCGCGGCGGGCGGTCGACGAACACCACGGGGACGCCCTGGTCGCGTTCGGTCTGCAGGTAGGTGTGGTCGTCGGAGATCGTCGTCAGGACGAGCCCGTCGACGCGGCGCCGGGTGAAGGCCTCGACGAGCGCGCGCTCGCGGGCGGGGTCGTCGCCGAAGCTCGCGCCGAAGACGGCGGTCTGCCGCTCCCAGGCCGCACCCTCGACCGATCGGTGGATCGCGGCCGAGAACGGGTTGTCGACCGCGTCCAGCAGGAGGCCGAGCGTGAGCGTCTTCCGGTCCCCGCGGCGCAGCGCACCGGCACCCTGGTTCGGCGTGAAGTTGAGCGCCACGACGGCCTGCTCCACCTTCTCGCGGGTGGCTACCGATACGTTCGCCTCGTGGTTGATCACCCGCGACACCGTCTTGATGCCGACGCCCGCCAGGGCGGCGACGTCACGGATGGTTGCGCGGCCTCGAACGGGGCGGGTGTGCGTCTCGCTCACGGGCACCTCCTTGTCCTCACGACCGTATCGACAAGATCGTGACCGGACCGAGGTTGACACCACGGCTGAGAATATCTTAGATGAAGCCTGACACCGTTGTCACGCGACGAGGGTGCGTATTCCAACGAAGGGATCACGTCCATGAAGACTTCTCTGCTCCATGTCACCGGTCGTCGTCGAGGCCTCGCGGTCGGCGTCGTGCTGGCGGCTGCCGCGTCGCTGACGCTCAGCGCCTGCGGCGGCTCCGCTGAGCCCGGCGCGTCCGACAGCGGCGGTGGCGGCGGCAAGGCGACCGCGGTCACGCTGATCACCAAGACCTCGACGAACCCCTTCTTCCTCGCCATGAAGAAGGGCGCGGAGGACGAGGCCGCTAAGGACAACGTCAGCCTCACGTACGCCGCGGGCTCCGAGGACGGCGACGAGGACGGCCAGGTCAAGGCCATCGAGGCCGCCGTCGCCCGTGGTGACCAGGGCATCCTGATCGCTCCGAACGGCCCCGGCGTGAACTCCGCTATCAACAACGCCCGCAAGCAGGGCCTGTACGTCATCGCGCTCGACACCCCGCCAGACCCGGCCGACACCGTCGACATCACCTTCGCGACGGACAACTTCAAGGCCGGCGAGGCGATCGGCAAGTGGGCCGCGGCCAAGCAGGACGGCAAGCCCGCCAACATCGCGCTGCTCGACCTCTACAGCGACAAGGTCGTCTCCGTCGACTACGGCCGCGACCAGGGCTTCCTGACCGGCATGGGCATCGACGTCAAGGACCCGAAGAAGAACGGCGACGAGGACAAGGCCGGCAGCTACACCGGTGGCAAGGGCGGCTCGTACACGATCGCCTGCAACGAGCCCACGCAGGGCCAGCAGGACCTCGGCAAGTCGGCGATGGAGACCTGCCTCTCCAAGACCAAGGACATCGACCTCGTCTACACCCTCAACGAGCCGGCCGCGGCCGGTGCGGCGGAGGCCCTGAAGGCCGCCGGCGTGACCGCGACGATCGTCTCGGTCGACGGCGGGTGCTCGCCCGGCATCGCCGGCGTCAAGTCCGGCGTCATCGGCGCCACGGCGCAGCAGTACCCGGTCAAGATGGCCGAGCTCGGCGTCCAGGCGATCAAGAAGATCGCCGACGGCGGCGAGAAGCCCGCGAACAGCCCGGGGGTCGACTTCTTCGACACCGGCGTCGCGCTGGTGACCGACAAGCCGGTCGACGGTCTGGAGAGCATCACCTCGGCGGACGCCGAGAAGATCTGCTGGGGCTGACACCAGCGAGCTGACTCTCACCAAGGGGTGGTCGGTCCGGCCTGACGGCCGGACCGACCGCTTCCCCGGGTGCTCAGCACCCTCACTGCTCGAGCAACACCAACGGCAAGGAAGCCACGTGTCCACCACCACAGCCCCGGCGCAGCAGCCGTCGACGGCGGCCGAGCAGTTCGCGCTCCGTCGTCAGTCGCCGGCCCAGCGCATCCAGCACGTCCTGCACGCGCAGCCGGCCCTCAGCCCGCTGCTGGTGCTGATCGTCGCGATCGTCGTCTTCTCGCTCGTCAACCCGCGGTTCCTGCAGCCGCAGACCCTGTCGATCCTGTTCCAGCAGGTCGCCATCATCGCCGCGCTGGCCATCGGCCAGACGCTGATCATCCTCACCGCCGGCATCGACCTCTCGGTCGGCGCGCTCACCGTCTTCTCGATGCTGATCATGGCGAGCCTGGCCTCGTCCGGCGGCGTCCCCGGACCGCTCGCGATCCTCATCGGCATCCTCGTCGGCACGGCGGGCGGGCTGCTGAACGGCTACCTCGTGACCCGGATCAACCTGCCACCGTTCATCGTGACGCTGGGCACGCTGAGCATCTTCCTGGCGGCCGGCCTGCTCTACTCGGGCGGCTCGAACATCCAGTCCACCGCCCTGCCGGACTCGGTCAACTGGGCCGGCACCGTGATTCAGTTCGGACGGTTCCGCATCACCACCGGCGTGATCATCGTGGCGCTGATGGCGATCGCCGTCGGCTTCGCGCTCAGCCAGACCAAGTGGGGCCGCCACGTCTACGCCGTCGGCAACGACGCCGAGGCCGCGCGCCTGGTCGGCATCCGGGTGAACCGGGTCCTGCTCAGCGTCTACACCGTCGCGGGCCTCCTCTACGGCGTCACCGCGTGGCTCCAGATCGGCCGGGCCGGCAGCGCCAGCCCGAACGCCCTGACCGAGGCCAACCTGGAGAGCATCACCGCCGTCGTGATCGGCGGCACCAGCCTCTTCGGCGGGCGCGGCGCGATCATCGGCACCATGATCGGCGCGCTGATCGTGTACGCGTTCCGCCTGGGCCTCAGCCTGGCCGGCGTGGACGACCAGTGGCGCGTGTTCGCCACCGGTGTCCTGGTCATCGTCGCCGTCGCCATCGACCAGTGGATCCGGAAGGTGAAGTCGTGAGCACCACCCAGAACGAGGCCGGCTACGGCACGGTCAACGGCGTCGACCTGGACGCCGTGCAGCAGGGCGTCGCCGACCCCAGCACCACGGTCCTGTCGGCCCGCAAGCTGATCAAGACCTTCGGCAAGGTCATCGGCCTGGACGGGGTCGACCTCGACCTCTACCCCGGCGAGATCCTGGCGATCATCGGGGACAACGGCGCCGGGAAGTCCACCCTGATCAAGGCCTGCACCGGCGCGCTCGCGCCGGACTCCGGCCAGCTCTACATGGACGGCCAGGAGGTCAGCTTCAAGACCCCGCAGGACGCCCGCGGCGCGGGCATCGAGACCGTCTACCAGACGCTGGCCGTGGCTCCGGCGCTCGACATCTCGGCCAACATGTTCCTCGGCCGCGAGATGCGTCGCCCCGGCGTGCTCGGCTCGGTGTTCCGGATGCTCGACAAGAAGGGCATGAAGGACGCCGCCGGCAAGTCGATGGCCAACCTCGGCATCGCCACGGTCCAGAACATGGGCCAGGCGGTCGAGACGCTGTCCGGCGGTCAGCGCCAGGCCGTCGCGGTGGCGCGGGCGGCGACGTTCGCGTCCAAGTTCGTGGTGCTCGACGAGCCCACCGCGGCGCTGGGCGTCAAGGAGACCGGGCAGGTGCTGAACCTGATCCAGCAGATCAGGGCCAAGGGCCTGCCGGTCATCCTGATCAGCCACAACATGCCGAACGTGTTCGAGGTGGCCGACCGGATCCACATCGCCCGCCTCGGCGGGTGCGCGGGGGTCATCACGCCCAAGTCGCACACGCCCACCGAGGCGGTCGCGATCATGACGGGCGCGACCACGCTCCAGCGCGGCTGAGCCAGGTAGCCCACCTTTCGCAGGGCAGGCACGGCCCGCGTACGCCTCGGCGTACGCGGGCCGTCGTCCGTCCTGCCTCCACTTCACCTCGTCCCAGGGGCGAGTGGCGCCAGCCGACACGCTCGTACGGCGTGTCGCGTGCCCGTCGGCGCCACTCGCGCACGAGGGCGAAGGGGCCTTGGGCTGAAGGGTCAGGTCTCGCGGGAGTGCAGCGGGAACCCGCTGATGCCGCGCCAGGCGAGGGTGCTGACGAGCTGCTTGGCCTGCTCGAGGCCGATCGCGGCGCTGCGGTCGGAGAGCCAGTAGCGCGCGCCGACCTGCGCGAGGCCGACGAGCGAGATGGCGAGCAGCTTGGCCTGCTCGTGCGGCAGCGCCGTGTCCTCGGCGATGACGGTCGCGATCGCGTCGGCGACGTCCTGGTTGACCCGCCAGAGCCGCTCCTGGACGCGGCCGTCGCCGGTCAGGTCGGACTCGAAGACGAAACGGAACTCGCCGCTGGCCGACGACACGAAGTCGTAGAACGCCCCGATGACGGCCACCACGCGGTCCGCGTTGTGATCGGTGGAGGCCAGCGCGCCCTGCACGACGTCGACCAGCGAGTCGCAGGCCTGGTCGAGCAGGGCGAGGTAGAGCTCGAGCTTGGAGTCGAAGTGCTGGTAGAGCACCGGCTTGCTGATCCCGGCCGCCGCGGCGATCTCGTCCATCGCGGCCGCGTGGTAGCCCCGGGTCGTGAAGACCTCGTTGGCCGCGTCGAGCAGCTGTGCCCGCCGCGCCTCGCGCGGCAGCCGCGCACCCCGGACCTGCCCGTCCTCGGTCTGCACCCCTGAGATCTGCACCCCGGAGGGCTGCACCCCCGAGGTCTGCGGAGCGCTCGGCACCCCTGCAGCCTAACGAGCGACGCTGCCGGCCCCGACCGCCTCGCCGATCTGCACGGCCCACAGGCCCGCGTAGATGCCGCCGGCCGCGACCAGCGCGTCGTGCGAGCCGGACTCGGCCACCCGCCCGCCGGCGAGCACCCAGATCCGGTCCGCGTCGCGCACGGTCGAGAGCCGGTGGGCGACGACGAGCGCGGTCCGTGATGCGGTGACCGCGGCCAGCGAGCGCTGGATCGCGGCCTCGGTCTCGGTGTCCACCGCGGACGTCGCCTCGTCGAGGACCAGCAGCGCCGGGTCGCGCAGGATCGCGCGGGCCAGGGCGATCCGCTGGCGCTGGCCGCCGGACAGCGTCTGCCCGCGCTCGCCGACCACCGTGTCGTAGCCCTGCGGCAGCTCGGAGATGAACCCGTCCGCCTCGGCCAGCCGCGCCGCCTCGCGGACCTGCTCGTCGGTGGCGTCCACCCGCCCGTACGCGAGGTTGTCGCGGACCGTGCCGTGGAAGAGGAAGACGTCCTGGCTCACGTAGCCGATCGCGCCGCGCAGCGCGTCCCACTCCAGCTCGCGCACGTCGGTCCCGTCGAGCAGCACCTCGCCCTCGCGCGGGTCGGAGAAGCGCAGCACCAGCCGCAGCAGGCTCGACTTGCCGGCGCCGGTCGTCCCGACGACGGCGTGCGTCTCGCCCGCGGGGACGACCAGGTCGAGGCCGCGCAGCACGTCCGGTCCGTCGGCGTAGCCGAAGCGGACGCCGCGCAGCTCGAGGCGCCCGCGCACCGGCAGCGCGAGTCGGCCGGGTCCGGGACGGGTGTCGCCGCGCTCGGACATCAGGGCGAAGATGCGCCGGGTCGAGGCCATCGCGCGCTGGTAGAGGTCGAGCGTCTCGCCGAGGTCGGTCAGCGGCCAGAGGAGCCGCTGGGTCATGAAGACGAGGATCGTGTAGAGGCCGACCTCGAGCCGGCCGTTGATCACCAGCCAGCCGCCGAGCAGCAGGGTGGAGGTGAAGCCCGCGAGGATCGCCATCCGGATCAGCGGCACGAAGGCCGACGACCAGCGGATGGTGCGGAGGTTCGCGTCACGGTAGCCGGCCGAGACGTCGCGCACCCGGTCGACCTCGCGCGCCTCGGCCGTGAAGGCCTTGATCGTCGAGAGGCCACCGAGGTTGGTCGCGATCGTCGCGCTGACGTCGCCGGCGCGGGCCCGCACGCCGGCGTACAGGGGCTCGAGGCGACGCTGGAAGACGATCGAGCCGATGACGATCACCGGCACCGGCAGGAAGGCCAGCAGCGTCAGCGTCCACGACGTCGCCGCGAAGACGGCGCCGACGAAGATCACGGTCCAGAACGTGTGCAGGATGACGCGGGCGCCCGTGTCGAGGAACCGCTCCAGCTGGTTCACGTCGTCGCTCACCACCGACAGCACCCGGCCCGGCGCCGACCCCTCGTGCCAGGACACGTCGAGGTCCTGCACGTTCGCGTACGTCTCCACGCGCAGGTCGTGCTCGACGTCCTGGGCGAGCCCGCGCCAGAGCAGCGACGCCGCGTAGTCGGTGATCGACTCCACGACCCAGACGGCCACGTTGACCGCGGCGACGATGACGAGCTGGGAGAAGCGGTCCTCGACGCCGAAGAGCGTGGCGGCGAAGGAGTCGGAGCCGCGGACCACGACGTCGACCGCGACGCCGAGGAGGAGCTCGGGCAGCACGTCCGCGGCGGTGTTGACCGTGGTCGCGACCACGGCGGCGACCACGCGCGGGCGGTAGCGGCGGTGGTGGCGCCACAGCGCGCGCAGCG
>Ga0210040_10008867_pt1 | contig 11810 bp, 5 predicted proteins | sample CryGeyCG12114_NA_FD_185462 | JGI IMG/M metagenome (GOLD analysis project Ga0210040, IMG submission 185462) | Groundwater microbial communities from aquifer - Crystal Geyser CG19_WC_8/21/14_NA (SPAdes) (version 2) | ecosystem: Environmental > Aquatic > Deep subsurface > Groundwater | place: USA... | reverse complement strand
TGTAGTGCATGACCCTGATCGGGGTAAACAGGACACCCTCCACCTCAAACGGCTGGTTGGTGATGGTGTGGAGCTGCACCTGCGGAATGCCCGGGTACTTAAAATCGGCGAAAATATAGGAGAATTCCTTCTTCAGCTGCTCCAGTACACGCTCCTCGGCATAAATGGGCATGTCCTTGTGCTGGGAGAAATTGTAGGCACGGATATCGTCGAGGCCGGCGGTGTGGTCTTTGTGCTCGTGTGTAAACACAAGGGCGTCCAGTGTTTTGATGCGCTCGCGCAATACCTGCTGCCGGAAATCCGGACCCGTGTCGATGATAATGCTTTTCCCGTCCACCTGCAGGTGCACCGAAACGCGCAGGCGCTTGTCGCGGTAATCAACAGAGCGGCAAACCTCGCAGGTGCACCCGATAACGGGTACGCCCTGCGAGGTGCCTGTGCCTAGTAACGTTATTCTCAAGTGGCTTTCTCTTGGTTCCGAATTGCGAGGTAAAGCTGCCGGTTCTTGTCACTAAGCCGACTTTCGTCCACCGCAATCGTCCGGAGGATGTCGTAGAGGCAGTTTATTTTGCCCTCCAGGCTATAGTACTTGTTCACCACAGCCACTTTCATGTCCTTCAGCAGGCAGTACCCGGCTTTAAAGCTTCCTTTCTCGTAGCGCAGCACAAAGTCAGACTCTGCGAAGATATCCTCCAGCTTGCTTAAGAACGGCCGCGTGTACTTTAACTCCATTTATGCTTCCGTGTATTTCTTTACGGTAATCACCAAGGCATCGAAATCCAGGGGCTTGGGCAGGTAATCATTGATGCCCGCCTCCTTGAAGTCCTCCATGCTGTAGTTGTTGGCGTTGCCCGTTACCGCAATAATCGGAATGCTGGCGATTTCCTTGTTTTCATGCGCACGTATCTCGCGTGTGCAGTCCATACCGCTCTTCACGGGTATGTTCAGGTCCATCAGTATTGCATCGATTTTGTTGTTCTCCACCTGTTTAATCACCTCGCCGCCGTTTTTGGCAGTCAGGATCTTGTATTTCTGGAGCTCCAGAATCTTCTTTGTCAGGTTGAGGATAACGGAGCTATCCTCAGCGATCAAAATAGTTTTGCTTTCAGCCATGTGCTAACAGAGTATAATTTCCTTATATGATTTTCTATAGGTTTCGTAATGTGACTGCAATTTGGAGAAATTTTCATCGACATGCTCCAAATCATCTGCTTTAATATCGTGCTCCAGTTGTTTAGCCAGTCCTGCGAGCGAAACTATACCAAGTGTGAAGCCGGTGCCCTTCAGCTGATGCAATGTACTCAATATAGCTTTGTATTGTTGTAACTGCAAGTCTTTTTTGACCTCTTCTATCAGAAGCGCCGCCTCTTCCTCAAACTCGACATATAATTGTATCACAAAGTCGGGCCCGCCGATCTGTTTCAGCTGGTCTACCACATCCATATCGATGATGGTAGCCGCCTGTGCCGGCTCCTGTTCAGTATTTTCGCCTGGCGTAGTGGCTATTGCCAGCTGCTTGTGATTGTACCAATTTTGTTGCTCCCACTTCATGATTACGGTGTGCAGGTCCACGCTTTTCACGGGCTTCGACACGTAATCGTCCAATCCCTGGCTCATGAACTTCTCAGCGTCATCTTTCATAGAGTATGCCGTCATGGCCACTACAGGAGGGCAGTTTTCCCCTAACTTTTCCTTGATGATGTTGGTGGCCGTTACCCCATCCATCTCGGGCATCTGTATATCCATGAAAATCATGTTGTACTGGTGCTTCGTGGCCATTTCTATGGCCTCGTACCCGTTAGAGGCAACGTTGGTGATACAGCCAAGCCGCTCCAGCAGTTTCTGCGCCACTTTCTGATTGATCTGGTTGTCATCCACGAGCAGCACATACGGGCTGTTGTGCAGCGTCTCTACCTCGGTGTTCTGCTGTTGCTGCCGCTGCTGTTGCTCGGCCACCTCGGCGGCACTGGCCAGGCGCACTTTAATGTTAAACCAGAACACGCTGCCGGCCTCGCTCTGCGACTCCACCCCAATGTCTCCGCCCAGCAACTGCGTGAGCTGCTTGGAGATGGCAAGCCCGAGCCCTGTTCCGCCAAAGGTTTTGGTAGAGGAGTTGTCGAGCTGCATAAAGTCGTTGAAGAGCAGCTGCTGGTCTTCCGGGGAAATACCGATGCCGGAGTCTTTTACGCGCACGTGCAGCCGGAAGTAATCCTGCTCCAGCTGTTCCGCGTCCACGTTGATGCGCACTTTTCCCGCATTCGTGAATTTGATGGCGTTGGAGGTCAGGTTAGACAGGATCTGGAGCAGGCGTGTCTCATCTGTGAATATATGGCGCGGCGTGCCGGGCGAAATGGTATAGGTAAAGCTCAGGTCCTTTTGCTGCGCCCTGTTCACAAAGAGCGAATGGATCTTGTTCAGTGTTTCGTTCAGGTCTACACCGCTCTCGTGCAGCACCAGCTTGCCTGCCTGTATCTTGCTCAGGTCCAGGATATCGTTCAGAATCGCCAGCAGCGCATCCGATGACTTCCGCAGGGTGTCGATGTATTCGCTCTGCTCCGGATCAGTCGTGATCTGGTTCAGCAGGTCGATCATGCCGATGATGCCGTTCATCGGCGTGCGCAGCTCGTGGCTCATGTTCGCCAGGAACTGGGTTTTCACCTTCAGCAGGTTTTCAGCTTCTTCTTTTGCCTTGAGAAGGGCTTTCTGTGTGCGCTTCAGCTCCGATACGTCGCGGGCCACACCTTCCATGGCCACGGCGTTGCCTTCCTCGTCGTACACAAGGCGGGAGTCTATGATAACTGTTTTACGGATACCTTCCTTGGTCACCATCTCAATCTCGATGTCACGCACGCTCTGCTCCTGCAAAACCCGGTTGCGCAGCAGCTTCAGATCTTCCGGCAGGGCATAGAAGGTGGCGATGTTCTGCCCAAGCACTTCTTCTTCCCTGTACCCGATCAACTGCAAAACCGAAGGGCTCACCAGCCGCAGAATACCCTCCATGGTAACGCGGTAATACACGTCCTGGAAGGACTCAAAGATACGCCGGAACTTCTCCTCGCTTTGCGCCAGATCGAGCTGCGACTTCTTCTTGTCTGTTATATCCAGGGCCATGCCCGACACTTCCTCAAACGTGTTGTCGGCCAGGTAAATAGGGCTCAGGTATACTTCGCGCCAGATGCCGGTGTGCGGCAGGTATATTTCAAAGTGCTGCGGGATACCGCTGAAGACCTGCTTGTACTTGTCTTCCCAGAAAGCATATGAATTGTCGTGAACGGCGACGATGCTGCTGTCATCGATGCGAGTGAAGGGCTTGAGCACATGCCCGCTGCGACTCTCGAACCCTGCGGCAAAGTTGCGGTTAAAGGACGTGAGTTCGTAGTTGCGGTTAAGCGACCACATATGGTGCGTGCCGCTCTCAAAGATAGCGTTCAGCCGCGCGTTCTGGTTATTAATCTGCTCTTCGTTTCGCTTCCGCTCGATGGCCAGGGCCACCTGGTTGGATATGAAGTGCAGAATCTCAATGTCAGTGGACACATACGCATCCGGGTTCTGGTAATCCTGCAGCGTAATTACCCCTATAATACGGTCGCCGATGGCCAGGGGAGAGCAGAGCAGTACCTCTGGCGTCGCCCCGAACGGATTGAACCCTTCCCGCTCCGCCAGCTCCAGCAGGTCGTTTTTCTGCATATAGAGCGGCTTGCCGGTCTCGATGATGTACTCTGATAACCCAGCTGAGAAGGGCCGGCGCATGTGGGTTTTGTTTGCTTTGTCTATAAACTGGTCTACCAGGTAAACAAAGTTCAGGTATTTGTTCTCGCCGTCTACCAGCGCTATATAAATGTTGCGGGTCTCTATGATCTTGCTCAGCTCCCGGTGGATGGCCGAATAGAGCGAATTCAGGTCCTTGCTGCTGATGGCCAGGTTGGCGATGCTGTAGTAAACCTTCTGCAGGCGCTCCGCCTTGATGCGGTCGGTGATGTCGTGGAGAATGGCGCGCGTGGCCACGGGGCTCCCGTCCTGCCAGCTGCAGGTGATACTGCCGATCAGGTGGACCGGTTTTCCGGCCTTGGTCAGGAACACGGTTTCGATCTTGTTCACATTCTCGCCCTTGTACAGGTTGCGGAGCTGGTAGATAAGCTTCGCCTTGTAGTAGGGGTGCACAATGTCGTTCAGCGTCAGCGACTCAATGTCCTGGTCCGTATAGCCAAGGCGGTCTTTCCAAGCCTTGTTCACGAAGATAAACTTGTTATCAATCGAAATATTCTGGATCAGGTCATGGGCGTTGTCAAACAGGTCCTGCAGGCGGATTTTATTATCCTTCAGGGCCTCCATGGCAATGCGCTTGTCCGTCATGTCCTTGCCCACGCTGGTGATGCCCGTTATCTGCCCCTCGTGGTTGTACTCGAACATGGCATTCCAGCGCAGGGTCTTCAGCTGCCCCGACTTGGTGATAACATCCCGCTCATAATTAGTGCTGAGATGGCTAGTCTCCAGGGCTTTATTGAAGTCTTCCAAGCGGGATGCCCGCTCCTGCTCCGGTACCAGCAGCGCAAAGAAGTTCTGCCCGATAAGCTCCTCCCGCGTGTACTCCACATACTTGAGAAAGTAGTTGTTGGAGTGCGTGATGTTGCCGTGCACGTCAAGGCTGTAATAGATGAGGCTAACTTTGTCGAGGAAAGTGCGGAAGTGCTCCATCGACTCGTGCAGCACCTCTTCGCGCCGTTTCGCGAGCTGGGCCTGCTTGCGCTGTGTTATATCTCTTTTAAAAGCCTGTATATAGCTTTCATTGTCGATAATAAGACGGCTCACGCTGATTTCCACATCGAATAAGGTGCCGTCTTTGCGCCGGTTCTGCCACTCAAAAATTTTCGGCTTGCCTGTTTCCAGCACTTCCCGCATCAGCCGCTCCGCCTTCAGGGCAGAATTAGAGCCATCAGGCTGCAGCTCAGGAGAGTGGTTGGTGGGGCTGTGCCCTAAGAGTTCTTCCCGCGTGCAGCGGAAAAATTCAACGGCTTTCTCGTTGCATTCTACCACCACGCCATCCTTAAAGAGCAAAATAGCGTCGTAAGAAGACTCAAACAAAAGCCTGTACTTATCCTCAGAGTAGCTCAGCTGCAGCTGCAGCTGGTGCCGCGCTATATAATTGCCAATGGTGGTGCCGATGAAATCAAGCAACACCATAAAAGAGCGGCTCAGGCGGGTGTCACGGGTTTGCCACACAACCAGCAGGGCCAGTACCGCTTTCTCGGTGGTAATGGGCACCAGCGTCAGCTTGCGCCGCAGCAAAGGCTGCAGCTGTTCCTGGAGCTGTGCAAGCGCAGTTCGCTTGTCCTGTGTTAGCAGTTTCTCCAGTAGCTCCGGGGCTAAGGCCAGTTCATCCGGTACAGGGGACGCGTTGGTGTCCCCGGCAGAATAAGACAGGCTTGCTTTTCCCTCTGCAGGGAGGCAGGTATAAACGCAGCCGCCGGACATATCGCTTTTCGCCAGCAGCTCATCCAGTGTAAACTGCAGCACTTCGTACTGGCTGTCGGAGGTGGAGATGTTTGTGATCAGGTGGTTGATGAACTCCAGCTGGTGATTGCGGAAACGTACATCCTGCTCTGCCCCGATCACCTCCTGCAGATTTTTTACAGCGCCGTACAGCACATCCTGTCCCGCGAAGGCGCCTTTCTGCAGCAGGATTTCTACAGGCAGCAGTTCCTCCTGCCCGGTGCCGTGCAGCCACCACTCAAATTTCTGCTTTTCGCCCTCCAGCGCCTTTTTTATTTGCTTCTTCAGCATGACACGCTCAAACAGATTCAGGCCGAAGCTGCTGAAAATAGGGTGCCCCACCAGGTCTTCTTTCTGCTGCTTTACAAGGGAAAGGGCGCTGCGGTTAATGTCTATGAAGCGGCCTTCGCTGTCGAGCAGGAAAAGGGGCTCCGTGCTGCCGTCGAATACCAGATGGTAACTAAGGTCCTGCACGGGAGCAAGGGTCGTGGGCTTGCTGGTGTCAGCCAACTCCACACACACAAACACTTCTCCCTGATAGTCCACCAGCCGGCAGCTGTAGGTGTACGGCGCCGCGCCGGAAGCCGCAGTAGGCAGCAGCTCTCCCGAGATAAAGCGTTGTTGTTGCAGGCCGTCCACCAGCTCTCTGAATTCCTCCTGCGTGAGGCGCAGCAGGCCCTGTAGGGAGCCAGCGCGCTGGGAATCGGTAGCATGCGGCAGGAAATTGGCTACCTGGGCATTGGCTGCCAGCACTTTCCCGCTGGTATGCGCCACTGCCACGCCATGAAATGGTTTCGAAAGTTGCACCAACACCTGTAACAAGGCATCGGCAAGTTGGGTAAGTACAGTGTTTGTTTCCCAGTTGGGTATAAATGGCATCGTAATCTTTAAGCTAGGTAAAAACGCAGCAAAACGCTTGCGGCAGCAATGGCTTTTGTGGTCAGTTTATGAAATTAACGATAAATTAGCAAATAAATATGGCACAGGCTATACTTGCACTGTATAAACTTGCTGCCTGTGGCGGCCTCCCTATATGCAGCCCGATACATACGGCATTTCCTTTTGAAGGCTGTTGTTCCTTCTCCATGCCTCAAACTAAGTTAGCAGCGCTTCTGGTTCCAGGCCTGCCGGATAAGATAGCTGGCAGGCCTCGCATGGGAGCAGTTGGTGAAGGGGGAATTATTTGAGTTCCTGTTTACATAGCCGCCGGAGGAGGTGAAGCTTCGGCAATGGTAAGATCGACTATGGAGAAAAACAAGCAGAAGCACCTGGTGGTGGTGGTGGGGCCGACTGCGGTGGGCAAAACAGACCTGTGCGTGCAGCTGGCAAAACATTATGATACGGAGATTATCTCGGCGGACGCGCGGCAGCTGTTCCGGGAAATGGCGATCGGAACGGCCAAGCCTTCCGAGGAGGAGCAGCAAGGCGTGGTGCATCATTTCATAAATTCCCACAGCATAACGCAAGCATATAACGCCGGAGCCTATGAGCAGGAGGTGCTGGCCCTGCTCCAACAGCTTTTCGAAAGGAAGGACGTGGTTATTATGACGGGAGGCTCCGGCTTGTATGTGCGGGCGGTGCTGGAAGGAATGGATGAGATGCCGGAGACGGACCCCCAGCTCAGGGAAGCGCTAACGAGGCAATATGAACAGCAGGGGCTTCAGCCGCTACTGGATAAACTGCAACAACTGGACCCGCTGTATTTTGCCAGCGTAGACAAGGCCAATCCGCAGCGTGTGATCCGGGCGGTGGAGGTGTGCCTGTCCAGCGGCATGCCATATTCTTCGCTCCGGAGAAGTGAGAAGCAGGAGCGGCCGTTTAACATCATTAAGATCGGCCTGAACCGCGACCGAAGCGAGCTATACCAGCGCATTGACCAGCGCATGGACCAGATGCTGGAACAAGGGTTGTTGGAAGAGGCTGCGTCACTTTACGGGCGCCGCGCTCACAACGCGTTGCAGACAGTAGGCTATAAAGAGATTTTCGACTATTTAGATGGGGCATATGATTGGGAAGAAGCAGAGCGCCTGCTGAAACGCAACAGCCGGCGCTATGCCAAGCGCCAGCTCACCTGGTTTAACAAGCAGGCGGGCGAATATACCTGGTTCCACCCGCAGCAGTGGCAGGAGATACTAGCTTATATAGCTGCGAGCATGCGTGCGGCGTCCGGTATGTCGTAAAGCGATTTTGGATGTATATCTTGCATCCATCCAAAAAAGCCTTGTTTAGTTTAGAAGGGGTAGCCGATGCCTATGTTCAGCACCATGCTGTTTTCGCCGCTGAGGCTTCCGTTGAAATCCTTGAGTACGTTGCGCTCGCCTTTGGGCAGGTAAGGTACCTGCACCGGTATGCCCAGGTCAAGCCGGATCACGAAGAACTCTACATCTATCCGCAAGCCCGCTCCTGTGCCTATGGCTAACTCATTCAGGAAGTTGTTCATCTCAAATTTACCGCCTTCCTTGCTGATTTCCCCATTCTGGTTATAAGAGTTGCGCACGAGCCAGATATTACCGGCATCCACGAACACGGCGCCTTTGAAGAAGCCCACAATCGGGAAACGGTACTCTATGTTAGCCAGCAGCCTGATGTCTCCCGTCTGGTCAAAATAAGAGAATTCCTGGTTCTCCGGGGTATCGTAGGTTCCCGGCCCGATGCTGCGAGCCCTGAAAGCGCGGATACTGTTGGGCCCTCCAATGGAGAACTGCTTGACGTAGGGTAGGGTAGTGGAGTTGCCGTAAGAGTAGCCCGCACCGGTAACGAGCCGTGTTACCAGCTGGCTCTCTTCCCCGAGGTTAAAGTAATGCCTGAAATCGTTGTCGAGCAGCACATACTGTGCGAAGGGATCCCCGAAAAGACCGCGAGGTTCTTCGTCGGTAGGAGGTGGTGTGCCTCCCAGGGACTGTATGCCGCTCAACAGGTTGCCCGATAAATCCAGCGTAACGTTGTCGAAGAACTGATGCGTGCGCTCCGCGAACATTTGGTTGCTGTAGGTAAACTGGTATATAGAGCCGATGATAAACTGGTTTTCGAAGCTGCGCTGCAGGTAGGGGTTCTGAAGCAGAAGCGTGTCGAACGCAGGGGTGGTATTACTCAGCCGCACATACTGCAGGTTAATAGGGGTCGCGTCAAAGGTAAGCGTCTGCTTCGGCCGCCAATTGTAGCCGTAGGTGGCATTGTAGGAGTTCATTGAGAAGTAATTCACGCGCTGCAAAAAATCAAACCCAAGCCCCATGCGTGTCTGCGGCACAAACGCAGTGCGCAGGTTACGCAGTTTAAATGGCGACACAATGCGTGGTATCGTTAGTTTAGCCTGAGCACCCAACTGGTAGGAGGTGAGCGGCCCGGTATTTGTATTCTCCACGCCCTCCGGCGCATCGCCGGTGCCGGTGCCTCCCGTGCGTGTTTCGAAGCTGCCTGTCAGGTCGATGCTCAGCAGCTCGGATCCTTTGAAGGTGTTCCTGTTCTGGAAGGAGATGTTTATGCCCGGTCCCGCAAAGTTGTTGGACTTGCTCACCATCTGCGCCTCTGCCCGTAAGGACTTCTTCATGGCCGGGGTTAGGTATATAAAGGCATCTAGCTTACCCGGGTTCAGGGTATCTTTTTTATAGTCGATGTTGGCAAACTTGTAGGCCGGCAAACCTGCCAACCGCTGTATGGTGAGCAGGTGCTCCTCACGGGTGTAGAGGCTGTCTTTCTCAAGGAAGACGCCGCGCAGCAGGTGGCGGGACTTCACATAGTTTTCATTCGGTATATAGTGGTAGCCCCGTACATCCAGTGTGTCACTCGTAGACAGGCTGTCGCCGAGGGAGTAGTTCGCCATGATATAAATATCGTCCAGGGTATAAGGGTGCAGCGACTCGGATGGTACGCCATTCTTCACCCGGAGCAGCACATCCGCCTGTCTGTTTCCTACCGTTGTATCCACACTGAAGATCATCATGTCCGGGCTGGAGAAGTAGTAGCCCTTGTTTTTCAACAGCGCGTCGATGCGTACCCGCTCGCTTGTCAGCGTGCTCAGGTCATATGGGTCCTCCTGCTGCAGCAGCGACTCTTCCCTTGTTTGCTCAATCGCCTGTTGCAACGGCACAGAATCGTTTAAGGTATATACCACCTTGCGGATCCGGTACGGCTCGCCTATCTGTGCGGTCCAGGAGATAGTCGCCATCTGCTTCTTTACGGCGGTGGTGCTGCCCACCTGGTTGTTAAAGTAGCCCCTGTTGTGCAGGCGGCTGCTCATGATCGTGCTCACGTTGCCTGTGTCTACCGTCGAAAGCAGCACCGGCGGCTCCCCGAACTTTGTCATGATCCAGTGCTTCAGCCCCTTCTCTTTTTTTGTGTAGAAAGCGTTATAGATGCCCAACTTAGGCCGCCAGCCAAGGATGGAAGTATTGGGTTTAGGCCTCACCACTTCCGTCAGCTCCGCCTCCATAGCTGACTGTCGGTTACTGCTGTCTTTCTCACCCTTTACTTTTACACTGTAGCCGGCAAAAAGCGCATCGTCCTTGGGTACAGTTTTAGTGGTGTTGCAGCTCCATGTCAGCAACAGCAGCAGCAACAGGGGCAGGCAGTACTGTTTGCTTTTCATGGAAGAAGGCGTTGGGTTCATCATGGGTTATTTGTTCGTATTTTCTGATCTGAGATTTTCGAATTCCTCTTCGCGTCTTTCCGCCTCCCGGGCACGGCGGCTCTCGAGGTCACGGAAGAGGTCAGAGAAATTATTATAGTCGCGCACAAAGATGAGTGAGGCTCCTGTGGCACGCACATCGCCGCCTTCCAACACGCCTTCATACTGGTTGCGCTGGAAGCCCCTCACGCGCAGGCGGCCGTCTTCTGTGAGGGAGTATTCCACGGATATATCCCCCCCGAAGCCGCTCATGGAGTTGTTGCTTTGCCCGTTTCCCTGGTTCCCGCCTTCCAAACCGATGTCTGTACCCACACGCACCGTTAGCCTGTCGTTGAGGAACTGCTGTTTCAGGGCCACGTTCAGGTCCGTGCGGCCCTGTGCGGAACCGGAAGAGTAGTCTTCGTAAGAGTCTACGCCAAGCTCCAGGCCCAGCCCGCCGGCATAGCGGTTGGTCAGCTGGTTTAACTGGTCTGTCATTACCTGGCCCAGGCTGTTTCTGGCTGATGCCGCAAATCCGCCGCCGGAGCTGGTGAGCGGGTCAGGAGCCAGGAAGCGCTGCAGCACGATGAGCGCAAACACCTGCTTGTTCAGCTCTGCCTCGTCCTGGCGCAGGTTGCCCAGGCTACTCACGACCGAGGAAGGGACTTTGCCTTGTTCCTCTTCCGGCAACCTGATGTCGAAGCTGATTTCCGGCTTCAGCAGTTCGCCCTCCGTGTTTACATATACATTGAAAGGAACCTGGTTACGAAGCGATGGGTCTGCGCTGCCGCCCACCTGTGAGGCCACAAGTTCCATGGGGGCTGTTTCCACGGTATATATGGCTGTAATATTCATGTTGGCCTGCATTGGGTCGCCAGTCCAGTTAATGTAGCTGTCATCAGCGATATCCAGCTCTACTGAGCGCACATCGTACAGGTTCATGCTGTACTTGCCGTCTGCGATGGTGTAGCGGCCCGTCATGTTAAGCTCGCCGCTCGGCCTCATCCCGATCACCAAAGGGTCTGCTGTGCCCCGCACCACCAAGTTATCGCCTGTGGTCGGGTCTATGACAATGGTGATCGGCGTTTCATCCGTTACCCGTATCTCCGCGCGGATATCAGCGCCCACAAAACCGGTTGTTTGTGCAGAGTCCTGTGCCTCCCCTCCGATAATCGCTGTAAGCGACTCATTCAGGTTAACGAACTCCACAATTCCGTCCCGTTCGGCGGCGCCCGCCTCATCCGCCGGAACTACCGCCGTAAAGTCAGAACCGTCCAGCACGCGTACATCAACATTTACAGATGGCTCGTTCATGTTGCCTGTGATCGCAGCTTCCGCATCTATATAGACTGTTCCGTAAAACAGGTCATTGTCCTGCGCCGTAGAGTTAAGCGCCAGGAAGCGGTCTGTCGTGGCGGTGAGGTCGAAGCGGTAGTCCAAGTAATCCTGTGTCAGCACGTTGCCGTTCACGGTCAGGTTGTTGCCGATGGAGTCTGTCAATGTAAAGTCAGGGAAACTGATTCCGGTCTCATTAAACTCCAGCCGCTCATTCTCCAGGCGGTAAAGCGAGCCGAGCATTGTAACCCTGAACTGTGCCTGGTTAAAGTTGAGCTGCCCGGCAATATCCGGGTCGTCAACGGTGCCGGTGATGCGCAGCCTGCCGGTGGCGCGGCCATCCATATCCTCCACCATGCCCGCTGTAAAGCCTTCAAGAGAA
>Ga0210040_10008865_pt1 | contig 11811 bp, 4 predicted proteins | sample CryGeyCG12114_NA_FD_185462 | JGI IMG/M metagenome (GOLD analysis project Ga0210040, IMG submission 185462) | Groundwater microbial communities from aquifer - Crystal Geyser CG19_WC_8/21/14_NA (SPAdes) (version 2) | ecosystem: Environmental > Aquatic > Deep subsurface > Groundwater | place: USA... | reverse complement strand
CGTAGGAGCTTGCATGTCAGGAAGATCGATGGCAGCCCATCTTCGTCATCGATTGGTGATTCCAGTGGCAGTTGAAGGACTGAGTCTTGGAAGAGTTGCTTATAGATGATGAGTCGGACGTCTACTCCAACCTCTGTTAGGATAGGGTTGAGACCCATCTTAGAAAGTTGCGATAGAGTACGATATGTGCAAGGAGAAAAGTATTGCTGTAGGGAAAGGGAAGTACGAGGCTGATGTTGCTGACTGCGTTATGGTAACCAGGAAGCTGCGAGGCAAGAAAGGTAGCAAGAAAGTGGCTAGGTTGTTCGGAAGGCGAGACAAGGTTGGAATAAAACCTGTCAAGCAGTGACCGTCAAGGAAGAAAAGTTTTTGATACCAGGAAAGATCTAGCCGAACACCTCAAATGCGAGTGTTGAGCAGGAAAGCCATGATTCTGACATGTGGCTGATTCGAGCCGCTTGTGCTCGTGCTGGCATCAATCAACGTTGGTGAAAGCTCAAAGCTTCGGAACAGGGGTCAAAACGATAGGACGATCTCCGATTGATCTCACACTCAAACGAGATCTTTTCGAAGAGTGAAACCGTGAACGATGCTCCTGCGCCGTTCGGGTAGCCTTTCGTATGTGTCTTCAGTCATACACTGCTCTCCGACTATGTTCCAATCATAGCCGCAGTCCAACGTGAATCGTCCGCATTTTGCGCATTCACGGCGATTCGACGATCCCTGCGGTGTTGTTGATGGTGCTAGATTTGACGAGCAGGGCGTATCGAAACACCAACGGACATCGAATCTAACTTCATGACCACCGACTGCTAGTGCAGCTGTAACACGTTTCGTGGGACCTATGGGCGTGCTTCAGCTACCGAGATCTCCGGCGTGCTTCGACAACATGTAGCGGGAAATATGGCATGATTCTCTATGGTGGACTGAAATATCTTCGTGGCGCAAAGCTGTGGTCACACTGTTGAATTTTGATGGTTGACTCCATGTCTATGCCCTCGTCCGTGCCCTGGCAGGATAGCAGTGGCAATTCTCTGTGTTGTGTTCCCTGGCAAAACCAGGTCCTAAAAATATATTGAGGATCATGCACAAGATCGTGTAGACACTGGATGAGCAGTCTTTACATAGATCGTGGCCCGCTGGTTGCTGTTAAGAAAGAGTGCGGAGGAGGACAATGTCAAACCATGCTGTAGTGAGGAGTCTGGCAAACAAAAACGCCTTGCATCGGTGTGCAATTTGCCAACACACCTTCAAAGCTTGCACCAGTGTAATTCAAGTGCCACCATCACTTTCTCCTCTCCTGACCCTCCTTCTATTCCTGTGCCTAGCTTTGATCATCTCCTCCGTTGCATAGCCTTCAGGCAACTGGAATTCCCTTTCCTCGATCTCAGGCACGGGCACACCCCATGCCAGTATGGTTCTGCCTCTCTGTCTCCCTTCCACCGCGGCATCTCTGAGATGTTTTTTGTCGAAAAAGCTCGTGAACGATCTCAACGGTGGAGGCTCCGGGAAAACTTCGAATCCCTGACTTACTCTCTTTTTCTTGACGATAGCTGACTTGACCTCTTCAAGTAGTTGCTGCGAAGCGAGAGCGTCAATCTCACTCGAATCGGGGGCCGGTTGGTCCGCGCTCGTGCTCCTCGCGCTCCCATCATCGCTTTCACTCGTCTGCTGGTCTTCTAGCTCGGCCGCTTCCTCTGCCAGTGCCTCTTCCTTCTCCCGCTTTCTTCTCTTCTCCTCTTCCTTCCACCACTTGAACTTGTCGATCAAAGCCTTTGTCTCCCGGATGAAGAGCTTACGCTTCAGCTCGTACCGCTTCTTTTCGGTGTCGGTGACACCCGAGATACCCAACGTCTTGAGCCAATCAGGACCTTTGAGTTCGTCAAGAAGACGTTCAAGCTGGTACTTTTCGTGTTGTGCACGTTCTCGATCACCATTTTTCATCTGCTTCTCGTGCCTTTCGGCCTTGCGATGCAGCTTGGAATAAACTTCCTCATTGAGAGGGTCGGTGGGAGGTGAGGCAGCGCTGCAATACTGCGACAGATTTACGACTGTTGCATGGTGAGGAAAGGCACCGGTCCGGAAGGGGTTAGTATTTCCCATAGGTGATGGGAATTTGGGTGTGTCGTCAATAACGAGCACCTTGGTCTTCGCCGTCAATACATCTGACACGGTCAACACTCACATTGTATGTAAGGCGTATATACATACCTAGATCTGGAGGTTCTAGGTTGAGCATTTCCTCAAAACTTGGGAAATACTGTGCCAACTCCGTCTTCGAACGTGAAGCCCCATCCTTAGAACGCAGGCTCCGACTGTCATCCTTGGATATTGTCTGCCTGCCATCTCCAACACGTATGCTCGCCCTGGCCTTCTCCTCAATAATCTTTATTTGATCATACTGTGGTTTGACTATGGGTGACTCTGCCGGTTTGCTGTCTTGTGGTACGATCGGTGGGGTTTCCGGTACGGCCTGCGTAACGATCGTCCCATCAGGCACGAGGAGTCTTCCACGCAAAGGTATTTGTATTTGTTGCTCTTTGTGTCTGCTTGCAATCCGTCGTCGCTTGTGCGACTGGTCTTGATCCGTTATCGAGCTTATTCGCGTGCGCTTCGATCGTAAAATTTGGGGTTGTTGGGGCTGTAGCGGACTTCTGTCATGCCTCGTTGGACTGCTTGACCTGGATGGTTTCTGGTCGCCTCGCAAGTTAGCACGCCGTAGAGACGACCTGGAACCGGCCACCATGTTATGGCTGGTGGTCTGTTGCTCATGTTTGATGCTGCTGGAAGGCTGCTTGGGTCGTCTTGTTTGTTTTGACTGCGCGTGTTGAGATCATTGACCACCCTGCCTCATCTAGGCGCACCTCCGGCACGCACTTTTACAAGCTACAATACGACGTCATTTCAAGCACTGAACCATTCATGGATCATCAGAGACGGGTCTATCATGTTATCAAATGGCTATGGAGCACCAGGAGGGAAGATGATACCCATGGAATTGAGGCGAGACACAAGCAATTTCGCACATTCGTGGCCACGAATTCTACTCTTCGATCAAGGAGCTGTAGAAGCTAATAATGCATGTCTTCTGCCTATTAATATAACGCAATGTCTTGCGCGATCCTGTCTTTAATATTCACAACGCCGTTCTAATGCCGCGCCTTTTCGTTCCCAGAGTCATGAGAGCCAGAGTTACTCGGAGGTATATCTTGGTATCCTTCGTCGTCGCTAAGGATCTCGTCGTCACTTTCACCTGCAAACGCGTCATACAGCTCGCCGCCTCTCTTTTGTCTGTTGCGCCCCTTTCCACCAGTTGTATGCTCATCACCGGCGTCATCCGGCACCATCTCAAATTCATAATCGTCCCGCGGATTATTAAGGCGGCGCTTTCTCCTCTGAATGAAGGCGTAGGCGCCAAGGCCAATGCAGAAAGCAATGATCATACCCATGGCACTGTATATCCAGATCTGAGTCTTTTTCGAAACGCCAAAGGTTGGAAAGAATGAGGGTAGGAAACTGTCAGAATAAGTGTGAGTAGCCGTGGGCAGTTGCGAAGTGGCCGTTGCTGTTTGCACATTGGTAGTTGTGGCAAGACTAATTGCAGTCGAAGTCGTCACTGCCTCGCTCTCGCTAGGCTTTGGCTTTGTAGGACGTTCAGGGTGATCGGTTGGCGTGGCAGGCAATTCGGTAGAGACACCAGGGTTGACACTAGCAGTACTAATGATCGCTGGCTCTGTAACGTGATCGTCGTCATGCTCATCTGGGAGAGGAAGCAACTCCTGAATGCTAGCATCGATAGACTCGCCCCACAAATTAAGGCGCCAGTCGATAAAAGTACCATTGTGTTCGTTCACAAGGGTGTCTTTGACGATGACCTCCCACTTACCAATGCCAGATTCGCCCCAATAAGCGACTGACATGAATGTCCAGTCATCGTATCCTTCGGTCGATGCGTCGTTTCGCCGTGTTGTAGCAATGTGACTTACGACACCCTCAGGGCTCCGCATTTCGACGCTGAGATCTCCACGCTTCTGGTGCTCGACGTTCATCGTCACAGTGACATGCTCTAGCCGCTCAAGATTAGCTTCTTTGAGCATGTCGGCTGTAACCTCGTATGATGCTGCAAGACCCTTGTCTCCTTGAGGAATAGGATGCTGCACGTTGAGCCATGGTGATCTGTACCAGGCTTGTGGCTTTACAGACTTGAAAACCTTCGCAGCTTCAACGAAGCGATAAGCATCCATCTTGCCATAGCCAAACATATGACTGAATTTCTTGCCGATTTTGGTGTCCTGCCAATCGCCGTCATCGAGGTGGATAGGAACAGCCGTGTCCACGACCAGATACTGCATGTCCCTCCATGTCAAGTCTGGTCGAATACTTAAAGCCAATGCCACAGTTCCTGCGACCAGAGGTCCAGCAGCAGACGTTCCACCATGCCCACTGTAGCATTTGTTCTCGCCAACATCGGTAGTGTGGATTGCATCGTTGTGTCCTGAGCTGTACGTGACCACGAGCTGGGCAGAACACGACTCAGAATAGTAAGGGTGATTACCTGCTCTGTCAATACCTCCCACAGTAATGCTGTATATGCTGTTGGTATAGCCATCGAAATTACAGTTGTCTTCACTTGCTGCGCCATTCCCAGCTGCGAACACGTACACAGAACCGAGGCCCTGGCGACCTTTTTGGATGCCATTGACCATCGCTTTCTGGATTAGTAGACCGGGTGCTTCCATGGATTGTCCATCATCTGGTGGACCCCACGAACAGGAGAATATCTGGTTTTCTTGGAAGTGGTGGTTCATCGCTAATGCCTCGTCTTCATCTGTGATAGGTTTGGACAATATCCGTACACCTGAGACCTTGCCATCGTATGCCATACCGACACCACAAACGTTGTTCTTTGCTGCCGCGATTTCTCCGGCACAACGTGTACCATGTTTGTCATCAAAAAGAAGGGGTTTTGGCTCTGGCAAGTTTTCGTTATAGTCCCACGAGCCTGCTGCATAGTAATTGGGCTTCAGATCGTCGCTGTACATGTCCAAGCCGTCGTCAATAACAGCAGCGATCGTACCATTGCCGGTAATGCCGTCGAGCCACACACCAGTGACATTCAGATCGTGACCTAGCTGTAGAGGGTTGAACAAGTGCCACTGTTCCTTGAAGATCGGGTCCTGAATATCTAGTGTCGTCGCGATAGTATTGAGTTTTTGAATAGCCTCTTGCTGCGCCTGATCGGTTTCGCCGTCATCACTGGCATTTGCACCTCCCTTCTCCCGTTCTTCAATTTGCGGAGACGGTACTCTTTTCACCAAACGCTGCCGTAGGACCTGCTTTTCCGACCATAATATACCGTCCAAGTCTCTGGTAGGTGCCCGCTTGTCCGTGTTCGAGCGCTTCCTCCGCAACCTCCGTCTTTTCAGGTTTTGCAAAGTGTCCTCGACCCGTGAACTGGAATGTTTCGGCGAGGAGAATGTGAAGTGACCGGGAAGCTCCCCGAGTGGGCCTTCATAGTGCAGCTTCAGAAGTCTAGCGATCTCAGAAGGTGACACATCATCGTGAAGGTGGAGAGCGAAATAGTCATTTCTCTCGTGGTCGCGATGAGACCGGTATGCGCATACTCCGCTGCCTAGCAGGAGGAGGGAGAGCCACGCATGCACGAGCATGTTGAGAAAGTATGTCCCTCAGATGGCCTGCATCGTCCGGGGTGGTTCGAATCTGAAAGGAGGGTGGCTGCCCAAGTAGACAGGCCACTTAGGGTGGTAAGGCAGGCGAAGGGTAGTTGTGGCGATAGCAAGGACAAAGGACAAAGAAGAACGGTACAGCTCAGTAATGCGGATGGGATCGAGCGAATGTATGCACGAGCAAACAATGGTACTTGATACTTGGTACTTGGTGTGAAGGAATGTTTTGTATGCGGACGGAGACTCGGACTCATACCCTGTCCTGTCCTGTGCTGTGTAAAGTGTTGCGTTTGGAGTGCTTCTAACTTAGGCTGGCTTAAGCTTAGCTTAGTTTAGCTTGTCCATCATGATCTCCGTAACGGTGTCCAAGGCTCCAAGCTTAAGGCTCTGGGGCTTCACACTGGGCAGGGAAGCTTGAGTGTTCAAGTTAGGCACACTTACTCGTACTAACTTATCGGTAACTGGCAGGCGCGCAGAAGGGAACAAGGGAAGGTCCGATACCCGCGAGGCGCTTCACTCTAAGCGCTCTCGGGCCCCGGGAGTTCGTTCATTCGCCCCTGCAGACTGCAGTCGACTACTACGAGTACGACTGTTAACTTGAGTTAACCAACCCTTGGGCTCCTTACTCATACCTTGTACCTACTGTAGTATGCACCAGCGTCGAGTCTGTCCGCCCACCAGCTGCGCTACGAGAGTGGATCTCTTCTCCAAAATGGGTACCCTATCGGTATACCCGTGTTTGCTGCCAGCTCCAGCATCTCAGCCACGTCCTTTTAAAGCCGGACTAAGTTAACTTAGGACTTCATCTTGCTCGGGTCCATCTGCGTAGATCGCTTCGCTGCATCGCCGCAGCCTGCAGGCCACGACTTCAACTGTCCGCTTTTACCAGCCACCCCGGACATGGGTCACCGTGGCGTGGCTTTTCTTGTTTTCATATCATGCGCTGCTCTTCGTCTTTGCGTAGCTAGCAGCCCTGTAATCTGTACATATCGTCAAGCTTGGATAGCTCCTTCAAATACAATATCTGTCCCGTTTGTACAGGTACCTACGAAGAGACTCGGGATGCATGTGGTTGCGTAATTCATGACCAACATTTCCGCAAAGATACATACAGATTCCAGGAACATCCTTACGACTGACATTTTAGGCTTCGAGAGGCTATCGAAAATCACTTCCCTCGGGCTGTTATCTCCTGAAATCACGCTTGCGCCTAGGCGCTGCAGCTCCAACGGCAGCTCGACGCCATGACATCCATGAACCCCGCGAACCTCTATCACGACTCGGCCCTAGACGGCTTGATTGGTCCAGTTGGAAATCTACCTCGCAAAGGATCTGTGCACAAGAGAAATGGAAGCCAAAGTACAAGAGTCGCCTCGGACCATACCAATATGCAGTCAAGGCCTCCTCCTGCACCTGAGGTACCTCGAGGTGCACCCATATCCTACAGAGGTCCCGGTGTAGACAACGGAGGCTTGCAGAGGTCCTTCTCGCAGAGGGCTAGGGGCCGCCCCTATGCGAACGAAGCTTTTGCCGACTACGATATGGATGCGCCGGAGCAAGACCACGGTTCAGTGCGCCCTCAAGCCCAAAGTACCTATGTCGAGGATTACGATGCACCTTTCCAAGCAAAGATGCAGCCTCAAGCACCTTTGCGCGTAGATACGTCTGGCAGTAGCCGGCCTGTAAAAAAGGGCCAATCATCGATGATAGCATCACCAAGCGTTGGCCCGCCGTACCAGCCCAGCAGTGCTCAAACGGGTTACCGGCGAACATCAGACACACGGAGAAACGTTGAAGAGCCGACCTCAGGGTCAACTCGAGTGGACGCACTGAGAGATACGGGATTCTCAGCGGAAGAACAAGACCGGGACTGGGCACCAGATAGGTCGCCCCTCCAGAAACTGGAGGTCACTTTGAACGATATCAGCAAGGAAGAGAAGAGAGCTCGTGTACAACAAGCTGAGATGCTGCTTCGTGAGGGTAAATCGAGCAAACCAAGGCAGTCGTCCCAGAGAGATAGTACAAGCAAAAATGTATCCAGCTTCAGCACTGCGCGAGGCCCTCGTGTGTCTGCTGGTGCTCCGAAACCACAGCTCATTGAGGATCCAGACTCTAGACAATCGTCCGGGGATGGAAGAGGGGGATCCGAATACCAATCACGAGCGCCGAAGAGCTCTACCACTTACGATGCTGTGACTGTAGGATCGCCTCAGGATGTGCGGAGCTCTATAGGACGTTCGAAGCGCGGCATGGACATCGGAGCTGACCGACCCAAGCAGTCTGGAGTTTATGGTGAACTATCAAGGGGCTTTCCTGAAGGACCACGATCTGGCCATCAGCAGGGGCAACCTTCACGGAGTATTTCGGACACGCGTGCGCCGTCTGAGCCAGGGAGAGATGCCGAAGGTTCGCGAGGACTTCGGACAGTGTCTATGCATCAGCGTGGGCCGCAAAGCCAGTCTCGAAAGGCATACGCAGAGTCTCCGACAGAAAGGGAACGCAATGCATCTCACAAGGCTGCTCTGGAGAAGCTTACAGGCATCCCTGCGATGGCAGCAGTTCCTGGGAGTGGTTCCAGAAAGTCGCAGAGGACCTCTCCTACGAATTTGGACTATAATCTGCGAGCACAGCCACCACAAGATGGAACATCTGCACTCCTACCTCAGCCGGGATACGGGAATACTCGAGGTGGCCTTTACTCTAATACACAGACACAGCCCGATGCGGACTTAACACCCACCCAACGTAACAAAGCAGCAGGGCTAGGGATTCAAGATTCTCCTAGGCTGAGACAGCCCGAATCGTCTGTGGATACCTTCGACACCGCTCGCCAGAAAAGTCGACGGCCAAGTGTCTCGTTCAAAGAGCCATATCTACCTCGTCGGCCTGTAGACGAATGGAAGCAAGCAGGAATAGCGCGACTGACTCTAGCCGATTTCGTACTGGACAGACCTGCCGAAGCTTCTGCTGGATCAGAGAGACATACAACTTGGTGGGAGAAGGATGGCACTCCAGAGAGGTCTAAAAGAAGTAGAAGAGGAAGCAACGCAAACTCTCATGCCAACGATGTGATCGATGATCGAGTGGCAGAGTTTTCTCCACGATTGTATCTGAAGTGTGGACCACTCCTCCGCTACACTGGCATGAAGTCGACGCGGGCCGACGACGGAACGCCCTCGACAGGTCCTGTCTTCTGGCGAGGCAGCGTTATGATTGTCACGCAAGATTCTCAATCATCATATACTGAAACCCCTACACTGAGGATTTTCTCACAGCCGAAACGACTCCTAGCAACGCAATCTGCGCATGTGACCGGCGAAGAACTAGCACCAGAACATATGGATCCGATCGCTGGGCTGACTAAGGTGTCAAGGACAGGAAGAGCACTATATGTGCGACCTGTGGACCATCTTGAGGAGCAGAGAGATCTGTCGCGGCTGGAAGATGATAACGGTCTTTTCGAGAGCTCTCCTAGCTCCATGGACGTCAATGGTGACGGTCATACATCGGCGGCCACGAACAAGCGGATCCTGGAACACGATGGTGAGCGAGTCGGAAGATACCAGGATGTCAAAGGCGCTCGTTTGTACGCCGATCCAGACCGCGATGCTACTTTCTGGCGATTCAACATCGAAGTCGAGCTCGGCGATGAGCAGCAACATGTCGCATATCGCATCAACAGGGGACCCGCTGTAGGCTTCTGGGTCCCTGCACGCGACCAGACCATGAACATAATGTTTCACAGCTGTAATGGCTTTAGCTTGTCCGTGGACTCAGATCAGTTTAGTGGTCCAGATCCGTTGTGGAGAGATGTGCTCAACTCCCATCAAACCAGACCTTTCCATGTCATGATTGGTGGCGGTGACCAGATTTACAACGACCGGGTCATGGTCGATACAAGGCTGTTCGGAGAATGGACCAGATCACGAAACCCGGCGCAGAAACATCATGCAGAATTCACAAACGACATGAAGAATGAGCTCGAGGACTTTTATCTCGAACGATATGCCATGTGGTTTTCTCAGAGTCTCTTTGGCATGGCTAACAGCCAAATTCCCATGGTCAATATTTGGGATGATCACGACATCATTGATGGGTTTGGATCGTACCCGGACCACTTCATGCGCACACCTGTGTTCTCTGGAGTCGGGAATATTGCCTTCAAATACTACATGCTGTTTCAACATCAAAGTGTGCCCGAAGAAACCCATGCAGATGAGCCGAGCTGGGTGTTAGGGCACCGACCAGGACCATACATTACGCAACGTAGCCGAAGTGTGTTCATGCACATGGGCAAAAATGTTGCATTCCTAGGTCTAGATTGCCGTACCGAGCGCACTCGTAATGAAGTGCTGAGCCTCGATACCGTGGACATCGTGCTTGATAGATGTCGGAAAGAGCTGGTTGAAGGGGAAACCAAGCATTTGATCCTTTTGCTAGGCGTACCGATAGCTTATCCACGCCTGGTTTGGCTTGAGAACGTCTTTGGAAGCCGAGCAATGGATCCCATCAAGGCCCTGAATAAAGCAGGTATCCTCAAAAGTGGTTTCCTCAACAAGTTCGATGGTGGTGTGGAAATTCTGGACGACCTTGACGACCACTGGACCGCCAGCAATCACAAGCACGAACGCAATGAGCTTGTCAAGGAACTGCAAGATCTCGCGGCAGAGAGATCTGTCCGTATCACAATACTCGGCGGCGATGTCCATCTTGCTGCAATGGGTCAGTTCTATTCCAACCCTAAGCTCAGGATCCCCAAGGATAGGGATCATCGATACATGCCAAACATTATTTCTTCTGCCATCGTCAATACACCACCACCGGAAATGCTGGCAGACATGATGAACAAAAGGAACAAAGTCCATCATTTAGATAAATACACTGACGAGAACATGATCCCTATGTTCACGCATGATGTAAATCACAAGAAACGCAACAACAAACATCTCTTACCTAGGCGTAACTGGTGCTCCATTCGGGAATACCACCCAGGCTCAACGCCTCCACCAACACCACCCGAGACACCGTCAGTGTCCGGATCTGAAGACGAAGCCGAAGGGGACGAGTATTACGAAGAGCCTCAAGAAGCTCCCAAACGTCGCTTCTCCTTCAGCAAGGGTGACGCTAACCCACGCTCTCTTTTTCGCCGTCTCAGCTCACGCAAGGCCCCACCATCCTCTTACCGTGATACCATGGACGACAATCCATCCCGTAGCGTATCATATGACGGCAGCACGCCAGCACAACATGGCGAGCACTTCCTTGACCGAGCCGCCTCGCGACGTGATTCCTTGGAGTCCAGTCAACAAGGCCAACAACTCAAGCGTGCTTCCTCCCTTGACCGTCGCGGTGCCAAAGCTAGCCGGCCAAACTTCCAACGTAGGCCTACCAACCTCTCTGAGAAAGCCGCCCGTAAAGGGAACGTCCTAGCCGTTGATGCCGAAGGAAACGAATTTGACGTCAACGATCAAGTCAACCTCGAAGGAGGTCTCGACATCGTCTTGAATTGCGAAGTAGACCAGCGAGACCCGGCCGGTATCACCACGCCATACCGAATCCTGATCCCCCAGCTCTGGTACGACGGTAGCTCGGACCGCGAGAAACTTGACGAAGCCGCAGGGACGCACCAAAAGTCGGGCTTACTAGGACGTTTGGGTCTTGGTCGGCGAGGCGGCAATTCGACTGCGAGCAAGCAAGGCGCAGGCAACTGGGGCCAGGCAATGAGCGACACAGAATCATACAGCGGAAGTGAGGGCAAAGAACCGCCTCCTCCAAGACGACGCTTCAGTCTCTTCGGCAATCGACGTAAGAAGCAAGAGCAGGAGGAATATTACAGCGACGAGGAAGAGCAGGACCAGCCACTGGGCCACGAGGAACAGAGTCTCACGAACGCGAGTCACGATGCCGCAGCCAAGAAGCAGGAGTATCATGAAAATCAAGCACGGAATCGCCACGTTCCAGCGAGCAGAGAGCAGTTATACGACACCACGAACCGCCCGCCTAGCACTCACAACCATACCCAAACTCAATTGTACGGTCTGAACCACAACCACAACCACAACCACAATCTCTACCAAAGCGCACCACAATCCCACCAACCTTCCACCTCAACCATCGCAACCAT
>Ga0210040_10008863_pt1 | contig 11814 bp, 8 predicted proteins | sample CryGeyCG12114_NA_FD_185462 | JGI IMG/M metagenome (GOLD analysis project Ga0210040, IMG submission 185462) | Groundwater microbial communities from aquifer - Crystal Geyser CG19_WC_8/21/14_NA (SPAdes) (version 2) | ecosystem: Environmental > Aquatic > Deep subsurface > Groundwater | place: USA... | reverse complement strand
TTGCTTTTTTAACACACGTAAGATACGAAACGCGCGTTTAATTTTAAAATAGACCAATCAGAGCATCTTCGGCACCAGCTCTGCACCAATGAGTGTGTCTTCGGAACTTTTCTGCACAGCTGCTATTTCCAAAGTCACAGACATTGCTATGCATATTTTGTATGCTACTCGTAGAACATGTACTACGACGTATTCCCTGATAAAAGCACAAAAGTTTGTAGAAAAAAATGAAACAGACTGAAACTTTACTATCTCTCTAGTTTTTTTAGTCTTATCGAACGTTGTTGCTGGTAGTCCGAACGTCGAAATATTTTTTATTGTGTCATCTTATTTTAGATTCTTCATGTGAGGTACGTAGCCGCCATCTTGCGAGTAGCAGCAGCCAATTTGCGGTCTCGGCCAAACCTGAATCATCCATCAACAGCACTTTCTAAGCAAATTACAATTTGCGGGGATTTGCATGGGAAACTTGACGATTTATTGGTCATTTTCTACAAGGTGAACTATTCATTTTTTTCTTGTTGTTTTAGTCACCAATGTACTGAAAAGAGATAAAAATGCTGATGAAATGTTTAAAACTGTTTCTAATCAAACAAAAGTACGAGTTCGGTTGACTTGCTGAAAATTTCATGCCCGTTACTATCTAAATACAAGATTATTTAGATGCATGGTTACACCGGTAGCTTAAATGCAAGGTTATTTAGATTAAACATGCCAAATCTAAATAAATGTTTCAACCCTTACGGCCGTGTTGAAGGCATCTCCAGTGCTGTTTTTAGAAGCTTGAGATGTCAACAAATGAATATAAAAACAAAATGATGTTATGAGAATTTATACTAAAGAAATGATCCTTCGTATGTTTTACACGAGAAATATTAGTACCACCGTATTCAATGTAGCAATTACCAAAACAACCATTATGGTATGGTTTATTATACCTTGCCCTCATAATTTTATATTTCTACTGACGTCTTTTAATAATTGCAGTTCTACTAAAAAGCAATAGTCTGAATAGCGATGCTAACCGAAATGTTAAACTTTAATTTCCTGTCGTGTCAACTTCGTTTTCCAGAATTTACTTTGAGTGCACCGAGATTTCTATGTACAAATATTCTAATTGGCCTAGCTATGTTGTTTTGAATCGGATTTACTTTGATTTATTCTAAACCACGTGTGACAGGAATATATAACAATCTAAATTAATAATGCCCTAATGGGTACCATGTATTTCCAATCAATGTTGTTTATTTGGGCACACGAAAATATATTTGTGTGGACTATATAATCGTGAATTTGTTAGCCCGTATGCATGTTACTTGTCAGAGGTTCACTGAAAGGAAAATGGTGTAATGGTTGACAATGGAGATATATCCAGATATGTTCCCCAAATAACTTTGAATGATTTTAATTCCTTTTACAGAATGGGCTTCCTTCCGCAGAAAATCCATATGTCTTTAATGGAGACTATGTAGATCGCGGGAAAAGGAGCATGGAAATTCTGCTGACCCTTCTCAGCTGCTTCTTGTATTGTCCAGAGGCTGTCTATTTGAACAGGGGAAATCATGAAGACCATATCATGAATATGAGGTTTGTTTTCAGCTATTGTCTTCCTCCTTTAATGAATAGAATGCAGTAAATGGATCGGTCTTTGGAGCTTTGAGTAGTTGTCAGTTTACATTTTAGATTCTGCTAGAATTTAGCTAACTAAGAATGAAATGAAAAGTAAAATAACATTTTCGGTTACGATGACACAGAGACTTGTGGGTTAAAACACATCATGTTATACTTGTAAATCCAATTTAGCCGACACGATTTTTTTGGTAATAAAAACACTTGCTTTCTCACGCAGAAGTCAGCACAAAAATTTAGGCGTTTGCAATTTTATATTTTTATTAAATATTATCCCGCATGAAAGACAATTTAACATGATGTCGAATATTATATCAATGCATTACTGAATGTATTTTTGAAGAAAAAGAATAGACCTGATGAGTAGTTTAAGTAAACGTAAAATGTGGGAAATATTAAATAAAAATAAAATCTTATTTTATTTCAGATATGGATTCATTCGGGAAGTACGCTTAAAATATAAGGTATGTAATTTGAACTCGATACGAATTTGTTATTCTGGAAATACTGGTTGATATGCGCAGCAGTTTATATTTTTATCACAAAAACGGAAAAGCAAGCTAGAACCGAGAGTTTCATTGTTTTTTTACTACGGCTGAAAGCTGAATATTGTGTGACACCGAAGCGGGCCTAATGATCAAAGATAACAACTAATGCATTCCACATCTAGTACTTGTCTCTTATTTATCTGTGGTACAAGTCACTTTCATTATTGGCAAATCATGCTGCATACATCCCATCGAAATAGATTATAGTGTATTGCATCCATTATATAACATTCATTATATTACATCCATTGTTTCATTTCTAGTCGTCCTTATGCATACGAGAAAAAGTATCACTCTCATTGAAATGAGAATATCTGTGAGCTCGAAATATTGAGGTACACTCTGTCAGAACAGAGAGTATAGTATGAATGAAGTGCAAATTCTTGTACAAAGATCATTGGATCAAAGTTTCCAATTCGGGGATTACAATTTGTCAGTCGGAAAGAAAATGTAGTGATACTATTGATTAGAAAGGAACGTGATGATTCCAGTGCTAGTTTATAAAAGGAGGCTTTACAAATGTTTACAAGTGAATTGGAATTGTAATTACGGTTTTTTTTAATGAAAATGAAAAATTTCCAGTTCAAAAATATTGTTCAGTGGTAGTTTTCTCCTGGTTTCCATGGAAACAAACTGGTCATGAACAAGGTTTTTTTTAGAAAACTGCATTGAAAATCACGCAGTTTATTTGTTTCTTTGAAATTCCTTTAACCTATTGCCACAGCAATGACGCTATTCTCCTCCGATAAATTCAACTAATGACTACTGTCTGTTTCAAAATACAAGACACCTCTCCAATAGTAAGTTTGCTATTTTGGTTAAATAGTGATTTGTTGAATTTATGGGAGAAAAGTGGCCTCATTGTTATAGCAATAAGTTTACAGGAATTTCAAAGATAGAAATAAATTGCATGATTTTAAATGCAATTTACTGAAAAAAAGTAAACTTTGTTTATCACCAGCTTGTTTACACGTAAACCAGGAGAAAACAACCAATGCCAAATAACATTGGAGCAAAATTTTTCCATAGTATTTTGAAACAGACAGTAATGACTATTGACCAAAGTAGCAAACTTTGCTCTTGGGGAGGTCTCATTCAAAAAGAAACAAACAGTAACTGTAAACACCGCAACTTACTTGAATGCAAATGTCAAGGGTTTGTGTTGAGGATCTCTGAAATTGATTTGGAAACGTGAAAGTCTTGTTTACAATTATTATTTTCATTTACATCAGCTCATATTTACAAATATATCCCCCATGCTGTTATTCTTATTCCCTTGTAGAGTTATATTAGTTGTATTTGTTATATCAGAAACGACTCAAATATTTTAGACTCCATCCAATATTATTAACCTCTTCGTTCCAATAAGTCATTTTTTCAAACATTAGTTCACTTCCAGGTAACCTTGCAAATAAATATTGTTATCACCCCTGCCTCCCAAATTGCTTTCGAGGAAATGGATGGAAGTGAAAAAACGAAATGTTGTTGATGATAAACTGTTTTATACTCGTCGGTAGTCGTGATATTTGCTTTTAAATCGAGTGATGTTTTCAAATGAACATGTAAAAGGTACTAGCAACACGGTGCGAAGTTTCAAATAGAGTTACCCTTGTAAGGAGCCCAAGACCATTCGCTCCGTTCCCCTGCCATATGTAGATAGATTATGCATTTCTTTTTGTTAATCACCATTTCTAATTTTATAAATACGACTCTGACTCCAGACATATTAAAATTAATCATGTCTGTGCTTTAAAAAACTAACATTGTATGGAAACAAATTGGGAGTTAATAGCTCAAATTTTTGTTATTGTAGTTGTTTTGCTCAAAATTTTTGAAGATTTTTCATAGCCTCCATCTAGCTAGTAATGTAAGATAGTTACGCTCCTGACCCGAAGCGGAAAGGAACAGGACCGTTTTTGGGGTTCGAAGGGGAGTTAAAAAATCCCATCCCTCGAAAAATTGCGCATAGTAGTCTCAATACGTAACATATTGCGTGATTGGGAGCGAAGTGAGTTTTTTAATCAAACTTTCCCTGGTTGTTGGGACTTGTTTTTTCCACGTACATTTGCGTGATTGGTCACCTGGATGTTACATTTTCCAACGTTTATTTAAGTTTCGGGGCAGATGGGCATAATTTTATTTTACGTAAATATACGTAACCGGGAAGGAAGATGAGGTAGCAACACAATCGCTTGGAGTCTTCGCTATAGCAAATTTGGTTTGTCGACTTTTAAATTGCTTTGTTACGTTTGTTGCATCCTATTTCAATGATAAACACATCAAGAACATCCTGCTTACATTCTATTATATACTATGTGCGTACTGAACATCTCTGAAGGCTTTTGATCTGCCTTCATTGATCCTATCCAAGTGAAGTCTCTCATGCCAATGAAAGAAGATTCTTTTTCAGCTTGTTGTACGTACCATATATTGGTCCAAAAACTGATAGCGCACTAGACGTGTACTCATGGGTTGAGCTAACCGTGAGCCGAGTTTGCACGGAACAGTAAGCTAGCTTTATCTGCTGCCACCTGCAAGTTTCGTTTTCTTTGTTATTCGATAGTTAAAAAGCAGATATGAGCTTGATCCTTGTATGGTGAGATTGAGCATCCCCGTATCACATTGCATATTCAGTGATATGGTTGTTCATTAAAATCCTTGACAAAATTAAATAGTTCTACCTAAACTCGCTTCAGTTCCACAAACTTTCCATGCAAATTGATTTCCCTAAGCATGCTGACAAGTCGTGTAGTGCTGGTGATTGGATTGTTGAGGAAAAGCAAAGTTTTTTTCATTATCCTGTGTCCTGTATCTGTTCTTGTTGTCAGTATGCTGCCCCACCTTATTTTCTAGTCTTCGGGGTTCTAATCAATCCGAATGAAAATGGACTATGGGGACTAAGAATGATTTATGAAAGTGCGTAAGAGATTGTTGTTGCTGTCGAGCTTTAAAAACTGTTTCAATCAGTTTTGCAAAGTTTGGGGTATTTTGTAAAGTGCGAAGTTTTTTCCTCTCCTGACTTTTACGTATGAGCACTTTTTTAATATTTGTTATAAAAATGATTAAATTTTCACTTTCAGTATGAGCACATAATTGGAGCAGTGTAAATATATATATACATATATACATTATATATAAATACAGTAAGAGGATTACTTTCTCCTCTATGGATCAAAGTCACAACTTATGAGGCTTGTCCTGATCTTTTATTTTGTCTGTGGACTCTTAATTCCCTCCCCATGATAAAAGGGAAAGTAATTGTGCTTTTTCGTGCGTACGACTAAATTGTCTCATTTCATAGAGACCAGGACAGTTTGTCAATGCAGTAATGTAGTATTTGTTAGAGATGCTAGTTAGCCTGCGGAAAGTGAAAGTAATGTTTTAAGCATTGAATTGACTATAGTTGTTTTAGTGGATGAAGATAAATTATGAAATTGTGTGACATTTGGGACTCAATCAATTTACAATTTGTAATGCATTTGCTAAACTACAGTTGTCTGCCAATGAAATTTTGGGGCAAAGTTTGTCCGCTCCAAAAATTTAAATGATATAAAAGCTGGTGCTCAAACAACCGCAGACTTTGTACTCTAATTGCTAATTAGCTAGGAAAAGTTTACAACTACTTATTTGGCACTAGTTCCGCGCTGGTTAATTATATTCCTGCTTTGATTGCCACTTGAAGTCAATATTTCATGCAATATTGCGTTTAATATAGCAAATCCAAGTTTTCATCTCAACTCCTTTCTAAACGAACGATGAACAAGTTAGTTCGTTTCAGAAACAAAACTCAGTTACGCTGAGTTGATTAACACAACTTTCTATGCCATCACACTCCTTTTAAAAAACAGTGGCATATAATTTTCACCTTTTTTCAGCTTACTCGCAAGTGAGACTGTTTGGATTGAGTGCAGAGTTGAAAACTGTAAACAATACTGGAAATTTGGGAATACATACAAGAGACATTGCGTCGAAAGAAGCATACAAGAGAAGAGACAAGCCTTTGAGCGCTCCCAGAGTCTGAGTTAATCTCTTCGATTTGTTAGATTGTGAATATTTTATCCGCTGCCTTACTGACCGACGACTGACTGACCAAGAGTTAAAAAGTTTGCTGTCAGCTAAAAGGATTTCATTTCTAGCCAACTAACTACCTAAGCTTTCTGCAGTGCAAGTTCATATCACACACTGTTTATTATACCCAACTAACTATAGGTAGTCACTAAAGTTGCAATAATACTTGCCGTTGTCTTCGTCCGCATGTTTGAAAGAATACGGCAGTGAAATAACCGTAAGACCGTAACCGTAGGCTTTTTAAAATGCAAATGCGCAACGTTCCTTTTGGACTTATTCCATGGGGGAACTTGTGGAATAAAAATAATAAAAAGTTAGCCACTCGCATGGAATAAAATGCTCACATAATCATACTGATACTTTTTGATTCAAGATTGTTTGAGTAACCCACATTACAGTAACAGTGTATTACAGTAACCGATAACACCCAAATCTCAGTAAATTACGGTACAGTTACAAAACGTTTTTTTCAATATCTTGAGAGATAACATTTTTTGATATTTAATAAATAAAAAATGTACAGTTTTCTACCTATTGATTTATTTTATTTTGTTCCGGTGTCCTCTCTGTCTGTACGCTTCCAGCGGTTTCAATCATTTGTTCAGACTGATACCAGTCTTCTTTTGTTTCACTCCCCAACAAGTATTCTTGCAGTTGTTCTCTCAACTCTGTCCTGTTCATTCCGTTTCAGCTTCACAAAACTCCAACAGAGTGAGATGATCGCAGGCTGTTTGATTGTACATTCGATTGTACCAACCTTCGACCAGATTATTTGTCCTAGAAAGATCTGCTAATATTCTGTTGAAGGATTTTCTACTGTAATTTTTCTCAATCTGTCTGCTAACTGCATCACTTCGTGTCCAAATTTACAGTTTATAAATTAGTCATCTAAAACTCTGCAGATACTACTTAAGTTTTCATATTTATTAATTTCTATAACTACTTGGATCATACTTATAAAAATTAGTTAGCAGATTAGACCACAAAATATTCAAATTACTGTACCTTTTCGTTTGTTACTGTGATGACCGTTTTTCACTGTATACTGAAATTACTGATGATCAGTTGCTGACTATTAGTTACTGTAATGTGGTTTACTCAGATGAAATACCATACGGCACTTTTTTGGGAACCAATTCTGCATGTTTTCAACCGGCGACTGACTCACTCAGTGACTTGTAAAATACATCTCCAGTTTATGCGTTGTCTTCGAGTGTGTGCCTTGCAGGGATTATTTGGTCTCTGTAAACACACACGTTACGTATATTGCAGTAGTACCATTCATACTGATTCAGTTCGTGACTTGGTTCATTTCAGGTTTTCGCTGGTCGAATACTTCATCTGATAGATCAGGTTTACCGAAGTCTACCTTTGGGAACCATTATTGATAGCCGAGTGCTCGTTGTTCACGGAGGGATTTCAGCCACCACGGATTTGAAGATGATTGCAGAAGTAGATCGTCATAAGGTTCGATTTGTATTCTAGTATTCCCATTTCCTAATGTGGAAGAATGTACATTTTATACCAAGTAAACTAGTGGGTAGCCGGTCTGCAGAAATTTTTGAACTGAAATATACTGGCTATAGATGCATGCATAGTAATAGTAAGTAATGCAATTTACTTAGGGATCTGAAAGTTTTCCCGTCTACACCAACTCACAGCATCTTCACAATCACATTTAAGAAAGTTTGTTCCATGTTTTTTAAACTTTTGATGTCATTATCCAAAATAGAGAAATATAAGTATGGCAGTAGATTATTCTACCAGGTTGGTTGGTAAGTTGGACCACTGACAGTGGATAAAAAACTGAGCTTTTTTAGATGATTTTAAGTTTGTAAGTGTGTATGTGGAAAGACACTTGAAAGTCGGGAATTCAATCGACAGTGTAATTAAAGGGCTTGAGGAAAAGTTGAAGCCGATCTCTTTGCGTGAAGATGGAAGGGAAAAATGCGGATAGGAGTTAGTTATTGGGAACATGTTGTATGATCTAAGAACTAATCTTTGAATTTTTAGCCTCCTATTTTTCCCACTGCCTCTCCTAGGACTAGGCTTCCATACTTTTTTGTCATATTATGGAAGGAGTCTTCAAAAGGTAGTTCTATATCCAACTTATTTGCATTTGCAGTTTGCTTCCATTTTGAGACCTCCTGTGGTCGAGACTATGGACGGAGAAGGTCGGGTTAGACAGTTATCTGAATTGTATACAACCAACAACAGCAGTGAATGGAAACAGGTAAGGATGTTTACTTAAACGTCTTGTGGCTTTTAAACTGGTGGCAACGCTTTCTCGATTTGTCTGACTGAGAGAATTTTTATGAGTTCTGTCTTTTTTACTCGAGATAGTTTTAAAAGTGGCTTTTTTTACCGAAATAATTCCGGATTACGTTTACATTTCCATCCATTTTGAATGGGCTCCAATCTAGCCCAGTTTCTATTGCCCATAAACAACCATAGTTATTGCTAGTAAATCTGACTGTCTGTAAGTCGTTTCTAATAAACTATATGCCGCATACTGCTACTCACTTTAAATTTCTGAAACTAGATGGTACTTGATGCATGAAAATGAGTGTTCGTGTTTCCCCTGCCTGTCCTGTGCTCGCGATGAACAATGTGTACTACTACTTTGTTTGCTTCCAAATTGTTAACTCAGTCAGTCATTTAGCTATTATTTTATGATTTTGTGTCCATGTGAAAAGAAAAGTAATCTCGTTTAGTTAGAGACATGACAAGCCAGCTTAGAATGAATTGTATTAGTTTGATGAGCCTTTGATTTTAGTTTCTCTGTTTAGTTAGTCAACTTCCCGTTTCCCATGTATCCACACTTTGTAGACTCTGGGAGCGCTCAAAGGTTTGTCTCTTCTCTTGTATGCTTCTTTCGACGCAATGTCTCTTGTATGTATTCCCAAATTTCCAGTATTGTTTACTGACGTGTCCAAGTCGTATAAACTTGTTCAAAAGTAGAAATTAGATGCATGAGGAGTTGTATAAACTTATTCAAAGTAGAAATTTCGATTCATGAGCTCAGTCAACACACTCAGTCAGTTAGTGAATCTGACTTGAAAGCTAAATAGTAATTACATCTTTGATAATTTTATAAGTTTGATAAAATTTTAGTTATAGAGTGATAAAATATCTCACTTTCGTAGAATCCAATTTGCACCTTTAAAAACTACAGCGTTACGTATAGTGGGTTCACCCAAATTGCAAACTGAAGATACTAGAAGAGGAGCATTAATGGTTAACTCGATTTTGCCAACATCTCAACAAGGTTTTAATTTACAAAAGTGCTCATTAATGGCTCGTAAACTAGAGTTAATTGGTTCTTACGAAAAGTTCGTTACAGCGTGTCACATAGTGTGTATTGGAAACTGAATGACATGAAACATTGAGGTCTCCCTAGTATCCAAAATTTTCCATATCCCACTGCCTTTGCTTAATTATCTGTTAAATCGATGTTGCTCACAGTCAGCTTCGTTTGCTTTAAACAAACAAGCGACTTTTGGAATGACAGGACAGTCTATTCAAAAGTTGACAAGTAAAGCCGTAAAGTGTTTCTAAAGTGCTCCATCTTTAACTAACTAGTTATTTGAGGAATCAATCAAATGGGACTCCATTCTTTAATCATTGGGCACCAAGGGTTTTTACAAATACTAAATAAGTGTTAAATGTGTCTGGTCTCAGTCTCATTATTAGAGCTCCCGTGGCAGCCTACCTGTTCTATGTAAATTGAGAGAGAAAACTAAATGTTCTACTACTCCAAATTGAAGTAGAATATAGCTGTATAAGAGCCAAACCAAATTAAAATCTCGAGGACTGCAAATTCTCTGTTCATTTAAAGTAGCAACAAATATTCTGCGCTAACTATATGTATAGTTGAAATGAACACTCTCTCAGGGTAGTATATGTTATGCTGTCTGAATTTGACAGAACCAATGGAAATCACTGCTACGTTTCCTCTTGCTAATTATTTAACAAAGTTACGCTTTCACTATAGTGCACTGATTCTTGTACATGGGTTATTAGCACTTGGTATAACTATTTATACGAAATGGCTTGCTAGAGCTAGTTTTATATTTTTATTCAATTGGTATTCCAGCATAGCTTCCTCTCATGAAATGAGGAACCGTATTCTCACACTGTGAATATTTGCTTCATTAAGTCTAAGTAAACACTAAACAGTATGCCACCACGGGTATACTATGCATGGTACAAATGGGACTGAAGTGGTAGTTTCCTCATAAATATTCTGCATCTATTAAATTTGCCTTCTTGCGGTTAACTGTTGTACCTTTGCAGCCCTAAGCTGCAAAAATTGTAAAAATTAAGTCAAGTATCAGCCAAGTTACAAAGCATATAAATTTGGTGATTTTTAAAGTGTTAATATTCACGGTCACAGAAATAGGGTATTGGAAGTAACTAGCTAAGGTTGTATTTTCGGATTTTATATTCTCGATTTAACTGACAATGTTGAAAATATTGCAAAGAAGTTGTTCTGGACAGCTAATTTTGAAATACAACTGAATCAGGCCGTATTTTTATTGTAAAAGATATAATTATCATTTAGCATTTCGAAATCGATACTTTGGGCTTGTGTAACCCTAAATAAGTTAGCTGACTAGATGCTGACATTCTATTCTTCTTTCTAATTTTCATGGAATTCTATAACAAAGTTGTACCAACTCCTCATCTCTAACAATATTAATTTCCCTCCCGTATGCAAAAACGGAGGAAAATATTTCTTCAAGGTGTGAAGCTGAGGCAATCATCAGAGGGCTCAGCCCAAACCGGAAATGAGAAACTGAGCCGCAGTACAAATTTGGTTCATACGAAGAGAATTGAGAAGAGCGGATCTGTACCGAACTTGTAAAACAATCGTAAAAAAAGACTTTGCGATACAATGCATTTCTTAAGTAAAGCTGAATTTTATGCATCCCCAGCCAGGCAGTAAAAAACTAAATAATGCATTCATGATAAAAATGTTCACCGTCCATCTCTATTAAACTTAATATCATACTTTGTTCATTGAATTTTCATCATTGTATGAACCAGCTCTTCCCTCCAGATTTCATCAGTATTCAGCTTACATAAAGCAACAAATCCAGTCTTTTACTAACTTCCAGTCAGTGTAAGCTCTCGGCTGCATTAACTTTTACTATACACGTCTTGCATATTTCATTCATGGAGTCGAATTTGCAATTCACATTTCGTCTACCCTTTGTATCAACCCAGTTCTTTCTTTTAGCTTGTAAAATAAGTACGTACTCCTTTACGTAAGTTTTTGCGTATGCATGAATTAAACACTCTCTTTGAAGATCTCGTACCAATTTGGCAGAATAAATACCCATACCAGAACTACTGTCTAATCCTACTTACTGGGTGAGTAAGTTTCAAGAACAAACACAGGACCTTTGTTATCTTTTGCCACAAATGCTCATACCCCCTGGGGCCTATGGCATAAAAGTTTTACAGTTGACATTTCGACAATTTTGTCGTCTTGTCAACTGGTTTTGACAATTTTGTGTGGCATAAAACCGTTGTCAAGAGTTGACAATGACAGGAGAATTCTTCA
>Ga0210040_10008862_pt1 | contig 11814 bp, 3 predicted proteins | sample CryGeyCG12114_NA_FD_185462 | JGI IMG/M metagenome (GOLD analysis project Ga0210040, IMG submission 185462) | Groundwater microbial communities from aquifer - Crystal Geyser CG19_WC_8/21/14_NA (SPAdes) (version 2) | ecosystem: Environmental > Aquatic > Deep subsurface > Groundwater | place: USA... | reverse complement strand
TATTGTTGGCGCGAAAATCAAAATGATGTTGATTGATGATTCAATTTGCGATTGCAAGTTGGTGAACAGAGAAAGACTAGCTGATGAGACTACCGAAAAACGATAAAAACCCCTAATTATTATTACCTGGTTTTTTGTAATATTAATATAAATAATTCCTTATAACTCGGCTTCGTCGGTATACCCTCTTGCTGAGTTTTATTTAAATTTCATTTGGATAAAATACTGACTTTAGAAATGTATTCAAAGCTGTTGTAATTTTGTATGTGTTTTTCAAAATTTGAAGTCAATCGGTTGATGCGTTCGAAAGTTATCGTGGATACACCGAAAAAAAATCACTATGAACACCGTTTATTCGCATGAAAACAACTTAGGCATTTTCCGATTGTGCTCATTTACAATCCCTCTCCTACTTTTGCGTAATCTCAAGTTGTGCAAAATTTGAAGTCAATCGGTTGTTGCGTTCGAAAGTTATCGTGGATACACCAAAAAAAATAGGCACGATCCCATAAGCCCTGTACCGGGCTAAAAATTGAACATCTTCACATTTTTTTACCTTCAACAGAAAACTATAATTTGATTAACAAAACTTTATACAGAAAGATAAATTATGAAAATAGTTAAACATTTGATTAAACAAAAAGATGCAATATTAAAATAGTTAAACATTTGAATAGACAAAAGGATAATGATAACGAACGAACTAACTCAATACGCTGCAATTTTTATTGCAAACAAGTTATCGTTAATATTATGTTTCAGTAGAACTTTTTCAATAATATATCTTCATAAAGTTAGGAATTTTTTTAGGATCCATGGTGTACCTTAATGTTTAAAAAAGACTTCATCTTTTTAGATTTGTCAAAGAATATTAGAATTCATTTAATTTTTTGTCGTCTAATTCTCATAGAATATTGACGAGACAATTCTGTACATTATAATGTAAATTCAAGAGAATTTTTAGGTCGAAATGCTATTTTAAACATTTTTCCAAAAATTTTGGAAATTTGTTTCTTTTTACTAACATTGAACGCTCATGTATGTTGAAAGACCGAAAAAGCGATAGGCAAAAAATCATACAATTCCAAGCAATCGTGTAAAAGAATTAATTTAGTTAAAAATGAACCAATAGAAACATCTCAATAAATAGTTAGGAACTTCGAAAAAAATTATTTTTTAAAAAGTCCCATAGTTACTGATGATGAAACATGATGTTTCCCTTAATGACTTACTAAAGAAGAATTTTTAAAAAGTGATCCACAGGATTGTGCGCACATACTGACCTACCAATAACTTTTTGAATCGATTGTTGCTTCAAAAATTATTGAGGAGATAGCTTTTATAGTTTTGGTCAAGACAGGTAACTGAATATTATGAAATGTTTTTTTTTTCCAGCAAAAAACATTTGTAGAGCTGAGAAACTCTCACGCTCGCCCATCCATAGAAAAAGAAGCTGACTGGGTAGAGAGTAATTTTAGGAGTGATGATAATGATGACTGAGCTGAGGGAAAAATTCCTTCTCGTTGAGTTCAACTAATCCGCTAAAGAGCTCTTTACTATACATATAGAAAAAAGTTAGTTAGTTGTTAGTATATGTAAAGAATAGTTGACTGGCTCAAAAAGACGGTCCTTCATCGGCCTAGCACATTTTTAAGCAAGCTCAATATATAATCCCGGTTTGTTCACTGCGAGTGAATACAGAGCTTTATTTTGAAGAAAGTGAAAGCTTCATAGGGATTTTGGTATGGTTGAGGCATAGGGTGAGAGGAGAACTGTGAAAACGAGTGGTGAAGGAAAGGAAACTGATTGAGACACAAGCTGACGGCAATAATATGATTTGCTTCAGGTTAGTTACAAACTTACTCAAGGCAAGTAATTGTGTGAGGTTCTTTTGTGCCCATATCTTTTCTTTGAGCTCTCAACGCATGTAAATATGTGAATTCTACACCTTAATTCAGCCTTTCTGCTTTGAATAACACCAAAGTTGAGTCAAATAAAATTGTTACAAACTTTGAGTAGTAAATGGATTGTGTAACCTCGCTCAATAGACGATCATACTAATATACCCTAGTGAAAATCCTCCCAATCATATCGGTATAGTAAGATATTATAACTTATCTTAATCTTAACTTTAACTTATCTTTGGAATAGGGACCCTACGTGTGATAGTTTTCTCACCACATGCCTACCCATTGTGTTTAAAAATCGATGTGCTATTCATGACTCATAAATTATCCTAAAATATACTTTGCCCCATTTCTTATGTTCCCTAGTGAATTATGAATTCTGAGCTTTTGAATTTCTCACTATATGGTGAATATTTAATGGTCTATTTAAAAAAAATGCTTGAAGGCGATCAAGCTTGTTTTCACTCCACTACTGCTAACGAAGTTAAGGAATGAAATCCCACTCTATTTTCTAAGATTCAGATGCTATAATTTCTTCCTGTATCAAGCAATGTTTCAAATGTGACAGAAAATGCATCATTCATAAAAATAATGTAAGTCTAGTTTGATGAATGACCGGAAATTAGCAAAAGTAACTCTTGACATTTTTGATTCATTATGGTCCGGAGGGAAAGCCGATGTTGTACTTTCTCTAGCTTTATTCTAAACTACATCAAACGTTTTGAGACGAGAGGTTCATGTTACAAACGCAAATAGTTTGCTTCATTGAGAAACTCACAGATCCTTTAGTTATCCATCAATCATATTGTTCTGGCTGTGCAGTAAGTTGACTTGAAAACTTGTATTTAAAAATAGTAAATCCACCAGGGAAGTCCATAACTTCATCTTGCAAACTAACTAACTAACTGTGTATGGAAGAAAGGAGTATACGAACCAAGAGTTAATTGGAAAAGCTAACGAATCAGGATTTTCCTTTATGCCCTTTAGCTAGGTAAAAGCACATGTTTACCCAAAGGCTGAGAACTTTGACTTTCCAGTTGGGAGCCAACAGTTGCTGACATTTGACATGGGATCACCGTCTCTCTTTCAAGTAGAGCACATTCCCAAGGTATACAATGGGATTTAATAGAAAGTGGTCATTGTTCTACTCTGGTCTCATTTTCATCTCTTGTTCCCCTTTTGGCCGCCGCTATAGATCATCATTAATCGTCACTACTGCCACACACACGCACACACATTCACAGATACACATATTCTATGGTGTACACACACACAGAAGACGGGAGAAAACAGAAAGGCCAGACCATCACCTTGAGAACTTGTGTCCAGATGGGAACACATTATTTGTGACACATCTTATAGCCATATAAGGGCCACACATAAGTTATTAACTAACTAACTCACTGGCTAACTAACTCTTTCCTATACGCCAGTAGTTTGTAGTTATATAGTTCCTTTGAATTCGATAAGAACGAGCAAAGTTTGTTTGCCCATGTTATTCCCAAACCAGTGTTGTTTCTTATGTCCTTGTCATATGGAATTTGCTGTGTATGCGTGGTCACCGCTGTGACTAACACATTTCCTAAACTTGTGTAGCTAATGTCTAGAGCCCCTTTTGTTGCCTCGAAATATAGCGACAAACTTTCTGTCCAAGTTTGAGTGCACACAGTTCTAGTTGTCTCTGTTATTTCACTGTACACGTCCGGGCTCTACGTGTACACTAAGGGAGCAAAACCTGCTTTGCACTACAACAACCCTGCCTTTTAGTTAGCTACAGCTAGTTAGTTAGTTAGTTAGTAACTATGTAGTTAGTAACACTTCTTGGATTCCTCAATCCCATTCACCTATATCCATCATTCATCTTCCTTACTGGGGCAATTTCACTGGCAGTCTGTAGCATAATTAGGAGCATGTGGTTGACATGATCAATCAATATAATATGTGACAAATGAAAGTTATTGACCAAGTATAAACACACATTTCGGCGGCTAGACAGTTCCATGTATGTGAATTTGTGGTGGTAAAAACGACAGAGATTGGTCGAAAATTTGAACTGCTTGAATTAAATATGCTTCCTAAACATTGGTTGGTCACTAGGTTATGGTTTCCATACTGTTTTCATGGAAAGAAATATGAGAGAGAAATGCGAAAAGACATAAGAATCCGATGATACTTTTATTTATTATTATTTTCGTCGACATGAATTATGGAGAGCGGCGGCAAGGTTGGATTAGGGAAAGAAAAACAATGAAAAAGTTGAAAATAATGCTTATATGAACGTCTTAAACTATTATTTACGGGTTTAATGTATGCTTATCGATAGGTGTTCATCCATCAATTTTTTTATACACAGCTATTTATTATAATCTTAAACTTTTATGAGTATTCTGGAATTTGTCTGTTGGCAATTGAAGAAAAATGTATGCGATAAAGATAAAGTTTAGTTATTCAAAGTTGTTGAATAGAAATACTAATTTATTCGATTATTTCTACACTTGACATATTATATAGAGTTTCTCCAGACGTACATAGTATTTCAATATAATAATAATAATACCCAAGCAAAGAAGAACCTGATAAGTTGGTGTTATTATTGTTTTGCAACCTTGGAGCAACCGATTCAATTAAGTTTATGATACTGTATTTTTGTAGTACACTTTTGTTTGACACCAATGATTCTTGACAGCTCACTTTTTACAAGAATATACCATACTGAATACTTTGTTATGTATTCTATTCACATTTGAGTTGTTATGTGTTATCTGATAGGTCTTGGACTCTAGTGGAGCTTGAGAAGTCAAGTTGTAAAAATATGGTTTAACCTTGTAAAGAGTGCGCTGTCAATGAACTCAATTTAATTACATTTCCAGAGTTAACATGTCAACTTTTGTAAATATTCACCATCATAAGCTGCAATGAAAGTCCGTCAAGTACAAAATAATAAAAAAGCCATCACAATAGTTTTTGGATACGTACATGACGTAAACTCGTATTTACATTACATAGTATGAATCTTGACTCTGAGAACACAGAAAACAAACATGGGGCTTCAAGTTCAACAATTCCACCAATAATTCATGTTTCATAATGTCACATTGTGCAAAAGATCCACATCAGTGTAGTTAAATATAATCTACTAACTAACTAAATATTATTGCAATTCAAATAAACCTATAATAATACTTAGTATCTCTGGTCCAACGTGAATACCTGTCCATTTTGGATTACACAACAAATGACTGTTGTTTGCTATAACGTCCACCAACCACCAGTATCAATAGCAATAACAAGAAACAGCGCTAAACAAATATGGAAGCAATACTGGTCCTCACTAATGATGATCCATACTACACATGTCATCTTTATGTCTCGTAGTATGCAGACCCATAATAGAAAGCTAGCATGCAACAGAAACTACTACTATAGCAGGATATACTAGGTTCGATTGTCCACATGGGAAAACAATACAGGGATCAACACAGGTAAAGGTTTATTCCCAAAAACTGGGTTTAGTTGAGAAACAAAAAGTGGTCGGTTGAATTTCTTCTATTATGCATGGAACCAAATATTTGAGCCTCAAGTACGGAAATTGATTGTGCGACGGGGAACTATACTATATAACAGGTATAGCTGGTCACAGAGAAAAGAAATGGATACACTTTCGCAGCTAGTAGGTAAAAGACATGACTAATGATAAATAAATACTACATGATGGATGGAGATTAATAGATTGCCAAAAGCATCCCTTTACGGAAGATATGTAAATAACTTATGGTTACTATATGATTCCATCTCTTTCTCGGCTTTTACACTGTTTTACAGCTATAACGGGTAACCAAGGTAGGTAAGATCTGGAGAAGCAGCTTTTGAGCCATAAAAATGACAAATACAGAAATACACAACAAATAGTCCCATCGGCTTGGAGTTAGTAAGTTGGTTGACCTATATTTTAGGATGACCATTTGACTTGCTTTGACGAGATGTGGCTGCACATCAAGTCCAGTTCTACGCTACAAAGAAATGTATTCCTACAGTGATGATCCTTGTAATATGAGTTTTAGGATATATCATTGGTTATTCGTTGATTACAAGCTATGTATTTAATACTATGTTTGCATAAAATGCTGTGAAGGTTGTTATCTTATGTATACAGCTATAGTTAGTATACTGCTTGTAGTGAGGAGGGACATGAAATGACGCATGGGAGACAGTATCATACATAATATAGTCTGTGTTTGAATTGCTTTCACCAGCGAAAACTGTTCGTAACAAATTTACGGTTTTTTTGTTAAAAAATTATTTTGATAATGGTAATGATATTGGGATGAATAATATGATAGTTACTTTACTAAACAATAGTAGAACTAGTAGTTAGTTTCATTAACAAGTATAAGAAAAAAGGCACAGTTTTTAGGGTAATAGAATTTGTTTAAGCCAATTTTCGAGTGAGAATGTATCTCACTCAGTCAGTTAGTTATCGCATGAATTCTTGGTTAAAATCAAGTTTGCTTTTAATAAGTTGGCAGTAGTTGTTGAATGAGCTCCACTACTTCACTAATTGGTTGCGGCAAATTGGGAGAGAGGGGAGCATGGGAACCTAAGAAGAGACATTTGGAGTAACTGTTTAAATCCTGTGCATGTATTTTGAGGTGATTAAGCTAGTGTTAAACAATGAATAAATTAGCAGCTGAAATGCCGTCTAGCATAAGTGCATTGATGTCAACAAGATGTAATTAAGTGATGATAACGAGTGACAGTGCCACTCGGTTTTGCAGACAACCCTTGCTTACAAATCAAGTCAACAAAACAGTTGAAAGCAGGGAACATACTATTACAGTCTTCTGGTGGAGTGCAGGAATTAGGAAAACAGAAAAGATAACCACAGGATGGAAAACACTTATTTTCCAAGAACACAACAAAGCCATGAAAATACCTGTGTAATTCAATTCACAGTTGGAGCTAGTGCAGCCCATGGTAGAGAGTAAAGGATGAAATTGGGAACTATAGAAATCATCATGGTAATCATGGAGCACAACTCAAATCCCTGCATTGAATGAGCCATTTTTTCATTCCAGTTCTAAGCAAGCATCTTTTGATCCAACATAGTTACTGTCCGTTTCAATGAAATACGGAGTTCCTAATGTTAAATTGGCCATCTAGACTTGTTGGATGATCACCGTTAAAAAGGCGAATTTCGTAAAAATTGCTTGGGCAACCAAAATATGTTCTAGATTTTAAGTCCCCATGATAAGATTAAGACGAATTTATTATTATTATTTATTATTTATTTTTTGTTCAATGATAAACAAACTTTGCCAGGTAACCATTGAAAAAAGTTACTCCGTATTTCATTGAAACGGACAGTAGTTAGTTAGTTAGTTAGCTACTACTTCACATTGGGGTAAAACGATCCTTTTCAAATATATTTCCCGTACACTATCTATGGTACCTACAAAATGATTCCCTTTTCCGTTGTAACTTGAAATAGTATAGCAAAGGAATGGGAAAAATCCTTATATTTCCTCTTATGAATACTTGGGAATAACATTTCCCACTCCTCTAACTGAGAAAGCATGTAATATTATGATAATGGTTTTGCCGTTTTGCGAGATACATTTATTATAGCACAAGAAACTCATGGAGCGTTCATGCAAACCAATTCCCTCCTATTACATACGTTATTAGAGCACATGTACAAAGACATGCACTGACTGACTAAATGAACCAAAGAACCAACACGCTAAAGAAAAACAAGAGCTCCGAATAGCTCACTCCGACAGTCTTAAGGGAGCACTGAATCATCGTTATAATGTGAAGGTACAAAGTAAATTGTCAGGTGGCACTGAAAAAAATAGCTAGCCAGTCAAACGAACAGACAGACGCTCTTGCCGTTCCCCGAAATACGTAAACTCACTTACTGACAGACTAACAATGTAGACGTGTGGCTCTGGTCTGGTCTGTATTAGTCTTGTGGTCACCCGGGACTCATTCCAAGGCCTCGTACGAGGCTTCATCCAGCGTATGTAACCAAGTAAAAATCATCATGTTGCGCTCAAACTTGGACAAGGGTCGTCCACGCTCTCTCTCCACATCCTTGAGGGTGAGAGGCATGTCTTTGGGATTCGGACTTCGTTTCCCAGGCAGCTTGAAGCTCTCTAGGTCCCCTTTACTTGAAGTCCCACTGGCAGGGTTAGGAACATTAGTGGTCGTACTAGTAGTCACATTTCCAGTCGCAGCACCAGTCGCCGTCAAATCTCCCGTCCCCCCAGGACATGAAGACGAGAGCATGTTCATGGAGACGACAACGGGTAATTTTTCGAGATCAAAATCACTCTGCGTCATCCTTTCTAAAGCTTTGTAGGCTACCAACAGTCTTTTCCGAATGTACAATTGTCTCATTTTCTTGTTCACCGTGCGAACCAAGTCTGCAGGAGTGAACGGACCCCCATTAGCGGCAGGGCTGGGACGACCCTGTGGTGAAGGCAGTTGGGAAGTTGATGAGACGTCCCCAACTGCCACCCATGTGGAACAACTACGACTGGCCGGTCCAAAATGAGTTTTAAAAATCACATCACTTCCTCGAACTTGAGACAGGTCAAGCTCTGAACTAGATCTGCGGAGTACGATTGGACCTGTTTGGTTGTTTGGTGGATTGTTCAATGATGGACTGCTGATATCGGACGTGGAGAAGGATTTTGGGAGACCCAGCAGTTTGAAAAGAGCGCCAAAATTCTTGATCAGGTCATTTTCTTCTTCAACCCATAAGTCAGACGCTTTGGAACCACCTTCAGAAGCTCCGGGCACAGCAAGTCGGTGACGATGGGCATCCGGGATTGGAGACGGGATTCGCATGAAGGGTCCAAAACTGGACAGGGAGAGAAGCGATATTTCTGTTGAAATGGACTCATGAGAGGGAGACCGAAGCATTCGGGTTGTTGGCGTATTCTGTGCAAAAAAGTATAGTTACACTTGAGAATTTGTTATCACTACAATGGTTTAAAAGACGGTGCAGTTTTGGGCATGACAGGAAGCTTGCATTATATTATAACTAACTAAAACTCTCAGTGTCTATTAGTTAGTAGTTCCGGTTCATGCTTCCGCAATTTTAATTGCTCAAGGCAATGCTTTTTACATACTAACTTATGATAACTAACTAACTAATTTAACTAACTATAACTACAGCACAATCCCAAGTAGTATGGTGTATTTCAGCTGCGTCACTTAGTTAGTTTCTAAAGCGATTGCTATACATCTCAGGGAGCACAGCACAGGAAACAGTGTAAGTTTCTGCAGTCTTTTGTTACATTAGTCAGTGAGTACTATTAATCTTTCGGGACGAGTTGCACAAGCCTCCGGGTTTCTTTCTCTTTATAAAAGGGAACAGTGAGTTTTGTGCTCCTCACTTATCACTCTGAGAAAGAGCTAAAACTAACTAACTAAAGTTCACAATGCACACAATATACATTCTACAGTGTATAAACGTTGACTGACGGACAGCCCAAAGAAAGAAAGAAGTAAATCGTTATACATTAAAGTTAAACCAACTAACGAAAGGAACTTCTTACTTGGTTTGGTTACAGTTACAGTTTAAATTGCCCTTTATCTCATGAGCATCTGGTTCTAGTTTTGCCCAACTTTTCGATCGCTTCAGGCGTTCCAACTTTTCCCTATTTTTATAGTTAAAAAAGTATTTTAAAAGTATTTCTGTTTTTTAACTCAATGAACTACAAAAAAATAACTACTATTATATTAGTTGCTAAAAAAAAGGCTAAATTGAAAATTTCACTTCATTCATGGATCTATTTTTTTATTGATTTGTATCGGTTCCAAGAATAAAGGCTAAAATATTTTGGACTGGCATGATCTTGCATCAAATTGGCAAATTCAGTGAAAATACTTTTTGCCAGCTAGTTCTGTCAGTTAATCTAGTATCATATGCCATATGCTTGCTTTTACTTTTATACGGGTTGTTATATGATACAAAAGTGAAACAAGTGATCGTGAGGCGAGCCTTAAGTCTGTGAATTAAACCTCTTCTCTTGGAACTTTCTCTTTTTCGCAAGTATAATGCAGAACATACACACATAGAGATCTTGTACACGGGAGTCGGATCGAATAACGAAATCGCGGGCTCGAGGTATCCAATGGGCGCCACCGTCTTAGAACTTACCCGCGTCTGTGTCCCACTAGTTTTGCATGCAACTGTTTCCCTCCAATTTTTCAAGCAACCGTTCAGTGAGTGAACTAAGTGGAAAATGGATTTTACATGAACGAAACAAATTAATTAGCTTGTGTAGTTCCGTGGTATATGACATTTGCATCTATCGAGTAACTCGAGTCCAGGATTTTAAAATTATATTCGACTCAAGTAGAAATACTGAATCCTCTCTCCATCTCTGTTCATTTCCTGTTACTAATGGCCGTTTAAAGACCGTTATTACAATATGCAACAGCTTTCTGTGATTCCAACTGTGCTCCTTATTATTATTTCATCCTTTCCTTTCACTCTTAAAAGTTACACTCAGTGAGCAACCTAGATTGTGTGAATTAATATGCACTTGTGTGTACAAAATCATTAGTTTTCCTCTCCGTCCTGCTGAGCGTACTGTTTGGCAACGAAGCCGTTTCAAGCTCACTAGGTCTCAAAGTGTGCATTTAGTGCTCAATTTCGGGTAAAGAGAGAAATTATAACTCAAAAGACTAGTCTAGCTAACATCGCAATATGAAAGTCTTTTATGAATTGAGTATTTATAGCATTCAACATTGACCATATTTGACTAGCTAAGTTCTGTAGTGAATTTGATATTACGGTTTCAGCATTTTTGAAGAACCCAGATAAAGGCAGATATTTTTGCAATAATTGATTCTTTATTTAGTTAACATGCATGCAGCTATAAAAAGTTATGAATAAGTATCCGTTGTACCACAGTATCTGTAAATTAAAAAACTCGTGAACACACGAAATCATGACATAGAAAATAATGTATGAAACATGGTTTATAAATACTAAAATCAAAATCTAATACGAACAAGAAATAAGTTGACTGAAACGCATCGAAATGCTGCACAATTCGGTGCCACAAGTGATGAAACACAATGCAAAAGTTACGAGTCGTAACTTGAGTGCAAAAAATATCGACATTTACTGAATAGAAAACACATGGATTTGAAGAAATTTAAAAAGTATTTTGTTATCTTATGTAGTTGGTTATTCCATTTCGCTCCTTTCCTTATGCTTTCCATTTCACCGCACAATGCTCATAAATCTTTCAAATCAAACAAACGGGCTCAATAAAAACCTCGGCTTCTCCTTCCATTTCATTTTCCAGCCCATTTTCTACACCTCATTTCCATAAAATAGAATAACAATTATTCTTCAACTCATTTAGATGTGCGATTGTAAGAATAAGACATGGCCACAATAATAATGGATACATGCATCTAATGGGAACATATGAATAAAAGAAACTTTTACCCTTTTCCGCCATTTTTATCTCAATATATCCGTGCCACAATTTCATGCCACACTGATTTTACGAGTCTATCACAGTGATCTATCACTTTTCGCTAATTGACAGATATACATTTTTTCCGTATCTGGGGTTTCCGAATGGAAAAAACACAATAGGTTTCAAATTACCTAGAAATTAAAGAAATTGGTTGCTAACCAATTTTTGCCTATTTTTTCATTTAGTTGGAACCAAATTTTTTTGTCCTAACCTGGACCAAATTTTTTGCTGTTTGTACCATTTTGTGCACAATTTTTCGCTCTTTTTTTTTAAATTGATCATAAAAAATCTAATACATCTCATATTCTTTATATTTTAAGTATAAACTTCAAAGGAAAACGCCCAACTGTTCCCACGGTTTGATTTTCGAAATTTTGGTCTCAAATTACAGTTTTAAT
>Ga0210040_10008861_pt1 | contig 11814 bp, 9 predicted proteins | sample CryGeyCG12114_NA_FD_185462 | JGI IMG/M metagenome (GOLD analysis project Ga0210040, IMG submission 185462) | Groundwater microbial communities from aquifer - Crystal Geyser CG19_WC_8/21/14_NA (SPAdes) (version 2) | ecosystem: Environmental > Aquatic > Deep subsurface > Groundwater | place: USA... | reverse complement strand
CGAGATCTTGACCAGTTCGTACATCTCGTCCTTCCACGGGGCGTCGATCTGATCGAAGCGTTCCTCGATGACGGGGAGCTTGCCCCACTCCTTGCCGGCCGCGACCTGGACGTCGGACATCATCCCTTCCTGGATGAAGTCGATAGCCTGCTCCTGGCAGCTCGACGCCGACGGGACGAGGACACCGGCGGTGAACCCGTAGGAGCCGTTCTCCAGCGAGCCGGGCATCGCGACCACCTCGGAGTTCTCCTCGCCGATGGTGGGGATCGCCTCAGGGACGTGCGCCGCGGTCTCGAGCACCATCGGGATGTTGCCGGCGTTGAAGTTGCTGCGGCCGGCGTCCTTGTTGGCGAACGTGTCGATCGAGAAGACGCCCTCGTCGACACCCTTCTTCCATATCTCCAGCACCTCGCGCATCTCGGGGGTGTCGAAGGTGAGCGTCTCGCCGTCGTCCTTGTAGAAGCTGCCCCGAACTGCCTGCTCCACCGAGATCATGGTGCTGACCGCGTTGGGCCCCCACTGGATGGTCATGCCTGGGCGCGTGACGCTGCCGCCCTTGCGCTCGGTCATCGCGGCGGCCATCTCGTACAGCTCGTCCCAGGTCTCGGGGTCCGGGATCTCCCCGTTGTCGTCGAGCAGCCCCGCCTTCTCGAAGAACGTCTTGTTGGCGCTGATGTTGTACGTCTCGAGACCGATCGGGACCGCGAACTGGACGTCGTCCAGCGACGTGAAGGACAGCGTCTCACCGACGAACGCGTGCTTGGACGTCTCGCCCTCGAAGAAGTCAGTCTTGTTGAAGTCGACGATCAAGTTCTGCGCCAGGAACTGCACCGCAACCGATGCGCCGTCGACCACGACGACGTCCTGGTTCGACTTCCCCTGGCTCCACTGCAACGCGAAGTTTGACAAGGACTGGTTGTCGGGGTACTCGGTGACCTCGACGTCGACGTCGGAGTTGGCACTCTCGAACGCCGCCACCATGTCCTGCATGTGGAACTTCTCGATCATCCACGCCTGAGCTGCGACGTTGACGGAGTTGCAGGAGGACTGCGCGGCGCCTGCTGCAGCACCACCGGCCGCGCCGCCACCGCCGCAGGCCGCCAGGCTGAGGGCGGCCGTCGAAGCGACGGCGGCGCCCGCCCACACACGCGATTGCTTGGTGTTCATCGTTCCTACCTCCTGGTTGGTCGCAGCGTGAGGTCTGCTGCCACTCGACGGTGGTGCTCCGCGCGACGTGCTCGGAGTGCCCGGACGTTCCTGACTGATCGGCCCGTCATCCCTTGACGGCTCCTGCGGCGATGCCTGACACGATGTGCCGCTGGAAGAAGAGGAAGACGAGGATGGGCGGCAGCACGGCGAGCGTGATGATCGCTGCGAGCACCCCGTACTGCCAGACCTCGCCCTTCAGGAGCGTCAGTCCCACGGTCAGTGGCATGGCCGGCGGGTCGAGGGCGAGCGTCTTGGCCAGCGTGTACTCGCCCCAGATGGCGTAGGTGGTCATGACGACCACCAGGACGATGCCGTTGCGGGCCATCGGCAGCATGATCGACCACCACTGCCGCAGGACACCGGCGCCGTCCATGGTCGCGGACTCCGCGATCTCCTTCGGAATGCTGATGAAGGAAGCCCGCATGATGAGGATCGCGAACGGCAAGGAGACCGCGACGTTGGGCAGGATGAGACCCAGGTTGGTGTTGAGGATCCCCACCCGGTTCTCCATGATGAACATCGGGACGAGGAAGATGACCAGAGGGACGGTCAACGTGCCCACGACGGCCATGAGCACGAAGTTGGAGCCCCTGAACGGCAGCTTCGCGAAGCCGTAGCCGGCGAGTGCGCTGAGGATCGCCGTCAGCGCGACTCCCACCACGGTGATGACAACGCTGTTCCTGAAGTAGTTCCGGAACCCGCTGCCGAGCACCTCGCCGTAGTTCTCCAGCGTCCACGTGCGCGGCAGGATGGTCTGCGGCACCTGGAAGATCTCATCTGGCGCCTTGAACGAGTTGAGCACGATGTACACCAGTGGCGCCAAGAACAGCACGGCCAGGAGCATCAGCACGGCATGCAGGGCCGCTCGGGACCATAAGGACGATCTGACCACGGTGGGCCTCCCTTCTCACGCAGCGTCTTCGCGCTTGCGCTTTCCGATGAAGAAGTTGGCCACGACGAGCACCATGATGATCAGGCCGAGGATGTAGCCCATCGCTGACGCGTAGCCCATGTCGAAGTAGGTGAAGGCGGTGATGTAGACGTGCTGGTAGAGCACCAGCGTGCTCGTCCCAGGACCGCCGTCGGTCATCACCATCGGCTCGACGAACACCTTGAGGGCGTGAATGATCGCCCACGTCCCGGTCAGGACGTACGTCTCCCCGAGGTTCGGCAGGATGATGTGGAAGACCTTCTTGAGCCCTCGGGCCCCGTCCATCTCGGCTGCTTCCAGCACGTCCGGGGAGATTGACTGCAGACCGGCCAGGAACAGGATGGTCACGAAGCCGATCGAGGCCCACAGTGCCAGGACGATGATCGCCGCCATGGCCGTGGTCCCGTCGCTGAGCCAGGCCCGCGTCAGTGACTCCGCGCCGAGGACCCGGCCCAGCAGGTGGTTCAGCAACCCGTAGTTCGGTTGCAGGATCCACAGGAAGATCAACGCCGCCAGTGACAGCGGCACGACCAGCGGCACGAAGACGGCGCTGCGGTGGAAGGCGCTCATCTTGAGCTTCGGGAAGAGCAGCAGCGCGATCGTGAGGCCGCTCACCATGACGATGACGAAGTAGAAGAGCCCGAACGTGAAGGTGTTGGTCAGGCTCGTGATGAACCTGTCCTCCTGCAGCGCCGCGACGTAGTTGTCGAAGCCGATGAATCGCGGGCTCGCGTCGTACACGAAGTTGTACTCCGTCAGGCTCATGTAGCCCGACGACAGCAGCGGGTACACCATGAAGGCGAACACGAAGACGAGCGCCGGCAGGACGAACAACAAGCCTGCCAACCCGTTTCTGCGGCGGCGTGGGCGGCGTGGGCGGCGTGACCGGCGTCCCGGCGATGCCGGAGCCGGTTCACCGGCGACGACGTCGTGATCCGCCTTCGCGCCGCGCACCGCGGTGGAGAAGCTCGTCATGCTGACACCTCCGTCTGGGACACGGACCCGTGCCGTGTCGGCGCCCGTGGTGGCTGGTTCAGGTGCAGTGGTCATGGCCGCCGGCTTCAGATCGTCATGGCCGAGAAGCCGCCGTCGACCCTGATCAACGTCCCGGTCACGAAGCCGGACGCGCGCGGCGCAGCGAGCCACAGCAGGGCGCCGTCCAGCTCGTGCGGACTTCCCAGACGCCGCATGGGGGTGTGTCCCTCGATCGCTGCGATCCGGTCGGCGGTCAGCAGGGCGCGGTTCTGCTCAGCAGGGAAGAACCCCGGGACGAGGGCGTTGACGCGGATCCCGGCAGGGGCCAGCTCGCGAGCGAGGTACTGGGTGGCGTTGTTGAGCCCGGCCTTCGCCACGCCGTACGCGAAGACGCGACTCAGCGGAGGGCCCGACGACGCGGACGAGACGTTGATGATGGACGCGCCCAGCGGCCGGTCGGTCATCTGCGGAACGAGCGTCTGAACGGTCCGGAACGCCGACGTGAGGTTCACGTCCAGCACCCGGTTCCACTCCTGGTCGTCGAGCTCCTCGAAGGGCGTGGAGCAGTTGACGCCCGGCGCGTTGACGAGGACGTCGAGACCGCCTGATGTGGCAAGCGTCTCTGCGGCCACCTCGATCGACTCGCGGTCCTGGACGTCAACCTCGAGGAATTTTGCATGACCTCCGGCGGAGACGATCTCCTGCACCACGGCCTCTCCGCGGATGCCGTTGCGCCCGAGGACGGCGACCTCGGCGCCGGCCGCAGCCAGGCAGTGGGCGAAGCGCCCGCCGAGCACTCCGGTACCACCCACCACGGCAGCCCTGGTGCCGCTGAGGTCGAACAGCGCGGCCGGGCTGGGGACGGCGCTCACGCCGGCCTCGCGAACGGCTGCAGGTGCTGACCGAGGTGCGCCTCCAGGTAGTCAGCGTAGCGCTCGGCCTCGCGGTGCAGGAGCTGACGCAGCGCGCGGTCGAGCCATGTCGCTCCGCTGACGTCCCGGTCAGTGAGCACGGCGCCGTAACCAACGTGCAGCATCTGCCGGGTGTCCGGGGAGGTGACCAGGTGCATCAGCTGCTCGTCGGCGACGTCGCCCGCCTGAGGTGCCCGGTCCAGGTCCGCGGACACGGTGTAGCTGGCCCGCGCCCCGCGGTACGCCTCGCGACTGACGCCGTAGATCTCCCGGAACAGGGTGGGCTCGCACTCGGCAGCCACGCGCAGCGCCTCCAAGTAGCTCGTACCGGACGTCTTCAGGTGCACCAGGCCGCCCGTGGCTTCGACGGCAGGCGGGTAGAGACGGAACTTGTCCGAGCCCGAGTGCAGGCTCAGTTTGTACGGGCCGAGCGAGCGCGCCACGTGAGCGTGCCGCGACAAGCTCTCGACGAACGGCGCCAGCCTGCCGACGTAGTCGACGCCCTTCTCGAACCCGCCGACGTACCGGGGGGCGAAGCTGACCAGCCGCACGCCCAGCCGCAGCAGCTCGCGCACCATGAAGTGGTGCTCGAACACCGTGGTCACCTCGTCGGTCTCGTCGACGGCGACCTCCACCTCCACCGGGTGACGGGCGCGCTCCATCAAGTGCCGGTACAGCTGGACGGTGTGGGCGACGGCGGCGCCGTACTTCACGACGGCGCGCAGGACGTCGCCTTCCTCCACGTCGCGCACCTCGTCGCCCACGTCCAGTGACGTGCCGACATAGCGCCGGCGCAGGGACTCGGCGTCGTCCTCGAGGTCGGCCCAGGGCACCTGCGCGAGGTTGGCCTGCGAAGGCCTCTCCGGTGCGTGGCGGACATGGTCGCCCGGGTCGAGCGTGAACATGGAGAAGGTCGCGTCGATGCAGCTGTCGACGTCCGACGTCGTCTTGAGGTGATCGGCGTCCGCGCCGACCTGCAGCGTCCACCCCTGCTCGACGCACCCGAACGTCGCGTCGTCGAGCACCTGCTGGGGTGAACGGCCGAGGCGCTGCATCTCGCGAGCCGACTGCTGCGCGAAGACGGCCCCCAGGCCCTCGCCGTGCTGGCGGAAGGCCCTGACGTGGCCAGCGGTCGCCAGGCCGAGCCGATCGCCGACTCCCGCTGACGTCCTCAGGCCCAAGGGTCGGGGGGACAGCCACCAGGCTCGCTCGCGGACCGCCGCGGCGTTTCGGCTGGACAGCGGGCCTTCCAGGACGCTGCCCTCCGCGGTCTCGCAGCACGTCCCCTCGAAGTCGCTGAGCGCCTGCGCCACGGGCGCCGCCACGCGCAGCTGCCTGCCAGCGCCCGCACGGGCGACAGTCATGCGGACGGAGCCCGCTGCAAGGCCGTGGTCGACCGTGGACGCCCTGTCCATGAAAGGTCCTCTCGTGGTGCGTCTCAGCGTGACGGCCATCTCGGCTCGGCTAGGTCGTGGGCAGCTCAGCCGCTGAGTCCTCGTCGAGGTACAGCGTCGCCTGCGGTGCCTCCTGGAGCACGGACGCCGGGCAGTCGGGGGTGACGGGCCCGAGCAGCGCTCTCCGGACGGCGTCTGCCTTGCGGGACTCCGGCGTGAGCACCATCACGGTCGACGGACGCAGCAGCGCGTGGACGGTGAGAGACAGCGCCTGGCGCGGCGTCTCCTCGACCGACGCGAAGTGCCCCTCGCCCACCTGCTGCTTGCGGCAGGCCTCGTCCAGCTCGACCACGTGGACGAGCTTCTTCGTGTCGAGGTCGGCGGGCGGGTCGTTGAACGCCAGATGGCCGTTCTCGCCGATACCCATCACGCAGATCGCCGGGTCGAGATCCCGGACAAGCGCCTCGTAGCGTTCGAGCTCCTGCTCGACGGACTCGGCGTCGCCGCGAAGGCCGTGGAAGGCCTTCGGAGTGACGTGGGTGAGCAGCTTCTCCTTCATCCAGCGCCGGAAGCTGGCCGGGTGCGACTCGTGCATGCCCTGGTACTCGTCCATGTGCAGGACGGTCACCCGGGACCAGTCGATGTCGTCGCGCTGGACGACGGCCTGGATGAAGGTCAGCTGCGAGTTGCCGGTCGCGAGGATGACGGCGACGTCACCACGTTCGGCCAGGTGTCGCCGCACCTCCGTGGAGAACCGCTCGGCGGCCGCCTCACCGAGGACCTCGTTCGAAGGGGCGATGACGACGGGGAGGGCGCCGTAGGTGGCCATGTGCACGGGATCACTCATCTCCTGGGCTCGTGGAAGGCAGGTCGGTCCACTGAGCGTCGACTGCGACCGCCTTGAGGTGCATCGACGGTGTGAACAGGGCGAAGTCGGCGTAGGCGCCGGCGGTGATGCGACCGACGTCGGCGAGCCCGGCCGCACGCGCCGGGACGGCGGTGGCCATAGCGACGGCCTCCGCAACGCTCAGGTTGAGCGCGGACATCGCTATCGGGATCATCTGTGACAGCAGGGTGGTGCTCCCGCCGAACGCAGTCCGGTCGGCGGTGACGCCCACCCCGTTCTCGACCAGGTACTCCAGCCCGGCGAGCGCGTACCGGCTGCCGTCCGGCATGCCGGCGCCAGGGGTGGAGTCCGAGACCAGGCAGAGCCGATCGCCGAGGCAGCGGTACGCGAGCCGCATTAACGTCGGCGGGAGGTGCTTGCCGTCCCCGATCATCTCCACGGTGAGGTCGTCGGAGGTGAGGGTGGCCTCCAGCATCCCGGGCTTGCGCCAGGGTCCCTCCCTGCGGGTGGTCGACTGCCCGCTGACCACGTGGATGACGTGCGTCAGTCCGGCCCGGCGGCATGCCTCCAGGTCGGTGTCACGGCCGTCGCTGTGTCCGGCGGCGGCGACGATGTCCGCAGCGACCAGCCGCTCCGTGAGGTGCACGGCGCCCGGCAGCTCGGGTGCGAAGCTCATCATCCGGATGGCCGGGGCGAGCTCGAGCAGCTGGTCCACCGAGCCGTCGTCCGGTCGTCGCAGGTGCGCAGGGTCCTGGGCGCCGCGCTGTCCGTATGAGAAGTAGGGGCCCTCCAGATGCGCACCGGGGATACGGGGGAGGCCTTGAGAACCTGAGATGTCCGCGAGCGTCTGCACCGCTTGGACGAGATCGTCCACCGCTGCTGTGGCCAAGGACGGGAGCGCGGTGGTCACCCCGCCGTGCAGCAGGCCGGTGAGCGCGCGCCGGCAGGAGTCGGCCTGTCCGTCGTCGAAGCTCGCGCCAGCTGCGCCGTGAGTGTGGATGTCCACGAGACCGGGGGTCAGCCAGCCGTCGCCGAGGTGCCGGCGCGGCAGGTCGGATGGCAGCTGTGAGGCAGGCACGACCGCCTCGATGCGGTCGTCCCGGACGAGCACGGCGTGGTCTTCGAGCACCGTCTTCTCGAGGACGACGCTCGGCCCTACCAGGGCCTCACGCACCGGGTGCCACCACGAGCGGCTCTGCAACCTGTGCGGCAGCCCGTACGTACCGACCGGCGCGAGCGAGGGGTGCGCCGACGGGGACCGAGATGTCCACTGGTCGCTCCTCCTTCGGTGCACCGCCGCGCTGCGACGCAGCGCGGGCTCTCCGTTCGTTCCTCCTGCACACAAGCGCCGTCCGCTACGGTGTGGCAATCGGTTGCCAACTGTTGTCACGTCGGCCGCCGGACGTTCAGGAGGTGCTCGGATGGGACGCTCGACTCGCGGCGGGGACCTGCCCACCATCTACGACGTGGCCCGCGCAGCCGGCGTGGCGCCGTCAACGGTGTCGCGTGCCTTCTCGCGTCCCGGCCGGGTTAAGTCGGAGACGGCAGAACGGATTCGGGCCGTCGCCGCTGAGCTGGGCTACCGGACGAATCCGATGGCGCGCGCGCTGCCGACCGGTCGGACTGCGATGATCGCAATGATCATCTCCGACGTGACCAACCCGTTCTACTTCGAGATCATCCGCGGCGCCCAAGCCGCCGCCGCCGAGGCTGGCTACACGATACTGCTCACGGACGCGCAGGAGTCGGTGCAGCTCGAGAGGGAGGCCGTGGACCGGCTCCTGCCGACGGTCGAGGGGCTGGTCCTCGGGACGTCGCGCATGCCGGACCCAGCCATCCGGATGGCCGCCAAGCAACGCCCCACCGTCGTCCTGAACCGCGCGGTGGCCGACGTGCCCAGCGTCGTACCGGACAACGCGCACGGGACCCGGAGGGCCGTGGAGCACCTGCACGTGCTCGGGCACTCGTCCCTCACCTACGTCGCTGGGCCTGAGGCGTCATGGGCCGACGGCATGCGCTGGCGCTCGCTGCGGGAGACTGCCCAGGCGCTCGACATGAGGGTGCGACGCGTGGGGCCGTGCGTGCCTACGGTCGCCGCCGGCACCGCGGCCACGGCGATGGTGCTGGAGGCTCAGCCCTCGGCCGTCCTGGCCTACAACGACCTGCTGGCCATCGGACTGATGCGCGGTCTCGCGAGCGCCGGGGTCCAGGTGCCGTGCGACGTCAGCGTCGTCGGCTTCGACAACATCTTCGGGTCCGACTTCTGCACCCCTTCGCTGACGACGGTGGGCTCGCCGCTGCGGGCTCTCGGCGTCTCGGCAGTGCAGTACCTGGTCGTACAGATGCGGGGCGCCCGCCCGCACACCGGTGACCCGCTGATGCTTCCGACCCGGCTGGTCGTCCGAGGCTCGACCGCACGGCGCGGACGTGCCTACCGGAGCCGGAAGAGCACCTCGCCGGCTCGTGGGAGCACGAGCGTGTCGGCGTCTGCGTCGAACGCCGCGACGTCGACGTCGGCCGGGTCCAGGTAGTCGAGGTTCGCCTTGCGCACGACCGCCTCGGGGATGCCGGTCGCCAGCGTGACCCTGACCCGGAGGCGCTCGCCGTGCTGCTCGTCGTAGGACCCCGCCCCGCGCAGGTGGGTCGAGTGGGCGAGCACACCCCAGTGCAGGTGTCGATAGCGGTCCCACTGCTTCACGAAGAAGTCCCGGCAGTGGTAGCCGATCTCGTCGATCTCCGGGTGCATGGCGGCGATCTGCGTGACATGCGGCGCGTACAGGATCACCTCCCCGCCGTCCGCCACCACCGGCTCGACCTTGTAGAACCCCTTCGCGGCGGTCCAGATGTCGGGGTACTTCGGTGGGATGACGGACAGCACACGGCGGACCGGTGCGTCCAGGTAGCGCACGTGGGTCTCGGCGGACACGGCAGCTGCTGCGGACCACGCGGCGCGCGGCTCCCCGAACGACGCTGAGTGCAGCTGGTCGGCGTCCGAGGTCACGACGCACAGGGCGAGGGTCTGGCTGGGAATCAGCGACGCCGCCTCGTCGATCAGGGCCCGTACCGGGGTGATGCCCGTCGTCCCGATGATCTGCGAGCTGGTAATCAGCGCACCCAGCCAGTGGGTGAGGTCGGTCAGCTCCTGTGCGGCGACTCCGGGGAAGAAGTACTTGTTGCCACCGGAGAAGCCGACCACCTCGTGCGGGAAGACCGGGCCCACCACCAGGACGACGTCGTGCTCGACGACCGCCCGGTTGACCCGGACGTCAGCCCCTCGCTCGAGCAGCCCCCCGGACAGCTCACCGACCCGCTCCGCCTCGATGCGACCCAGCCGGACGAAGGTGTCGTCGTCCCACCACTCGTGGTTGCGGACCGTGGTGCGCGGATAGGTCGCGTCCAGGCCGCGCTCGGAGTAGCCGAGCAGCCGGCCGAGCTCGTCCGGCGTCATGGCGCCGTGCGTGCCCAGTGCCACGACGACGGTCAGGTGGCTGACTCGACCGTGCACGGCGGTGTGGACGGCACGCATGAGCAGAGGGACGGGGCAGCTGCGAGTGCCGTCCGGCACCAGGACGCAGAGACTGCGGCCGTCGAGGTCGCAACCGGCCAGCTGCTCGGCCAGGAACTGCGTGACCTGCTCCGGGGACAGCGTCGTCCCGGGGCCGCCGAGGCTGGCTGCTGACTCTCCGCGTTCGTGCGTCGTGAGGGTCACGCCGCCAGTCTGCCGCCAGCACGGCACAGCCCGCCAGGTCACGAGGCAACCGGTGGCAACGACTGCCGGAGGGCGGAGCCCGGCACCATGGTCCGCATGAACGCGGACCTGCACCTGCACCCGGACCGCCTGCTGCCGACCGATCCCGGCGTCCGCTCGCTGGCCCGACGTCTGCACGACACGGTCAGGGATCTGCCGATCACGTCGCCGCACGGGCACGTCGAGCCGCGGCTCCTGCTGGACGACGCACCGTTCAGCGACCCCGCGTCGCTGCTGGTGACACCAGACCACTACGTGACCCGGCTCCTGCACGCCAGTGGCGTGCCGCTGCACGAGCTGGGCGCGGCGCGAGGTCCCCTCGAGGAGGGCGAGGCAAGGCAGGTGTGGCGGCGGCTGTGCGAACACTGGACCGCCTTCAGCGGCACTCCCGTCCGCTACTGGTTGGAGTCGGCGCTGTGCGAGCTCTTCGACGTCACCGTGCGGCCTTCGGGCGCCACGGCGGACCGCTTGTACGACCAGGTGGCTGCCCGACTGGCGAGCGACGCGTACCGGCCGAGGGCCCTGTTCGCGCGTTTCGACATCTCCGTCCTCGCGACCACGGACGACCCGTGCGACGACCTGTCGGTGCACGCGGCGCTGGCGCAGGACGAGCGCTTCGATGGCCGCGTGCTGCCCACGTTCCGGCCGGACGCCTACCTGGAGCCGGCGTCGTCGAGCTGGGCCGGCAAGGTGCGGCGTCTCGGCGATGTCTCCGGCGAGGACACGGCTACCTACTCCGGATGGACGCGTGCGATGGAGCGGCGGCGCGAGCACTTCGCGGCGCACGGGGCAACTGCGACCGACCACAGCCACGAGGACGTCAGGACCGACCCGCTCGAAGCGGCGGACGCGGAGCGCCTCTACCGCGACGCGCTGAGCAATCGGTGCGACGCTGCCGGTGCGGCGGCCCTGCGCCGCCACATGCTGCTGGAGATGGCCCGCATGTCGACGGAGGACGGACTCGTGATGATGCTGCACCCGGCCGTGCGGCGCGGCCACCACCGGCCGACTTCGCGCGAGCACGGACCGGACACGGGGCACGACATCCCGCTTGGAGTGGAGTTCACCGACGCCCTGCGCCCGCTGTTGGAGCGGTTCGGGACCCACCCGAGGCTCCACCTGGTCGTCTTCACGCTCGACGAGAGCACGCTGTCACGCGAGTTGGCCCCCCTGGCGGGTTTCTACCCCAGCGTGTACGTCGGTGCCCCCTGGTGGTTCCTCGACGCTCCTGACGCCGTGCGCCGCTTCCGGCGGGCCGTCACGGAAACCGCCGGGTTCACCCGGACCTCTGGCTTCGTGGACGACACGCGGGCGTTCTGCTCGCTGCCATCACGGCACGACATGGCCCGGCGCCTCGACGCCGGCTACCTCGCGCAGTTGGTGGCGGAGCACCGGCTCGAGGAGGACGAGGCGCATGACATCGCTGTCGACCTGGTGGTCGGGCTGCCCACCAGGGTCTTCAAGCTGTGACGTCTCTGCGGCGGGAGGATCGCGACCGGGTTGTCGGACGGCTGTGGGGGTGCGCCCATCGGACATGGCCCGATGGGCGCACCGGTCATGCGGATGGCGCCGCCTGACATCCGTTGTCCGTCCGGGCAAAGATTGGCCCCAGCCGAAGGGTTGTCTAGGACGCCGCAGGTCACCGGCTGGTAGCCGATGACCTGCGGCGTCGTGGGGTGAGTGACGGGGGTCGAACCCGCGACAACCGGGATCACAACCCGGTGCTCTGCCAGCTGAGCTACACCCACCACGGTGCGGGCGCGAGCATACCGGCTCCGCGTCAGTCAGGGACCTTCTCG
>Ga0210040_10008860_pt1 | contig 11815 bp, 15 predicted proteins | sample CryGeyCG12114_NA_FD_185462 | JGI IMG/M metagenome (GOLD analysis project Ga0210040, IMG submission 185462) | Groundwater microbial communities from aquifer - Crystal Geyser CG19_WC_8/21/14_NA (SPAdes) (version 2) | ecosystem: Environmental > Aquatic > Deep subsurface > Groundwater | place: USA... | reverse complement strand
ATATATGTGCTTATATTTACATGTTGTGGAGGCTCGTAAAACTATGGAGTCTCGACGAAAAGAAAAATAATGATTTTGTTTACTCCTCGTGCTTTGGGCAACAATTGTATACATTGCATGCGGAATACGAATAAACTTTTGTTACCAATTTCTTACTTCCAAACCACTCAAACAAAAGCTTGGCTTAAATATTAGAAGGCAATTGCTTCATTCGGTATGAAAGGGAAAATATGCAATACACTTGTAGCATACGAACGAGTTTTTGCAGGCTTGAAAGGTCCTCTCACTATATCATTGCTAAGTTTTAATTTTTGAGCGTATTGAATGTAACTTAAGAAAATTGTTTCTGTCTTACATTAAGTTTAGATTTACACTGCATGTACTTTAAAATTGATATTTGGAATGTTAATGACTATGTTCTTTTAGATAACCTTTGGAAGAATTCGATTTCTTTAATTTCGCGAGTGTAAAATACATCTTGTAAGATTAAAGGGTTACTAATTAATTGACTTGTCGTTTCTTGAAATGAGTTACCATTATATTAGTGCGTGAAATAAAGGATTATTGTGTAACTATATCAAGACGGACTCATAAAATTCGCAAAATAACACCAAATATTTGGAAGGCCATTTTTTCTGAATTATATTCATTTACAATTTTAATCATATAATTTTTGTAGTGACCAGAAATTATCACACGGTCTATATTACTTTGAAACTAGACAAGTTTTGACCTCTTTCTGTGCCCTTTGAGAACAAAGCTAGACGTAATCAAAATAGGTTGAGTACATTAGTGCATAAGATATGACTTAAACTCACCAACTAACTAGACACATAATCTGCCCTGTGGACCCTGTCTTATCGTTAAAAGTTTAGAAATAATCATACTATGCATAAACACATGTAATCGAGCTATATACTTGGAATTCTCGTCCATAATCCGTCTTTGGGGTACATTTCACGTAAACATTTTTTATTTTAATCCTCCTCTACTTAAAAGTCCAATATGTGCCGGACTCATATACCATTCTTTATTTCCCTCTCAATTCTATGCCCAGAAAGCACCCATGGAGCCCCAAAACTCTTACATAACCAGGATATTGACCCAAACTTTACGGTTGGAATGACATGTCCAGAAATATGACCCACTATCATGTAGTTTCATCATTCTGAATACGTTGACCGCACCAATTATTATTCCTTCTGTCTCATTTTGTGCCTTCACTCCTACAGTTGTACACAATATTATTCATTTTTGTTATAGCTTTTAAATCTTTGCGTGAAATCTTTCACATTATCTGCTAGTTTTTGTCAACTAAACGCACGTCATGGTGTGCTACGCAATTTCTCCGGGTGTTTTCAACGCTGGTTCTACAAAGTACAAAGAAGCTACCCTGGTTCTAAATGACGGCACACGATTCCAAGGTTATCTTTTCGGTGCACAAGTGCCCGCTGATGGAGAAGTTGGTAATAACAATCAATCAATATTTTCATCTTCTTGAAGCCATTTAGCCTTAGGTAGTAAAACATTACTTTTCCCCTACGGACAATGTACGTAGCTTTAAGACGTTATGTAATTACCGTCTTTGTCTTTTTCCAATTTTCGATCGCTTATTTAGTCAAAATTTGAGAAAACATATAACACTCAAAGTCTAAAGCCTATGAAAAATTAGATAATAATTAACTAAATTAATTAAATATAATAATAATTGTTTAGATTATACTTTGATTATTTTGAAAATAATTCGGTATTCGTCAAGTAGCTAAAATAAAATCAACAGTTTAGTGACCATGATGAAATAATAGAATAAGTTAGTGTAAACTTAAACAATTTCCCCGTATCATGCAAATATGCCATGCAGAATATCCTTAACATTGTGTTTCTGAAGAGTGAGAAAGACTGCATAGTTGGTTAAACAATGGTACAAGTTTACGACCTCGCCAATGATTTTGGAACAGTGAGGAAAGCCTTTGTATTGTAACCTCTGGATTCATTTTAAATGCATGAAATTTGCTATCTAGGGCATGAACAAGGCCAAAAAAGTAAATGGTTACTACATATTTTGAATGCGTCAAATATTATATAGTTAGTAGTAATATAACTGTGTGTCTGTAAATGATGCATTTGTTGCATGCGTATAAATCGTTAGCACAGCATGCAAAAATTTTACTAACACGTGTAGACTGATAATCATAGGTTTTATAAATTCGTGCCAATTTGTTCTAAACTGCATGCAATTTAGTATGGCTATCTAATCTGGATAGAAGTTATACCAAATGTAAAATATTTTCTCTTTGTAGTACTGTTGTAAAATAAACCATACACCTAATTAAATTAAGCACGCTAGCCAGTTTTTTTTTGTGCGTCATTAACAATGCAGTTTTAGGTATTGCAAAGTGCAGCACTATTTGGAGGGTTTTAAATCATTTTCTAAGCCAGGTGCATCCAAATGCAGTAGCCTCAAGAGTGTGCCAAAAACATTAGTTGGCTGTCATTTCATGCACTATACGGAATGAATGATCTTCAATTTCATTCCTGGACTATAGCTTACTGGCTGAGACGGAGTAAGAAATATACAATGTTTGCTTTTTTGGAAACACAAAGACGAAGATGTATGTATATGTAGTTCATATAAGTTAGAAAAAATAATGGGAAAGCTTGTGTATGTTGCTACTTAGTATATGGGCAATTTTATTTTTACATGATGTTATTTTTAGCCGTTCTTATGCATTATATTTTTTGCGGCATGATGCCCAATTAACCTTCGCGTTTGGATTACTAAAGAAGTCTTTGTATTTTTTTTTCAAGATTCTCCGCATTTGTGGCCTTGACTGTAAACTTGGTCTAGTCTTTTAATATGACAACCGCTAATGATCATACTATATCATACTGAATTTTTTGATTTTTTCAACACAAAATGTTTTCCATTTTGATTGATGTTGGATTGACTATCATGAATTTACCATTGTTGTCATCTAACTTTATTATTTATTAATATTCAGCTTTTCACTATTAAACGTCATAGTTCGAATATCTTCGAAAAGTGTATTTCACTGTAATGAGAAAAACTCTGGACTGGTTTGCCAATCAATTTTAACATTAAAGTGAATTTTAATCCTAGCATGTTTAGATTTAACTTGATCCAAATGTTAAATATTTTTTTCGTTTAAATTATTTAGTGTAGTGAGCAAAATATTTTGTGCTACTGTGGGAAGAACAGTCTATGTACTAACACAGTTGTAACACGTTAATAAAGTGCTAAAATCAAAATCAAATATTTTATTGTTTCTTTGCAGTCTTTCAAACGGGAATGGTTGGCTATGCAGAATCTTTGACAGATCCATCATATTGTTCTCAACTGCTTGTTCTAACCTATCCCTTAATCGGCAATTATGGAATCCCATCAGAAGAAAAAGATGAGTTCGGAATCCCAAAGTAAGTTTGATGCTCAACATCAGTTGAGTCGACAAACAAATGCAAATATAGGATGGTTGAGTATGTACAACTGACTGAGCTCGCAAAATTGAGATTGAAAAAGTTTACCTGCAGCAACAACTTTTTTAGATTTTCCACCAATGGCAGTAAACTACAGTTTAACTTTCTCCACCACCAGAAGTTCGCAAAAACTGCACAACTAGCCAGCTAGTGTTCTAGCATGCAAAAAACTTCCTAGGATGCACTTTTCTAACTTTGAGTAGTCTCAGCACTCACTACCTACAAACTGAAACTGATCAGTGGGTGCACCACTTCTTACAATTTTCCTTTCTTACGATACGAGGGCAAACAAACGTTTGGCGCCGGCTTGTACAACACTTTGTGATTTACCATTTTCTCTTTGTCCTCCAAAATGATGCCAAAAAACTCATGCGTACTTTTTCTTTACACTTACATGGCTTACTTACTCTCCATCCTTTCACAAGCCAGTTTGCTTAGGTTAGGATCGTTTGGTTTAGTTTGCAGAATGATCACTTGAACTGATCACCGTAAACTTGATTTTGATTTTTTTACACGTAAAACTAAAATTGCATGCAGCGTCTCCCACATTTCAGAAACACCTTAATGACAAAATTACTAGACCAGCCTTCAGTGTAAAAAACTTACGCCCAAAAAATGTGCTCTACATTTGTTAAGGAACACATTTCATCACTATTTAAATGTGCACGGCTTCAATTTGCTTGTTTACTAACTAACTAATGTCGTGGAAAATAAAAATAAACGCGACAAACTGTACGTCAGCAAGTCAAGGAACTATTGTCACACTCTACATTGTACATTATGTATGTTTGTAATAACAAACCCATTCAGAATCCTTATATAGTTAGTGTAAAGACACAAGGCCATTTTACACACTTATGTGAGTTGTATTGACATCAGAATGGGTGTGACTTGGATAATATTGAGTGAAAGTTAGTAACTAACTAAATATTACGAGCCGCAGCCATATTGTAAGCATGTGCAAATAGAGATGATATAGACAAGCTAAATGCGTAAATTAGTTTAGTTAGCACCAGTTTTATTGACACTGATTCAACTGTCGGCCCTGCTTTCTATCTGTAGTGCAGATAATGGATGAGTTTACACTACGGGGAATTGTAACGGTTTATTCCTAGTTTCTCTGGAGCCTGTGACTAGACTAAAATTGCATTGTTAGTTAACCTTATACAACTATAGTACACACTTCTCGTACTATACTATGTATGTTTTCAATTTAATTGACAAAAGATGTTTCAGCTTCCCACTTTTAGGTTGACAATACGTTATAGTTACATAAGTTGTTTTTTTGGCTGCAAAAATGTTTCGTAACGCGTATAAAATACTAAATTAGTGCGCTGTTTATATTTTGGTGAAATGATTTAAATTTTTTATGCTTTAAAAACTTAAAAAGTTAAAAACTAAGCTAAGAAATTATATGTACAATGATTTTTCCACTAATCATTCCCAAAATAAGAAATGTGAAATTGTGGAATGTGCATTCCGGAAGCTTTATCTCCTAGTTTTGTTTAGTTGGTTAAAAACCATGCATCTCATAGATTAGATTGTGCTAGAACTTTATTGATATTTTACTAATGATACTGTGCTTTATAGATGGTTCGAGTCGGATAAGATTTGGGCAGCTGGCCTCATAGTGGGAGAGATTTGTGAGGAGCCAAGTCATTGGAATAGTGCCCAAACGCTCTCCTCATGGATGGAACATAAAGGTGTACCTGGCTTGTGCGGCATTGACACTCGGGCTCTCACAAAGCATATTCGCTCTAAAGGATCTATGTTGGCCAAAATCATTGTAACTTCCCATGCTGACCGTGACCACGTTCTTGACACACTCTGCTCTTCCGATTTCCCCGATCCAAATCTTGACAATCTCGTCAGTCATGTGTCAATCCCGGTATGTTCTACACTCACTTGTCACTTGTAATGCTCACATGATATGCTTCATGGAAACTTTATGCCTTAGTCAATAGCTACCAATTCATATCTAATTAACTAAAATACTTCTCGTGACAAAAGCAAAAACTTGCCATCAGTCAGTGGTATGCATTTTCGATTTGGCATTATTACAGCATAGATGTCGTGCATAGTTGCACGTATGGACAAACCATTGTATTATGCATGTGATTGTGCGAGGTTAGTTACAAGGTAGTAAATCTATTTATAACCGACATTCGATTTGTCTTATGACTAACTGTATAGAAACCGAAAATTTACAATCCAGAGGGTTCCCCAAAAATATGCATGGTGGACTGCGGAATGAAATACAACCAATTGCGATGCTTCCTAAGACGTGGAGCTTGTGTGCAAGTGGTGCCATGGGATTATCCCTTGGATTCCTCAACTTATGACGGTCTTTTTTTGTCAAATGGACCTGGGGATCCCAAAATGTGCAAGCAAACTGTAGAGAATGTGAAACGATTGATAAATGAGCCCAATGCCAAGCCAATTTTTGGCATTTGTCTTGGCCATCAGTTGTTGGCGACAGCAGCAGGATTTTCTACATACAAAATGAAGTAGGGAAAAGAATTGCTATATAAATACATAGACTGATTAATATATTATGCGAGTTGTATGACTTCATTTCATTCTTGGGATTTTTTAAGATATGGCAATCGTGGCCACAATCAGCCATGTGTGCATGAAGGCACAGATCGTTGTTTCATCACATCCCAGAATCACGGATATGCCGTATCTTGTTCTCCAAAATCTTTGCAAGGGGATATGGAATGGAGATCTCTTTTCACAAATGCAAATGATGATTCTAATGAAGGAATTGTGCACAAGTCTCTTCCATTTTTCAGGTAGAGTTAGACATTTAGTTAAACATTTTTAATCCGTCAATTACTTTCGCAAAAACATACACCTATGCACCTACGGATGTCCATCAATAACTGCTTTCGTATTATCTATACAATGTGTAAGCCAAGCATTGCATTGCCTTGACGTGACGTAACATAGCCTTTATTAAATTACAGCGTCCAATTCCATCCGGAACATACAGCAGGGCCAGAAGATTTGGAGTTCCTTTTTGACATATTTCTATCATACGTAATGCAAACAAAAATTGATGGAGCACAGAACATTTTACCAATTGATGAGATTCTGACTGAAAAACTTCGAAGTCCAGCGGGATCCCCAAATGACCCAGATGTTGACGTACAGCTACCTCCATCCAAAGTACTAATTTTAGGTTCCGGAGGACTGTCTATCGGCCAAGCAGGAGAATTTGACTATTCCGGTTCTCAAGCTATCAAAGCTTTGAAAGAAGAGAATATTCGTACAGTTCTGATTAATCCAAACATCGCCACCGTGCAAACATCTAAAGGATTGGCAGATAAAGTATACTTTTTGCCTATTGCTCCCAATTATGTTGAGCAAGTTATCAAAGCAGAAAGGCCCGATGCAGTTTTGTTAACATTTGGTGGTCAAACTGCTCTGAATTGTGGAATCGATTTGGATCGGCTAGGAGTGTTTGAAAAATATGGGGTTAAAGTAATTGGAACACAAATTCACTCCATTGTGATCACAGAAGATAGGAAACTATTTTCGGAAAACATTGAACAAATTGGGGAGCATGTGGCTCCTAGCATTATTGCATCAAGTGTTGATGAGGTATTTTTTCAACTTTTTTTTCTTAATAGTATTAATTAAGCTGCTAAATTGTTCTTTTTTATCATAGGCTTTGAAAGCAGCAGAAACTTTGGGATACCCTGTTTTAGCCAGGGCTGCATTTTGTTTAGGAGGCTTGGGATCCGGATTTGCAGATAATGCTGAAGAATTAAAAGCCATAGCAGTCCAAGCATTGAATTCGTCAAGTCAACTAATAATTGACAAAAGTTTAAAGGGCTGGAAAGAAGTGGAATATGAAGTAGTACGGGACTCATTTGACAACTGCATAACAGTTTGCAACATGGAAAATGTGGATCCTTTGGGAATCCATACGGGAGAGTCTATAGTTGTCGCTCCCAGTCAAACTTTGAGCAATAGGGAGTATTATATGCTTCGAGCCACTGCATTGAAAGTTATCCGGCATCTGGAAATCGTGGGCGAATGCAATATTCAATATGCCCTCAATCCAGATTCTCAAGAATTTTACATTATTGAGGTAACATAATAACTAAAAGTTTGAACGTTTACTTTTACATGAGAGAGAAAAGTAATTGATGAAAAGTGAACTTTTAATAGGTAAATGCAAGACTTTCTAGAAGTTCAGCGTTAGCTAGCAAAGCCACTGGATATCCTTTGGCATACGTAGCAGCCAAACTGGCTTTAGGGAAATCCTTAGTGGAATTAAAAAACTCCGTGACAGGATGCACGACTGCATGTTTTGAGCCAAGTTTGGATTACTGTGTCGTCAAAGTACCTCACTGGGACTTCCGCAAATTTTCGGGTGTTAGCACTATGGTGAGAAAAATTTACATGACGTACGTCCCCCTGGAGTCTAGAGTGATTGATTAAAAGTACACTTTTGTTGTGGGTTTAGATTGGCAGTTCAATGAAGAGCGTGGGCGAAGTAATGGCCATTGGGAGAAAGTTTGAGGAAACTTTACAAAAGGCTCTTCGTATGACTGATGAGAATGTGCTGGGATTTGATCCAGATTTATATGCTCCTTGTGATAAGGTTACTAGCTATTGACTAGGTTATTCATTGCATGCATTATTTTTAGCTTTCTTTCTGAAATGTGATTTTACGAATATTTTCAGGAATTACAATATCCTACTGACCAAAGAATGTTTGTCCTTGCTGCAGCAATCAAAGCAGGATATGATATAGAACGATTATACCAACTGACCAAAATCGATCGTTGGTTTCTAAACAAGATGGCAAACATTGTACGTTATCAAAGACATTTGGAAACACATTTTGGACCAAAAGATCTTACGCAGGAACTCCTCTGTGAAGGGAAACAATTAGGCTTTTCTGACAAACAAATCGCATTTTGTGTCAAAAGCACGGAGCTTGCTATCCGAGATATGCGAGAAGAATTCGGTGTGGTTCCATTTGTCAAACAAATTGACACAGTGGCTGCGGAATGGCCAGCAACTACTAATTACTTGTACCTGACATACAATGCTGCTGAGCATGACTTGGAATTTCCGGGCGAATACATAATGGTTTTGGGTTAGTTATTCAACTTTCAATAAAACTAAATTTCTTCAAATGGGGCTGCAGGCTGCACAGTACAAACTAACTAACTGTACGATTGCAGGATCCGGAGTTTACAGAATTGGAAGTTCGGTAGAATTTGATTGGTGTGCTGTAGGCTGTCTTCGGGAGCTAAGAAAATTAGGGAAGAAAACGGTGATGGTTAATTGTAATCCAGAAACAGTGAGCACAGATTACGACATGTGTGAGCGTCTTTACTTTGACGAGATTTCGTTTGAGGTAAGTTTTTTCAACACTAGGTGGCGCGCGACTGTCCATTGATATATAGTAGCTAGTTTTCAAAGATAGCGTCTTTTTTGCAATGATGATTCGCATTATATATCAACCAAAACCAGTCACTATCAATGACAGTTAATGTTTGTCAGCCAATCACAGTTCAGTAACTAACTATTTTCGATTGTCGCAATTCACTTTCTTCGCTCGTTGCATATTTTAACTTTGCAATAATTATGTATATAGGTTGTGATGAACATTTATAACTTGGAAAATCCTGAAGGTGTAATTCTCTGTATGGGAGGACAATTGCCAAATAATATAGCAATGGATTTGCACAGACAGAGAGCTCGGATTTTAGGGACTTCTCCCGAAAGCATTGATAATGCTGAAAATCGATTTAAGTTTTCTCGAATGTTGGACAGAATTGGAATATCCCAACCAAGGTTAGTAAGTCTGTAGTATGCAGATAAATATGCATATGTAGTCTGTTAGTATGTTTTCGCAAAACCATAAATATTATCAATGTTTAATGCTGTAAACAATGTAATCTATCGGTACTTCTAGATGGAAAGAATTGACAAGTTTGGAATCAGCGGAAGAGTTTTGTCAAGAAGTTGGGTTCCCATGCCTGGTGCGGCCGTCCTATGTTTTAAGTGGGGCGTCCATGTTGGTTACTCATAGTAGCCAAGATCTGAGGAAATATCTTAAGACTTGTGCACAATTGAACAAAGATAAGCCGGTGGTGATTTCTAAATTCATTGTGGAAGCCAAGGTACGTAATTTTTGTTTCTAATTTAGCAATCTGAAGAATAAAATTTGCAGATGTGAGATTTGCGATGATTTTATTAAATAGGAAATTGACATTGATGCGGTAGCATGCGATGGAGAAATTGTATGCATGGCCGTTTCTGAGCATGTTGAAAATGCTGGGGTTCATTCAGGAGATGCGACTTTAGTGACTCCACCACAAGATTTGAATCAAGAGACGTTGGCAAAAATCAAATCCATTTGTCATGCAATTTGTAGAAACTTAGAAGTCACTGGACCTTTTAATATTCAGCTTATTGCTAAGGTAAGTTGCAGTCTAGTTTTCTTTAGTTTAATTTTCTTCTGAATGTTATTTAACTTTATGTTCGAGTACCTCGAAAAAGTACAGTTCAGCAGTGCAGATAAGTGAGTGTCATATTAAGAATTAAATAGTTTAACTTTAATTTATTCACAGGATAATGTACTAAAAGTGATAGAATGCAATGTCCGAGTGTCAAGAAGTTTCCCGTTTGTATCAAAAACCTTGAACTACGATTTTGTAGCAGCTGCAACGAAAGCCATTGTCTTGCAACAAATGGAACCAGTGGATGTTATGAATGGTTGTGGACGAGTTGGCGTTAAAGTCCCACAATTTTCCTTTTCTAGGCTGGCAGGTATAGTAACTTTTGTTGTTCAAAGAGGACACATTAAGTCAAAAGAAAATATATTTATGTCGACTGCTCGTAACTATTGGACGTGTGCTTATGTTAAGGTGCTGATGTAATGTTGGGGGTAGAAATGGCTTCTACTGGAGAAGTCGCATGTTTTGGAGAAAATAGATATGAAGCTTATTTAAAGGCGTTGATAAGTACGGGGTTCAAGATTCCACAACAATCTATATTACTTTCAATTGGAACATATAAGGTTGGATTTCAGTTCAATAGTCTTAGCTGCTTTATTGAATTGCAAACATTACTTCATTTCGGTTCTAAAATTTTAGCACAAAGCTGAATTCCTTCCACACGTGGAAATGCTGAAAAATATGGGATTCAAACTTTATGGAAGCATGGGCACAGCTGACTATTACAGAGAACATGGAATACCGGTAAGAAAGAAATACTAAAGACTTCATTTGCTGCGTTATTTTAGCTTTATTTTTTTTACTTATCATAAATCACAACAGTGCTTTACCTCATTCATAATATATTTGGCGATAACGATAAAACTATTGAACGAATGGATTCTAACTAAAATACTAATATCAACATACGGACAGCTTTGGACTCCAAATACTTACATAATATACGGTGCACCGCTCGCGTCATGTTTACAGTTATGTACAGACAATCCTATAATGTATTAACAAATGACTAAAGAAGATTAAATTAAAATATCATTCGATATAATGAGTACATTAACTATAAATCAGTCGACTCAAAATCTGAGTCAGGACATTCGGACAAATAAATAATGCTATCCGACTTTGATATAGCCCCTTGGTATTGGGCCCTCATGTGTTGAGAGAAATTAGGCTTCGATAAGTTGGTCAAAGGAGATGGATGAGAGTCCACAAATTTCACACTTTCGGTCCGTCGTGCTTTATGTGCAATTACATTGGCAGGTACTACGCTCGTCGGAGATATGGGCTGCTCATCATCTTCCGTATTTGATAGTTCTGATGTTTTTGGGATGGACTGAAAACTTTTCATTATACCTGGAGACATTAAAGTCTTCATATGACTAGACGAAACGTCATTTGTATTAATTTCATAGTCACTAGTAATGGCTCTAGTATTGGGCATTTTCAATTTCAACTGTGGTCGTTGTTGTTTCTTCAAGTTCCAGTTGTTATTATGGTCGGATTTGACGTTTTGTTTGTCCATCATAAATATTTCTTCAGCTTTACTAGTGTAGGATTTTGAAAGGGGATTATTTGGATCTTGATTTGTTTCGTGGTAAACATTGGGCAGTCTGCATCTCACGTAAGCTCTCATATCAATTCCTATTATATTTCGAAATTCTTGGATAGTTTCCTGTAATAACGAGATAAACAGCGTTGTTAATCGCAAACTAGCCGGGCCCACTGGTCTTTGGCCAGACTCACTCTTACGAGTACCATTTCAAATCAAAACCTACCAAATTTTTTCTGATTCACAAATTTTCTGACGTACCGAAACTTTCTAGAATGTGATAAAG
>Ga0210040_10008858_pt1 | contig 11817 bp, 7 predicted proteins | sample CryGeyCG12114_NA_FD_185462 | JGI IMG/M metagenome (GOLD analysis project Ga0210040, IMG submission 185462) | Groundwater microbial communities from aquifer - Crystal Geyser CG19_WC_8/21/14_NA (SPAdes) (version 2) | ecosystem: Environmental > Aquatic > Deep subsurface > Groundwater | place: USA... | reverse complement strand
GAGTGAGTGAGTGAGCCAGGGAAAGTGTATGGATGAATGGGAAAGAAAGTGGAAGAAAGAGTAGCAGCCAGAGAGGAGGGTAACAACCACGCGTAGATAGACAAGGAAGAGACTACGTTAACATTACCCAGGGAGGTAAGTGTGGCTGGAGGAAGGGAGGGAGGGAAAACCATAGTGAGAGCCCAAAGTGGCAGTTTGCAACTATCTTGGCATTGGCATACACACAGACAGACAGACACACACACAGTGAGAGAGCGAGCGAACATTGTGGATGCCATACCACCATCATAACTTTCATAACCCAGGTAGCATATATAATAGTGGCTGGAGACTGGAGAGTTGTTGGTTATTGGCTGCTATTCTGAACGTGTACACTGACTGACTGTACGTATGGTGGTGCGTTGTTTGAGTATATATTATTATTGTGTGTGTGTGTGTGTGTGCGGCTGGCTGAGGCTGGCTGGCTGACTGACTGACTATAGGAGTGGTGGGTTTTCATACAGTACATGGGAAAGAAGGAACAAAGAGTGGGATAGCCAGGGCAGTGGAAGGAGAGTGAGAGGATTTTGGGGGCGCAAGGAAGGAAGACATGTCGAACGTCTTCTTCTTCCGACTGCACAACTTGCAACGACGTGAGGAGGAGAGACGCATCCGAGAACAGCACCAACAACAGGCCACTCCAGGAGCACCTTCCAGTGGTCATCATCCACACCAACAGCGTCATCATCATCGTCACAGGGCCAACGTCAGAGGCAAGGCCGCCGCCAGTCGCAGCCGCTTCCAATGGGCTCATCTCAAGTCTTGTAATCATCTCACTCTGGCTCCTGGACGACTCTTTGAGAAGGCACCACCCACACCCACCGACTCTCTGGACCAAGTGGAAATGCAGATCCCAAGGTCAGTCAATCTCTCCCTATCTCTCTCTGTCTCTCTTCTCTATACTCTCTATACTCTCTGTACTCATAAACTAAAAACATCCCCTTTCTATTCAGTCCCATCCCATCCATTCTACTCTCTCCCTCTCCCTATGCCTTATTGCCTGCATATATACAAGGGCTCTCCACACTTACTTTTTTTACCCACTTGACAATCAGGAATACCTGATGTACTAAATAGTAGGACATTGTGTGTACAAGTTGGAGCATTTCACGTGGGTCATCGTTTTTGGTGTCCCCAAAATCCATGTGTGTGGACAGTGATTACAGGAACTATAGGATTTGTTTATTGGGCAGCTATTTATTGGCTATGGACGCTATTGTAAATGAATTAATTGGGTTCAATATGTGTGCTCTATTGGATTTGAGAACTCGCTCCAGACTTTGTATTACAGTTTCAACTGTTGAAAAAGGGGTCCAAATTGCTTATCTGCACTCAACTGGAAAGTTTTATAGTTAGTGCAGTCAACAGTTGAATGAGTTATTGCACAATGCTATAGAATATCAATCGTATCGTATGTATTGCATGCATTTCACAATCAATTGTTTCGAGAAAAAAGTCCCATTTGAGCAAGTTCACAAAATGGCTCTGGCTCTGTTGATAACGGATTCTTAAAAACCGTATTTTCAATAAAATGGTAGATTTTCGATACCAATTCTCATTTGGTCCACAGCGCTGTGAAGAATCTAAAATATTTATAGATGAATCGGGCTGGAATATGGAAAGCATCTTGATTTTCAAACTTAAGTCCCGACTTTTTGTACTAGCATTGGTTCGCGTTAAGCTTATTATGAGCAAGTATTTTGGATTTTTAATGAACAGTTTAGGCGCATCCTTCGAGATGTACATAGAAACCAATTAAAGCTAAAAAATAGCCGTGGTCATTGTCATTCACTATCAAATCTAATCTACTTTTTATTGCTATCAATCATACTATTCCCTCCCATGAAATCTGGATTTATCTCAATCTACAGTGGCCATCGCAATTCACAAACGATTGCACTCACAAATCAAGAGTACAGAAAATATGAAATCTGTTCCCAATTTATTCAAGACAGGGACTATAGCCAAGTGAGGTTGTAAAGGAATTTTGCCAAATATCTGGTTCTTTTTTTATAGCCCCATAAGATTGCATGCTGTGAATGCTCACACCACATCACATCACAGTGAAGTGCACATGATCATTACAATGATTGCCACATAAGTGCTCATGAATTTTTTAAACCCAACCACTGACATTACAGAAAATAAAAATGTTTTCAGCCCTTCCAGGAAAAAAAGTTTAGTGCCACTCATGAGTGTGTGTGTGTGGGTGTGAGGGCTTTATACGCCATCACCTAATATTTGCTTTCATTTCACAATATTTCGTTCACATTTCTATTGTGTGTTTCCCAAAAATACATCAAATGTAACCGGATTCCTTGAAAAAATGGTGGCTACTATAGAATTTTCGGTATTTTTTGTTTTCAACATATTTGTTTCGCCTTTTTGAAGTGGTACACGACTAAGCTGCGTGCACACACACGGGGATTTATTTGTCAGTCCAGTGTTTGTGGGTCTTTAAATGAAGTGTAGCGGGAGGAAGGAAGGATTGGGATTTGTGGTCTTCTGGGTTATGAAATGGCAATTAGAGTGATATGAACGGGATCGGTCGTAGCAATTCCATGCTATAGTGTCATCCAGAAATTGGCAGTTGTCATTTCATGGCATCATATAGTCGCACAGGGCGTTCTCTACAACAAAAGTTGTCAACATGTTATATAGTATACATAGCTATAGCTAGTAACTAACAAACTAACTAACTGTACAGGGAAATCCACTTTCATGTTTTTCCACAATCACTCTAATGGACTATCCACTATACAATTGTTTCTCCCGTGGCCAACCATAATATAGCTAATCATACTTTTAGCAGACGTCAGTCACAATTCAAAAAGTGCCAAATCTATTTCATCATCCATCCCATCCAATGCTCTCAGCAAATCACTCAAAAAATGCGCAGTATTGCAAAAACCATGAATAATGTGGGATTCATATATAAGTCAAAGGATTTTGCTCTCTTCTTCTTCCAATCTTCCTTTGAATTAGATTTGTTAATTATATTCCAATCCATGGCAGTAATTACAATTAGCCTTTTGCTCCATTTTCCTTGTTCTCACCAAAAGTTAGTTGCATAAACTTGACATTTAATTAGCCACTGCTCTGAACTCACTATGTGTGTGTGTGTGTGTTACGCGTAGCTTTGAAGCCTCAAATTTTTATCCAATTTACTTTGTATCGTAGAAGAAAAAAATGTTGCAACTCCCCTGAAGGCAACTCTGGAATATATCTTTGTCTGCCACTTTGTACCTTTAATCAAAAAGAATGAAAAAAACTCAAAAGGGAGTTCATATTTTTCCTCTCCTTTTCTCAAGGCTTCTGTCTTGTTCAATTTGTCACTTTCAGAAGAACAGGAATGAATCTGGCATCTTCATTTTCAACCTTTTTAGCTTTACTAGCTATACTATATTCCTTGGGAATGATTTTGTCAGATAATTTCCAAAGTAGTATTTTTTGGCTCTTAGTCAGTGGGATGCGTCCCTGTCTTCTTACTCTGCATGCTCCAAATTGCGTGCTCTCAAAAAATGTACTCATTTGACTCATCATGAGCAAAGGTCAGTGGGAGCGAGCGGGCGCGGCATTTATTGTTGACCATTGCACAAGGACATTGATGACAAAGTGCATGTACATATGTACACTTTCCATCCATATGAATGAGCAGGGAAACGGAAGTAGGGAGATATTATGGAAGAATAAGCGCACGAGATGGTCCCCTACTCTTTTAATCTGCGATGAGAACATACCAGCCAAGATTATCCAAAAAGTAAACATCATTTCTGTTCCTTAGGGTTCCCCTGGAGGACGCAACAACAACTATTATAGTCACTTGTAACTGATATGGTCCAATTACTTTCTGTAATAGACATGGCTACGAACATTGACAGCTCCATAGAGTCTCTAATAATATTTACCATTCTTCCTTCCTCATACAACTATGATTCCAATTGTAGGCTACAATACAAACAGTGCTCCTGCATTTCAATTGGTAAGAAAAGTATTCACGGTCAACCTGTGTGCGCAAAAAGTACCTATGAAAAAATGCCAACACCTCATTACTATTGCTTACTACAGTTGTACTTGTGTATGCCGTGCCGTACAGAGTAAGTTAGCCAAAACTTTGGATAAAAGAGAGCGTATTTTCTCATATGGATATCTGGGTAAACACAATTACGAGATTAAGGTGGAAAGGATTCAATACTGTATAAACTGTCATCATCTATTATTCATCAATAATTGCCATTACGGTAGGAACTATATATTTTGTTTGTCTGTCCGTCCTTCCCGAGCTACAGACTCATACATACATCGTACATACATGTGCACATCAAGAGGCTCACTATTATTGATTCATATGCCATTTATTAATAGCGCTCAAAATGTACTTTGGCTCCTTCCTATAATGTATAGTAAAAGGTGGCCCAGTTATCGTGAGACAGTGGGTCATGAGATTAAAAGCAAGCATATGCTTACAATAGCAATAGCATAGGCTTATTGTTAGTCACACTATCCAAATTTAAAGTATTTGCTTGAAACTACATAATTAAAGTGAAAGTAATAATAAGACAATGCGTACCCATTAAAGCATTAGTTTACCTATTAAGTATTTGCTTAAGCATTCTATGGCATTCGAATAGTAAAAATATAAAGACTAGCAAGATTTACTGCTGCGTGAAATTTATCAAGTCCAAAAATAGTAGCTTTAAAGTTTTTCAAACCAAATCCAAAGCTCTCCGTCTAAAAATGAATGAATACAAAGATTTTAAACTACTTGATCTACCTGAAGAGTATTTTTGCAAAATAGCCCAGGTAGGTTTGCGATGCGATTTTAGAATTTTCAAAATTCATTCGTTTATGCAATGGAGTTGAGTGCTTCTGACTACTATTGGCTAGGAAGCAGTGGATATGAATTAGCTCATTGACTAAATGACCCCGCATCACGCAGTCCTATAGTTATGTAGTAGTAGGAACCTGAAAATTTAGGCTGCTCGTTCGTACACAGATTTCCTATGTTGAGCTGTACTGTGTGAGGACTGAGGACATGTTGAGCAAATAGCTCTGTTTATCCCAACCATAGCTTTATTCTTCATAATACAGCAAAGTTTTTGAAAGAGTCACACTTCTCGGAAACTTTGCAAGCAGATAGACTTGCAAACATGAACGACTAGAGACGAGTTTAACAGGAACAACTATGCGAGCACGTGAGCAAGTCTGACAAAAGTTGAAATATGAACATATTGAGTGAGTTACCGAAAACATACATTAATTTACAACAATAAGCTGTATTCTTGAGAGCTGTACTGTTGCTCGTATCGTTCAGTCGAATTGCATTATCCATTTCACATTCCCCCACACTCGTTTCACTCATTTTTCTGTTACACGAATATTCCGATCCGGACAATTTCTTCATTATCGGGTTGAAATAGAACGTGAGATTTTATTAGACTGCCTTGTAGTTTGCAAAATACGCTTTTAAAATTTTACTAAAATTAAAATGAGTTTATTTCATTTATCAATTGTTAAAAAATAAAGTATAATTATAAAAGTAAAGTGTTTTCACTAGTTTCATATTTATCTGATATTTCTAAACTTCTGTTTTTGAATTTTGTTTTGTTAGTTTTTGAAGATTTCATAGAGAAGTGATGCACCCTAATTTCCGCATTTTATATATGTGCAATAGATTGCTGCCGGTTTTCTGATTTCTGAAACTGTTGTAGCAATTGCTACAACAGTCAAGTAAAAGCAAATGCTATCAAAAACTTTTTATTCATATGGTTCCAAGCATTTACTATACTGCTTAGCAAATGTTTTACTTGAGGCAAAAGCTTTTGCTTGACATCATTCAACTATAATGTACCAAGAGTCAGTGTCAATGCACAGTTCTACTTTGAAAGCACTTTCCTTAATATTTTCTGCATCTGCATCAAGATTATAATCTCTATACATGCGAGAGGCATATAACGGTATAGGGATTTAATTGGTTGGAAAATAATGATTCCGCATTCGTAATGACAAACAAGGATAATCAGTTTCCTCCCATATAATTTATCTTGTCCACGTGAATGTCATTAGACAGACAGAAACTAACTAACTCACTACAATCACATTTCCATATAATGGCATTGCAGTGGAGATGGGAACTAAATGAACTAAACTTTGAAAAGTAGAAAGTGGTGAAAACAATTTGTTTGAGAAATTAAAATCCACTGGACTGGAAGTTGACCTGAGCCAACAAAACTGGATTACATGGATGGGAGGGCTCACTATATACTACTTTCATTAAATATTTAATGAAAGTTAGATAGTTAGTACTATATAGTAAACAAACATTAGTTGATCAAAGGAGAAATCTAAACTTTGGTCCAATGCTGTCGGCGCAAAGTTTGATTGTCATTGTCACAGAACAGACAGTAATAAGTTGTTGGCATTTCCTATTAGGTTGGCAAAAATATTGACATACAGAGAAGTTTTTGCACTCTATGAACATGGTGGCGTTAGTTAGTTTTCAATTATTTGGGCAATCCCAACGTGTGAGGCTGTGAACAAATCCCACAAGTTTGATCTTCACACTTTTTCCATACAGTGGATAGTGGTCAACTATAATCCTGCTGCTCTCTATACCTTATCTACTGTATGGGGATGAACTCTGATATGAGGCAGTCACTGATCTCTGTCTGTGTATGTGCTTGTTGTCATAATATGTGGGCCAGTGTGCAAATCCCCATGTCCACCGGTAGATTCCCCTTCCAGAATCCCTCTAATGAGTTTATGGCTTCAGACTGAAAGGAAGCGGTTGACCTAGACTCTGTAGCTAGAGCATGCATCCCGTCCCAATCAGCTCATTATACTTGTATGTAGTTTGTACAGGAGGAGGGAACAAGAAGAATAAATGAGCACAAGCTTATACATGAGATGACAAATGCAATGTAGTTGGAATGAGACCTTTGGGCAAAGCGGCCTACTGTGCCACCACTCATAAATAATAATCAGGGAGATTAAAATGGGCCAGAAATATGTGTTTCCGGGAAAACAACTAATTCCATGGCTCTCATTAGTACAAGTAAACATAATTATTCTGACGACTTTGCTATACCGGCTTACAACTTGTAATTTATCCCGAGTGCATGAACTATAGGCAAGAGATAGAAAGTAAGGACATGAACTTTTTTCTGTGTATAATTTGTTGGCTAAGTTTGTGGGGAATAATTCTTTGAGGGAGCAAGGAGCACATGATGATGAGTAAAACTTGTGCACAAAAGCGCTACATGCATTTAAAAGGAGATCCAATCTATTTAGTCATGTCTGCAATGAAAACTGCGTGAGTCGCTTTATTTGAATACAAAGCGCAGAGCATAGAATGGTCCCGTGTAATTAAATCAATTACATGATGTAGGCACAATGTTTGGGGAAAATGTATCACCGAACAGAAATAGTTAGGCATGTCAAATTAATGTGGCACACTCCATGCATGCATGCACTATACATAGGTAGAAAAAATCGATATCCATCATCATTTGATTATGAATGAGACGTGGCTAAATAAAAAACGGTTGACCAGTGTGCACAAATTAGTTTTATCAACTCCGCTGATATTGGATATGAGTGGAGGACTGGATGGCTTCCCGAAATCCCAATGTCATCATCATGGACAGAGAATGTAAAGTTTTACCAAGCATAGTTCATCATTTCCATAGCCAAGTGTTTTCGTTCAACTTGAGTGCTCCTCCACCCATACTCTGTAATAATATACAACAGATACATATGCAAAGGTTCCTTGTCATATCATGCATTCAATTTGGAGCATGCACTAACCAACTAACTAAACGAACCAATATTATATGGATATGGATGGGGAGCACAATATTGAAATTGTCATTGGCCGGTAGTGGACAGAGGAGCATCAAGAAAACACACGCGTGTTCTATATGATGACTGACTATGTACATGGGAAACCTGCTCTGTGGATTATTAGGATTTGTTGACAACCCAGAGAGACTGTGTGGTTCACATGAGTAATCAATACCCGTGTAATTGGAGAATGAACATAGGAGCCAGGAGCCACTAAGGGGAAAAAATCCTTCCTCCTCCTTTGTAGTAATAATAATAATGATAATAATATCATGTGGTTCCTCTTTCACCCACAATCCTATCTATTGTACAAACAATCAAATGTGTCACTTTCTCACATGTCCGCTTTCCCCTTAGTTAGTTAGTTGGGTAGTTAGAATGGAAGGAGTGAAAGCTGCAGGGTGACCAATGTATAATTGCGCAACATTATTTAGAATATATATGGCCTTTGGTGTAAAAGCTGCTACTTGATGTCATGTCGTCAAACTGCACCCGAGTGCATTATTAAACGAGTAGTTGGATTTGTCCATTGGGGCTAATTTTTGTAGACAATTGGATGGGCGACCAGAAAAAAGAAGAAGAATGACTGTAGACATAACCCTACACAAATGAGTTCATGGCTGTTGTTTTCCTGGCATTCCGTGTCCGAAACTTGTTGTGCAACTTTTTCATGGTTCTCGCAGAGTGGGAGTTCACATATCCATGCAAGAAGAGGCTATGAGAGGCTATGGACAAAGTTAGAATGGCTGAACACATGTGTTGTAAATATGAGCAACTATATAATGGGCTCCCAAATTGCCCATCACATTAAATCTCGTCCATTCTCCCCATTCTTTGTAATATGGGTTCAGATTTGTCTTTGGGTGTCAACCTGCTCTGAATACAAAGGAGTTTGGCAAGTTAGTCAAGTTTCCAGCTTACGCATTTACGTATACGTTCAATAATGGCTCCAGCTATAGGGTTTGACTGGATTTCATTTTTGAGGGGACTTTGTTGGCGCTGACAGAGATTATAAGAAATTCTCTGGACCGTACTCACTTTTTACGGAGCCTGTAAATATCATCACTTGTCGAGTTTTGATGGCTCAAGTAGGCAGTGAGTGTGGGACATGACAAGAACGTGATACAAATCTCCGTCTCTTCAACTGCCATTTTTATGGTGCGGGAAATGGAACACGTATTAGGATTTTTGTGGTAATTCCATTACGTATTTACGAGTAGTTTTATGTATTTAGTTTACATTGATTTGTGCCCGTGTCCAGCAAAAGTTTAGAGTTAGACGGGAATTTTGAACGACAACTGATATATAGTCGTTCACGATTGGCCGACACAATGGGTTTGTTTTGAAAGTGTCAAGGTATAGACAGACTGACTTAATTTAATCCACAGAGATATAGTGAATAATAAAAGCAATTTGCACGATTATGTAGTTTATTGCTCCGAATGGACTGCACAAATGTTCAGGAGGATTTTTAGTGCCTCTATTGAGCTGTGTTTACGATAACATTTTTATGAGCAGAGCATCAATCGCAGCCCGTATAGGAAATATGAATTAAGACTTTTGGCATATGTATCAAATCCCTTCTGGCAAGTTCAAAGTGATATGCACCCAAGTTATAATAATAATCCACTCAGAAAGCTACCCATAAGGCAATAATGATTATCAGTTAGCAGCAATCATAATATTGATCCATTCAAGGGCAAGGGGCCTGTACTAAAATATCGATTATTTTGCAAAGTCTGCACAAAAATAATGTATTCAACCAAACCAGGTGCCAATTAAATGCAGGTTAGTTTTCCAGATGCACAGAGGAGCATTATTGGGAACGACCGAAATAGATTCATAATAGGAACTATTGGAATTCACAATACGTGTATAAGTATTATTTGTGTGCATGAAAAAATAGACGGTCTGTACTGTGCGTTGTTCCTGAACTCATCATGTTGACTCATGATATTTTATTCCGACGTACGAATTTCACGCAAATATAGCATTTTCACTTTTGTGGATTCCCATACATAAATGAACTATGCCACTGCTCGGCCTTTCTCCGCTCTCCGCTCTCAACTTCCCCTCTGTGCTAATAGCTACTACATTAAGAATTCAACAAGTTTACAAGTGAGCTGGTTGGAGCCCCAAAAACAATGGAATGTCAAAGTTTTCCCATTTTCTGTCCATCACCTTTTGTTGTCCTCTATAGAATGCTCACAATTGTCCCCCCTCCCCTTATTCCAGATTGATCAGGTGGGAAATTAATTTTTCACAACCCAAGACAAAGTTTGTGTACAGCTGCAAAGTTTCCTACTTTTCGTTAGTAGGGGCTCTTTTCAATTATGGACTGTGTGCATGCAAGATTTTTTTGTTTTTTAAATGCGCAGTAAAGGAGCTATACATACACTTCTGCTGTGCAATGCTCGATAATCGAGGTGGGAGCTTATTGGCCATGATTTGCCATTTGGTAGGAGTAGGGGTATACTGAATATGTATAGTGGGCTCAGTCAGTCAGTCAGTCAGTCCGTGTAGAATATGGCATTCTCCATGATGGACACGGTGTGGAGCCATGCAGACAGAGTCCCGAAATTTTCATTTCATCTACATAATTCATTGTGCCATTAGCCCACAAAGGGCATAAGTGAATCAACTTTTGGTTGTTTCCTTTGACTATGGGCCGTCCTGCAATCGATCAAAGCTTGTACTACAGTTTCTCATCCTATTGATTAACGAATGGGTTCAATAAGAGCCATTTTTATTTTACATACAGCTATCTCTCCTCCAGTTTCTTTGGCTGGCACACATGTCACACTCACAAATCAATGAGTTGTTCAATTCCTCGAGCTGAGTGCACAAAGTTTATTCAAGAATGCACGTCCCTATCTCACTCACTCACTGCATGCAGATGGCATCCATTTGATTAATACATTTATCAACCTAACCATTCATGATCATGTGGTATATGGCACGTTTACTACCTATACGTTCTCCATTCAATGTTATACAGATCGTTTTCACTGAATATTTGAGGCAGGCGAACCACAGAGCAGAAAAAATGAGTACTTTTCTCTCATTTTTTGTCCAAACTTTCACTGTTCCTAGTATGAATACTACTAATACTAATAAAATATATAGAAAATGAGTGCATGTCTCTCCCTTATATAGTAATGGTGGCTCCATGATGAGCAAAACATGATGAGAGTGCAAATATGTTTTTTTTTTTGCTACAACCTACAAAAAAAAAACTCATGGTACAAAAAGTGACCAGAGTTCTTTTGGAGCTTCAATACATTAGCATCAGTTGGCCTTTATTTCCAGTTTAACATATCAATTAGCGTGTGCAAATAAATGGTGACTAATTTTGCGAATTTTTCAATTTCCCTTCCCTTGATGACTACAACTGGCCATACTGATCCACAAACGTGCACATGCATACAATTGATGATGCAATCATACAATGTTCACAGAATGGGAACACTGATGGATTTACATGGTTGCAAAGAATAGGAATTTCCTCAAATATTATTCTCAAATAAAATATCGTGAAGTGTGTTGGCCAGATTGATGGGCATTTGTGCTCCACACTACAGGGATCCCATGCATGACCCAACGGCATGTATGCTGAGGAATGGGAATTCTTGTGTTCCGGTTTTTGAGATGTTATTGACAATATGAAAAATTGGCAGCGTTGAGCATTGAAAGCATAAATAAAAAAAGAATGCCATGAATGCCTGTTCAATGTATATTGAGATGTATGAATGTGTTTTGCCTTCTTGGATGATGTGGAGTTGTGAGCCAGCAGTTCCCTGCCGTCCAGCTATGTAGCTCCCTCCCTACTGCCTGCTCCTGGTCCTATTTATTTAGTAGAGATAGAGACACTGACTGTGAGAGCACAGAATGCTAACCCAGATAAACAGAGTGGGAGAGTGAGAATGAGGGAAAGAA
>Ga0210040_10008857_pt1 | contig 11817 bp, 22 predicted proteins | sample CryGeyCG12114_NA_FD_185462 | JGI IMG/M metagenome (GOLD analysis project Ga0210040, IMG submission 185462) | Groundwater microbial communities from aquifer - Crystal Geyser CG19_WC_8/21/14_NA (SPAdes) (version 2) | ecosystem: Environmental > Aquatic > Deep subsurface > Groundwater | place: USA... | reverse complement strand
GACCCTGGACACCGCGGCGAAGAGCAGTAACGCCACGATGGTGAAGCTGGCGCAGCAGCAGAAGGACGCCACCGACGCCCAGGCGCAGGCGACGAAGGATCTGAGCGACGCCCAGGACGCGCAGAACAAAGTCCTGGACGACGCGAAGCAGAAGAGCGACGACGCCACCACGGCGCTGCAGACCGTTCAGTCCGCGATGCAGTCGCTGTCCTCCGGCATCGCCTCCACGATCCGCGGATTCTTCAGCCTGGGCGCGACCCTGAAGGACGAGACGTCCACCGTGACGTCCGTATCCCACAACGCCGGCACCGCCGCGCAGTGGGATGAGAAGGTGTCCACGGTCACCGCGGCCGGCACCACGGTGGGCGCGATCCGCTCCAGCGTCACCCAGTCCGCGAACAGCATGGACGCCTTCCAGGGGCAGCTGCAGGCCATGGCCCGCATGGGCTACTCCGCCGCCGTGATCCAGGACACCGCGAACCTGGGCGTGGAGCAGGGGTCGCAGATCGCAGCTGCGTTCCTGCAGGGCACGGGCGACGACGTGGCCGCGATCAACAGCGGGTACTCCCGGATGACCGCGACCAGCACCAGCACGGGCGACTTCGTGTCGCAGGCGGTGTACGGCGACCAGCTGTCCGCCGCGCAGGCCGCCGCGAACTACGCCGCCCAGCAGGTGCAGATCCAGCAGGACACCCTGACCGCGATCACCGCGAAGGGGCAGGCCGCGATCGACGCCGCGAACGCGAACGCCGCCAGCATCAACCTGAGCATTCAGCAGGCGCAGCAGTCCATGGTGGACGCGGTGTCCCGGGCGCTGTCCGGCTCCGTCACGAAGAAAGCGGACGGCGGCTACCGGGAGGCGTCCATGGCGCCGGCCGGCGCGAACATCCTGTGGGCGGAGCAGGAGACGGGCGGGGAGTCGTATATCCCGCACGCCGCGTCGAAGCGCGCGCGCTCGCAGCAGATCCTCCAGGCGACCGCCCGGAAGTTCGGCATGGTCGTGCTGCCCATGGCTGACGGGGGGATGTTCGCCGGCGGCTCCAGCACCAGCAGCACCGACGCCCGCACGATCAGCGGCGACCACTTCGACTTCAGCGGCGGGACCTGGCTGGGCACGCCCGACGCCGTTCTGGCGCAGGCTGAACGACGCGCAGCTGCGAAGCGCGCACGCGCGGTGAACACCGCCGGACTGCGAAGGGTGAACCCGTGATCCTGATGGAGTGGCTGGGCACGGACGGTTCCGTGTGGAACTGGCGGACCGGTGAAGTGCGGCTGGCCCCGGGCGCGACGGGCCTGGGCCTGCTGAAGCTCACGACGTTCGTGCAGTCGAACGGGAACCGCGACGGGCAGCGCGCGACCGGCTGGAAGGCCGACCCGCAGACGCTGGTGCTGCCCATGAAGAGCGGGTATCCGGGCTGGTCCGCGGCGACCTGGTACGACCTGCAGAAGCGGTGGTGGAAGGCGTGCCTGCCCCACCAGTACGGGACGCTGCGGGTGACCGCCCCGGACGGCACCCAGCGCAGCGTGCGCGCCCGTGTGACCGACGACGGCTACACGATGGACTACGACCCGGACGACGTGCACGAAGAGGACTTCAGCCTGTCCATGACCGCGGACGACCCGTGGTGGAAGGGTCCGCAGATCACGGTGCCGTATGGCATCCAGGGCACCGCGACGCCCTACTACGGCGCCACCGGGTACGGGCCGCCGTTCTACATCAGCGCGGGGAACAGCGCGGCCGGCCAGCCGATCACGAACCCCGGCGACGTGGAGGCGTGGCCCGTCTGGACGATCACCGGCCCCGTCTCCACCTTCACGATCACGCACCCGGACGGCGGCGTGGTGTCCGGCACGCCGAACCTGCTGGCCGGTGAGCAGCTGGTGATCGACACCCGCCCCGGCGTGAAGGGCGCTACGCGCATCGCCGCGGACGGCACCCGCACGAACTGGACGCCGCAGCTGACTGCGTGGGACTGGCGCGCGATCCCCGCCGGCACCACGCAGACCATCCAGGTGGCGCTGACCGGCACCGGCGGCGCCGTCGCGGCGATCGAACCGCGCTACTTCAGGGCATGGTGAACGGGTGGCCTCCGACTCCCCGCTGATCCTGTCCGCGTACTCCGGCGCCTTCGCCCACCAGCAGGACATCGACGGGCTGGTGTCCGCCACCGTCAACCCGCTGCGCAACAAAGTGGGCACGACCGTGTTCGAACTGCCGTCCGACCACCCCACCAATGAGTGGCTGCAGAAGGACGACGCGCGCGTGGTCGCCACCTACCTGGGCCGGCAGGAGATGAGCGGCCCCTGCCGGCTGGCCGCCACCGAACTGCAGAAGGACGGCACGACCACGTACACCGTGGAGGACGACGTGCGGATCTGGCAGAACACCCTGGGGTGGGTGCGCCCCGTCGCCTCCGGCTCCAGCCAGGGCCAGGCCGCTGCGCAGTCGCTGTCCGACGACGCGCAGGCGGTGTCCACCGTCGCGCACCCCGCCGGCACCGACGCCGGGTACGGCGCGTACGTGTTCGACGCCCAGGCGTCCGGCGCTGCATCGCTGACCGCGGAAGCCGCGATCAAGGAACTGACGTTCCGCAACATCGTGCAGCGCGTCGGCCGTCCGGCCACCGTGATGCCGGACCTGGGGCGCGGCGGGAACGCGCTGTCCGCCGGGAAGCTGCCCGTGGTGCGGAACGTGGACCTGCTGTCCGCGCTGCAGGATCTGCTGAACTGGTCCGGCCTGACGCTCACCGCACGCCAGGGTGCCAACGGCTTCCTGCTGGACGTCCGCGCCGGCGCCGTCTACCCCAACAAACTGACGCTGGACAGCGGCATCATCACGGACGGCACCGGGCAGCGCGCGAAGCCGAACGCCACCCGCATCCTGGTCGGTGGCCCCGGCGACGACACCGCCCGGGCGTACACCACGGTGGTGGACGCCGCGGCGGAGGCGAAGTACGCCGACGTCATCGAAGTGCTGAAGGACGCCAGCAGCGTGAACCTGACCTGGGCCAGCAGCGTCAGCGCGGCCTACCAGGTGGCGAAGTATTACGCGCTCCAGACCAACGCAGCTGCGGACATCGCTGCGTTCCAGGCCGCGATGCTGGCGACCGGCCAGGAGGGGCTGACGGACGGTGCCGCGAAGTCCGGGCTGTCCATGACGCTGGCCGAAACGGACACGTTCCACTACGGCGGCGACCCCGCGAAGGGTGGCGTGCTGCTGGGCGATGTGATCCCCGTGCAGGTCACCCCCGCGATCGGCAGTGCGCCGGCGCTGATCCTCACCGGCACGGTGTCCGGCGCGACGATCACACTGGACGACCAGGGTGGCGTGAAGGCGCAGACCCAGGTGGGCGACCGCACGGACGACCCCGACCAGCAGCTGGCCGACGCTATCGCCGGCCTTCAGACCGCACTACGCCGCGCCGCGGCCAGGAAGTAGAGGACCCCATGGCAACCGCCGTCACCCTGGTAGGACTGCAGGGCACCGTCTCCGACACCCAGCAGGCGACCCAGTTCCCGCACCACGTGCCCTGCGTCTACAGCGCCGCAGACCTGGCGCCTACCGCCGTGGCCGGTCAGCGCCAGGTGTCGTTCAGCATCGGCTCCGCGATCGGCGCCTACATGAAGCGCACGACCACCGGGGACGCCGAAGTGCTGAACCTGGCCCCGCCGGCGACCGGCGGGAAGTGGTACGCGCTCACGATCGACCGCCAGTGGTCGCCCACCAACACCGCGACGCTGAAGGCGGACGACCTGTCCGTGACGAACGACGGCACCGTGCCGTCCGCGCCGCCCGCCGCGGTGTTCACCGCAGCAGCTGCGCTGCCGAATCAGCCGGGCACCGCCGGCAGCACCGCCGGTCAGCGCCAGGTGCTGGCCCTGGTGCACGTGCGCGCCGCCGACACCACCCTGACGATCTTCGACACCCGCGTGATTCGCACCGGCGCCGGCAACGTCGCAGTGCGGAACTTCCACGGGCTGAACCTGCTGGCCTACCAGGGCACGGTCCTGGAGGGCGGCCTGGTCACGGTGCAGGCGCACCAGGAGGCCGCGATGCTCGGCGGGAAGCACGTCCGCTCCGTCTGGCAGCGGAACAACACCGCGTCGTATTCGTTCGAACCGGTCGGCCCCATCCTGGTGGACGAATCAGGCGTTGCGGCGGACCTGAACGACAAACTGCAGATTCAGAAGGGCGCCCACCAGTGGCTGCTCACGATCGCAACGAACGGCGCGAATCAGCCCGGCCTGCGGATAGACGACTCCACCGCCGTGGACGCCACCAGCGGGAACGTCTGGAAGATCGTGCAGGGCGTCAAGTGGGGCATCTGGGACGTTCCCGGCAACTGCTTCGGCACGGTGGTGCAGGTGCAGGGGGACGTGGGACTGGACGGCCCGGGTCAGAACTCAGTCGTGATCCGCGGCGGCGTCCTCACCCTCAACTTCAGCCTGTACTCCGGGAATGCCCGCGGAGCAAACGGGCTGTTCGCGCAGTTCTTCCCGACCGTGCGCCCCGCGGACGGGTCCAACGTCTGGCTGATCGGTGAGGCGTACGACGGAACGGACTTCCTCGCGGCCATGACGATCAACAGCGACGGCTACCTACGGTCCGCCGGGCCGCGCACCGGTAGCGGTGCCGGGTACAACGCGCTGCGCGGGACCGCCTCCTGGCGCGTCTCCTGAACCCTGAGAGGAACGAACGATGACCACCACCCTTCCCTACACCGCGGGCCAGGCCCTGGCCCGGTACGGCAACATCCTGGAACGCATCGGGCTGCCGCAGCCCTGGTGCACCTGGGGCAAGCGCGGCACCGGCCAGTCCGTGGGCACCACGAACGACTGCTGCTACGGCTTCACCTACCTGACCGGCGACACCCGGGGCGCGCGGTCCGAACTGCGGAACGGCTCCATCCGGTCGTACCGCGCGGACCGGAAGCACCCGGAGCCGGTGTTCCAGCCGGCGTCGTCCACCCGGAACTGCACCGTGGCGCAGCTGCGCGGGAAGATCCAGCCCGGGGACGGCGTGTGCTTCCGCTGGAACCCCGCCGCCGGCGGGACGCCCGACCACATCGGGATCTTCGTGCGCTGGGACGGCGACCAGCTGGTGACGCGGGAGTGCAACACCGGCCCGCGTCCGGGCGTCTCCATCCCGTGCGGCGCGCATGAGCGGCACCGCACCGCAGACCAGGTGCAGGGCATCATCCGGCTGCCCTACGCGAAGCCGGCCGCGAAGCCGAAGCCGGCCCCGGCGAAGAGCGCACCCAGCGTGTCGCGTCCTCACGTCGTCGTAGCGACGGGGGACACTCTGTCCACCATCGGTGCGCGGCACGGCGTCACCTGGCAGAAGCTGGCACAGATCAACGGCCTGAAGGCCCCGTACACGATCTACCCGAAGCAGGTCATCTACCTGAAGGCGTAGCAGGAAGGCCCCACCCGTGCACCGTCTCCGCGCGCTCCGGCAGCAGTACCACCAGCTGACCGATGAGCAGCGGGCCTACACGTGGACGTACGGGTGGGGCATCCTCTGGGCGCTGGTCTACGTCGCGCTGACGCCCGCTCAGACCCTGGCCGTGTTCCTGCAGCCCGTCATCATCCTGTGGTGCGTCGTCCAGGTCGTGGCTGGCGCCGCCGCGATCCGCGGCACCTGGACCGGCGATCACCTGGTGCTGGAGCGCACGTCGCTGGCGGTGCTCCGGTGGGTGTCCCTGGCGTACCCGCTCACCACGGTGGTGGTGCTGATCGGGGACCTGCTGGCGACCGGGACCAGCAGCCGCTGGCACCTGCTGGTGCTGGGCACGTGGCCGTTCGTGTTCCTGGCGAAGCGCGCCCGCTACCTGCAGCGAAAGGCGGACGAAGCGCGCGCCACCCCGCTGCCCGATGAGCAGGAGGCGTGATGCTGACCACAGCCCTGCTGCCCGTCATCGCGGCAGCTGACACGTTCACCGTGTCCGAAGGCGTGCGCCTGGTCCTCACCACGGTGTTCTCCGCGCCGATCCTCCTGGGCGCCGGCGCCGGCATCCTGAAGCTGTCGCAGTCCCGGAAGGAACGCCGCCTGGCGGAGCGGAAGGACACGCACACGGAGGACAACGACCTGGTGGCGCACTGGAAGGCCGCGGCGGAGAACGCGCAGCAGGCCGGCCAGGACCTGGTGGTGGCGGAGCGGGAGTCGAAGCAGTCCGCGCTGCAGGCGGTGAAGGATCTGCTGGACATCCAGGAGGCCCAGAACACCGGCCTGCGCGACACGATCACCCGGCTGTCCGCCGCGATCGAACGGCTGACGGCGGCCGGCGGCGCTGCGTCCGAACTGGTCGCGGAGCTACGCGCGGACCGCGACAGCCTCCAGCGCCGGCTGGAGCAGGCGATGCAGGAAGTGGCGCGCCTCACCGCGGAACTGATGCGCCGGCAGAAGGATCTGCTGGGGCCGGAGGACGCCAGCACGGCGGAACTGCGGGCGCTGGATGAGCACCTGCAGCGGAAGGTGGACACGGGGGAGATTCCCCTGCCGCCAGTAGACGGAGGGGTGAGGGCATGAGCGACGGGAAGCACGAAGCGCCGGAGGGCCGCAACGGCTGGGCGGGCGTGAAGGCGCAGCTGGAGTACCGGGCGAAGGCCCTGCTGGCGGCCGGCGGGTCGCTGGTCGCGCAGGAGGCGGTCCTGGCGCTGTCGGACGCGACGCTGCAGAGCCAGGTGCAGGCCGCGCTGCCGGCGTACGCGTTCCTGGTCCCCGTCGTGTTCTCCGCGATCGTGGGCGCGATCACGCACCAGGTGTCGAACGGCCCGAAGCCGGGAGCGCCCGCCACGCCGGACGACGGCGCCGGAGCGTAGCCCCCGCCCGGTCGCGCGTGAAACACTGGGCGTGCACGGTCCCCAAGCACCTGCGTCCCACACGAAGAGGCCCCCACCCGGATCCTGTCCCGGGTGGGGGCCTCTTCCGTGCGTCCGGACCTACTCCGACGCCTCCTGCGCCGCGTCGGCCAGCCCCTGGGTCACTTCGTACAGCACGTGCGCCACGGCGCGGATCCGGTACACCGCCTCCCCGTCCATGAGTGCCAGCAGCCGCACCGCCTGGTCCACGACGGACTCCGGGACGCCGGCGGCCAGGTCGTAGCCCTCCATCCCGGGCTGCGGCACGATGTCCAGCGGGATGATGTCCACGCCCCAGTAGACGCGATCCGTCATCAGCGCCAGCATCCGCGCGCATTCGTGCAGATCCGTCGTCCGCGGGTGGTCGTGCTGCGGGACATCCTCCGCGTCCGTCACGACACCATCACCCCGTGCTGCAGCACGTGTGCGTCGCGGTCGCTGATCGGCCGGCTGATCGTGGCGACCAGCACCAGCGGCCCGGTCACCGTGGTGCGCTCCACGCGCGCGTCTGTGACCTGCTCCGGCGTGCAGCCGACCAGTTCCGCGACGCGCTGCACCGCGCCCGGAGCCTCCAGCCAGTGCCGGCGTTCCGGGTCCGCGCTCCGCCGGCCCATCAGCGGAAGCTCCCGCGGTCCAGCTGCACTTCCATGCCCAGCCCGCGGACCAGCAGCAGCGCGATCAGCGCGCGCGACAGGTCCGCGTTCGGCATGGGGCGCAGCGCCTGCACCACCGCTTCGTCCTGGTCGTCGGTGGTGTGCACGTTCCCGCTGACGTCGGCGGGGAGCGCGTCCCACGCCAGGTCCAGCGCCTCCTGCAGCTGCTTCGGCGCGCCCATCAGTACCGCTCCCGCGACGAAGCGGAGACGCCCATGGACGGCGCCGGCGCGGCCTGCGGCTCATCCGCCGCGGCGCGACCGCGGGCCGCGGCCTCCACGACGTTCTGCAGCCGCGCCGCCAGTGTGGACAGCGACATGCCCCACGCCTCCAGCGTCGCCTGCGCCAGCTGCAGTCGCTGCGGGAAGTCGCGCAGCGCGCCCAGCGGCTCCGAATCCGCCCACTGCTGCAGTTCCTGCTCCGGCGCGGTGGTGAGACGCTGCGCCAGCAGCACCAGTTCCACTACGTGGTCCCGGTCCATCCCGTCCTCAGGTCGTGCCATGGTCCTGTCCTTCCTCTGGGGGTGCCGGTTCCGCCGGCGCGGGGGGTCTGTAGAGCAGCGACACGTACGCGCGCTGCAGGGCTTCCTGCGCGCGCTCCAGCGCCCGCAGTTCCTGGTGGAACAGCCGCCGGGTCCCGCCCGGTCGCTCCGGATCCACGGCGGCGTCCTGGAGCCACAGCACCCGGGCATCGCCGGAGCGCAGCAGCGCCTGGATCTGCGGACCGGTGAGGACGGGCGCCGCGTACTGCGGATCAGCCACGGCCCTGGGACTCCGCGACGGCGCGCACGACGGCCAGCACGTCCATCGCCGCGGCGTTCAGCGCGGCCGACATCGCGGCGTTCCGGGCGGGGTCCACGGACGGGTCCCACGCCCAGCTGTCGGGCCAGCCCTGCGGCGCCTGCAGCGTGCCCTCCAGGATCAGGTCCCGCAGGTCGCGGGTGTCGTCCAGCGACTGGAACGCGTCCACCTGGCGGGCCGCCAGCGCCGCGTAGAACGACGACACCCGCAGCATGTTCGCCGCGTGCGCCGGTCCCCCCTGCAGGTCGTGGGAGCGCGTCCAGTGCCGCATCTGCCGGATGCGCTCCGCCGCGATGTCGGCTATCCCGGTGGCACCTGTCAACAGGTACGGGAGCGCGGCGGCCAGGCGCGCGGCGTCCTGTTCCTGCAGGCTGACTTCCTCCCCCGTCTGCGCATTGGCGATCACCAGCACGTCGCCGGCGCGCTGCGCCGTGGTCTGCGGTCCGATCCGTGTCACGTGTCCTGTCCCCTTCAGATCCGGTGGTGGCGTCGGAACGTCACCACGTAGCGCCTGCGCTCCAGCAGGTCGCGCTCCATGCCCTCCACCAGCGCCCGTGCCAGGGAGCGCGCGGCGGGGCCGTCCGCGGAGCCGTAGGCGCTGTGCGCGCGCCGCGCTCCGGCCTCCAGGTCCAGCACGTCCTGCCGCAGCTGTGCCAGCCGGTCGTGCGGCTTCGTGTGCCAGGCGTCGGCGCGCGACAGCACGACGTCCCGCTGCAGCGCGGGTCGATCGGTCACGCTGCGGCCCGGGCGTTCACGCGCCGGCGCAGCAGCACGTTGCCCGTGACGCCGACCAGGAAGCCCAGCAGGACGACCGCGACGCCGCGCGCCCAGTCGCCGGCGGCGCACCACTGCACGCCGGTGTAGGCGATCAGGAGGCCGAAGGCGTACACCGCGACCAGCAGCACGCAGATCGTGTCCCAGACGGGCGGGCGCGGCTTCGTCAGCGGACGCGGCACCCGGTTGTCGTGGCGGCCCAGGATCCCGGACAGCTGCACGGACCCGCCGCTGCCGCCGTCGAAGCTGACGGACGCCCCGTCCACGGCCACGAAGTCCACCACCGTGTCCGTGCCGTCGCCGTTGTCCACCGTGACCCGTGCCGGTCCCATGCGTGTCCCCTGTCCTGCGGCCCCACCCGCGTATATACGTCAGCCTGTCACCACCCGTATATACGACGCAAGCCCTGCCCAGGGCGTCCCGGGCAGGGCTTGCAGGTAGCGCGTCGCTACCGATTCGGGGTCGCGCCCCATTCCTGCAGTTCGGCGGCCAGCATGTCCAGCAGGCCGCCACCCAGGTAGCGGCTGGACGACACCGCGGGCATGAGGCCCTGCTGGCGCGTCTCCATCAGGATCCGCAGGGTGCGGAGCGCGGCGTGGTCCAGCCGCTCCGCCACGTCGTGCTCCGTCAGCGGGTCATCGGTGCTGGTGCGCTTCCCGGGGTTGCCCACCGGGTCCGACGCCCAGGCTGCAGCCTCCGGCGACGGCTGATCTTCGGTGCGCGCGGAGAGGATGCGGGGGTCCGTCCATCCCTCCATGCGGGTCGCGGCCCACCGGACACGGAGCACGGCGCCGCTGCGGCCCGGGGCGTTCCGCCGCCCGACGACGACGCCGCGCGCTCCGTCGTACGCGCGCACCACGGTGTCGTCCGGGAACGCGTCCGCGCCGGCCTTCGACGCGTTCACCGGCGGGCCAGTTCCAGCAGCGCGCGGGCGGCCGATCGCAGCAGCACCGCGGTGGTGTCGCCGGCGTCGGCCCGCTGCAGCGCCGCGGCGTGGTCGATCAGCTGCAGGGCGGTCGCGTGGCGCGCGATGTCGGGGTGCCGGGAGTAGAGCCACAGCACGCCCTCCAGGTCCGCGCCGCGGTCCGTGTCCTCCAGGCGCTCCACGACGTGGCACACGATGTTCACCGCGTGCGACTCCAGCATGGCCTCCGGCGTCTCGCAGCCCAGGTCCGCCCAGCCCAGCACCAGCACGGTGCCGTCCTGCGTGACCACTTCCCGGTCCGCCAGCGTGCCCGTCATCGGATCACGCGTCCCAGGTCCAGGCCGGTCGCCTTCGGCTTCGCCGGCGCCGCAGCTGCGCCCAGCACCGCCAGCACGCCCAGCACCAGGCCGACCGGGATGCAGAGCGCCACGAACACCAGCAGCGCGATCACGACTGCGCCCCGATGTGCTGCAGCGCCGCGGTGCGCGCGTCCATGTCGGCTTCCTCCTGCGTGCTGCGACGCGGCCCCACCCACGCGCTGCGGTGCATCGGCACCAGGGTGACGCGACGGGCGCGGAAGCCGACGACGACCTGTCGTCCGTCCTTCCGCTCCCAAAGCCTGAGCACCCCGTACTCCGTCCGGTTCTGTGTCCTCTTCACGACGTCCTGCCTTCCTGTCGGCTGTCGTATATACAGCGGGATCATGGCGTCACCAGCCGGTGATACGCAAGAGGGCGCGCGTCCCGCGCCGCTTCAGCTGGTCGCAGTCCGCGCAGACGCGTTCGTGCTGCCAGGCGACGTCGGCCAGGCGCCGGCCCCACCGGTCGCGCCCGTCGTAGACCGCGCGGACGGACTTCCGGCCCAGCGTGCGGAAGCAGGCCGTGTCGTAGCCCGTGCGCGTCGGGGTGACGATGTGCAGCGGTCCGGTCGCGGTGCGCGCGGCCAGGCGCGCCCTGGTCACGCCGTCCGCCGAATGGGGATCACCGGGGCCAGGCGCTCCGGCACGGGCGCCGCGGCCGGCGCGGGAACGACGCGGGGCAGCAGGTGCGCGATCGACGCGACCGCGGCGGCCATGAGCAGCAGGCGCTGGCAGTGCGCGCACACCTGGTCGGCGTGCGCGTCCACCGTCGCCTGCGCGTCCTCCAGCGCCGTCACCACGGCGTCGTCCTGCACGTCGCGGTCGCAGACCGTGACCCATGGGCCGGAGTCGCCCGGGCGCGACGCCAGGTGCTGCTTCCGGCGCGCGCGCTGCACCATGGCGATCACTCCGGCACCGCCATGGTGATGAGGCCCACGGCCAGGGTGCTGACGACGGCCATGGCCTCTTCGCGCTGGTCGTGCCAGCGCATGGCCTCATCACCCGGGAGGGCGGAGGCGGTCGCCATGATCGTGAGGCGCTGCACCAGTTCCTGCGCGGCGGCCAGCAGTTCGTCGGCGCCGACGTGCTCCACGGGTCCGTCGATCACGACGGGGACCATGCCCGTGGTGTCGTCGGTGTCGGTGGTGATCGTGTCCATGGATCCAGGATCCCGGATCTGTATATACACAGACAGCCCCCGTCCGGGTAGCATCGGGCCACGCGCGGCCCCTACCGCGCGCGATGCGGGAGGCAGACCCAATGGCTGATGTGGCCCCAGTGCGCAGGAGCACCTGGCAGAAGATCGACACCGCGGCGCTGGACACGCGCCTGGTCCTGATGGACGCACCGTCCGTCGCGGAACCGCAGCGGGATCACCCGGTGGGCTGGCAGATGTGGTCCCTGTTCGGGGTGTCCGTGGGTGCGTGCATCCTGACGGCGTGCCTG
>Ga0210040_10008854_pt1 | contig 11819 bp, 9 predicted proteins | sample CryGeyCG12114_NA_FD_185462 | JGI IMG/M metagenome (GOLD analysis project Ga0210040, IMG submission 185462) | Groundwater microbial communities from aquifer - Crystal Geyser CG19_WC_8/21/14_NA (SPAdes) (version 2) | ecosystem: Environmental > Aquatic > Deep subsurface > Groundwater | place: USA... | reverse complement strand
GGCGCGCGGCTCGTGGACGAACAGGACGTCGGCGTCGCTGGCGTAGCTCTGCTCGAGCCCACCGAGCCGGCCCATGGCGATCACCGCGACACGTACGGGCAGCGGCTCCCCCCGCTCCGCCTCCACCTCGCGGATGGCGGTCACCAGCGCCGCCTGCACGACCGCGGAGGCGATGCCGGACAGCGCGCAGCCCACGCCGGACGGGTCCAGCAGGCCGAGCAGGTCCGCGCAGGCGACCCGCAGCAGCTCCTGGCGGCGCAGCCCGCGGGCGCGCGCCACCGCGCCCTCCCAGTCGTCGTGGCGCTGCGCGGTCGCCACGAACGCCCCGGTGAGCACCTCGCGGGCCCGGGGCCGCAGCGCCTCGTCGTGCGCGAGCAGCTGCACGCCGTCCGGGGCCCGGCCGAGCAGGTCCGCCACGAAGCGGGAGGAGGCCAGCACGCGGGCGAGCCGCTCGGCCGAGGCGCCCTCGTCGCGCAGCAGGCGCAGGTACCAGGGGGTCGCCCCGAGCGCGTCGCTGACCTGGCGGTAGCTCAGCAGCCCGGTGTCGGGGTCCGCGGCGCCGGCGAACCAGCCGAGCATCGCCGGCAGCAGCGTCTGCTGGATCTGCGCGCGGCGCGAGACGCCGGCGGTGAGCGCGTCCAGGTGGCGCAGCGCGGCGGCCGGGTCGGCGAAGCCGAGCGCCGCCAGCCGGGCACCGGCGGCGCTGGGGCTGAGCCGGGCCTGGTCGGCGGGCAGCCGGGCCACGGCCTGCAGCAGCGGCCGGTAGAACAGCTTCTCGTGCAGCCGCCGCACCTCGTTGCGGTAGCCGGCCCGCTCCCGGGCGAAGTCGCGCTCCGCGTCGCCGCGGTAGCCGGCGGCCCGGGAGATCCAGCGCAGCCCGACCTCGTCGCCGCTGTCGGGCAGCAGGTGCGTGCGGCGCAGGTGGTGCAGCTGGAGGCGGTGCTCGACGGTGCGCAGCCAGCGGTAGGCCGCGCCCAGGTGCCGGGCGTCCTCCCTGCCGACGTAGCCGCCGTCCGCCAGCTGCTGCAGCGCCACCAGCGTCGTGCCGCTGCGGACGGTGTCGTCGCTGCGGCCGTGCACCAGCTGGAGCAGCTGCACGGCGAACTCCACGTCGCGCAGGCCACCCGGCCCGAGCTTGAGCTCGCGCTCGGCGCGGCCCTTGGCGAGCGTCTGCTCGACCCGCTGGCGCATGGCCCGCACGTCCTCGACGAACGCCGGGCGCTCCCCCGCGCTCCAGACGAGCGGGGCGACGGCCTCGACGTAGCTCCTGCCCAGGGCAAGGTCCCCGGCGACCGGCCGGGCCTTGAGCAGCGCCTGGAACTCCCAGGTCTTGGCCCAGCGCGCGTAGTAGGCGGTGTGGCTGGCCAGGGTGCGCACCAGCGGTCCGGAGCGGCCCTCGGGGCGCAGCCCGGCGTCGACCGGCCACGCGACGTCCGCGCAGACCTGCATCATGGCGCTCGCCAGCTGCGTGGCGGTGCGCAGCGCGTCGGCGTCGCTGCTGCCCTCCAGCGGCTCGGCGACGAACACCACGTCGACGTCGCTGACGTAGTTGAGCTCCCAGCCGCCGCACTTGCCCATGCCCACGACGGCGAGCCGGCACGGCGCCGCCCCGGACGGCAGGCCGGCCAGCGCCACCGCGAGCCCCGCCGACAGGGTGGCGCTGGCGAGGTCGGCGAGCTCGCCGGCGACGTCCTCCAGCTCCAGCGTCCCGGACAGGTCCCGGGCGGCGAGCTCCAGCACGCAGCACCGGTACGCCCTGCGCAGCGCGGCGAGGACGGCGGGGCCGGTCCCGCCGGCCGGGGAGCCCGTCGTGCCCTCGACCGGGGAGCCCGGCGCGGCGCCCACCGCGGCCAGCAGCACGGACTGCAGCCCGTACAGCGACGGCCGCACCGTGGTCGTCTCGTCGTCGAGCAGCGTGCGCCAGTCGGCGGGGTGCGCGAACAGGTGGTCGGCCAGTGCCGCGCTGCCGCCCAGCACGCTCAGCAGCCGGCGCCGCAGCCCCTCGTGCTCGCGCAGGGCGGGGACGAGCTCCGGGTCCAGCGGCGCGAGCCGGGCCAGCGCGACCAGGGCGGCGTCCGGGTCGGCCACGTCCGCGAGCGCGGCCAGCACCTGCTCCACACCCGCGCCGACCGGCTGGTCGTCGTGCCACAGGCCGAGGGCGACCAGCGCGCTCTCGGCGCCGCGGGGGTCGGTGAACCCGGCACGGGCCAGCCGCGCGGCCGTCGAGACGCTGCGCGCGTTCACGGTCACCGGCTGACGGCCACGGGGCCGGGCCTCACAGGGTGCGCGCGAAGCAGACGGACAGCGGGCTGTCGCGCCACTGTCCGTACGGCTCGGCGCGCTCCCAGCCGGCGCTGGCGTACAGGGCGAGCGCCTCGGGCTGCTTGGTCCCGGTCTCCAGCAGCAGCCTGCGGTGGCCGAGGTCGCGGCCGGCCTGCTCGAGCCCGGCGAGCAGCCGGCGGGCGACGCCCCGGCCGCGGACCGCCGGGTCGACGTACATCCGCTTGAGCTCGCCGGTCGCCTCGGACACCGTCCGCAGGCCGCCGCAGCCCACGGGCCGGCCGTCGAGCCGGGCGACGAGGAAGGCCCCGACCGGCGGCGCGAAGGCGTCCGGGTCGAGCGGCGCGCCCGGGGCGCCGTCGTCGTCGTACCGGACCTGCAGCTCGCGCTCGAGGGCGTCCACCAGCCCCGCCGCGAGCGGGCTGTCCAGGCGCGCGGGGACCAGCTCCACCTGCTCGCCGTCCATCACGCGCCGCCCATCACACGAGCGGCAGCGCGGTCGGGCGCGGGTCCTCGCCGCGCACCACGGCGGCGAAGCGCTCCAGCACCGGGCGCCACAGGTCCGCGACCTCGGGCAGCTCGGCGACCGTGCGCTCGACCAGGCGGTCGGGGTCCAGGCCCGCCGCGCGCACCCCGTCGGCGTCCTCCGCGGCCCAGGTCCGGACCAGCTCCTCCGGCGCCTCGACGTGGAACTGCAGGCCCCAGGCGCGTGTCCCGACCCGGAACGCCTGGTTCTCGTAGCGCGGGCTGCTCGCGAGCAGCGTGGCGCCCGGCGGCAGCTCGGTGACCGCGTCCCAGTGCCACTGCACGCACACCCAGCTCATCGGGGTGTCCCACAGCAGCGGGTCGGCGCCCGCCACGTCGCGCTTGCCGACCAGCCGGGCACCGAGCTCGGGGCCGTCCGCCCCCGGCTCCACGACCCCGCCCGTGGCCTCCGCCAGCAGCTGCGCGCCGAGGCAGATCCCGAGCACCGGCGTGCGGGCCGCGACGAGGGTGCGCAGCAGCTCCTTGGTGGCCGCCAGCCAGGGCGCGGAGTCGTCGTCCCACGCCTGCTGCGGGCCGCCCATGACGACCAGGGCGTCGTGCTCGGTCAGCGCGACCGGCACGGCGTCCCCGGCGTACGGCCGCAGCACGTCCAGCTCGAGGCCGGCCGCCGGGAGCCACTCGGCGAGCAGGCCGGGACCCTCCTGCGGGGTGTGCGTGACGACGAGGGCGCGCACTAGAGCACCGGCAGGTAGCGGCCGAGCTCGAACGCCGTGACCTCGCTGCGGTAGGCCCGCCACTCCTCGCGCTTGTTGCGCAGGAAGAAGTCGAAGACGTGCTCGCCCAGCGTCTCGGCCACCAGCTCGCTGCGCTCCATGACCTCGATGGCGTCCGCGAGGCTGCCGGGCAGCGGGAGCAGGCCGCTCGCCCGCCGCTCGGCCTCGGACAGCTGCCAGACGTCGTCCTCGGCGCCGGGCGGCAGGGGGTACTCCTGCTCGATGCCCTTCATCCCCGCCGCGAGCAGCAGCGCGAAGCACAGGTACGGGTTGGTGGCGCTGTCGGGGCTGCGCACCTCGATGCGGGTGGAGCCGGCCTTGCCGGGCTTGTACATGGGCACCCGCACCAGCGCGCTGCGGTTGTTCGAGCCCCAGCAGATGTACGGCGGAGCCTCCCCGCCGCCGATGAGCCGCTTGTAGGAGTTCACCCACTGGTTGGTCACCGCGGTGATCTCCGCCGCGTGGCGCAGCAGCCCGGCGATGAAGTGCCGCGCGGTCGTCGACAGCCGCTCCGGGTCGGCGCTGTCGTGGAATGCGTTGCGGTCGCCCTCGAACAGCGACAGGTGGGTGTGCATCCCCGAGCCGGGCTGGTCGCTGAACGGCTTCGGCATGAAGGTCGCGTACACGCCCTGGCTCAGCGCGACCTCCTTGACGACGTGGCGGGTCGTGAGGACGTTGTCGGCGGTCGACAGGGCGTCGGCGTAGCGCAGGTCGATCTCCTGCTGGCCCGGCGCCACCTCGTGGTGGGAGTACTCCACGGAGATGCCCATGCTCTCCAGCATCGTGATCGCCTGCCGCCGGAAGTCGTGGCTGACGTCGTGGGGCGTCAGGTCGAAGTAGCCCCCGGCGTCGACCGGCTGCGGGACCACGCCGCGCGCGGGCAGCTCCCGCAGCAGGAAGAACTCCAGCTCGGGGTGGGTGTAGAAGGTGAAGCCGGCGTCGGCGGCCTTGGCCAGGGCGCGGCGCAGCACGTGCCGCGGGTCGGCCCAGCTCGGCGTCCCGTCCGGCATGCTGATGTCGCAGAACATCCGGGCGGTGCCGGGCGACTCGCCCCTCCACGGCAGCACCTGGAAGGTGGCCGCGTCGGGCTTGGCGAGCATGTCGCTCTCGTGCACCCGCGCGAACCCCTCGATCGCGGAGCCGTCGAAGCCGATCCCCTCGGCGAACGCCCCCTCGAGCTCGGCCGGGGCGATCGCCACCGACTTCAGCGTCCCGAGGACGTCGGTGAACCACAGCCGGATGAACCGGATGTCGCGCTCCTCCAGCGTGCGGAGGACGAAGTCCTGCTGCTTGTCCATGCGCCCATAGTCGCAGCCGCCGAGGGCGGTGCGGCGGCGCCACTCGCCGGGCCGCGCCACCCGTTCGTGTCGGGCGAGCGCGCTCAGGGATGCGGCCGGACCGGTCGAACCTGACACATGCTCCGCACACTGCGCCTGCCCCTGCGAGCCGCTCTCGGACTCGGGCTCACGCTCGCGCTGGTGCTCCCCGGGACGGCGACGGCTGGGACCCGGCAGCCGGTCACCGTGACGGCCCAGATGTCGGCACCCTCGGTGCTGCAGGGACAGCAGGTGCGCATCACCGGCCGCGCCACGCCCTCACCCACGGGCAGCCGCGTGCTCCTGCAGAGCCACCGCACCGGGACCTGGGTGACGGTCGCGTCGGCCCGGACGGACAGGCAGGACGCGTACGCCTTCGCGGTGCAGCCCGGCACGGGCAGGACGAGGTACCGCGTCGTCCGGCCCGCCGACTCCCGCCACGCCACCGGCACCTCGGCCGTCGTCGGGACCCGCGCGCTGGCCTGCGCGGGGCCGGCGCTGCCGATGCCGAGCGCCGACGTCTGGTTCACCCGCGCCCACGCCAGCTCGGCCTCCCAGGTCGCGAAGCGGCTGGGCGCGCTGTTCTGCACCGCCGCACCCGGCTCCGTGGTGCAGGTGGCGATGTACTTCGTGCGCGCGGGCGACACGGCGGGCGAGGTCGAGCGGATCCTGCGCCCGCTCGCGCTCGTGCACCGCTACCGCGGGGTGCACGTGGAGTTCCTGCTCGAGCGCCGGGTCTACTCCGGCACCGGCATGGAGAGCACGCTGGCGCGGCTCCGCTCGTTCGCGACCGTGCGGTTCTGCACCCTGGCCTGCCGCAACGAGGCCACCAGCGGCATCCTGCACGACAAGTTCGTGCTCATGAGCAACACGACGATGAAGGCCGGCACGGACCCGGTGGTCGTGACCAGCTCGGCGAACTGGAGCTTCAGCCAGCTGCGCAACAACTGGCAGAGCGCCGTGCTGTCCTACGACGACCCGGTGCTGGCCCGCGAGCTGGCGATCCGCTGGGACGCGCTGCAGGCCTGCGCGACGTCGAGCGGCTGCGCGTCCTGGGCGGCCCGCTACCGGGGCCAGACCCTGCCGGAGGAGTACCGCACGACCTCCCGGGGCGGCGTCGTGTACGACCGGGCGTCCCGCCGCGCGGGCGGCCCCGGGCGCGGCACGGCCCTGCAGTTCGCGCCGACCGACGCGAGCGACCCGGTGCGCGAGGCCCTGCGCGGCGACACCTGCACGAGCGGGCACCGCACCGTACGGCTGGCGATGTTCCGCTTCTCGGCCGGCCGGTCCGGGGTCGCCGACGCGCTGCGCGACCTGCAGCAGGCCGGCTGCGACGTGCGCATCGTGGTGTCCCGGCCCGAGAACGCCGAGGACGTCGAGGCCCTGGACATGCTGCGCGGCCGCGGGCTCCCGGTGCAGTGCGTCGCCGCGATGCACGACAAGACGCTGCTGCTCGACGTGACCCGGGGCGGGGCGCCGCACCAGACGGTGCTGACCGGCTCCGCCAACCTCACGTACGCCGGGCTGCGGCTGTCCGACGAGGCGCAGGTGCAGCTGACGGTGCAGCAGGCCTCGGCGCGGTACGCGCCCGCGCTCGCGCAGGTGCACGCGGCGTACCTGGCCCGGTGGGGCCGGCTGGTCGCGTCGGCAGGCAGCTGCGAGCCCCCGGCGCAGCCGGCCGGGCGCGGTGCGGCGCGCGGGAGCGGGGTAGGGGCACAGGAGATCGCCGGCGTGCGCCTCGCGCCGCCCGGCGAGCCCAACACCCCTGACCCCGAGGAGCTCGGATGACCACGTCCACCCCGATCAACGCGTCCGGAACCTTCCAGCTCGGCGGTGACCTCACCGTGCACCGGCTCGGCTACGGCGCCATGCGCATCACCGGCGACGGCATCTGGGGCCCGCCCGCGGACCTCGACGCCGCCCGTGGCGTGCTGCGCCGCGCCGTCGAGCTCGGCGTCGACTTCATCGACACCGCCGACAGCTACGGGCCGTACGTCAGCGAGGACCTCATCCGCGAGGCGCTGTCCCCGTACGGCGACGTCGTCGTCGCGACCAAGGGCGGCCTGACCCGCACCGGTCCGGGCGTCTGGCCGCCGGTGGGCCGCCCGGAGTACCTGCGGCAGTGCGTCGAGATGAGCCTGCGCCGCCTCGCCGTCGAGCGCATCGACCTGTGGCAGCTGCACCGCATCGACGACAAGGTCCCGGCCGAGGAGCAGTTCGCTCTGATGGCCGACGTGCAGAAGGAGGGCAAGGTCCGCCACCTGGGCCTGTCCGAGGTCGGCGTCGAGCAGATCGAGGCGGCCCGCCAGCACTTCGAGGTCGTCAGCGTGCAGAACGAGTACAACCTGGGCAACCGCAAGTCCGAGGACGTCCTGGACTACTGCGAGCGCGAGGGCATCGCGTTCATCCCGTGGTTCCCGGTCGCCTCCGGGGAGCTGGCCCGCCCGGGCGGCATCCTGGACGAGCTCGCCAAGGAGCACGAGGCCACGCACGCGCAGCTGGCGCTGGCCTGGCTGTTGCGCCGCTCGCCCGTGATGCTGCCGATCCCGGGCACCGGGTCGGTCGCGCACGTCGAGGAGAACTGCGCCGCGGCGCAGGTCGAGCTGAGCGACGCCGAGTTCGACGCGCTAACGAAGGCCGGCCAGTAGGTCCCTCGCCGTCCCTGTCCCTCACCCCCCCCCGCTGTCCCTGTCCCTGTGCCGCGCCGATCCCGCCGTCCCTGTGCCGCGCCGATCATGGAGTTGCTGCCCGCCGTACCGGCGTGGCGCGCCCCGCACCTCCATGATCGGCGGGGACGGGACCACCTAGCGTGAGCCCATGGCGCAGCTGAGGATCGGACTCGCACAGGTCGACAGCACCGTCGGGGACCTGGCGGGCAACGCCGACGTCGTCAGCGCCTGGTCCCGGCAGGCCCGCGAGCGGGGCTGCCACCTGGTGCTGTTCCCCGAGATGATGCTCACCGGCTACCCGCCGGAGGACCTCGTCCTGCGCTCGAGCTTCGTGCAGGCCTCGCTGGACGCGCTGGAGGCGCTGGCGGTGCGGCTGCAGGACGAGGGTGCCGGGGAGCTGGCCGTCGTCGTCGGCTACTGCGGCCGCACGGAGCAGCCGGCCCCCGCGGTCGGCCGGCCGGCCGGTGAGCCCCAGAACAGCGCGGCCGTGCTGTCCGGCGGACGCGTCGTCGCCCGCTACGCGAAGCACCACCTGCCGAACTACGGCGTCTTCGACGAGTTCCGCTACTTCGTGCGCGGCGACCGCTTCCCGGTGGTCCGCCTGCACGGCGTCGACGTGGCGCTGAGCATCTGCGAGGACCTGTGGCAGGAGGGCGGCCCGGTCGCCGTCGCCCGCCGGGCGGGCGCCGGGCTGCTGCTGTGCCCCAACGGCTCGCCGTACGAGCGCGGCAAGGACGACGTGCGGGGCGAGCTGGTCGCGCGACGCGCCACCGAGGCCGGCTGCGCGCTGGCGTACGTGAACACGGTCGGCGGGCAGGACGAGCTCGTCTTCGACGGGGACTCGATGGTCGCGGACGCCACCGGCGCGCTGCTCGCCCGTGCCCCCCTGTGGGAGCACGAGCTGCTCTGCGTCGACCTCGACCTGCCGGCCGCCACCCTGCGGGCGACCGGCCCGGTCGACGCGGGCGACGGCACGACGATGCACGTCGAGCACGTGGTGCTCTCCGAGGAGCCGTTGCCGCCGTACGAGCCGCTGGTGACGGCGGTCGGCGAGCCGCTCGGCGACCTCGCCGAGCTGTGGGGCGCGCTGGTCACGGCCACCCGCGACTACGTCGACAAGAACCGCTTCCGCTCGGTGGTGCTCGGGCTGTCCGGCGGCATCGACAGCGCGCTGGTCGCCACGATCGCCTCCGACGCGCTCGGCCCCGACCGGGTGCACGTCGTCGGGATGCCGAGCGACTGGAGCTCCTCGCACTCGGTGACCGACGCCCAGGACCTGGCGGAGCGGCAGGGGCTGCACTGGCAGCTGGTGCCGATCCGGCCGATGGTGGACGCGTACCTGGCCGCCACCGACCTGACCGGCCTGTCGGTCGAGAACCTGCAGGCGCGGGTGCGCGGGACGCTGCTCATGGCGCTGTCCAACGAGCACGGCCACCTGGTGCTGATGACCGGCAACAAGAGCGAGCTCGCGACCGGCTTCTCCACCCTGTACGGCGACAGCGCGGGCGGGTTCGCGCCCATCAAGGACGTGCCGAAGTCGCTGGTGTGGGACCTGGCCCGCTGGCGCAACAGCATCCGCGAGGTCATCCCGCCCAACAGCATCGAGAAGCCGCCGAGCGCGGAGCTGGCCCCCGGGCAGCTCGACAGCGACCGGCTGCCGCCGTACGAGGTGCTCGACGCGCTGCTGGACGCGTACGTCGAGCGCGACCTCGGGCGCGCGGAGCTGATCGCCGCCGGCTTCGCGCCCGAGCTGGTCGACCGGGTGGTGCGCCTGGTCGACGCGGCCGAGTACAAGCGCCGGCAGAACCCGCCGGGGCCGAAGGTGACCTCGCGGGCGTTCGGGCGCGACCGCCGGCTGCCCATCACCTCCCGCTGGCGCGAGCTCGCCGCGCCGACCGCTCCGGAGCCCCTGGAGGTCCGGCCCGAGCGGGAGTGACCCTTCCCACAGGCCCGGCAGCCGGACCTGGTGGCACCCTGGCGGGAGCGGGGACGCGGCCCACGCGCCTCGACCACTGTCTGGAGCCGTGCCCGATGAGCGAGATCCCGAGCCTGTACGGCGGCGTCACCAGCCGCCGCGTGACCCCGCGCGACCTGCAGCGCGCCAAGGACGCCGGCGAGCGCTGGGCGATGCTCACCTCGTACGACACGATCACCGCGCAGCTGTTCGACGAGGCCGGCATCCCGGTGCTGCTCGTCGGCGACAGCGCGGCGAACGTGGTGCTGGGCTACCCCACCACCGTCCCGGTGACGGTCGACGAGCTGCTGCCGATGGTGCGGGCGGTCGTGCGCTCCACGTCCCGCCCCCTGGTGGTGGCCGACCTGCCGTTCGGCTCCTACCAGGGCTCCCCCGGGCAGGCCCTCGACACCGCGGTGCGCTTCCTCAAGGAGGGCGGCGCGCAGGCGGTCAAGATCGAGGGCGGCGTGCGGGTCGCCCCGCAGGTCGAGCTGCTGGTGCAGTCCGGGGTCGCGGTCATGGGCCACGTCGGGCTCACCCCGCAGTCCGAGCTCGTCACCGGCCGCCGGGTGCAGGGGCGCGGGGACGCGGCGCAGGCGCTGGTCGAGGACGCCCTCGCCGTGCAGGACGCCGGCGCGTTCGCGGTCGTGCTGGAGGCCGTCCCGGCGGACCTCGCCGAGCGGGTCACCAAGGAGCTGCGGGTGCCGACCGTCGGGATCGGCGCGGGCGCCGGGTGCGACGCGCAGGTGCTGGTGTGGACCGACATGGCCGGCTTCACGCCCGGGCCGGCACTCACGTTCGTCAAGCGGTACGCCGACCTGCGGGGCGCGCTGTCGCAGGCCGCCAGGGACTACGCCGACGACGTCCGCGAGGGCCGCTTCCCCGGCCCGGAGCACGGCTTCAGCTGAGCTGGGCGGTCAGCACGCCGCGGGCCTCGGCCAGCGACGGGCCGTACCAGGTCAGGTGCCGCCCGCTGACGCACCTGGCCGGGACGCCGGGGAAGGCCTCCGGCCCGTCCGCGGGGGTGAACGCGTACGGCTCGTCCGGCAGCACCACGAGGTCGATCCCGGCCACGGGCGGGGTGAACCGGGGGTAGCGCTCCGGTGAGTCCTCGAGCACGTTGTCGATCCCGAGCCGGGACAGCACGTCGCCGGTGAAGGTGCCGCTGCCGACCGCCATCCACGGGCGCCGCCAGATCGGGACGACGGCGCGGCGCCGCGGTCCCGCGTACGGCTCCGCCCACGCCGCCCGCGCCTCGGCGAGCCACGCGGGCTCGTCGAGCCCGCAGGCGGCGAGCATCCGGCCGAGCGAGACGAGCGACGCGGGGACGGTGCGCGGGAAGGTCACCCAGACGGCGAGGCCCGCGGCGCGCAGCGCGTCGAGGTCCTGCTCCCGGTTCTCCTCGGCGTTGGCGACCACGAGGTCGGGGGCGAGCGCGACGACCGCGGCGACGTCCGGGTTCTTCGTGCCGCGCACCCGGGTGACGTCGAGGTCGGCGGGCTGGCTGCACCAGTCGGTGGCGCCGACGAGCAGGCCCGGGGCGCTGACGGCGACGGCCTCGCTGAGCGACGGGACGAGGCTGACCACCCGGCGCACGCGCGGCGCGTGCACCTCGCGGCCGAGGTCGTCACACGTCGGTGACACGCAGCCCCGCGTGCGCCTTGTACCGGCGGTTCACCGAGATCAGGTTGGCGGTGAGCGCCTCCACCTGGTGGGCGTTGCGCAGCCGCCCGGCGTAGATGCCGCGCATGCCCGGGATGCGGCCGGCCAGCGCCCGCACCAGGTCGGTCGCCTCGCGGTCGTCGCCGAGCACGAGGACGTCGGTGTCCAGCGTGTCGACCTGCTCGTCGAGCAGAAGCACGGCGCTGACGTGGTGGAACGCCGCGACGACCCGGCTGTCCGGCAGCACGGCCTGCGCCTGCTGCGCGGCGCTGCCCTCCTCGACCGGCAGCGCGTACGCCCCCTGCTTGTCGAAGCCGAGCGGGTTCACGCAGTCGACGACGACCTTGCCCGCGAGCGCCGGCGCGAGGTCCACGAGCAGCTCGCGGTGCCCCTCCCACGGCACGGCGACGACGACGACGTCGGCGGCGGCGGCAGCCCCGGCGTTGTCGAGCCCGGACACGCCCCCGGGCAGCTCGGCGGCGGACTGCGCGGCGCGCTCCGCGGAGCGGGAGCCCAGCACGACGCGCACCCCGGCGAGCGCGAGCCTGCGGGCCAGGCCCCGGCCCTGCTCCCCGGTCCCGCCGAGCACCGCCACGGTGAGGGCGTCGAGGTCGGGGGGCGGCGGGGCGGTCGTCATGGGATCAGTCTCCCAGGCACCACCCCGTCCGCCGCGCCGCGG
>Ga0210040_10008853_pt1 | contig 11819 bp, 1 predicted proteins | sample CryGeyCG12114_NA_FD_185462 | JGI IMG/M metagenome (GOLD analysis project Ga0210040, IMG submission 185462) | Groundwater microbial communities from aquifer - Crystal Geyser CG19_WC_8/21/14_NA (SPAdes) (version 2) | ecosystem: Environmental > Aquatic > Deep subsurface > Groundwater | place: USA... | reverse complement strand
AAGAATAAGTATAGTTCCTCTTTTAATACTATAAGCCTAAGCTCCTTAAGCTTACTTAAAAACTTATTATACTATAGTAGTAGTAAGTTACGTAGCTTATATAAAGCGTAATTAAGCTTTATATACTTACTAGCTTTTTAATATCCTTTAGAGAGATTATAAAGTACTAGTAACTCTTACTTAATAAGAGTATTTAGAAACGCTCCTATAACGTTATATTACTAGACTTCTAAATTAAATTCTACTATAATTACTATTACTAAATAAAATAATTATACTACTAATATTATAGTATATATTAATTAGAGACTATCCTTTACTTAGAGATCTCTTTAGATAATAAGCTACGCCTTATACTTAATAAACTAGCTATCTTTATTATACTTATAAGTAAATACTTATATAAGTAGTAATAGCTAAGGATTATCTAAGCTATATATAACTTCTTTCTAAGTCTCTATACTAATAAGCTAGTAGATCTTCTTATTATAAGCTTCTTTAAACTCCTTACTAAAGATATAATTATAGAAATTATACTACTTCTTTAGAAGCTTTAGGAGCTAATCTCTATATAATCTCTTTTACTATATAGTACTTACTACTACTATATAGAGTATTATATACTAGAGATTAAGATTATAGAATACTTTATAGTATATACTTAAATCTATCTTCTACTCTTTTTTAAAGAAAAGAGTATACGTAGTAGCGCTAGTAGGTAGAGAATTATTATTAAGATTATCCTTATACTACTTTTAGCTATTCTATATTTTTTTATATACTTTTTTAGTATACGTTTATTTTTACTTACTTACTACTATTAAAACTTTAGTATAAAGAGCGTCTTTACTCTTAGGCTAATCCTCTAAATTAGTAGATATAAAACCTTATAGCTCTTAAGACCTATATCTTTATAGCTTTTACTACTATAATTATAGCTAGTCTATTTTACTACTTATATAAGAACTACTATAATTACTTTCTCTTTATACTTTTAGTTCTAGTATAAGCTTAAGAGATAAGAGCTAGTTACTTTTATCTTTATACTCTTTATAGATTCTTTACTTATCTCTAGCCTAGAGATAAATACGTAAGTTAGCTAGTATACTTCTCTTCTCTAGTAATAAGCTAATTACTAGATTATCTAGTTATATATAGCTACTCTTAATATTACTAAAAAGTACTTAGATAAGAGTAGTTTTACTTATCTACTTAGTTAATATAAGAGGTAAGTACTTAAAAGCCTTTTCTACGTCTCTTATCTCCTCTTTATAGAGTACGTTAATAATCTTAATTATATTAGCCTTTAAAAGTTTATTCTTTTTATTACTAAAGAAGAGCATCTTATTAAAAGTTATATTATATATTATAATTACTTATTTAAGCGTAAGAACCTATATATAGTAAATATTAAAAGCTTTATATCTAACTAGATACCTAATATAGCCTTTAGGGCTTACTTTAAAACTTTATCTATAAAGGCCTACTATATAATCTCTATTTAAAGAATATACGTAATACCTATACGTATATATACTACTCTAATTAAAGCGTAGATTAGTAAAAGCGTTTTTTATATACTCTAGCTAATAGTACTTAAAGTACTACTAAAACTAGTTTAGTAGCACTTTATTAAGTAAGTATAAGTTATTATAGTACGCTAGAGATATATTATATAGCTATACTATAGCCTATATTACTTCTAGCTAGAGCTTTTTAGGTAAGCTTATACTAAGCCTTATCTTTAAAGACTTTATAATAACCTTTTAGCTTACTCTCTTAGCTAAGCTATTAGGTTTATATATATATAAAGGCGTTAGTTTAATATTAATACTATTATCTATATACTACTTAATATACTTAGATATACTTCTCTAAGGTAGTATTACTTAATTATTATCTTAGGTAATCTTATAGAGCTTAAGCTTATACTAAGTAATAAGCTAGTATATAAAGTAATAGAATACCTATATAATCTTAATAATTAACTTCTACTAGATAATATATAAGTAGAGCTTCTTACTATAGTTATTCTTAATAATAAGTAGCTACTACTTACCTAAATAGCCTTTTAGTATATTAAAAAAGTTCTAAGATATTCTCTAATATAGACGTAGTAATTACTTACGTAGGTAATAAGAGATAACTTATTTAGTATATATAACTACGTAATACTTATACTATAAATATAGTATACTATATAACTTTATACTATACGCCTTTTATATAAGCACTTAAAGCGCTTCTAGACTAAGGTAGCTACTATAAGTATACTATAGATCTTCTATATTAAGCTTTAGGTATATTATCTATAAAGAGAGCTTTATATACTCTAGTATTACGCTTATAATTATTATAAGATTAAGATAAAACTTTAATAACTTATATTTAATAAAGGTAAAGTTATACTAGTACTAGAAGGTTATTAATACTATACTCTTACTTAGTAAGTCTATACGTAGTATATTATCTAAGCCTAGATACTAGACTTTACTCTAGTTAAAGTAAGCTTTAGAGATAATATTAATATAAAAGCTCTTAACTATAGTAATATTATTAAGCGTTAGATTCTCTATACGCTTACTATACTTACTATTAACTATACTTTTAATTACTTTTATACTTCTTCTAGTAATTAGAAAAGCCTATATACTTACTTTAATAGTTTTAAGGTAAATATACTTCTTAAAGAAGCCTAAAATAAGTAGTACTTAGTTATTAATAAAGTAGAATACTATACTATTATCTAGGATTATACTACTAGATAAAAGATAAGTATTAAAGTCTATAGTAAAGTATACCTCTAAGCTTATAAGAGAAAAGAGAGCTAAATTAATTAAAGTAGTAATAATTTTACTAGAGAAAAGAAAGCTTAAGCCTCTAGTAGCTAAAGCGCTTTTTTTAGTAAGTACTTTCTTTAAAATTATCTTATACTTTTTACTAAGTATAGTAAGTAGCTTTATATAATAAGGCTTATATAGAATATTAAAGATCTAATAATACTAGCTAGTATTAAGTAGTTTATTAAGATCTCTACTTAGCTTATATACGTCTCTAGTAATTATATAATAAAGCTTTTTATATATTATTACTACTTAAGAGTATACTATTTAGCTAAGATTATAGTAAAAGTAGTCTTTTTTACTTCTAGTAATTCTTACTATAAGTATTATACTCTTATTTAAAGTAGAGCTTCTAAAAGTAGTAAAAGTCTTATTAAGTATAAGAAACCTTATAGTATAATTCTTAAGCTTCTATAAGAAGAGCTATCTTACCTAAGTAAGTATTAATATAGTACTACTTATAATCTCTTAAGTAAGGATCTAGTTATATATATTACTAGCCTAAATAAGAGTATACTTAATAGTAAGCGTAGTAAGTAAGTTAAAAACTCTAAGCTAGCCCTTTACTTTAATAAGGCTTAGCGCCTTAGCCTATAAAGAGTATTTTCTATTAGTAGTACTACTTATAAGGCTCTATTATACTTACTTTAGTATATTCTAGATAAGCGTAGTACTATATATATATAGTAGTCTAGAAGCTTATTAAAATAGATTTAAGCTCTATTATAAGTACTTTAATAAGCTTCTAGTTAGTAAGTTTACTATTATTATTAAGTAATACCTCTATAAGAGCTATAGTAAAGAGCTTAATATTAACTATTAAAGTAATCTAAGTATATATATTACTATATTTACTTATATAGCTTATTTATTTAGTTATATTAGAGTACTATTTATTAAGCCTATAGTTATACTAGTACGTTTTAGCTTTAGTAAGATTATCCTTTATAAAGAAGAGACGCTTAGAAGCTATAAGCGTTATTACTAGAAGCTCTAAGAGCTTAGGATTAACTTTAGCTTAGATTATCTTAAACTAGTAATAAGTGTAAAGCTACTAATACTAAGTAGGCTAGATAGTACTACTTATAAGGCGTATACCTACTACTAGTAGAGTAATAAGCTTACTTATTATAGTATAAATAATAAGCTTAGATATACTATAGTAGAGAGAAAAAGAGAAGATAAAGAGTATAGTATATATAAAAGTAGTATACGTAAAAGAGAAGAAGATAAGAAGAAAAAGAATTAAATAGTTAGATTAGAGCGTCTAAACTAGTATTCTAGTAATCCTAAAGTAATACTAAAAATTAAGTAGATATAATAAGAAGAGCTAGGCTTATAACTATAGAAGAATTAAGTACTAGAAATAATAGGTTTAGGTAATCGTAGATAAGATTACTATCTTTATCTTCTAAGGCAAAGAGTAGCTACTATATACTTAGAAGATTACTAAGTAAGTAGTAAGTAAGAGAATAAAAGAGCTCCTAAGCGCTATAGATAGTATATCTAATATAACTTACTCTAGCTAATAGAGGAATTATTAATACTTTTAAAAAAGCTATTAAGCTACTTTTAAAGTATAGCTCCTATATATATAACGTTTTATTCTATATTACTAATATTAGTAAGTTTAATTTTATTCTTAGTATAAACTAGATAGATTACTATACTCCTACTTTAGGTTTTAGTAACTACTACTTTATATGCTTTAAATCTACGTATTACTCTACTAACTATTTATAATAAGGCCTACCTAAAATAGTATATAATAATAAGTAACCTACTAAGAGCTAGACTTATAAAAGTATAATAGTAGAAAATATCTATATTATTAGTATATAAGGTGCCTATAAGATAGCTAAGTAAAATTCTAGAAAAGCTATTTAGGTTAAGCCTTACTATTAAGAAAAGCTTAAATAAGAACTTCTTTTTAGTATACTTAAAGGATAATAAGCTACTATAAAGGATACTATTACTTATCTTACTATAATTAGTAAGGCTAACTATAAGAAGTATATAGTAAAGCTAGAGAGCGTATCTATAACTAATAATAAAATTAAGGTACTTATCTTAAGATAAGTATATAAATAATTTAAAGACCTATTTAACCCTAAGATAGTAGATATATTACTTCTATATTATAAAGGTATTAACTACTTAATCCTTACTAAAGGACTTCTACTAAAGCTATATATATATAAGCTAACTTATAAAGAGACTTAGGTAGTAAAAGCTTATATTAATAAGATACTTAGTAAAAGTTTTATTAAGCCTAGTATATTACTCTATACTTTACTTATCCTAGTAGTTAAGAAGCCTAGTAGTAGACTATAAATCTATATAGACTATTAGTAACTTAACGCTATTACTAAGAAGAACTATAATACTCCTTTATTTATTAAAGAGACCTTAGCCTATATAGTAAAGGTATAAGTAATAAGTCTAGTTAATATTATTACTACCTTTAATACTATCTATATAAAGGATAATAACTAAGAGAAAATAGCTTTCTTTACCTAATATAGCTTATATAAGTACTTAGTAATACTATTTAGACTATATAACGTATCTAGTACCTTTTAGATATTTATTAATAAGACCCTTAAGAACTACTTAGATAACTTCTATACTATATACTTAGATAACGTCCTTATATATAGTAAGTATAAGGAGAAGTATAAGGAATATATCTATAAAGTACTCTAAAGGCTATAAAATACTAGACTATATCTTAATTTAAAGAAGAGCTAATTTAAGGTTAAATAAGTAAAGTACTTTAGCTTTATCTTTACTACTAATAGTATTAAAATAGATCTTAAGAAAGTATTTACTATCTTAGAGTAGTAGCTTCTCTATAGTATTAAGAATATATAAGCCTTTTTTAGCTTTATAAACTTCTATTATAAGTTTATTAAGGGCTATTTATATATAGTAAAAGCGCTTACTAAGTTAATATATAAGGTTAATAGTAAGTATATAGCTAAGTTTCTAATTAAACCTAACTCTTTTACTATAAAAGCGTTTAAACGCCTTAAGTAGAGCTTCTATAATACTAGAGTACTTACTTACTTTAACTTTAACCTAGAAACTTAGCTTAAAACTAATATATTAGATTTTATAATAGCTATAGTACTATCCTAGATATATAAAGGAGTACTATACCTTATTACCTTTCTTAGCTATAAGATAAACCTAGCTAAGTATAACTATAAGATCTATAATAAAGAACTTCTTACTATTATTAAAGCTTTTAAAGAGTAGAGATTTAAATTAGCTAGAAGTAATAATCTTATCTAGATCCTCTCTAACTACTAAGCTCTTTAAACGTTTATAACTATAAAGAAGCTTAACTACTAATAAGCGCGCTAAGTAGAATACCTAGTAGAGTTTAACTTCTATATTAAGTATTACCTAGGTAAATAAAGTACTAAACCTAATATATTAACTAGATAACTAAGTAACCTACCTAAAGGCTTAGATAATAAGTAATAATAGTATTAAGTCTAGATAATTATTAAGTAGGACTAAGTAGATCTAGAAGTATATATTACTACCTTTATATTTAGATATAATAGAGAAGCTTAATATACTATCTACTTAGTAAACTACTAGGCTAGATATATTAATAAGTTACTTATTTAGATTACCTAGATAATATACTAACTTAGTAAAAAAGATAATATATCTAAGGTATATACTAAATATACGCTTATAATAGCTTTACTTAATAAAGGCCTAGTTTAAGAATCTAAGAGAATAACCTTACTTATTCTATTATAAGATAAACTATACTAAGCTATTAAAATAGCTACCTTATATAATCTTATCCTCTAGAGTATTATTAAAGTAAAGAAAATAGGTTAATAATAAGTACTTTATAAACTTATCTATAGAGATATAAAGCTGCGAATTAAGCTTAAAGACTATTTACTAAAAGATAGACTACTATACGTTAATAGTAGAGTCTATATACTAGACGCCTATAATACTTATACTAAGGTTATTAATTCTGCCTACTAAACGCTAGTAGGAGGATATAGTAGAAAGTATAAGAGTTACTCTAAGCTTAGTAGGTAGTACTACTAGCTATATATAATAACTAATATTATATAATACATTTATAACTACCTTATATATAAAAAGACTAAAAGTAATTATAATAGTAAATATAGGCTCCTATATCTACTTCTAATACTTAATAGATACTAGTTATATATCTTAATAGATTTTATTACTTACCTACTTCTATATTAGTATAATAGCTAAACGTTTATAAATATTCTTATTATTATTAACTATCTTATAAAGAAGAAGAAGTTTATTTTTATAAGTAGCCTTATAGTTAATATACTAGTCTAAGCCTTTATTAAATATATTTAGCACGAGAAGGGCTACTCTAATAAGATTATAAGTAATTATAGTAGTTAGTACTCCTATAAGGATAGGACCTAATATATTTTATATAACGTTATAACACTTAGCATTATAATAATTACTACTATATATAAAAGCGTACTTTTCTTAATTATAGCCTAAGGCTTTAACTTTATTAATAATAACTTTTAATAACGCATTTACCTCTAGTAACCTAATAATTAGTATACTACTATAGTTAATCTATTTTCTATCTTAAGTAACTAATAAGTAGTCTCTTACGCGCTATTAACTAATATATAGTTACCTCTCTACCCTCTATTCTATAATCTCTCTCTACTATAAACCTCTATCTTACTATAAAACGTTTACCTACTACTATTCTACTCTAAATTATCTACCTTACTATCTACTATTTAGTACTATTACGTAAATATAGTTCTACTTAAAATAATAAGTCTAGAATAGCCTCTTTTAGCTAGTATATCTAGTTCTAATAGTAAGAGTCTTTTAAGATATTAGATAGGAATTAGTCCTAATTAGTAGTTAAGATCTAGTAGTTTAATAAAGCTCTTATAAGATAGTTAAGGCAAAAAAGCTAGGCCTTAATAAAGATAATATCTATTAGAAAACGCTTAGATAATAGAGTAATTAAGACGCCTAGCTAGTAGAGCTTAACTTAGCTAATATTAGTATTAGTATTAATATTTTTAGCCTTAAATCTTTAGCTCTAGCTATTATAGTTATCTTTTATAATATAGTAGATATTAATAAAACTATACTTATAATTAAGGCTATTTATAAGGACTACTACCTTTTATTCTAACTAGCCTACTAGTATAAGCTAGCTAAAGATAAGCTACTACGCGTCCTAAAAGACTATACGCTAAATAGGCTTATTAGTAATATTCTAGTTAATAGAAGCTATAGAAAGTATTATAAAAATAGTAGAAGAAGAGGAAGATTCTTTAAGTAGTACTTTACATAACTTATACTACTTAAGTAACTTTATACTTTACTATAGCCTTACTATAGCTATAGTTTACTCTACTTTACTAACTTTAAAATAGTATAATAGCTACTAACTAGCTTATTTATAACTAAAGTTTAGAGCTTACTATCCCTTACTCTTAGTAAATATAACCTAAATACGCGCTTATATATAAAGGGCTACTACTTTATATAAGAGATTAATAACTTATGCTATCTTAAATTAAATACGTATAGAGCTAGTACCTATTAGGATAACTCTAGAAGTGCTTATATCTATTATAGAAGTCGTTATTATTAAAGGAGTAATAGCTTTATATATTATTAAGATTATAAAGTATACTAAGCTTATAACTACTACTTTTTACCTATAGCTTATAACACTAATTATATTACCTCTACTATATTAATACTATAAATAAAGTATAGAGATATTATACCTATACTATAACTTCTATACTAACTACTCTACTATATTATATAGCCTTACCTTATACTACTATATTTATATACAAAAATAATAGTAGTTAGTTTATCTCTTACTTTTAGTACTACTTCTACTAGTAACTTAGTATAAAACTAAAGTTTTCTATATTATAGTACTTATAGATAGATAGATAAATAGAGAATATAAATATATACCTAAAATAGTACCTTAGAGTATATATTAACTATAAGTAAGATAATTAGGTATTATTCCTACTAATAGTAGAATTTAAAGCTAACTCTATAACTAGCGTAACTACTAGCTATAGTTTATTCTTTACTACTAAGGGCTATAAACTATATAATAGTATTAAGCCTCTTAAGATTAATAATACTACTACTTACTTTATAGTACCTATAAAATAATAGTAACTTTAAGCTAATAAGTTTATTAATAGAATTAAAGCCCTAACTAAAGCTCTATAAAAAGTAATATAATAAGCTTAAGCTAAGTAAGCTAAATACGCTAATAATAACTATTTACTAGCTCTTTAATTTAAGAAAAGTAACTAAGTTATACTAGATATAAGAAACTTTAAGATAAGCTACCTAAATACTTTACTAGATTATAAGAACTAAGGGCTATTTACTATTACTAAAGTTATTAATAATATAGCCTACGAGCTTAATCTCCTACTTAATATACACTACTTCTATAATATATTCTACTTATAGCTCTTATACTTCTACTATAGTAACCCTCTACTAAGGTAAATATAAAATAAATAAGAAGATATAGATTTTAACCTAAAGGCTATAGATAATACTAAGTATAATATTAAAAGTATTAAAGACTATAAAATAAATATAAAGAAAAAGGACCTATTTAATAAGAACTAAAAGGAACTTCTATAGTACTTTATATAATAGGTAGACTATCTAAAAGGAGATAATAACCTATTATAGGAACTCTATACTAACTTTACTAAAGCTAGTAATATTATATTTAACTAGTATAATAAATACCTTAATAAGCTAAAGGCTTATAAGAAGTTTATAATACTAATAGGTATATAGGAGCTATTAATAATATAACTTATTTAATTAATATATTAACTTCTATAATACTAACTAACTATCTCTTAGTAAGCCTTTATATTATACTTTATATACTACTATTAAACTATAACTATAAGAAGGAGGCTACTACTAGTAGACTATACTATAACGCTTATAGTAACTATATTAATAGATTAAATAATAGTATAATTAGTACTTATAGAACTATATAAAGTAGACCTAGTTATAATTATAATAAATAAAGATAAGTACTAGACTTAAATAGAGACCTAGTTACTTAAAGACTAGCTATAACTCTAAATAGAGAGCCTACTTACCTAAGAGTTATAGCTTATTACTTAGTTACTATTGCGACTAGAAACGCTATATAAAGCCTAGCCTAATACTTACTTTTAAGTAATCTTATAAACCTATTTCTTATCCTATTATAAGTAAATAATTAACTAATTAAGCTATAGTATAGTAATAGATAAGCCTCTACTAGGAGCTATAAATACTTATAGAGAAATATATAAAAGTAGTAATTACTTATATAATATAAGGAGTTATAAGCTATAGCTATAGAAGAGTAATAGTAGATCTCTAAGAGAGCTACTAAAGTAATATTTAAGTAATAAAACTACTCTTTTTAGAGAGAAAGGTAGTATAATAGATTAGGAGTTTAGATAGCTAAGGCGCACTAGCGTAGAAGCTAGTAGGTACTAGTAGCTAGTAGCTTAGCGCTATAAATACTACTTTTATAGAGAGGCCTAACCTCTCTATATGTAATATCTTACTTAGTAGAAGTAATTAACCTATTATCCTAACTATTATATACCTATATACGTGCCTTTATAGGTATAGTCTCTCTATTTAGATAAATAAAGTATTATAGGCTTAGGCTAGCGCCTATACCTTAGTATATAGTATATTCTTTACTTATACTTATCTCTCTCTCTCTTCTTAAGAGATATAATCTATTATTAATACTTATTATAGTACTTCTAAAGCTAGTCTATAATATTTATATCTCTTCTTCTAATTTACGCTATAAAGAATATAGAGATAGCCTTTAATTAGAATACTTACTCTTCTTCTTCTTCTTAATAAGTATATAGGCTTTTAGACTAAATTATAGATCTTATAGAAGCTTATAATTTTAGAGTTATAGAGGATATAATATAGAAGTATTATAAAAAGAGTACTAGCTTAAATAGGTAAAGTCTTACTACCTAATAAATAAAAGTATTAAAAAATTTAAAATAATATTACGTAATAGCTATATAGGTATAACTAGTAAAGTAAACTTTAACTTAAATATAGCTACTAAACTCCTTAAAAAATTACTTTAGGTAGTAGTAGGTTAGCTTTAAGCTAGGCTTAGCTAGAGTTTAGTTTTCTTTATTATTATAACTATAGAATAAGTGTTACTAGTAGCTCTAATATACTACCTATTCTCTTCTATAGTTACTTCTTTTCTTCTTTATTAGAGTCTTCTACTTCTTCTACTACTAATACTACTATATTATTAGTATATTAGCTTTAGTAAGCCTACTTAAGTAAGTAGATATTATATACTAACTATAATAGCTAATAGCTATAGAACGTTATACCTTTCTTATAATAATAACTACTATTAATAGTAGCTACTTCTTTAACTTTAATAAGCTCTCTTCTTAGAATCTATTCTCTTCTTTAGTATAGCTTATAGTTCTATAAGACACTTTAATCTCTAATAATAATACTATAGTAATATATTTAGTTATTAAATTCTTCCTCTAGAATAAGCCTACTACTAAATAATAAGTAATAAAATATAATAAAGAAGATAAAAGTACTATTAAGGTAAAGCTTAATAGTAAGTACTTTAAAGTAAAGATTAGTAATAAGTAAGTAATTAAGATATATATTTAGAAATATATAGAAATACGTAGAGCTTATAAAGATCTCTTATAGGTAGAAGTCCTTATAGTAATAAGATAAGAAACGTAACTTTCTAAGCTAGAGAGAAAGTAAGATAAGCTTAGTAGAGAGGAAGAGAAGTTTCTAAGTTACTTTTAGTATTTAGTAAGTAAAGTATAGATAGCTATAATTATTAGGGCTTTTAATAGTAACTAACTAGTGTTA
>Ga0210040_10008852_pt1 | contig 11820 bp, 8 predicted proteins | sample CryGeyCG12114_NA_FD_185462 | JGI IMG/M metagenome (GOLD analysis project Ga0210040, IMG submission 185462) | Groundwater microbial communities from aquifer - Crystal Geyser CG19_WC_8/21/14_NA (SPAdes) (version 2) | ecosystem: Environmental > Aquatic > Deep subsurface > Groundwater | place: USA... | reverse complement strand
TACCGGCCCCATTACACCCATAGTAAACAACTTAATGAGCGAGCTTTTCGAAAAAGGCATAAGTCTTCTAACCTATTTCGGACATTCTTCCGCTTCATCCCTTGACTATAACCTCGATGACCCTGCTGCTTATAATAATACAGGTAAGTACCCTTTGTTTCTTGTAGGTGGCTGCGATGCAGGAAACCTGTATTCTTTCGATACCTCAAGATTTTCTGTATTAGGTACATTGTCAGAAAGATATGTATTGGCAAAGAGTAAAGGAGCAATAGGTTTTATAGCAAGCACACACTTTGGTATTGATACTTATCTCGACTATTATAACCGAAATTTTTACAGGTCTGTAAGTGTTACAGGCTATGGCCAAAGCATAACATACAACATGAATGAGGCCATTAAAGGAATGAATTCTTTTTATGGAAGCAATAATATAGGAGCAAGACTGCATGCTGAAGAAAATACACTGGATGGCGACCCTGCTATTAAAATGAATACATTTCTTCAACCTGATTTTGTAGTGGAAGAACCGCAAATACGAACGGTGCCAAATATTCTTTCTGTAGCTGATAATAAATTTACTGTAAAAGTTCAAATGTATAATCTTGGAAAGGCTTCCGGAGATTCTGTAACAATTCAAATAAAGCATATGTACCCTAACGGAACAGATAGTATGCTTTTTAATAAAAAGATCAAATCAATCCGGTATACAGATTCTATTTCCATAGAAGTTCCTATTGTTAGTTTGAGAGATAAAGGTGAAAATAAAATTGTTGTATCAATTGATACGGATAACCAGTACAGTGAGTTGAGCGAAGTGAATAATACAGCCTCTAAAACATTTACTATTTTTGAAGATGAATTAACACCTGTTTATCCCTACAATTTTTCTATAGTAAATCATAGCAACATTAAACTTGCTGCGAGCACAGCAAATCCTTTGGTGGAAAGCAGGAATTACTTAATGGAACTGGATACTACCGAAATGTTTAACTCCTCGCTTAAAGTAAGCCGCAATACTACATCTGCAGGTGGATTAATAGAGTTTGATCCTGGTATTGCATTTACTGACAGCACCGTTTATTACTGGAGAGTAGCCCCCGCCACTTCTGGAGTTATCAGGTGGAACACTGCTTCCTTCATTTATATAGCTGGCAGCAGTGCCGGATTTAATCAATCACATTTTTATCAGCATACAAAGTCTTCTGTTAAAAGTATTTATATAGACACCACATCAAGAAAATGGAAGTTTAGCAGTGAACCTAATACATTAACAATCGTTAACTCGGTTTTTCAGGTCAGTGGTGATGAAGACAGTCATTTCAGTATTTCGGTAAACGGGATTTCAAAAACGCAAAGTGCGTGTTTAGGTCATTCTATCATTTTTAATGTTTTTGATCCGTCTACTTTACAGCCTCTTTATAACCAGGCCAAACCTTCTGTTACACGTTCAGGCATTATAGGTGGTTTTATGAACAGCGCAGCAAATTGTAAAACAATGAGAGAATTCAATTTTGAGTTTTCCTATCTCGATACAACAGGAAGAAGGCAAATGCGTGATTTTCTCGACTGGATACCTGCAGGTTATTACGTAACGGCAAGATTAATTCTGGATCCGCCTTACGAAGCAAATCCGTTTGTAGATATCTGGAAGAATGACTCGCAGGTGTATGGCGCAGGAAATACTTTGTATGACAGGCTCAAAAGCGCGGGCTTTTCTGATTTAGATGCATATACTTATCCCCGTACATGGGCTTTTATTTATAGAAAAAACAATACAACATATCTGCCCGTTTCTAAAATGAGTAATGGTTTATCTGACAGAATAACTTTAAATACAGCTATTTCTTTACCTTCTTCTTCAGGCACTATCACTTCTCCCCTATTTGGCCCTGCAAGGTCATGGAAACAGGTGCAATGGCGGGGATCAAGTATCGAAGCGACACCCCATGATGTTTATTCAGTAAACGTTATTGGGGTTACAGCTACAGGCATTGAAGATACATTGTACACTTTACAATCCAACCAACAGAACTTCAGTTTGTCCACTGTTAATCCGCTGCAATATCCTTATTTGCGGCTAAAAATGAACAACCAGGACCTTGATTCAACGGCGACTACTCCATATCAGTTACGGTACTGGCGGTTATTGTACGAACCGGTTCCTGAAGGAGCTATAGCTCCAAACACAGCCTATCAGGCAAAAGATACACTGGAAGTTGGTGAAAAAATGGATTTTTCTGTGGCATTTAAAAATATAAATGATGTTGCATTTCCGGACAGCCTCAAAGTAAAAATGGTATTATTTGATAAAAATAATGTTCAAACTGTTTTGTCAGTGCCAAATCATAAAAACCTGCAGCCTGGTGATACAGCACATATCAGTTTTCCAATAGATACAAAATCCCTTACAGGAAATAATACATTGTACGTAGATGTAAATCCTGATAATGCGCAACCAGAACAGTATCATTTTAATAATTTCCTGTATAAAAACTTCTTTGTAAAAGGTGATACTTACAATCCTTTGATGGACGTAACATTCGATGGCGTTCATATTCTAAATGGAGATATAGTATCAGCCAGGCCGAAAATTGTTATCAAATTAAAAGACGAATCAAAATATCTTGCGCTTGATGATACTTCGCTTGCAACCGTCTTTGTGCAATATCCGGGAAATAACGGTGCATTAATCCATTACTCTTTTGGCACAGATACACTCAGGTTTGTTCCTGCTGACCTTGCAACAGGTAAAAATGAAGCAACCATTGAATTTAGTCCTTCTTTTTTACAGGATAGTGACGGCGACTTTTACGAGCTGGTGGTAAAGGCAAAAGACAAAAGTGGTAATGCAGCAGGAACGACGGAATACCGTGTGAGGTTCCAGGTGTACAGCAAGCCAATGATTTCAAACATGTTTAATTATCCAAATCCGTTTACAACCTCTACTGCATTTGTATTTACTATCACAGGCAGCGATGTGCCACAAAATATTCGTATACAAATAATGACCATTACCGGAAAAATTGTAAAAGAAATAACGAAGACAGAACTTGGCTCTCTACACATCGGCAGAAATATAACTGACTACAAATGGGACGGAACAGACCAATACGGGCAAAAACTGGCAAACGGTGTTTACCTGTATCGTGTCATTACAAATCTAAATGGCGCTGCCTTAGGTAAATTCAATACAATTGATTCTAACGGCGACCAGGTAGATACTGATAAATTTTTTAATAAAGGATATGGGAAAATGTATCTGATGAGGTAAAAAATGAAAACAGGTTATTTTATTTAGAAATATAGATGAAATAGCTGTTTTGCAATTATTTGCATTATTAAGGAAGAAAAAGCCATTTTTGCAAAAAAGAAAAATAGTATTGAAATGTTGGTTATGTACCAACTTAATCTTTATGCTACTACTTAAAAACTCTATTACAGAAAATTAAATTGTTAATTAACCAAAAGCATATTTTCAATACTTTTTTTTAAAATTGCTATAAAGAAATTCAAATGAAGGAAGTTGGCGTAGGAACGCGTGTTATAAATTTTCTGGTTGATACCATACTTATTTTTATACTTGCCTTTTCCTTTTATAAATGGTGGAGCTTTTATGTGCTTTACTGGCAGTATACATACTTTCCTTTTTACATGTTTTTTTGGGCAACTACTTTTGTTTACTCTGCTTTTTTTGAGTTGATTTGGTCACGCACTCCGGGAAAATGGTTATCTATATCAAAAGTCAGAAACGCGGCCGGAGGAAAGGCAGCATGGTACCAGGTTGTGCTTCGGTCACTACTAAGATTAACGTTGATTGATTGTTTTTTTATACCGTTTTTAGACAGGCCATTGCATGATGCCTTAAGTAAAACACGTGTAGTTGAGACTTAAGAAATTACTTTTTCAGTGCATTTTTAGAACATGGTAAAACTATATCCAAGGAAAAGGTAAAATATGATAGAGAAAAAGGATTAACTACTAAAAAATCGACTTCCTACTCTACCAATCCAAAAATTCTATTGGTAACATTTCCTTGCTTATCAAAAATAACAATAGTATTTTCATTATCATGTTTGTAGCCACAATTCTCGTATGTAGTTAAAAAGCCATCATCCTGAGAAACATGAAATCCCTTTCCTTTTAATAATTCTTCAAACTGATATTTATTAGTTATTTTATTTATTTCTTTTAAATGGCAATTTTTTATTCTAAGAATTTCTGCCATTGGTAACATATTCATAACTTTTTATTTTTTTAAATTTACTATAATAATAACATATTTAGTCCGCTGCTATATTATTACTGTATATTTTATAAATAATGGCAAAAATATTCATTATTGATGCTTTTCTTACATTCGTTTACAACGATCCGATTGACTTATAATTGTAAAAAGCTAAGATACAATTGCAGGCTCAACCCATGCATCACTTTCTTTTAACAACAAAATCAATTCAGATACTGCAATATCGCTGTTTACATTTCGCTTAACAACTTCTTTGCCTTTATACAAAGTAATCTTACCAACACCACTGCCTACATAACCAAAATCAGCATCAGCCATTTCTCCCGGACCATTTACAATGCAACCCATAATAGCTATCTTAACTCCTTTGAGGTGATTGGTAACGGATCGTATTTTAGCTGTGGTTTCCTGCAAATCAAAAAGAGTGCGGCCACAGGAAGGACACGAGATATATTCAGTTTTGGAAATACGCGTACGGGTAGCCTGAAGAATAGAAAAGGCAGTTGAATTGATAAATTGTTCAACCGTTGAATTATTAAGGTAATTTCTTCCGGATGCATTATTAACAGATGCATTATTGTATGCGGCACTGGTCATACCAAGACAAATACCGTCACCAAAACCATCCAGTAATAAGGCTCCGCAATTGGTAGCATAATGAATAAGGTGTTCATCTGCAGTTTGCCAGTAACTGTCACAAATAATAATAGCAGGATTAAATATATTCCTTTGCATCAGTTCTGTAAACATCCGGCGAATAGCAGCCATTGCATGCGTGTTGGTACTGCTTAAACATAAAACAACTGTTTTATCATTTGCGAGTGCATCTAAAAAAGTAAAGTCATTGACAGGTGTTTCATCATTAAAACAATCAATCATTACAAAGTTGATGTGTCCGCTTCTTACTTCTGATTGTATAAATCCGCTGTCCTGAAAGATAGGAAAATATTTTGTCTGGTCCTGTGCCTGCATCCATGTTGCAGGATAAACAATTACTTTTAATGTGCCGGGTAAAGCAAAAGGTACAATCTGGTTGCCTGTAAAAATATAGTCAGCAGCGCTATCGCTGATTATCCACTTATCAGTGGAACTATTATAAGTATAGCCAATGCTTTGCAAATGGTAAGGGGTAATACTTTCTATTTTGCTAAAATCTGCAATTACTGCCGGCACATGCTTTTCGCCTATATTATCTACTGCAAAAGTTTTCCTTCGTTTATAAATAAAAGGATCATAAGGCACTTTATCTATTGGCGGGATAATTGAGTGAACAGATGAAAGTTGTTGGGTGCCAGTTGACAATTGACTCTTAAAAGTTGAAAGACCAACGCCTTCTTTATCTGTCATTTGCCATTTGTCACCTGTCAACTCTTCTTTTTCAGCCATAATATTTCCTGTCTTGTCATACCTTTTTACAAGATCACGGCAAACAGGTATTTCAAACTCAGGATCTTCGGTAAGGCTGACGCGAATAGTATCGCCTATACCATCTTCGAGTAAAGTACCAATGCCTGCAGCGCTTTTCACTCTTCCATCTTCACCATCACCCGCTTCTGTCACCCCTAGATGTAACGGATAACATTCATCAAACTCCTGCATCATCTGCTGAACAAGTAATCTGTATGCCTGTACCATTACCTGCGGATTACTGCTTTTCATGCTGAGAATAATGTTGTGATAGCTTTCTGCACGCGCAATCCTTAAAAACTCCATCGCACTTTCTACCATACCCATTGGGGTATCGCCATAGCGACTCATAATACGATCACTTAAACTTCCGTGATTGGTGCCGATACGCATAGCCGTACCATAGGTTTTACAGATAGTAACCAACGGAGTAAAGCGTTCTCTTATCCTGTCTATTTCTTCATTGTATTGCTGATCGGTATATTCGATTAATTCAAACTTTTTTTTATCAACATAGTTGCCAGGATTAACCCTTACTTTTTCTACAATACGTGCAGCAATTTCTGCTGCATTCGGAGTAAAATGAATATCAGCAATTAAAGGAGCAGTATAACCTCTTTTTCGGAGTTCATCTTTTATGTTTCGCAGATTTTCTGCTTCTTTTTTACTTGGAGCGGTTATACGAACTAATTCAGCGCCAGCTTCGATACACCTGATAGATTGCTCAACCGTTGCTATGGTATCCATCGTATCTGTGGTTGTCATTGTTTGTAAACGAATCGGATGACTGTTTCCAAGCAACAAGTCTCCTACCTTTACCTCACGGGTTGCCAGTCTTTTATATTGAGTAAGTGAATTACAGTATAATTGCATAAAATATTTCTATAAAATCAAAAGCCAAAGGCACAAAAATAAGCAACTATTGCGTGAACATTTTCTAATTAGCATGAAAGCAACTTACACGTTCTGAACTGCGGTTACCAATCCTTACTGTTAGAGCGGCCTATATTATTCTTCTTCTGAATATCCTGTTGCAGCTTTTTCTCATCTTTTCGTAGTGCATTCAGCATTTGCTCGACCTGATTTTGGTTTAGCTTGCTATTATTTTTTTCCTGTTCAGGTTGTTTTTGTTTTTGATTCTGCTGCTTATCCTGCTTTTTATTGTCCTGCTTTTGCTGATTTTGTTGATTTTGCTTTTTCAGCTCATTTAAAGCTTTTTGAAGGTTTTGCCTTGCTTCCTCATCTTGTGGATTTAGCCTCAGTGATTCTTTATAAGCCTGTATGCTTTCCGGCAGTTTTTGACTGCTGCTAAACGTAACGCCTTTATTATATAGTGCTTTTGATTTTGCTGTTACATCTTTGGTATTATCTGCTGCTGCATCAAAAGCTTTTTCAGCAGCTTCAGTTTTTTTTGATTTGTACAAAGCATTGCCAAGGTTATATTGTGCCTTTGCATTTTTAGCATTTATTTCGGCAGCTTTTGTATATTCTTGTGCAGCTTTTTCAAATTGTTGTTTTTTATAAAGTTCATTACCTTTTATTATTTGAGTCTGATCCTCCTGTGCTTTTGTCATTATAACCAATAACATTGACAGCAGTGTAAGTATTATTTTTCCCATGAGAACCACTTCATTTTTCTTTCAGGAATAATTGTTTCAAGCAGCAGAAAGATAAGAGCGAACAACAAAAACCACTGGAAATAAGAATTATACACTCTTATGCCTGTTCCGCCAATTTGCTTCTTTTCCATTTGATCAATAGAAGCTGCTGCTTTATTAGCAACCTCATCTGCAGTAGTAAATAAATAATATTGTCCGCCTGTCTGAGAAGCAATATTTTGAAGGTCTTTTTCATTTAGTTTAGAAACTACCGTATTGCCATTTTCATCTTTTTTATAATCATTCATAGCAGGATCAAAAATGGGTGCGCCTTCAGGAGAGCCTATCCCAATAGTATAAATGACTACTCCGTTGTCCTGCAATTCTTTTACTGCATCTTCTGCTTTTTCATCATGATCTTCACCATCTGAAATAAGTATAACTGCCTTATATTTTTTTTCTTTGGTTGCCAATGCAGTATTGCACATTCTCAAAGCATCACCAATTACCGTTCCCTGAGTGGGCACAGCATCAGTACTGGTACTGGACACGTATAGTTTAGCTGCAGCAAGATCAGAAGTCAATGGCATCTGCAAAAAAGCCTGTCCTGCAAATACAACCATGCCCATGCGGTTATTACCCATTTTGTCAATTACCTGGTTAAGTACCTGCTTTGCTCTTTCCAGTCGGTTAGGCTTTATATCCTGCGCCAGCATACTGTTACTTACATCTAAAGCTACCATTACATCTATACCAGAACGGTTACCTGTATTTCCTTTGGCCGGTGTACGCAGGTTTGCTGCTCCTGCTATACATAATGCAAGAGCTGCTGCAATAAGTATAAATTTGTAATTAAAATTTTCAGGAGAATAATCGGCAGTTAATGCATTCACCAGTTCTTCATCTCCTATTTGCTTCTTTACTTTTTTCTTCCATCTGATTACAAAAATAAATAAGGCACAAAGCGGAAGAAGGACCAGCAGCCCCACTAATAAATAAGTATATTGAAATGATAACATTAATAAAAAGAAAGCTTTTGCTGAATACTACAATAGTGCCTTGAAAAGGAAACAAAAAATAAACCAATTACATTTTTCCCTGCAGGTAGCCTAACTGTTTTAAGATACCTTTTAAAATATTCATTCTTACTACAGGCATTGTATCATGAGCTCCATCAAGATTTAAAGCAAAAAAGTACGGGTGACGGTTTTCTTCTACCCAACCAACTACCCAACCAAGCACATTTCCATTTTCAAGAAATCCCCAGCCTGTCTTATATGATAAAGTATAATTTGAATTTTTTTCCATTACCATAACTTCCTTTACCTCGCGCATACTTCTTTTTTGAAAAGGTAACTGGTCAAAATATAATTTTCTAACAAGCCCCAGTTGCTCGTCTGCAGTAATCTTAACGGAGTTATCGAGCCAGAAAGTATCTATCTTATTTATTACAGCTTTTTTATATCTTGACGCATAACCAAGTGTATCGAGCCAAAACTGCATTGTATCTTTGCCTATCCGGCGTGCAACTTCCTGGTAATAAGGAACTGATGATACTTTAAAAGCCTCTGACATAGTCAAATCCTGGTTCCATTCGTTAATATCTCTTTTAACTCCATCCCATTTAATCACCATATTCTTATCCCTGATTTTTCCGGTCTCTAGACCGATAAGAGAATTTACGATCTTAAAAGTGGAAGCAGGCAGGTAAGCGCTGTCTCTGAAGCGGCTCAAATTATAAATAGTAAATTGTCCGGACGCATTATTATATATACCAAATGTTCCGCTGACATGATTACCGTCAAAAAACTTTTTAAGATTATTATCAATTGTTACATTATTTGGACTGCAGGCAGCAAAACCAATTACTAAAAATAACAGGATATACCCTTTCTTCATTAAAGAAAATTTGTGCAAAGCTAAGTCACAACTACGATTTTTAATGGGTGATTTAATGACAGAAGCAATCTATACAATACAGTAATTATTAAAGCAATTATCTGTGGATAGAACGCAAATCTTTTTTTACAAAAAGAACATCGTTTTCAATTTTATAACATTTTTTAAAGTTTTTTGTAACTTTTTATTTTTGTACACGTATCACTTTAAGAAGCAACCCGAACTTACTGTTATTTATGACCGAGCAACAATACAATGAATGTGTAAATCTGTATGCAGACAATGTGTACCGCTTTATAGTAAAAAATCTTCGCCATGAAGAAGATGCACGCGACATAGTACAAACTGCTTTTGAGAAAATGTGGCGCAATAAAGACACAGTGGAGAATGAAAAAAGCAAATCGTATCTCTTTACTGTAGCATACAATCAAATGATTGATCATATAAGAAAAACAAAGCGGGTAAGTTTAACAGACGAATTTGCAGAAATAAATCAGAAAAGCAACTACCAGGTAAGTTCGGATGTACAGAAAACATTGCATGAAGCGCTAAACAGGCTTAATGAAACACAACGTAGCCTTATAATGCTTAAAGATTATGAAGGATACAATTACGACGAAATAGGTAAAATAACAGGGCTAAACGAAAGCCAGGTAAAAGTGTACCTGCACCGGGCAAGAATAACTTTACGCAATTATTTAGTGAGTCGGGAGAATGTGATGTAATAAGTAGTTGACAAAAGGATGAGAATGATAGCTTTTTGCTAAAAACATTAAAATTAATATCTGTGATAATTAACAGACATAATTACGAGGAATTTTTTCTGCTATATATAGATAACGAATTAGACGCCAGTGATAAAACAACAGTAGAAAACTTTGTTAATCAACATCCTGATTTGGCGCAGGAGCTGGAGATGCTACAGCAAACAACGCTCAGTAATCATGCTATTGAATTTGCAGAAAAAGAGCTTTTATATAGAAAAGAAACTGGGATCTCTCTTGCCAACTATGAAGAATATTTTTTGCTTGCAGCAGATACCGAACTAAATAAGCAACAAATTACTAAAGTTGAAAATTTTGTTTTAAAGCATCCTCAATTGCAGGACGAGTTTACACTACTGCAACAAACTACATTAAAAGCACCGGTAATTGTATTTACAGGCAAAAAAAATCTGTATCGCTATGAAAAAAAAGAAAGAAGAATTATACCGGTATGGTGGATGAGAATGAGTGCAGCCGCAGCATTTATCGGAATTATAATTACTGCTATTGTTTTTACAAATAATGAAAACAACAATAAAAGCACTGTTTTTACAAATTCAACAAAATCTGTAAAACCATACTTAGAAAAAGATAAAACTTTAGCACAAAAGCCTGTAACAGAAAAGCCGCCAGCTTCATCATTCGTAAAAAAAGAGAAAAAAAATACGGCAATTGTTGCAAATAAGCCAGCTAAAGCAAATGCAGTAAAAAATAAAGATCTGAAAAAGTCTGAAGAATCAGTTGCTGTTGAAAAACCAAAAATTGAAATTAAGCATAACCCAACAATCAAAGTAAACAATGCACCGCTTGCAAAAGCTGTAATAAACGAACCTAAAAATACTGTTCCGCAAAAAATAAAGCCTTCTGACAGTAACATTAATAATGATATAGCTAATAATCATCCTGCTGATAAAACAATTCATTCTTTTGCAAAAGAAAGTTTTGTTGATGAACAACCTGTTTTAGCTTCACATGCAGTATATATTCAAACAGATAATGACGAGGAAGAAAAAACATTATACATTGGCTCTGCAGAAATAAATAAAAATAAACTGAAAGGTCTTTTTAAAAAAGCAACTGTTTTTTTTGATAAAAAGATCAGGCGAAACGATAATTAAAAAGTACAAGAAGCATTTCTTGAATAAAATAACTCCCAAAAAAACTAACTATGAAACGTATTTACTTGATTATGGCAGCTTTTTTAGCTGCATCAGCAGGTTTTGCACAAAGCGATAGTACTAAAAGTATAACTGACGATATACAGAACAGTCAGAATGACTCTATAAATAACAAAACTGATACTTTAAGAGTAGGCAACTTTATTATCATTAAAAAAAACAAGGATAGAAAAACTACACAAATATCTGTAGCCAAAAAACCTAATAAACCTACCAAAGTTAGTACCAACTGGTGGATTTTTGATCTTGGTTTTGCCAACATAAATGACAAAACAAATTATGAAGGCGCTGATGCTCAAAATTTTCTTAAAACAATCAGGGCCGGAGACAAGCCAATAACAAAAGATGATCTGAAACTAAGAACAGGTAAAAGTTCGAATGTAAATATATGGGTAGTAACACAACGTCTTAACCTTGCTAAAGGCTACGTAAGCCTTAAATACGGATTAGGTCTCGAAATGTTTAATTTTAGGTACGAAAGCAATATCAGTTATCATAAAGATCCTGTTTACATTTACAGAGACTCAATCAGTTTCTCAAAAAATAAATTGTACGCCGGCTACGCCACTGTTCCTTTTATGCTGAATATAAATACCAGTCCCGGTCATAAAAAAGCGCTTAGCTTAAGTGCCGGAGTAAGCGCAGGTTATCTGGTAGGAAGTCATAACAAACAAATAAGTGACGAAAGAGGTAAGGTTAAAACAAAAGGAGATGTGGGCCTCGATAAA
>Ga0210040_10008851_pt1 | contig 11821 bp, 9 predicted proteins | sample CryGeyCG12114_NA_FD_185462 | JGI IMG/M metagenome (GOLD analysis project Ga0210040, IMG submission 185462) | Groundwater microbial communities from aquifer - Crystal Geyser CG19_WC_8/21/14_NA (SPAdes) (version 2) | ecosystem: Environmental > Aquatic > Deep subsurface > Groundwater | place: USA... | reverse complement strand
ATCTCCCGAAGTGACAACCACGAGCTCAACGTCAAAAGCTTCCACTATAGTAGACGTACTGCCCAGCGCCAGTATCTAGACAGCTAACGGAATAGGATAGCTTCTGACTCTACTTTGCAGATACGACAGCAGCAACAGCAAGAAGCTGTGCGCTGTTCAGCTCAGGTCAGTCCACGCACGCTCCTCGCAAGTACGTCGACATCGTCGGACCAGCACAGCGGCACAATACCATACCATACCGTAGTAACCAAGCCACGTCTCCTGCATATACTTTCTCTTCCCTGTCCACTTGGGTCGGAGGGGATCTGCATCTCGATCCATCCGTCCCTCGATCATCACCCATCACACCGCGAGACTCCCGCTCATTCCTGGACACCTGGATAAGTCCTGGTGGCAGGTACCTCGGGCACAACGCCACGCCTTCAACTGTGTGCTGCGGCAGGCGAGTCTTGGCGGGTTTGTCCATGTTGACAGCGCGCACGCAATTGGATGTGGAGTGTGGCGTGGTCGATGTCGATGTCGTGCTTGAGTCTGAGTGAGTTGGAGGGAACGCGAGTGGAAGGACCTATATGCGGGTGAAGGTGGATATGTACGTGGAGGGAAAACGCGGCGCGCTGTTGACGTTTGGGCCGGATGGTAGGGCCAGGTCATGTTGGGCGTAAAGAGGTGGAGATGGGATTAGGACTATGGGGGTACGGGATTGGAATTAGGCTGGGGTGGTGGAGGGTGATCACAGTCTAGGATGAGGTAACACTTGCTGTGTATGGTGTGGGATTTCTACATGTCAAATACTATCTTCCGTCAAACGGCAATTTCGCTGCCCCTATTGCTTGAGAAATCGAGGGGTGGACCACTTATCTCGGTGACTCCTCAGAAGGCCAACGCCGTGCTGTTCTTGGTCAAGAGGCATCCAGTCGGATGTCGGTTGAGAAATTGTGTTCCGCACGCGCTGCGACTAATTGCTGGCCTCCATCCTTCTTCTTCAGTAATGTCCGCCTTCCCCTCCCAGACCCTCTTCAAGCAGGCTCTTCAAGCAGGCTCAGGGTTTGATACCACTGTAACCAACAACAGCACTCTTTTTGAGCTTCCGTTGACAGTAGACACATTTCCGCTGCTTCGTCCTCGCCCACCAGTCTTTCATGCAGGTTTTGTGAACACTATAACCACAGAGTTCGTGCGTGAGTGTTTTCTCGTATAGTTTGAGTAGGTCTGTGCAGATCAGACACTCAGGCACGTTTGGTCGCAGAGGGTGCCCGTACGTACAAAGTAGGTCGTCGTACTTAGGATGTAGAAACTGGGCGACGTGTTCGTCTGCTTGTACGGCTTGGTCGACTGTGGGTGCACGGTTGGTGGTGGTCAGTCGCTGGATTGTAGCCGCTAGTTTCATACCGAGTCGTCGCAGTATGTCGAAGATGGTGTATAAGACACAGTATATGACCAGCAGGATGTATAGCAGGGTGTATAGCATGAGAAATGCCCACCCCAGTATGATAATTGCCTGCATCAGTCGACACGCAACGTATATAATTTGTGTCAAGAGGTTGACAAGAGCGTCAACAGTGGATTCAATGACTTTGCTTATCACATCTTGGAGTTTTGCCGTTGCACAAGCTATGCCCTGACACAGTCTGAGTAGAGTGAGGGACACACCAACGATAGGAACAAAGAGGGCGACTGAGAACGCGTTCATCCTGACTGCTGTTCCTGGTTGGCATGCGAAAGATGATACCGATACGCGCCAGTCAACCCATTGTTCGGCTGTATATCTTTAATGCTAATTAAGCGCCGCTTGAGGACTGTCCGTCGTTGGACAGACGGTGCGTTGGCTAGATGTGGTCGGACGCGTCAAGTGCAAGTGACTGCTTTCAAGTAGTGTATTCATGATGTGATCAAAAGACCACTCCGCTGAAAATTGTTAACTTTGTCGCATTTTACCACAAGCTTTGATGGGAAAGTGATACTTATGCTGCCACTGCATGTCGGTAAACAAGTGATCGCGTATTCTCCCTTACTCGTAAAAACTGTTTCCCATACACAATCCAGCAATTCATCTGCGGCATCGTCCAAACAAACATTCGTGCATCACGATCGCCTCTGCATGTGAGTCCGACAACTGATCATACCTAAGTTCATTTGTCCTGGTTAGCAGGAAACTGTGTGGCTGATTGTACATGTTGGCTAGCCTCGACCTCAATGGCTCTCGTTGTACACCTCTTACTCCAACTTGGCGACCCCTTCGTGCAATCTACCCAGAATTTCCGCTCGAAGTTGGAAGAACTTTCCCGAGTTTTGATCCATTCCAGCGTCTTCGATTTCGAACCGTGCGCTGTCCAACCAAGCAAGCCCCAAACCATCCCCTTTCATCTTGTAGAAGTCCTCTAGCCAATCTATCTCGCTCCTAAACTCCTGAGCTAATTCATGGTAATTGCTGATTGGGCAGTCGCTAGTGACAATACTTTCAATAGCTTTGATAGTCGCCGCATGCTCAATGTCGTTGGAGGCACCGTCCATAAGAGAAGTGCCAAAGATCTTGAATTCCTTACACCTCAGTAGCTGAAAGATCTTCAGTTGACCGCGGAGTCGTGAGCTACTTTGTGCTGAGCTCCAACCAATGATTGCTAGCTGCAAGCATGAGTCGGTCAGAAAGGGATTAATCTTGCTGACCATGTTCGTGGAGAGCTTGTAATGCTCGCTTCGTTGGACAGAAGTGCCACACTGGGCATTGAGATCAATGTGCAATTTCTTGAATCGAGTTATCAAAGCTCTTGCTGGAGTCGTCAAGCGGGGACAACGTGGCTCCTCAAACATACATTTGGCGTCCAGCGCGTAAATGAATATGCATATGGGACCGAAACAGCGCAAGCAACCCCGCCCATTGTGTGGTCTGGGTCCAGAATAGACTTGAATCGCAAGGGTGTTCTCTTCGTATAGGATCGGCCAACCTTCTCGCAGGAGCAGTTGGCATACTGACAAAATTGCGGGAGTCAGGCGGTACCCAGAAGACATCGTTGTGCTTTTCCCCAGGAACTGACCCTTCGCATTTCTCAAGGGTGCTTCTGACGGTGGCTGGAATCGTTGTTTGATGTAGACTTTTCGTTCGGCTATAGGTTTGCTGCTGAGCAGCAACTCGCGCAATATCATGAGTCTGATTTCCGCAGGCAATTGCATCAACGGACTCAGTTCTTGTGATGCGATAGTAAGGCAAGGCGGCGTATCAATGACTGGCACCTCAATGCCGCAGGAAGTTGCTTTGCCATCAGAGTCGCTATCATAGTCCATAGGAGTGACAGCGTGAGACATGATCGACCAGAGAAAGGAGTAGACGACTTAAGCTTCTTATGATTGAGTGTTGCGCCAGAAAGGTAGTAGTCAGGGAGTAGACACGAAGAAGCAGAAATAGGGAATGACGCGATGGAGGGATTGTAAGGATGTTTGGAGCACTGGAAGTGCAGGGAGTACTTTTTAGGTGAAGCACTGGCGAGAAGTGAAGGTGCCTCATTCAGTGTTCACTTTCTGCCTTGTGCCATTTCTGCCTCGCACACTTACCATACTAGGAAACCGTGTCTTCACGAAATTTACAAAAAAACGATTTGATCTTGGAAAAGTCGAAGTATCTTAGGCAATTTTAATACCTTTTACTACCAGCTGGACTCCTGAATGATGAATGGCGAAAATCTGTTTCAAACAGTAAACATCTTGCGAGCGCAGAACGCAGGGACGCTCTCGTCAAAACGCACGCGCAGACACTTCGATGACTGCCTTCGAAGAGCGCTAGTGACACAAGAGCCCTTGACAAAGCTCTGGAGTGAAGCAATGAAAGGTGCTAAGAACACGAAGACATGATAGTGACGCGGGTTGAAGCTCGATCCACTTAGATAAACGACAGGCTAGTAGATCCCTTTCAGTCTAGTGCATTAACCCTCTCTACAGTCGCAAGTAAGCACTATGATATTCCCAATCCAATACGCTCTTGCACGCATCCTCACCGCTGGACGAAAGTGATATAGGCCTACCTCCGGTGCTGGGCAGACATCCAAGGCATCGTTTCACCACACCGGTTTGCATCACGAACACGATTTATAGCGGAGCTCCATCAAGATTTAGATACTTCAAGGATGAGTTGATTTCCTTGCTGCCCGGTACGCTCTGCCTGTAACGCTTTACCTGTGGAACGGCCTTCAGACCTCGCTATTACTTTGTCAGCTCGGGTGACGGCGAAGAAGGAACGTGATGCAGCTCGTAGTGATGAGGGTCCGCAGCCATTGAAGACCTTTGCTGACCGATAGGTCCTTCCATCTCATGCAACGCGCCCTATGTCTCCTACTCATACTTCTGAGGTGCGAGCTCGTATACGCTGCCTCCCAATTCACATGATGTTCTGATAAACCGCAGCACCTCCAACAAAATTTGGATAGCCGATAGTTTATACAGCTCTGTGCCTCAGCCAGAAGGTGTAGACTCTCGTTCTCCTCGCCGGCATGACGCCAGATGTAACAGCACTCTACTACAACATCATCAACGACCACATCCGCAAGAAGCTGGGAGGTCACCATTCAGCCCGCATCTACGTCTACAGCGTCGCCCTTGAGTCGCAACTACAACGGGTCGAGAACCAGGACTGGTCCGCATTCGCAAAGGAGTACATCGATGCAATGAACTCACCCGTACAGCCGTCTGCTGCCTTATTGAGCAACATGAGAGTGCTTCTCGGCGCTATCATCGCGCACAAGGTTTCGGGTCAGATCACGTCTTACCTGCCACTAAACATCCGTGACAGACTTCCTAGTTGCGGGGATCCAGAAGAGGGGCATCGGAAGGATAGGGCTTTTTGAACCGAAAGCTACCATGGTGGACGAGTCTTCTGACTTCTTCCGTGGCAAGCTGACTTCGAGTCATAACATTGAGGTCATCATTCCCCAAACGCAGGCTGAGATCGATGAGGTGAATCGTGGCATGTTTCAAGAGCTTATGAAAGGAAAGGATGCAGTGACGCCTCACACGAGGCAGATGTTCCTGGATGCGGCGAATAGGCTAATTGGAAGAGGCGCGCAGGACTGATGTTTGGCAGCACAGATCTCTGATTCGTGCTCGATCGAAAGGACTTTGAGGAGAGAGGTGTACCTATCTTCAACGCTGCAAAGATCCCTGCAGCTTGGGTTGCGGAGTGGCTCTCCACGATGGAGAACGGTCTTTGTGATAGACACGTAATCAAGCGCCAGAGTTCTGCTCTACCACATCTCATGCGTGTTCTTCAAGGTCTAGCATACAGCATCCACACCCACAGTTGCGCAGTCCTTGCCTAGTGTAGGACTCTCTCACAAGCTTCGACCATCTGAGTCGGCCAAAGTGCAAACCCAAACTTCGCCTTAGGCTGATGCTCGATAGTAGTATTGACCAGTTTTTCGAATAGAGGAGTAAGGTCTTTGTTGCCACGTACTCCGAAGCCAATTGAGATCGCTGCGTACGCCTTCGATTTCAAATGTTGCGTCAGACCAGAGATGACCTCGTCGTGCGATAGGGATAGGTCGACTTCGAAGACGTCGAGGTGGTAATTGGCAGCCGTTGCTTTGGAGATCTCATTGGAAATCATGGTACCGGCAGGGTCAATGTTCTGAGACGCGATCTTGAGTCCCATGCCGAGAATATTGCGGGGTTCCGAAGCCATTCTGTGGGCTTGAGTGTGGTGGTAGCTTTGGTGCCGGTTGTGATGGTCGAACTGTTAGGTCTGTGGTTCTTGTAAGTTCAATATGTGTCGAGAAATGAAGGCTGGGTTATTCAAATGCTGTGCTCGATGAAGGCTTTCATAATCTGGCAAGCCTTCCCCAGTCGCAGGCTAATTTAGTAATGGTGGTTGTTGACGCAAAAACTGGGCTGTCTATATGCAGCAAATCAGCAGTGATCCGTCGAGTAATGCCCCAACAATGTCTTTCTAGGCCAGTCACAGCTCAGACACCCGAACTCAGTGTCGGACTTAAAGCAGACGACTATTGTTACATCCCGACTCTTCATGGTGAGTTCCTTGATCGTCGATAGGGGTTAACTAGTAGCGGCCGTCAGGCAAGCAGACGGACGAACTCATAAATGCATCGAAGCGGAAAAGACGAGACCGACTCGTTGTAGTTGATCCCGAGCGTTCTAGGCAAATCAGGTCTAGCGTCAGATGCGGAGTTCAGAGGCAGATCGGGGTATGTCCACCCTCCGGACAAACAAAGTGGCCGCTGCCGCACGCTTATTTTGGGCTAGCGACCGGCCGTGTTGTGTCTCCAGAGGGTGGGTATCGTCATGCAGCGACACCTTTTGTCCAACAACAGGGACAATGGTCATACAACTCGACCTGAAATTAAACTGCACGCACGACGTCGTACCGTCGGGACGCCCTTAAAGGTGTAATCCACAATGGATGCGCCCAAGAAGTACGACGAAGACGCCAGGGTCTTGAGCACGGTCTCTGACCTTGAATCCGATGCAGACAGCGATAGTGATACATTGGTTCATTCGCCGAGTGCAAAAGACCAGGATATATTGAACGACCACGATGAGGCAGAGCGTCTTCTGGCAGAGGCCCCATCCACGTCAAGAAGCTCAAAACATGCTGGTGGCGTAAGCGAGGGCAAACGACGATTTAGCAGACACCGGAGGAAGTCACGATCAAATGAGGCTTCGAACCTCGTGTACGAGATGGAAGAGGGCTACAAAGATACGAGCTCGAATAGTTCTACCGACTCTCTCCTCTTGGGCAAATCAAAATCCGGGAACAAGGTCCACTCTCCGACCTCTTACCTGCGTTTCGTCCTGATGTCCGCTTCAATAGCCGCATTGTTTGCTATCCTGGCATACGGTGCTTACCGCGCTTCGCAGGCGTCTGCGTCGACTTCTTACCTGCCGAAGCAGCTCAGCAATGGCACGCACGTGTTCGGTGCGACAACAATTCTCATCTCCCTGGATGGCTTCCGTGCGGACTTCTTGCAACGCGGTCTCACTCCTGCGATGAATGCATTTGTTGCCTCTGGCGTATCCCCCCAGTACATGCTTCCGTCCTTCCCATCGGTCACATTCCCGAATCATTACACCCTGGTAACAGGGCTCTTCCCCGAAAGTCATGGCATCGTTGGAAATCAATTCTGGGATCCTGCCTTCCAAGAACAGTTCTACTATACAAACATGTCGGTCTCGATGCAGGCGAGATGGTGGGAAGCCGCGGAACCCATTTGGGTGACTGCGGAGAAGCAGGGCATCAAGACTGCTATACACATGTGGCCAGGATCCGAGGCGCATATCCACGACTTGGAGCCAACATATTTAGACAAGTACAATGCATACGAGCAGTTGCCAAGTAAGGTCGATCGTGTCTTGGGGTTGCTAGACAAAAAGCAGGAAGAACGGCCACAGCTGATCGCAGCTTACGTTCCGGATGTTGACCGCGACGGTCACATGTATGGTCCTAACAGTACTGAAATCCATGCTACTATCGCGAGCGCAGATCAGATGCTTACGCTCTTGATCGAAGGACTTTTGCAAAGAAATTTGACTGAAATCGTCAATCTAGTGGTTGTATCTGATCATGGTATGGCTACGATGTCCGCTCATAGAATGGTCCAACTCGACGACATTATCGACATGAGCTTGGTTGATCACATCGACGGATGGCCACTTCGTGGGCTACGGCTGAGAGAGCCGGACAGAGATATTCCAATCATGCACGAGCAGTTGCTCAAAGCGGCTGAAGAGCACGGCACATTCGATGTTTACACGCTAGACACAATGCCGGAGAGGTATCATTTCACCAGCAATCCCAGAATCGCCCCTCTTTGGGTAGTGCCGAAGACAGGGTGGCTGGTCATTGAGAAAGAGGGGTTCGATATTGCCGCAGCCATCGAGGCTGGCGAAGAGTACCACCCTAGAGGGATACATGGATTCGATCATGAACATCCTCTCATGAGGGCTATCTTCATCGCAAGAGGACCGGCATTTCCACATGCACCGAACAGCAAAACTCCCGTTTTCCAGAACATTGAGGTGTACAACATTGTCTGTGATTCGTTGGGCATAATGCCGCACAGTAACAACGGCACCATTCGATTGCCGATGAAAACTGATGGATTGCACAGCGACTCTGCAGGGCCTTTGCCACTTCCAAACGACGACCCGGCTGATCTTTCTCATACAACAACCGACGCGGTTGAGCCTTCAACTTCTTCAACGCCAATACCGGAGAACGAGGACGATGCAAGCTCTCCAACCCCATCAGGAGATTCCAAAACCGACAAAGACCCTAAAGTTAGCTGGTGGAAGTATCTTCACGAGCAGCTTCAGAAGGCCAAAGACTGGGCAAAAGAGGTTATCGATTCGGTCAAGAACAATAACGGAAACGTAGATGACACTGGCGCAAGCTGAGAATGCTGGCGGTCCAGGTACTTTATAACTACTAGGGTTCCCCCATCGCCTCGGCAGCCCAAACTACGCGCATGTCGACGACCAGAGCCACCAGGTCGAAAAAGTCCCGCACTTACCGTCAAATGGTATTCCACGGACGACGATGCCAGCTCAGTCTGTTGTACGAGATATTTCGGACCAGGGCGCTCGGTGTACATGTCTCGGGCATTTATGATGTTGGACCGGGAAGGGGACCCCAGATTCTCGACGCCGCTCGGGAGCACGTTTTAAGTAGCGCAGGCGCGGCTTGGGAGCAGAAATGCGCCGAAATAATTCGAGCCCAGAGCGCGCGACTTACTCCAGACCTCGTAGACGGCCAGCGGCAAGAGCTCGCGACGATCTATAGGTCGGGGTTGCATCCTGGCAAGCCATGTCGTTCCGTCAGATCCTTCTTGCAGGGAGGACGACATCGCACATCTCCCCTACGGGCAGTAGCAGTTTTAGGAAGCTGGTGTGCAGCCGACACATTACATCATCCTGCATGCCAAGCAGCAGGGCCTCCAGTCGGATCTACAAAAGTGGCTTGCCTTAGGGCAGAGTTTGTGCCAATGATGAGGGGGCTTCCTTCGTAAACAAGCAATCACAAGACTTTTCGAGTCAGATTCGAAACTCATCGGAAGTCCAATTCCGCCGGGCGTGCAAAATACTCGTCAAGGCAGCATTACAGAAGCCAACAATGTGTCTCGCACCCGGATACATGGAAATGATATTGCTGTTGTCGAGAGCCTGAGAAAGTAACATCTCCTCGTGACCATCTGGCGGAGACCTTCAGGCAGACGGACTCCTTTTGACTTTTTAGTACGGCACGAGGTACGCGAGCGTTGCGGGCCTCTATCCACCTAAATACGTCACGCCCATGCCTCTAGACAAGCATTAAGCTTGATTGTCGATCGTCCTCTTGCCACGCACCAAGCCTCGAGACAAGACCCGTGACGCGGAAGTCACAGTACAAGAACGTGAAACTATCGTGAACACAAGGCGTCGCCGATTTGATATGCTCAAATTTACTATGCTGTAAGCTATATTGCTGTCGCGAGCCGATGTCCATGGGAGAATGCGCAAGTGGGGCATACAACATCTCTGCATGCAACCCGAAGATATCTGTTATCAGAGATATCCATGCAAAACCACGATGACCGCATCCCGTCATCCATCCACAGACGTTGCAGCACATTATCGCTAGCTTGGGATTATGCTCATCGCATAGCGGCCCCAGCTCAAGGCTCAAATCCTTTTTGCCGTTTAGCAGCATTGATTGGTACAAGTCTGCCGTTGGCTCTACATGAACCCACGTGAACCTGCACTATTTCCTCATCGCTGCGCAGCAAGTCGCACTCTGCCAGAGCTAGACAAACTTCTCGCTTAGTCTCAGCTTTCCATGCGCGCATATATGGTAAACGTATGTTCACCTGCATTTTACTTTGGGTCTGAGTAGTTCTACCTCTGTTTAACGTCTGGACGTTGCTATCCCTTATTTCTCCAAACTCGGGCAGGGATCCTTCTTATAGAAGCATTGATAGAATCGTTTGGAGATTAACTTGCCCAACATGGCGGGCACCGACAATGTGACAGATTTCGCAGCTGGTGCAGAAAAGCGACGGGAGTCCTCGTCTGAGCGGACAGCGATTGCACACGACGAATCTACGCCAGCCAACAAAGAGCAAGCATCCACAGATCCTGATGAAAAGATCGAGCTCACGGAAGAAGACTGCTATGACGAGCTAGGGTACAGCTTTCCCGAGTGGAAGAAGTGGACTATTCTCAGTATCATCTTCATGGTACAAGTCTCAATGAACTTCAACACGTCTCTGTATTCAAATGCCACCCATGGTATCTCGGAACATTTCCACGTCTCATTACAAGCAGCGCGTCTCGGTGCGGCTCTATTTTTGATCACATATGCTTTTGGTTGTGAGTTGTGGGCACCTTGGTCAGAAGAGCTTGGTCGGAAATGGGTCCTACAAGCCTCTCTCGGCTTGGTCAACATCATGCAAATACCCGTTGCTCTAGCTCCAAACTTTGGCACGATTCTCGCTTTCCGGTCGCTTGGTGGTCTATGCACTGCTGGTGGGTCAGTCACTCTGGCCATGGTCGCCGACATGTGGGAAGCCGACAAACAGCAATACGCCGTCGCATTCATCGTCTTCTCCTCGGTCGGAGGCTCGGTACTCGGACCAATCGTTGGCGGATTTGTCGAACAATATTGCGCGTGGCAATGGAACATCTGGATTCAACTCATCTTTGGCGTTTTTACACAAGTCATTCACTTGTGGGTGCCAGAGACTCGGTCAACAATCATGATGGATAACATCGCCAAGAAGAGGCGCAAGTCAGGCCAGCAATCCAACATCTACGGTCCCAATGAGCTCCTCACCTTCAAGGAGCGCTTCAGTGCTAAGGAGATCATGACTACCTGGATTCGACCATTCAAAATGTTCTTGACCGAGCCAATCGTTCTGGTCTTGTCACTCCTCTCTGGATTTGCTGACGCCCTTATCTTTATGTTCATCCAGTCGTTTGCCCTTGTGTACGACCAATGGAACTTTCAGCCGTACGCTATCGGTCTGGCGTTCTGCTCTATTGGTTTCGGTTACGTGTTGGCTTGGTTTTCCTTCTTCCCCGCCATCGAGCGAAACAAGAGACAACGGGCAGAAAATCCGGACGATGAGCGCGTGCAGTACGAGTCCCGCCTTTGGTGGCTGCTGTATACTGCGCCATGTCTGCCAATCGGTCTGATCATCTTTGCTTGGACTTCCACTGGACCACCACTGCACTGGATTGGTTCAATGATCGCGGCATGCATTGTCGGCATTGCCAACTATGCTATCTACATGGCCACTATCGACTACATGATTTGCGCTTATGGTCCATATTCTGCTTCTGCTACAGGTGGTAATGGATGGGCTCGAGATTTCCTGGCTGGTGTCTTGACTCTGCCTGCTACTCCGTTCTTTGAGAGTAAGTCATGGATCCGTGATTCGGTTATTGTCTATTTGCTAATGTTTCACGTAGATATTGGGGACAACCCGCTCGCCTACGCTTCGACCATTCTCTTCTGCATTTCTGCACTCCTGGTGTGTGCGGTCTATGTCATCTACTACTACGGTCCCACCCTGCGAGCGCGATCTCCCTTCGCTCAACAATTGGCTGGCGCCCGTCAAGACCGGGCGCCAGACCAAGATGGCCGACGGCTGTCGTACTTCCCATCTGCTGGTGCACGGAAAGCATCTCGAGCATTTTCTGGTGCGAGCGAGGCTGACGCTGCCGCCGCCCGAGCACGATATTCTAGAACGGGTAGCCAGGCACGTACTGCCCAAGCCCGACGTGTCAGTCAAGAAAGTGGATCAAGGAGAAGCAGCCTGCAGGAAGAGAGAAGAAGGGGTCAGGT